>Ga0070712_100001898_pt1 | contig 12762 bp, 5 predicted proteins | sample LARL81metaG_FD_71396 | JGI IMG/M metagenome (GOLD analysis project Ga0070712, IMG submission 71396) | Corn, switchgrass and miscanthus rhizosphere microbial communities from Kellogg Biological Station, Michigan, USA - LAR L8-1 metaG | ecosystem: Host-associated > Plants > Roots > Rhizosphere ...
GCCCGCTGCACCTTCTCCTCACCCGCGGCCCGCTGCACCTTCTCCTCACCCGCGGCCCGCTGCACCTTCTCCTCACCCGCGGCCCGCTGCACCTTCTCCTCACCCGCGGCCCGCTGCAGCTCCTTTTGGGTACTGGCTGCCGCCGGCGTGGTGAGCCGGACCGGTTCGCCGGCCGCGACGCCGGAGCCGACCCGGGTGGCCACCATGTCCGCTTCGCGTTCCATTGGCTCAGCCGGCTGCGAAACACGCAGCTTGGGCTGCGGCATCCCGACGCGCGGGCCGCCCGTCGCGAGACGGGTCCCGTGGACAGTGCGGGCCCGGGCCGGGGCCTGTGCCCGCGACCTGGAGTCAGTCTTGCTCCGGGACGAGTGCGCCCGGGTGTGCGTCACGTGACGACCTCCTGGAACGCCCGGGCGTGGGAGACCGTGTGCCGCCGTCCGCTTGGGTCGTATGGCGAGGAGGCGCCCGCCTTCTGGTACTCGCTGGCTACGGCTTGTTCGACGTGCCGGTTACCGACCGGCCGTTCTTCCTGCATGGCCAGCAGCACAGCATGGAGCACGGCGTTCCGGATCTGCCCGCCGGTCATCGTGCAGCGGTGTGACAGGTCGGTCACCAGTTCCCCGGAGACTTGGTGCCCGGGCGGGAGGTGCAGCCACCAGATGTCCGCGCGCTCGCGCGGCGAGGGGGGCAGGAAGCTCACCACCACGTCCATCCGGCGCTGGAACGCGACGTCGACATGGTCGGGCGCGTTGGTTGTGATGACCACGATGCCCCGGTAGTGCTCGAGTCGCTGTAGCAGATAGTTCGTCTCGAGGTTCGCGAAGCGGTCGTTTGAGCTCCGTACCTCGGTACGGCGACCGAGCAGCGAGTCGCCCTCGTCGATGAGCAATACGACGTCTAGCTCCTCGGCGGTCGTGAGCACCCGGTGCAGGTTCTTCTCCGTCTCACCGACGTACTTATTGACCACGGCGGCCAGGTCCAGTCGGTGGACGTCGAGCCCCAGCCGACTGCCCAGCACCGTCGCCGCCAGGGTCTTCCCGGTGCCGCTGGCCCCGGTGAAGAGGGCGCGCACGCCGATCCCGGTCCCGCGGCCGTAGGCCGCACGGAGCGAGCCGCCGATTCGCTCACGGTGCCGGCACCGGGTTTCTAGCTCGGCGAGCTTGGCCGCGGTGAAGTCACCGACCACCACGTCGTCCCATTCCCCGGTGACTTCCAGGCGCGTGGCCAGGTCGTCGAGGAGCTGGCGGTGGAGATCGCCGGCGGCGGCGCGGACATGACTGATCCCGAGTGATCGAACGCCGTCGACCTTGGCCATGGCCTGGGCTGACTTACTCACGACGTCAATGTGCCTGCCCTGCAGGCTGCACGCGGCCGCGATGCCCTCGATGTCGTGACACTCCTGGCCGACCAGGGCGGCTCGCCACCGCAAAGCCCGATGATCGGCGTCGAGCCGTGGCACCTCCAGTGACACCGAACGCCCGAAGCCGTCTCCGTCCACGCCGCCAGTGGCGCCGAGGATGGCGATCACCGGTCCGCGGTAGCCGTAGCACGGCACCTGTGCCGTCTCCCCGGGGAGCAGGTCCAGTTCGATGACGGGGACAGCGTCGAGCGCCGTCGCCAGCGGACCGAAGCGCGAGGCTTCGCGCTCGTGGCTGGAACCGTCGACACGCAGCACACCTCGACCTGAGATGCGGCACACGGCCTCCGCGAACGCGATCCGGTCCGACCCGGCCGTACCTCGCACTACCACGAGATCGAGGTCCGCTATCCCCGCGGCCACACGCGCACATCGACCGCGGAAGTCATCGGTCGTCACCAGGCCGTCCAGATCCGGGAGCTCAGCGACCCGCTTGTGGGTCACTCCATGGGGCTCGTCGCCTCTGATCGCCTCCCATAGCTCGGGCGCCGGCTGCACGATCCATTCGCTGCGCGGTTGATCCGTACCGAACGCCCGGAGGAGCCCGTCGTCGATCAGGCCAACGAGCACGGCGACGGGATCCGCCGCCGAGGTTGCCGCCAGCGGACGGCTGATCGCCGCCACTGTCTCGAGCGTCGGCCGCCGGGCGGTCCCGCCGTTCAGCTCGGAGAAGATCCGGCCGAACCGGGAGTCCTCGTCGACCAGCCCGGTGATGAGGAGCTGGCTGCAGGCCAGCGGGTCCAGGCCCAGCGCCGCCGTCAGGCGGCAGATCGGCAGGCGCCCGCTCTCGGCCCGTTCCCAGGCCTCGACGCTCGTCACCCACCAGTGATGCGTCTCGGCCCACGACAGGTCCGCGGGCACCAAGGGCATCGCCGCATCGAGGTAGCCGCTCAAGAACGGGTACTGCGAGAGGACCGCGGTCAGCCCGGTCCGCCGGCCGGAGTTGCGTACATGATCGACGACGAGAAGGACCGCGGCGTGGATCCGGACCTCGAAGTGCGAGCGGGGGTTGAGCTCCAGGCTGCCCAACCGGGCCTCGTTCATGTGAGCACTCCGTCGAACGCCTGGTCGTCGAACTGGAAGGTGATCACCCGCGCGAGCTCCGGCACCCAGCCGGGGTCACGGTCGAGCCCGGCTCGGCGAACCGGCACGCTGGCCTCCGCCAGGGGGAAGGCGACATCAACGTGGGTCCGGTCGTACGCGATGCGGGCGCGCCGCTGCAGCAGCGTCGCCGGGAGTTCCTCCACGGTTACCTCAAGGCGCTCGGCCAGGAGCCCGGTGACGACCGGGAGCACCAGACACAGCCAGCGGCGTAGTCCGTGGGTGGCAGGAGCCGCAAGGGTGCGAGCCAGGGACGGGCGAGGTTCCCCAGACCCGGCGCGGAGACGGGACCACGCGGCCGGAAGGTTCGCCGGAATCCTCGCCGGCAGGGCCCGGCCTCGCTCGAACGACGATCCGCCCCCGAGGTCGGAGAGCACGTGCCACACGCCATCGTGCTCCCAGCCGGCTTGACGGGGCAGCAGGCTGCGTGCCAGCAGGTCCAGGGTTCCCCAAGCGCCGAGCTTGCTCGCGAGCTGCCAGTCCGGCTCGAAGACCTCCGGCAGGTCGAGCTCACCGACGAGGCTCACGAGGAACAACACCCCGCCCAGCTCCGTGACGGTGCCACGGGGATCGGGTGCGCCGGCCGATGCGGGCTCCGGCGCGGGTCGCTGCTCGTCGTCCAGGTGCGGCCTGGCATCGGTACCGATGCCAGGCCGCCCCGCAACGGGCACGTGGCCGGCCTGCTCGTCCATCCGGACGGGCCGGATCCAGCTCAGCCCGGCCGGCTGCCGTGGAGGCGCCGACGGATCTCCGGGGCGATACCTGACCTCCGGGGAGCGTGACGGCCCGGCCGCGAGGCCTGCGCCTGCGATCCGGTCGAGATCTGGCGGCTCTATGCCCCGGAGCACGGACCGGGCTTTCGTTCCGGCGCCCTTCCCCGTACCGGGCGCTCGCCCGGGACCCGCCGTCGCGGGCTCGATGGCGTCATCGATACCCCCGGGCCAGGATGCCGCCACGCCCGCAACCGTGGCGGCGAACCGCGCGAACTGTTCGCCGCGGGCGGTGGCTGGATCCCGGGCGATCTGGACCGCCACCGTGACGAGCAGGTCCCGCCACGGCTCGCGGCCAGGAGGCGCCGACTCCGGCGGCGACGGATGGGCTGGGCCATCGTGAGTCCCCGGGACATGGCCGGGGTCCAGTGCACCCGCGAGCTCCGCCAGCCTCGGTGCCCGGTACTCGGCCGCCATGCGCAGCAGGAGCCGGCGCACCGAACCGTCATCGGCACGGTCAAGGACGTCGCCCCGCCCGCGCCAGACCAGGTCGGCGATGACGTGCGGGGCCTCGCGCGGGTGGGCGGCCAGGATGGTGAAGATCGGCCGCCGGCTCAGCCAGCCGCCCAGCGCCGTCCACCACCATCGCGTGCCGACCTGGGCGTCGTGGATGTCGGTCACGTACTGACAGAGCAGCTGCGCCATGTCGCGGGCAACCACCGCCTGGGCTCCGGGGGGCACGGGCCGCCCGTCCAGCGGGACGGCGTCCCGGCGCGCCTGGGCGAGCTGTCGCCCGAGCGATTCCTCTAGCCTGCGGATCTCTATCGGCCCGGCCGAGCCCGTGTCGTCGAGCTGCGCGTCGAGCCACCGGACGATGAGGATCTCGTGGGCGGACGAACCGGAGGCGTGCAGCCGCACCCGCCCGAGCGTGTCGCGGACTCCGAGACGGACGGCCGGCGTATCGGTCGCCGATCGCATCACGACCCGACCGATGACGTCGGGGATCGCGGTGGCGCCGTACACGTCACGACCCCCGGCCGAGGACGCGGACGGCCTCCGGCAGGCACAGCATCATGGGTGTTTTCCGTTCGGTCGGAGGGGCGCGCTCTTCAGCGCCTGGAGTGTGTACGTGCGGCTCGTCGCGCCGCCACCGTGCCGGATGAGGGTCAGGGTGAACATGCGCGGGGACGGTGTTCTCCCGTCTCGCGGGAACGAGACCCTGAACGAGACGCGCACGCGACGTTCGGCAACGCCGTCGCCGCCGAACTCACCTGGGTCAATCGAGGGGATGGCCCCGGTTCCGCGGACATCCGGCGCAGGCTCCGCGAGCACGGCGCGCCAGGGGTCTCTGGCGTCTACCTTGCCGACAGACACCTCGTAAGGTCCCGGGTCGGTGAGCCTGACGGTCGCCTCGACCGTGGCGACGGATCCGTCGGCGAGGCTGATCGTCGAGCCGCTGCGGGAGGCCGTCGACCCGGGATCGACATCCAGGCCGACGGTCTCGATCCTGATGGCGGGATCTGATGGCGTGAGCCGTGCGTCGGCCACGAACAGCCGAGTGTCGTCGTCAGCGACGTCGCCGGCCGTCGCTGCCAGCGTCAGCGTGAAGTTCGGGACTCGCGGGACGGGACTTATCGTGACGTTGACGAAGACCTCGTCGCCCGGGTTCATAGGGATCGGACCGGTCACCGGCGCGCCGTTGGCGTCCATGGTGGCCACGTCGGCCACCGCCTTGAGACCCTTCAGATCGAGCTGGACCTCGACGGCCGAATCCATGGCCGACCGGACGGCGTAGTGCAGGACGACATCCTGACCGACAATGACGGCCGCCGGGTCGGCCGACAACCAGCTGACGTGCAACAGGCCGGCCGGCTGCTGACGGCCTGCGATGATGACGGGCACCGCGTCGGCACCTCGGTTGCTGGTCACCTGGAGCCGGACCACGCTCCCGGAGGGTTCGACCTCCAGCGTGGAGGGGACGCGTACGATCAGCCTGGCGTCCGTCGAGCCGAAGAGCGCGTCGGCGTTCTGGCCGCCGAAGTCGACCCGGGCGTGGCCCGTGGTGAATCCGAAGTTCCGGCCCCTGATGTCGATCCGGTCGCCCAGGTGCAGGGTGCCGCTGGGGAAGACAGCGTCGATCGCCAGCCCTTGGTCGATGACGTCGATCCGCTCGGTGCAGAAGACAAGATGATCGAGGTCACCCGTGCCCGGGTCCGGCACGGAGTAGATGTTGAGCACTTCTCCCGCGCTCGCGTCCACCGCGACGTGGTGGAAGGACTCATCGAGCAGTGGCCCGACGCGCACCGGGTCGAGGGGCATCGGCCCCCGGACGACGAGGCTGCCGAACACGTTCGCCGAGAAACCCGGGCGGTCCGCGCGCGCGATCGGCACCAGGCCGGCTGCGGGCAGGTAGCGGAACCGCTGCTCCAGCCGGAAGGCCGTGCGCTCGGAGGGCAGGAGCTCAGCCATGATGAGCGCGAGCTCGTCCTGGAACTGGCAGTACGACGCCCGCCCGAGCTGCGCGCGGCGCGTGCCGCCGAGCCCCTGCACGGCGCTGAGCGCGGGCTCGGGTGACGGCGCCCGGCGCACTGCCCACATGTCCACCGAACTCACCCCGCCGGACGACCACGTGAGCAAGGCGATCGGCACCTCGCAGGGACGCACCGGGCGGGCGCCCAGGCTGGCCAGCGCACCGAACTCGACCGAGGCCGGGTCGGCGCCGAACGGGTCGAGCAGGCGGTCCGCCCAGGCGAGGGTATCGAGGAACAGGTGCGCCAGCACGTTGCGGGCCGTCGACGCCACGGTGGCCGCACCGAGCCCGGCCAGGATTTCCAGGTCGGCCTGGTCGTGTCCGGCTGCCTCGGCGAGGGGAATCGGGTCGACGCCGATCAGGCGGAACGACACCCCGTCGACCGTGTACCTCGGCCCGCATTCGGTGGCGACCCCCGCGCCGAGGGCCGGCACACCGGCCACGCTGGACCGCGAATCGGACGCGGGCCGGATGACCAGGAGGTAGAGGCCGGTACCGGTGGGCGAGCTGGAGGCGATCGGTTCGCAGACCGTGAACACGCCGTCCCCCTGGGCGGTGGTTGACGGCACGACCAGCGACAGGCTCACGTCGACGGGCAGCTCGACGACCTGTCCGTTGCGGTCGACGGCCAGGCCGGCGGCCACGTCGACGGCGGTCGCGTCAGCGCCGGGCTGTACCGACAGCCCGGCCACGACACCGGAACCGATGGCCCGGCCAAGACGGTTACGGCTGAGCTGGCTGGCGAGTTGCTCGCCGCGCAGGTCCTCGGCCGTGAGGACCCGGCCGTTCCAGAACGCCACGTGAGGAATGCCTTGGTCTACGAAGGCGGTGTCCAGGGCGATGTTTTCCATGACCGCGTCCCTAGGCCAACCGGTCTGACCGGAACGTGAAGATCGTGACGAGCTCGCGCTCGGCCCCCTGGCCCGCGAACCAGATGCCCATCCTCTCGGCCCACTGCCGCACTGGGTCTCCGGTCGTCAGTCGCAGCTCGTTGAGGTTGAACGTGAACCGCAGCGGCGTGTTCTCCTCCCGGACCTCGACTAGGAAGACGTTCCGCAGCTGCCGGTTCACGGAAACCGGGCCGACTCGCCGGAGGAAGTTTCCGGTGTCCGTCTCCCGTTGGACCCCGAGCGCGCCGCCGACGGCATCGGGTTCGACCTCGACCTGGTTCGCGGGGGCGTCGAGGTTGAACCACACCACGTACAGCCGCTCCTTCGTGAACGGCTGAATCGTCGCGAGGGGAAGGACCCACGGGAGTCTCGGCTCCCAGCCGCCGCCGTAGGTCACCAGTGCGTCCCGCTCGGCCGGGGCCGGGGCATTCACCGCGATGCCCTGGATCCGGGCGATAACGGGGTTTGGATAGACGTCCCGCAGGTCGCCGCCTGCTACCTGGCCCTGCACGAGCGGCCGCCCGTCCGCGTCGGACGGCGGCAGGTCAGAGAGCCGGTGGCCGCCCGCGCTCAGGTCCCCGCTCAGGGCCCGGCCGCCGTCGACGAGCAGGTACTGCGGGTGGTCGTCGTCAGCCAGTCCGGTCAGGCTTCCGTGGTCCCTGACGCCCGCCGTCCCGGCGACCCAGCGGCCGCCGTCGAAGACCAGGGCGTCGTCAGCGGACGGCGGGACCGTCAGGTCGACGTCCTCGAGCCCGGCGAGCGCGTGCCGGTGAGGGGGCACCTCCTCGTCGGCTCCCACGGCGAACAGTGCCTCCTGGAGCAGGCGCGTGCTGACCAGGATCGGCCGCTCGTGGTCGTCGACGACCGCCGTGCCGACGCCGATCCCGGACGGCCCGTCGACGAGCTCGACGTCCACCCGGGCCAGCAGCACGCATGTCTGGTCGGGTGCGGGAAGACACGCCGTGCCGGCCACCACCTCCGGGCGCCGGTCGACCGCCCACTGGCGCAGCAGGGCGGCCACGCCCGCGGTATCGGGCGGCGAGCCCCCGGACACGTCCAGCAGCCCGTGGATCTGGTCGACGAGGTGGGCCAAGCCGTCGCCGAGACTCGTCTCCGCGGTCTCACCCAGGACCGGTGGCCGCTCCAGGGATAGCTTCAGCTCGAACGAATCCTTCAACCGCGAGGCCGCACGTGAGTCCTCGGCGGACAGGCATGACCCCGCCGGAATGGGTACCTCGTCGGTCTCGCACTCGGTCCAGCACAGAAGCACGTAGATGCTCAGCGACGGCGGCAGGCCGTCGCTGACCTCGTCGGTCGCGACCTTGTCCGCGAGCCACTGCGCCAGCGATCCGCAGTACTCGACCGGCACGCAGATCAGCCGGCCGGCCGGGTCCACCGCCAGGCCCGGCCCGACGTGCAACCGCCCGCTGGCGTCGTCGTAGCGGACGCCGAGGCCGGACACGGTGCCGTAGCCGTGCAACGCCCTCGTCGCGTACTGGTCGCGCTCCCTGAGGTGGAACTGGTCCTGGCGGAACTCATCCTCACCGAGCACGAGACCCAGCCGGTAGTTGACCCTCTTGGCCGGGTCTAGCGCGGTCACGCCGGCGCTGCTGGGTGCGAACCCGCTCATTGCATGTCCCCTGTTCCGGTCGGCGTCGATACCGACCGCTTGATTCGGTCGCGGCCGACGACCACGCGGTCGTCCAGCCGCCAGGTCTCGGTGCCGGGGAGCAATGCCTGCGCGAGCCGACTGCGTCCGAGGACCAGGTCGGCGTAGCGGCTGCCCTCGCCGACGATCGTCTCCAGGCCGACGCGTGCCTCGCCGACGCGCAGGGCAGCCCAGAAGGGCTGCACGTCGACCACGGTGTGCGCCGGCCGCTCGACCTCGACCACGCGGCGTACCCGGCCGAGGCGCTGGGCTCGCTCCTCGTCACTGTCGTCCAGCCGGATCGGCACCAGCACCGTCGCGCGGTGGGCGCTGCGGCGCGCCGGCAGCACCGCTGAGACGAACATGAACCAGTCCTGCAGCGGCGCGCCGTCAACAGGGAGCGCCGCCGGCAGCGGCACATCGGCGAAGGCGCCCGGTCCCGAGGAGGCGGTGAGCCCCCAGGCGATGCGGTAATCATCGAACCGGCCGTAGCGCTGGGCGAGGAACTCGCGGAATGCTTCGCGATCTTGTCCCGACCCGACGTCGGCATACATCGGCGCGAGCTCGCGGCGCACGAAGTCGTGCCAGTCGCGGGCCGCGTTCCCGCCGGCCGGCGTCAGCGCGGGGAAGGACGGGGGGTCGCCGATGTCGAGCGGCGTGATGCCCCAGGACTGCGCCACGGCCTCCGTCAAGGACGTCGAAGGCCCGCCGCCGTACCGCGTCGCGAGGAAGTCCCGCCACCGCTGGACCAGGAGCGATCCGCCGTCGGGAAGGTCCCAGCGCGGGCCCCCGGGAGTCAGGCGCGGGCCGGCCAGCTCGAGGGGGTTGCCGAACACCACCCCCGGCACGGAGCGGGTCCGGAAAGCCTCGACGATCCGGACGTCGAACAGGTCACCGGCGTAGCCCGCCCCGAAGATCGCATCGGTCGGACACGGATGGGTCGCGAGCCGGATCGCCTCGATGAGACCGCGCGCGGTGCCACGACGGGTAAACATCTGCGCGGCGTAGCGCACGAACAACCGGATCCGGGCGGGTTCCCAGTCCGGCTCCACCGCCGCCCCGACCCACGTGGCCAGCCAGGGCAGGTAGTCGGCGTGCAGCGTCGTCGGGGCGACCAGACGCTGCACCGCGGCGATGCGGCCCTCCAGCGTCGTGTACATCCCTTCGACGTTGGCGAGGTAGCGGTCCAGGAACGTCGCCGAATCCCGGTCCTCGCGGTAGATGCCGGGCAGGTACTCCTTGAGGTAGGAGAAGCGCGGGAAGTGGACCCGTACCGCCCAGATCCGCGGGCTCTGCCGGCCGTCGCCGCGAATCGTCAGGCGGAGCTGGAGGAAGCGCCCGACGGCGCCCTGGAAGAGCAGCTCCCACGAACCCTGCCCCGCGCACGGCGCGCCGGACGTGAACGCGTGGTAGGCGATCTCGCTCCCGTCGCCTCGCAGGTATGGCGACGGCTCCCGGCGCCAGGCCTGCTGCCCGAGCGCGATCAGGTCGTCACCCGCCCTGGACTCCACGTCGATCGCGGTGCCCGGCGGGATCACGGCATCGAGCACGAGCCGGTGCCAGATGATGCCCGGCCCACCCCCGTCGAAGCCCCGGGCGCTCTCGTCCCCGGGTGCGAGCACCAGCACCGCACCGGTCTCGAAGCGACGAACGGGCCAGGCCGGAACCGGGTACCACCGCTCTCCCAGGTCGTAATGCGGCACGGCATCGGACACCGTCAGGCCCTTCCCGCCGAAGAGCCTCAGCGGGTGGTAGTCGGTCACGAGATCGGCGCCGGTCTCGTCCACCACGAACTCGAAGGCCTGATCCCCCCGGTCGTCGACGACGAAGAGCCGGGCGAGCTCGGGCGCACCCGGCGCCGGCGGCACCACGACGAGGTCGTGCCCGACCGCCCCTTCCAGCACGTCGCGCGCATTCGATCGCTGGTCTGTGCAGACGAAGGACTGTTCAGGATCCTCGGGCTCGTCGACACGGAGCCGGAACGGCCGCCGGTCGAGGCAGCTCCAGCGCGAGACCTCGAACCGCCCCTCGCTGCCCTGGCGGTCGAGGACGAGGACCGAACCGTCCGGGAGCGAGTCCACCGCGGTCGCCCAGCCCACGAAGAGTTCCAGCGCCGCCGCGTCCGTCGCGGCGGCCAGCGGGATAGCCCTTCGTCCGTTGGCCGGCGGGAATTGCGCGGGTGCCGCCTGCGGGGCTCCGGCGGGCCCGAACGGGGGTGGCAACACGGCCGGAGACGGCTCGCGGCTGAAGTCAAGCAGCTTCAGATTGCCATCCAGCTGCCATAGCCGGGCGGGCCCGGGAGCCTCCGGATCGGCCACGTCGAGCACGACAACGCCGCCGCCCCGGGTCGCCGTCAGGTCGAACGGGCGGACCCCGAGCTCCTCCGGCCAGGCCAGCGGCACCGGCGGCCCGCCGCCGGGAAGGTCGAAGACCAGCAGGCCCGCCGTGATGCGCCCGGCCACCTGCAACTGCGGGACGCCGACGACCAGGAACTGGTCGTCGGTCACCGCCAGCCCCGCGAGCTCGACCCCCTCGAAGCTCGCCGGCCGGCAGACGTCGAAGTCGGCGCCAGACGGGCCGGGGTCGGGTTGGGGGCCCGGCCACCAGGTGAACCCCGCGTCCTGGCCCGCGCCGAGCACGTGAATGGTCCGGCGGTCCGGGCCGACCCAGAAGATATTGCCGAACCGGTCGGCGGCCACGCCCCGCCGGTCCCCGGGTCGCAGCCGAACCGCCCCCGTGCGGGTCGGGAAGACGAACGGCCTGGGCCGCAGCCCGATAGTGTGCCGGCGTTCGTCGAAGCAGGCGCCGTGGTCGAGCGGCGGGACGAGTGCCCGCTCCCAGTCGTCCCGTCCGAGGAGCAGGCGCAGGCGAGTGCCGTTGACGTCCATCAGCAGCACTCCGACGGGATCGCGGGGACCGGCAGGCCGGCCTGACTGTCCTCTGCGACGCCTTGGAGATCGCCGATCGGCCGCGGGTCGCCCGGCTGTACCTCGATCCCGACCAGGCGGGGCAGGTGAAGAGTGCTCGCCATCGGGACCTGGTCCACAGCGGTCCCGCCGCTTCCCGCCACCAGTACATCGAACACCTTGGCGACGCCGTCGACGCGGGCTACGACCGCGACCAGCTCGAGCCGGCTTACGGGCGTTACCAGCGGCCACCCGGTGCCCAGGTGCCCCCCGGTCAACGGCGACAGGAAGGCTCGGACGGCGCTCTTCACGTCCTCGCATACCGGACCTGTCGCTCGCCCCGGAAGTACGTCGATGCCGGCCGACACCCACACCGGCTCGTACACCGGCCCGCGCAGGTGCAACTCGGTGGTGAGCAGACGGCGGTCCTCGACGTGCTGACAGACCGCCCGCAAGAAGGGCTGGTCGGGCGACGGAGCGTCCGGGGTGAGCGGGTCGTGCAGTGGCAGGAGCAGCAGCGTCACCACACCGGGCAGCTGCTGACCGGGCAGGTCCGGGTGCACGAGAGGCAGCACCTCGACGCGGCCCAGGTCGAGCCCTGGTGCTGACCGCACGACGTCCAGGAAATCCGCTGGCGCGACCATCCGGTCGCGATGGCGGACGAACGACGCGATCAGGCGCTCGGCCTCCGCCTGGGAGGGCGCCTCGCCGCCACCCCAGGTCGGCAGCGGGTTGGTGACCGTCGCCCCCGCAGGCAGGAAGGTAGCTTTCGAGATCGACCCGGTGCCCACGAGTCCCTGGCGGCCGCCGCCGACGTCATACCTCGCGACGATCGGTGCCCCCTTGGGCGGCCGGGCACCGTGTAGCCCGTCGCCGAACAGCACCTCCCCGTCCGCCCGCGTGACCTTGACGATCCGGGTCGGAAGGGCGGGGTCAGGAAGTGTCGTCGTGCCCGTCGGCCCGGCCGGGACCTCGGGCCCGCCCTTCATGAGGTCGTCGACGAGCTGCCACGGCTCGCCGGCCACGGTGAGCTCGACGGTGTCGAGGAGCACCGGGGAGCTGGCCAGCCGGAGCCGCTGGTCGGGAAGACCGGTCCCCACGCCGATCTGCTCACGCGTGATGCGGGCCCGCTGCTCGACCATGGCGGCGTTCGCGCCCAGCCAGGCGAGCCGGACCGGCCGGCGCCCGGCGGTGTCCTCCGTCTCACCTCCGGGCGGACGGACCCTGATCCAGGTGATGAGGCGGGCGGCGTCGTCCCCTTCGAGGGCCGGCGGGAACCGTCCGACGCCGGCCTCCGTCGGCTCGAGGTCGTCCCAGAGGGTCAGCCGTTCGGCGGGCGGGAGCATCAGCTCGACTACTCCGGGAACGGTCAGTACCTGCGTGTCGGTACGGGTCTCCACGGGCCGGTACGTCGGCACGCGCCCGTACTGGGTCTGCGGCAACGGGACGGACGTGTCGGGCACGTGGACCTCGAGGGCCTGCGTGCTCGTCGCCGAGGTGGAGCCTCCCGGCGGGATCGTGAGCTGGTCGAGGGTCACGTCGGGCACCACCCCCAGCGTC
>Ga0070712_100001899_pt1 | contig 12761 bp, 25 predicted proteins | sample LARL81metaG_FD_71396 | JGI IMG/M metagenome (GOLD analysis project Ga0070712, IMG submission 71396) | Corn, switchgrass and miscanthus rhizosphere microbial communities from Kellogg Biological Station, Michigan, USA - LAR L8-1 metaG | ecosystem: Host-associated > Plants > Roots > Rhizosphere ...
GATCATCCACACGACGCCATCACCTCGATCGGCTCCTCCACCAGTCGGCCGTTGTCGAGCCGCCACGACCGGACCTGCTCCCCCACGCCGACGATGACGTAGTGGGCGGCAGGGTCCTTCGCGCACTGCCGGTCAGTGCCCGACGGGATAGCCGGGGACGCGGTGTGGGAATGCCAGATCACGACCGCATCCAGCCCGAGCTCGTCCAGGCCCGCGTACAGGTCGAGTTGCTCGTCGGGGTCGAACCGGAAGAACCGGTACGGGTCCGGGTGCACGTTGGCCATCGTCCGCACCCACTGGGGGGTGTCGTGGTGGCCGGCCATGATCCCGCAGGCTTCGCGGGGATGCTGGTCGCGGCAGTGGGCGAGCATCTGCTCAAGGAGATCGGCGGGCAGGCGCAGCGTCATCGAGTCTTGCTCACCACGGACGCGGCGGGGATGGTGCCGGCGTTCGGGTCGGCGACCTTGCCCTCCACGGTCACCATGCAGGTGCCCGGAGGGAGAACAACGCCCATCACGGTGGCGTTGTTCGGGATCGTCCCTAGGCCGGGGGTGGGGGGCCAGACGGCGAGGACGTTGCCGTTGTTGCCGAGCGCGGTAGCACGCATCCCGCACCCGCCCCAGGTGGAGCCCATGTCGAGCCATGCCTGGGCGACGACCTGGGAGTTGCCGCCGGACTCGGTGACGAGGGTGCCGCGGAAGGTGCCGTCGGGTCGGACGGTGATGGGAACAGCGGTCACGGGGTCGACCTCTCGGGGAGCGGACGGGGCGGGCGCAGGGGCGGGGGTGGCGCCCTGCTGGGCGAGGCTGATGACGACGTCCCACGGGAACGCCGAACCGGGATCGGTGTGGGTGCCGTCGTTCATGCCGACGGTCCAGTCCCAGTGCCCGATGACCCCGGCCTGGCCTGCGGCGACCTGGGCGGGGGTGAGCTTGATGATGGGGATGCCGCGGGCGAGGCAGCGTTCCCGCACCCACCGGGCGGCGAGCCCGAGCATGCCGGTGTGCTGGGTGAGCCACTGGTCGCGGGTCCAGGCGGCGAACCCGCACAGTTCCGCGTGCTCGGAGATCGGGTTGGCCGACAGCATGGTCCAGGACGCGTTGGTGTAGTCGACGTACTGCTCGATGCCGTGGTCGTCGATCCCGACGTGCGACGACACCTGCGAGGCAGGGTTGGCGAAGAAGTTGCCCAGCTCCGTGGTGGTGAGCGCACCCTCAGCGGTGTGGACCACGATCAACCGGACGGTGGCGCCGTTGCGGGACTCGAAGTTCGGGGACGCGATCACGCGGCGTGCCTCGACTTCGGGGACGGGGTGACGGCAGCCATGAGCTGGGTGGCGTTGACGTCGGTGACATCGGAGAACCAGTCGACACACCCGGCGCCCGGGGATCGGTATTCGAGGGTGATGGGCCGGTCCGGGTCGATGAGGGTGGCCTTCCGGGTTTCCTGGTAGGTCAGGAGGTCTTCGTTCACGCTGCCCTCCGGGGGCCGGGGATGCGCGGACCGGACATGTCGAGGGTGGCTTCGCAGTACGGGGCGAGAGCGGCCACGTTGGCGAGGGCCCGTTCGGCGGCGATGACACGGTTACGGGTGCGCAGGAGTTGCCGCTTCACCTCGACCAGTTCGGCCCGGACAGTGGCCACCTCAGCTTCGGCGTGTTCGGCGCGGGCGACGAGCTGGGCGCGGGAGGTGAGGTGGGTGGCGCGGCGGTATTGGCGGCAGTGGCACAGGCCGCAGTCGGAGCCGGCCCGGTAGTGCTCGTGGGAGTCGTGGGGGTGGCCGCACCTGCACGGTGGTGGTTCCGACACGCTCACCCGCTCTCCTGTGCCCGTCGCGTCCACTTTAGACGGCCGGCTAGTAGAGTGATCGCCAGGCTGACCGCGTGTCGGCCGGTCCGCGAGTCCCTCCCCCGTCACAAGCGGAGTGGCCGCGAAGCCGGGAGGCGCCCGCAGTTGTCAGGACGCGGCGGGCGTCTCCCGGATCTCAGGGGGTTCAGTGGGGGTCGCACCCGATGCGGTGCACCAGTCGTGCGACGTGCTCGTGCTCGCGGGCCGTGAACTCGATCCACCGCTGGCAGGACGGGCAGCGCACCATGAACCAGCCGTGGCGGCGCATCCCCCGCACCAGCCAGCCCTGCCACCACCGCGCAGAGTCACCGCCCATCCGGCACCCCCGCCGCATCCCACGCCTCAAACAGGCGCTGCACACCCGGCCCGTCATGGGCGGGTGGGATGTCATCGAACGCGGCACGGCAGTCCGCCCACTCGGCTCGGGACAAGGTGATGGTGATCGGGATGTCGTGCACAGGTGGCTCCGTTCGGGCGGGTACAGTGCTCCCGCGCCGATCCGTTGGTGCGTGCGGTGACGGCGCCGCTCCGCTCCCCCCTGTCACGAGAGTGCAGCGCGAGCGGCGCCCCCGGTTAGCGCGTCCAGTCCCGCAGGATCTGCGCCTGCCCCTCCGCGAGGGTGAGCCGGCCGTTGCAGATCGCACGGTTGAGCGAGTTCTCCTCCTGGTCCTTCACGTGCGCGCCGCGGCCGGCGTACGGCTGGGGGAACAGGTTGGCCGGATCGGTCGGCGATCCGCCGATCTCGAGCGGAATGATGTGGTCGAGTTCGTACAGCGACGCCGGGGCGGGCTCCCCGTAGCGGGCCATCTGCTTGAGCTTCAACGGCTCGGTGTAGCTCGTCGGCGGACGCACGGTGGCCGTCCACCCTTTCCGGCAAATGGTGCTTGCCAGATTGAGTTGGGTGACCTGCGGGTTGCGCACGCCGGGGGTGCAGTGGGTGTCGGCGCGGCCGTCGACGACGTGGCATCCGGTGGAGGTCAGGGCAGACACCGGCTGCCCGGGCGCCTGAGTGGCCGGTGTCTGCCCGGGGGTGACCCCGGTGGGGCCGCAGGCGACCGTGGATGTCAGGAGTAGGGCGGTGACGGCGGTGCGAATCATCGGTTCTTCCTCCGTGCTCGGGTGCGGCGGTGGTAGGCGTGGCCGTCGATCAACAGCGGGCGGCAGGCATGCCACGTCCAGTAGTGGCGCAGCGCGACCTCCATCTCCTCGACGCTCATCGTGATCAGTGGCCCCTGGTGGTGCTTGCGGTCCCTCACCACTTCCTCCTCATCCCGAAACGGCGTCGGTGTCCCCAGTGCCATGCCCGCTGACCAGTCGGGTAACGACAGGTGGGGCAGCGGTAGGCGCCGAACTTCTGGGCGTCGAGCGTGGCCCGGGTGGTGGCGTGGGCGGCGGTCATGGCGGCGGTCTTGCTGGTGAACCGCTGCTTGGCGCACTTACTCATCGTCGTCTCCATGCCGCTACAGCACCGCCGACACCACAACCGAACGGGACAGCGAGCATGAGCGAGTCGGGGACGTTGCCGTCGAGCGCCCAATACGTCCACCAGGACGCGGCGAGGATGACGGCCAGCCCGGTGAGCTCGGGCCACCACAGGGCCAGGAAGGTCACCACGGCTGGTCCTGCGCGGGCTTGCGCCGGTTGCGGGTCACGAAACGGCCGCGTGATGCTGCGGGTCGAGCGCGTAGTTCGCGCCGACGAGGATCTCGAGGACGTCACCCAGCTCCATGCGGGTCCAGCGCTGAGCCGACGTAGGCGCGTCCAGGCCGGAGGCGAAGTGGACGAGGTCGTCGAGGCGCAGCCACGTCCACGAGCGGAGAACGTCGGAGTGGCCGCGACGTTTCTGCACGATGATCGGCACCAGCGCGCTCCCGGCCTTCGTGACGGCTTCGGTCTGCCAGCCGGCGAGGACCGATGGGGTGCCGAGGTCGCCGGACTTGTCGTCCTTGAGTGACCACCAGAACGGTCCGGCGTCGACGAGGTCCCCGGTGTCGGTGGTTGTGGTGGAGCCGTTGTCGCGGGAGCGGCGGACGTCGGGAAAGAATGGCCGGAGGGTGGTGGTGACGGCGCGCTCGAACGCGGCCCCCTTGTTTCGGGAGGCCCGGCCGCGTTGGCTGGGGGTCTTCGCTGCGGTCACGACTTGTCCTCATCACGCATGTCGGCGTCGAGGCGCATCCCCAGCATGTCCAAGCTGAACCCTCCCGGGCCGAACACGTTCATGTTCCGCATCGGACGCGCCCACGACATCGGATGCCCACGATCCGGGTGGGCGTGAGCGTCCAGGAACATCTCCCGAGCGGAGTGCCGACCCGAAGGCGGTTCCGGGACCTCGCCGAAGCGGGGGATGCGGATCGTGACGACCTCGGTGTGGCCGCACACGCAGCACTCCAGCCCGATCCTGGCCCGGCCGAGGACGCGGGTGGACGACCACAGCGGCCACCACCCGTCCTGGGTGCGACCGTAGGTGTAGATCACCCACGGCTGCGTGGTCTCGGCGCGCTCCGTAAAGGCGCTCACGCCGCTGCCCTCTTTCGTCGGTCCAGGGCACGACCCGACCGGGCACGAGCAACAGACTCCTTGTGCCGACGGGACACGCGGGCGGCTGCGCGGCGCCACTCGATGTCCCCGAGGTGGCACGGGCAGTCCTCCGCCATCAGGTAGCAGCGGTCACACGGGAAGATGCTCGGGCGGGCGATCATCGGTCGTCGTCCTTCGTGTTGGTTGGCGGTGTCCAGGGGTCGACACCGTCGTAGTCGTGGAGTTCGTGATCGCCGACGACACGGCAGAGAGCGCCAGGGATGAACGGGTGCTCGACAGCGCAGAAGTTCGCCAGGACGGGCGGGAGGTCGGTGGTGCTCACGAGGTGCCCCCGCATGCTGACCGAACGGTCTGGATCAGGTCCGCATCTGCATCTCCCGAGCGTTGCTCTCGCGGGGTGTCGCCGACGATGCCGCGGATCTCGGTGTGCAAGCGTTCGCGAAGGGTGTGCCAGTGATCGGCCTCATCGCGCAGCTCGGCAACCTGCGTGAGCAAGGCATCCCGCTCCGAGGCCAGGTCGCGGACGGCGTCGCCGATCGCGCCTCCCAGCCCGGCGACGCCGCGGATGGTCTGGTCGGGGGTCATCGGGGGCGGGCAGATGCAGCGGCTGCGGAAACGGCGTCCTGCTGCGTCGTACTGGCATCCGCAGCCGTCCGCGGTCTCCGCTACAGGCTCGGGTTTGCCGGTCATGCCGACAGCCCCGACGGAGCAATCCTGTCGATCACGGCCACCAGCCGCGCCCAATCAGCAGGCTCGAACAGGTGCGTGTCGGCGGCGTCGTCGACCGGCAGGAGGATCACATGCCCCTCGTCGCACACCACCTGCTATGACGAGCTGTGGTCGTCGTCGTGGTGCACCGGCTCGCGGAGTCGAAGGTCCCCTACGGAGATCCCGTAGGTGCCGGTGCGTTCGAGGTGAAGCACGCCGTGACAGTCGGGCATGGGGCAGGTGGCTGAGGAGTAGTCGCCCACCGTCAGCGTCGAAGCTGGTGCGGTCATGTCGGTCTCCTGGGGTTGGTGTCGGGCTACTAGGACAGCCACGACGGGCGGGAGCAGTTCGGACAGGCGCTCCGGGCGGGCCATCACGCGGACTTCCGGCGGGCGCGGCGGAACACGTGCTCACACAGCAGCTCCGGACAGCAGCGGGTGAGCTGGGGTGCGGGCGCCGGCTGCGGGAAGTAGCGGGACAGCACGCGAGCAGCGGCACGGCCAACCCACTGGACGGCGAGCGTGTTGCCCCACAGCCACGTCTCGCACGGCCACGGGGCCCCGCACCCCTCGCAGATCCCCCACGATCCATCCGAGCTCTCGCGGGCGGCTTCGCTGAAGTGGTGCTCGTGGATGACCTCAAGTGCGTCCGCCGCGTCAGCCTCTTCGGCGGTGGGCTGCACCCATGGGAACCGGGCATCGGTGGTTCGGAGGGCAGCGATGGACGTCTCGAAGGTGGGCCGTCCGGGCGGGAGGCTGATCATGCGACGGACCCGAACTCCCCATCCCACGGGAGACGGATGTCGCCGCGCGGGCCGTGCCGGTTCTTGTCGACGATGAACGTGACGTCGTCGGTGCGCTTCCCGTTCTCCTCCTCGTGCCACAGCAGCAGGGCCACGTCGGCGTCCTGCTCGATCCGCCCCGAGCCGCGCAGGTCGGCCTTGACGGGGCGGGAGTTGGCGCGGGTGGACGGGTTGCGGTTGAGCTGGGCAGGGACGATGACGGCGCAGTCCAGTTCCCGGGACAGACGCTTGAGCGCGGTGGAGATCTTCGCGATCTCCTCCTCCGCCGAGCGGCCGTTGGCATCGGAACCGATGAGCTGGAGGTAGTCGACGATCAGGATGTCCAGTCCGCGGCGGTGCTTCTGGGCGCGGGCCATCGAGATGATCGCGTTGATGGTGGTGTTCTCGGCGTTCACCCGTAGCGGCAGGTCGTGGTGGGCCTTGACGTAGTCGCGGATGCGGGACATCTCGAACTCGGAGATCTTGTAGCGGTTGATGGTGTGCAGCGGCACCTCGGACGGCCGGGACACGACGCGGCCGAACACGTCGATCGTCGGCATCTCCGCGGAGAAGGCGAGCACCTGATGCCCGAGTAGAGCGGCGTGCAGGCCGATGTTGAGGGCGACCGTGGACTTGCCGTCGCCGGGTGAGCCGCCGATGACGTAGAGCCGGCCGCCGAACAGGCCACCGATGAGGGCGTCCAGCTCGGTCCACGGGGTGGGGATGCCGGGGCGGACCTCCCCGGTGTGGGCGGCCTCGAACTCCTGGAACATGTCCAGCCACGTCATAGTGGCGCTGGCCTGTTCTTCGGGCTGGCCGAGGCTGTCGACGAAGCCGCGGATGACAGCGAGGGTGTCGGAGGCGGTGCCGTCGTGTTCGGCGGCGAGCTGCCTCATGTAGTTGATCGACCGGATCAGTTCCCGGCGGCGGGCGAGCTCGGCGACGAGGTCGGCGTGACGGCTGGCGGCGAGGGGGGACTCTCCGTCGCCTTGGACCATCTCGACCTGCACGATGTGGCGGATGCTGCCGGGGCTGACGTCGTCGCCCCACTTGCCCTGAGCGAGCAGGGTGCGGGCGACGGTGACCGAAGCGATGGCCTGGTTGGCGGCGGACAGTTCGCGGCAGACGTCCCAGACGATGCCGCGCTGGAGGCTGTAGAAGTCGGAGCCGGGCAGGGACGCGAGGACACCGGCGAGGGCGTCGGGGTTGCGGATCACGGCGGCGAGCAGGGCCCGCTCGGCGGCGGCGGCCTGCATCTCCAGCTCGGTGAAGCGGGGCTCGGTCATCCGGTCCTCTTCTCGGACAGTGCCGAGCGGATGGCGGTCTCGTGGTCGTCGATCCACTCGACGGCGGCGAGGGCCTGCCATTCGCGGCGGGGGGTCTGGTCTGACGGAGGCTTGGGCCGCGGCACGTAGGCGACACCGAGCAGGTTCGCTGCTTCGGGTCCGGCGGCGGCGAGGCGGAACTCCTCGAAGGACGCCAGGACAGGGGCGACGAGGGTCAGGTTGGGCTGCTCGATCACGTCGTCGTAGCTGCCGGCGTTGAGCCAGGTAGCGGGGAGCTTGATGTAGCGGCGCTGATTGCCGACCTGCAACCGGGCGTAGGCGCGGGCTGCGGCGATGACCTTGTCGGGGTCGACGCGACGCTTGATCGCGGCCTTCCATGCTTTCTCGGCGGCCCGTCGGTCCTGGCGTCTCGGGTAGGCCGCGTAGAACTCGGCGAAGCGATCTTCGGGGGCGCTCTCCGGGAGCGGAGCGAAGGAGAGTTGTTCTTCTTTCTGGTCGGGTCGGGTCGGGGTGGGGGTCACTACCCCCGTTACTGACGGCGTGACTGACGAACTAGTAACGGCGTTACTCGACGCATCTACCTGCGGCTTGTCGTAAGTTCCGGTGCGGTACTTGGCTTGTCGACCGGCTGCTTTCTCACGCTCTTCGAGAACGGATTTGCTCGTGGGTTGGCGGCCTTTCTCGTTCCAGCCGTGGAACTGACACCCACCGTCGACCTCTATCCACAGCCCAACCTTGATCAGCTTCTCGCGCTGGGAGGCTGACCCGAGGACCGCGATCATGTGGTCGGGGACGTAGCCGTCGGTCAGGTGCTGACTGCACCAGGAACCTGCCCGCACCCACAGTCCCATCGCAGCATTGCCGGCCGCCACCACCTTCCGGTGGAACGCCAGGTTGTCATCGACCTTGAACCACATCAGACGGCTGCCTGACCGGCGTCCCGGCGGTCAGCTTGGGGAGCGCGCACGGTCACCTTCCCTCCATAGGACCAGTGTTTCCGCTGGTCAAAGAATGATTAGTAGCCTACACTGGTTGGCATGAGGATGCCAACACCATGAGGCCATCGGTTCGTTGCGCAGAAACGCAAACCCTTGTCGGCCTCGACGAGTGGCCTACGCTGTGCCCCGTGGACGCCACCCCCGAAGAGCGGCAGGTCAGGACAGCCCTGGCCCGTCTGCGCCGCCTTGAGGCCCAGACCAAGGCCGCCCGGGAAGACGTCGCCACTGCCGTCGTGGCCGCCCTGGAAGCAGGGACGAAGCAAGTGCAGCTCGTCCGCATCACCGGCTACACCCGTGAGCACATCCGCCGCCTCGCCCGCAAGGACGACGCGGGCGACGACGCCGCTACCGGCACCTGACGTACACACAGGACTTCGGTCCTCTCGGATAGTCCTACTGCTGGGGAGCGGGTAGGGCGGTTGGATCAAGGCCCGCCTGTGGGTAGTTCCACACCGGCGGGCCTTGCGTCGTGGGGTGCCTAAAACGGGGCCATCGAGTCGTCCGGCGAGGAAGCCCACGGGTCTGCCGCTCCCCCACCAGAACTCGCGGAGCTGCCGCCGCCACCACCCGAGCGGTTCGCCTTCACCGCAGTCACCGTCGAATACCGCATCTCCGCGCCGACGTGCTCCACCTCGACATCCAGGGAGATCCGCTTCTCCCCGTTGGTCTCGAACGGGCGCGGCGACAACCGGCCCACCACCAGCAGGCGCATCCCGCGAGTGATGGACTCGCCGGCCTGCTCGGCGAGCTGGCGCCACGCCGTGCACCGGTAGAACGCGGTCTCCCCGTCGATCCAGGAGTCGTTCTGCTTCACCCGCGGCGTCACCGCCAACGTCCACGTGCACCGTGCGGTACCGGACGCCCCGAACTTGAGCTCTGCATCCCCGGTGGCGTTGCCACACAGGACGATCGTTCCTTCACCGGCCATTACGCGGCCTCCTCGTTCTCGTAGTTTCCGTTGTCGTCGAGGAACACCCAGCCACGACGGGCCACCCACACCGCACGATCGGCGGGGTCGTGCTCTTGCCGCACCAGCCAGCCCTGCTCGTGGCTGATCTGCCGGCTGCTCTCCACCGCCGTATGGCATGGCGCGCACAGCAGCAGCAGGTTGGACGGCTTGTTCGTGCCCGGCCGGCGGCTACCACCCATGCCGCGGGGGCGACGGTGATGCACCTGGCATGGCTGCCCGGCACGGCCGCAGCGTTCGCAGGTGTGGTTGGCGCGGGCCAGGACGGTCTCCACCGTCTTCGCGGTGGGTCCGGTGCCCACTAGTCGTACTCCGCGATCTGCTTGTCCAGCCGCCCGATCAACCACTGAGTTGCCTTCCGGTACAGGGCGTCATAGTCGGAGTCCTCGCCCGCCTGCTCCCGCAACTTGTGCAGCCGGAAACACTTCCCGCGGATGATCTGCGCCTGCGACTTCACATCCCGGTCGACGTCCTCGTCCGGGATGTCGGCCTCGTCCACGTTGGTCTCAGAGAACAGCAGCCACCCGGGCTTCTGGAACGCCTGATGGGTGACGGCGAACTCGACGTTGTCCAGCTCCCTCTCCGACCGGGCAGTGATCGAAACGGTGCGGTCGACGTGCATCCGGATCGTGCCCACCGTGACCGGCAACGTGAACTTCAGCGGGGCGGTCACTGCGCAGCACCGTTCACAACCGCCAACGCGGCAGGCTGCAGCTCCGCCTGCGGAAGCTTGAACAGCGAGCTGCGGAACTTGGCGATGACCAGGGCGTCGGCGCAGTTGCGCAGCGACAGGCCGTTGTGCTCGGCGGTGAACCGCCCGGCCACCGTGTCGAGGTCCCAGCCGTTCTGCTCACACGCCAGGCGCAGCGAGGCGCGGGCGGAGTCCGGGTCACCGCTGCCCGCCTTCGTCACCGCGGGTGCAGCGGTGGGCGTGGCCGGGGAGGCGGGCTCGTCGTCGTCGTGCTGGGCGAGCACGCCGTCCTTGTGCCACAGATCCAGGCCCACCCCGAACCGCATCGCCCCGTTCCGCAGTGCGTCCCCGATGGCCTCCTTCACCGCCGACGGACCGTTCTTGCCCTCCGCGTCGCCGTAGCCGAGACGGGTCACGCCCGCCACGGTCAGCCGAATCCACAGGCCGCCGTTCTTGTCCAGCACCGGCAGACCGTCCGGGCCGAACGCGACCGGCTCCCACGACCAGCCGTGGTCCACCTGCAACAGGCGGTCCGTGATCGCGGCGTGGCCGATGTAGTCCAGGTGCAGGTGGGCAGCGGTCATGTTGTTGCCGCACACACCGCACTTCGCCCGCTGGTGCTCGTCGCACGACGGGCGCCGGTTCTTGATCGCGTCGCGGCACTTCCCGCACCACACGCGCGGCAGCTTCCCGACGTTCTCCGGTGCGAACGGGGCGCGCAGCTTCTTGTGGTCGTCGTCGTCCATCAGGCGCCCCTCGGGTGGTCGGTACGGAACGGCAAATGCAGAACAGGCATGTGGTCCACGCAGGCAGGGCAGCGGACACGACCAGCGCCCCGCACCCGATCCACGCGGACGAGACGGACCGCGCCGTCGTCGTCGCACAGTGGGCACTGGCGGGGCGTGGACGCCACGACGAGGAGGCGGGCGGGCTGGGTCTGCGGCTTCACGACGCCTCCCGCTCGGCCTCGGTGAGCACCGGGCGGGCATCCCAGGTGAGCACCCCAGCCGAGATGAGACGCCCCACCTGCTCGAACGCACCCACGGCCGGCTTCACCGTGAGCGACCCCGACGCCTTCCGCAGCTCAATCCCCGGGGCCGCTGCCTCACCGGTCGCGCGGGACTGGTCCAGCGCCGCCCTCTCGGCGTCCGGGTCGACCTCGGCCACCTCAGTCAGCAGACGGGGGGCGTGCTCGGCCAACACGGCGAGGGCTTCCGGCATGTCCTCCGGGACGATCGTGACCGTGACAACGAGGTTGCCGGGGAACCCCCGCAGGTGCTCCCGCAGCGCCTCCCTGTCCGTCACCACCCACGTCGGCTCCGGGTCACTGCGGTAGACCATGCCCAGCTTCGCGGCGTTCACCGGCGACCGGAAGGACTCGCGGTGGCCGTCGGGGTAGTGCTGCCCGATGAGGGCCTTCGCCATCTCCTTGCGCTTCTTCACCTCGGCCTCGATCGCGGCCAGGGCCAGCACCTCCACCTCGGGGGGCAGCGGCTCGATGTCGCTCATGTCAGCTCGCCTCCTCGGTGTCGGTTCGGGTGGGTCGGCAGGCCTCGATCAGCGCCCACAACTCGCTGGTAGACATCCGCCGGCCAACAGGAGGACGGTGGGCCTTGCGCTCCTCCCACTCATCCGCACCTGTGCCGTCACAGCGCGGGCAGGACTCGCCGTAGGAGGGGAGGCAGCCACACCGGTAGCCGATGCCCTCACGGACAGCGGGGAGGGCGAGAGGGCCTGTAGCGGGCCACATGCGGCTCACCACTTCCCCCTTCGCAGCGGTACCGGAAGGTGCGGGATGAAAGGCCGCGGGTCATCCCGATACAGCTGCTCCATGCGCTCACCGAGACACCGAGTGCACGAACGCTCGGTCTCGCCGATCGCCCACGTCGCCTTCGCTTCACAGATCGGGCAGGACGCCAGGACGGAAGGGGACAGCGGGGCTACCGGGGTGGCGGTCACCACGCCCACCTCCACCAGCCGCGACAGCGCAGAGTGATCATGTCGATGGAGTCGAGGCGGCCGTAGAAGACCTGCGGAGTGCTCGCGAACGAAGTCTCGAGCAGCGTGTACCCCATCAATTCGTCTCCGCGCTTCTCCGTCTTGAATGCGGAGGCCGGGTACTTGACGTTCTGTCCGCCGCGGAGGTGAAACACCACGTCGATCTTGTGCCAGCGGATACTCACTTCTCCTCACCCCCGGGGAGAGGAGAGGGACGGAAGGTCTGCACGAAGCCCGGAGCTGCCCACTGGGACAGTTCCGGGTCGGAGCAGGACGACCCGTTCCAGTAGGCGCGGGCCCCGAAGATGTGCCGCACCATGTAGACATCCATGTCGCTGATGCCGTGCGTCTCCAGCTCGACCACGACGCCCGTGACGCGGTGACGGAACTGGAACACCCAGCGCCCATCACGCTCGATCGGGTCGTCCTGCAACAGCAGCTCGACGTCGTGTCCGAACCCATCGGCCACCATGCGTTCGTGCCACTTGCCGGCCTCGACGACGGCGCCCTCATAGGTGTTGGTCCAGCCCTCGTCCTCTGCGGCGGGGCTGATGTGTGAACCCGGGTTGATCAGGATGCTCATGCCGCACCCCGCTCGCCACGGAGGTGCTGGTGCAGCCACTCCATGCCCTTCACCGTCACCCGGATCTGCGGCGGGTCCAGGATCAACGCCCCCGTACGCGGGTGGTAGTGGGTCATGGGGATCTCGGAGATGCGGCCGGTCTCGATGGCGGCCTGCTTGGTGCGCCACTTCTGGTCACCGGGGGCGCGGTAGATCCAGCCCAGCTCACCGAGTTTGGTGAATAGCCGGTTCTGCCCGATCTTGATGTGGGGGTCGCGGGACAGGATCTTCGCGGCGTCCGCCACGAGGAAGTCACCTTCGGCGGTGGCGAGGGTGTTCCACGACTCGGCGGCCGGGGCCAGCTCGGCGACCTTCCGCTCGGCGA
>Ga0070712_100001908_pt1 | contig 12745 bp, 9 predicted proteins | sample LARL81metaG_FD_71396 | JGI IMG/M metagenome (GOLD analysis project Ga0070712, IMG submission 71396) | Corn, switchgrass and miscanthus rhizosphere microbial communities from Kellogg Biological Station, Michigan, USA - LAR L8-1 metaG | ecosystem: Host-associated > Plants > Roots > Rhizosphere ...
GAAGAAGGAGCGGTGTGGTTGGACGCTGCCCGCACCAGCCCCTACCAGATGTACCAATACTGGCTGCAGACGGCCGATGCGGATGTGGTTCGCTTCCTGAAGCTCTTTACCTTCCTCGATCGCGAGCGCATCGAAGCACTGGGAAACGAAACGCGGAGCCGACCGGAGGCACGCGAGGCGCAGCGCGTGCTGGCTGCGGAATGCACGGCGATCGTTCACGGAGCCGAGACGGTGCGCGCCGTGGAAGCGGCCAGCAGGATCCTGTTCTCGGCGTCGAATGAAGTTCCAACGCACAAGACCGTCGACCTGCTGGCGCGAGAAGTGCCGGTCACGGAGATTACGCGAGCGGATCTCGATGCCGGGATCGGTCTGGTGGATCTGATGATTCGCACTAGGCTGGCGGAGAGCAAGGGTGCCGCGCGCAAGCTGATCGAAGGTGGCGGGGTGTATCTCAACAATGAGCGTCAGATGCATGCCCAAAAGATGATCACGGCTGACGATCTGAAATGGCCGGCAGCTATTCTGTTGCGCACGGGGAAGAAAAACTACCATCTAGTGGGGATAAAGTAGCGCTGTGGGGCAGGATTGCCGCAGGCCGGTTCTAATCGATTTTTGGGGGTCGGACGTAATCCCGCCCCAAATATACAGCGCAGCGCCTCACTGACCAACGTTCCCGGAAACTGGGGACCGCTCCTGGGAAAAACGGTAAGGATTGTTACGGTGCTGAAAGCCGTCAACGACGCGGAGGTCACCGGCCCCGAGGCGAAGCTGCATACGCGAAATCGTTGTTAGACCGCGAATATTTCGATCTGATCCGCACTTCGAGCAGCGTGGCTGGAGTCGTCGTGATCTTCGACTCGGAAGATGGCGGCATGATTGCCGCAACTATCCCTGCCCTAGGCCAGTGGAAGTCGGCAACGCTGTCCGACCAAGCCTTTTGGCACCGTTGTTTCTTCGATCCTCGGGAAGCCTTTGGATTGGTTGGAAATCCCTAGCTGTCCCGGCTTTAGCCGAAAATCCGCCAGTGGTGTGGGCAACCTGAGTGGCTTGCTGATGAGACGCGTCCCAGCCTCGTGGTTCGAATGGCCTCAGGAAAGGGATTCTTTGCCTTTCTCATCAGCGCGCCATTGTTGCCTTATCGAATTGCTCTGCCGCATTGCGTTCATTCTGAACAAAATAGTTAAAAGTGTAAGTCGAAGACACAACGTTTGCACCTAAACCGGGTTCCCTAACGTCGCTGTCAGTGGATGTATTCGATCTGGCAGGGTGGATTCATTTTGGAGACGGCCAGAAAAGTGGTCCCTTCACGCGTTGAGGTTGCGAGTGCCGAACGCCTACGGTCGTCGCACAAGAGATGCGGATCGCGTTGGAAACGACCGCACTCGTCCGGCCACAACCACATTAACAGGCGATCATCTTCGACCAATGAGCCTTTACACAACTTTACGATTTGGCACAATGGATTCGTGTTGAGAGCAACGGAACTGGATCCCGCCTGATAGCCGCTGGCCTGTGGAACGAGGGTGAGCTAGCCAGCCTTGTGCGAACCAAAGACATGCCGCTCGTTCTGAACAGGCTTCCTTACACAAGAATGTGACGTGGTAGTCGTAGCACAGTTGGCAGAAGGAATCCCCGCAGCACTCAGTACAGCAATCAGAACAGATCGCAGATCCGCAGTCACCACATTTAGCCAATGCGGTCTTGCGACACGGCGTTGGCGGCCTAGAGATAGCCTGCGCAAAGGAGGAAAAGAAACGTATCCGCGGTATCTGGGCCTATACGGATGATCGCACCAACCTGGATGGCGTGAAACACGTTCGTCTGGAGTGATAAGAACATTAGCGATTTCATTGATTCACTTTAAGTGATGAATTCATGCTCGGAGCATTAATTGTCGGCATCGACCACTATAGCCATATCAAGTCCCTAACTGGGTGCATGAATGACGCTCACGCCGTAAAGGCAGTGCTCGAACGGCACGCGGACGGAACGGTAAACTTTGTCACGCCCCGGCTGCTCACGGCATCAGGTCCCGATGAGCGGTAGAAAGGAGTCAGCTTAAGGAAGCCGTGCGCGAGCTTTTTTCCAGTGACGCGGAGATTGCCCTTCTATACTTCGCAGGGCACGGATACATTGAGGATACCGGAGGATTCCTCTGTGCCAGTGACTGCAGGACAGGAGATGACGGATTCTCATTGGCAGAGCTGATGACTCTCGCCAGTAACTCGCACGCGCGAAACAAGATCATCATCCTAGACAGCTGCCACAGCGGGATTGCCGGCGACAAGCCGACAACTCCGGGAGTCACGGAAATTAAAGAGGGCATGACGGTTCTTACGGCGTCAACTGCTGAGCAGTATGCCGTGGAAGTGCCAGGCGGCGGCGCCGGCGTTTTCTCGACCTTATTTGTGGATGCCCTTGGCGGCGCGGCTGCCAATTTGGTTGGCGATGTCACGCCAGGCAGCGTGTACGCCCATATCGATCAGTCGCTCGGGCCGTGGGCGCAACGCCCGGTATTCAAGACGAATGTGATGGTTCTCTGGATCATTGGTGCGAACGACTTCATGCAGCTTTCAACTTCTCACACGCATGGTGTTGCATCCTAATTTATAGAATTAGTTCGCATTCCCAATCGTTCCAGCGCACAGTAAACTTCCTCGAACTTATGCGCTTCAATCTCCGATGAAGGCGACGGTCAACTACTTCGGGAAAGTCAGGAGAACGGGCTATCTGGCGATCATTTGCAATGCCTTCGCGGTGTTCGCAATTTTTTCAATCGAATCCCAGTCGGGAGGACACGGAGACATCGGAAGGTTCTACCACGATAATATGGTTTGGACTCTGCTCTTTTCTGGTTGGGGCTTGGCTACCGGAATGGGATTGTTGCGAGCGTGGCGCTGGGCTCGCGTCTCCACTCTGATCTTCAGCGGACTTCTGGCCGCGCTCGGCATCCTCGGAATCGTGGGATTTCTGCTCATGCCCGGAGGGGATGTCTCCGGCTGGACGCTCATACTCTTAAGAACTGCGTCTACAATGCTGTTTCTGATTCCAATTGCAGTGGGACTCCGCTGGCTATTTTTCTTTAGCCGGAAAGAAGTGAGGGCCTATTTTCAAACGGGTCTGTAGTAAAACGCCTCCATCTTGACTTGCGTCTCACCAACGAGGAGGATTAGCCGCAAGGGCTATATGCTCAGAAAATTCGCACTGCGCAGTTCTTTTGAGTGGGTCGGCACTCGCGCAGACTCACGCTCCCGGGGAGCCCTACAATGAAGCCTTCCGGAACTTCACATCGGTGGAGTTGTCCATCAGATTTCAGTCATCCTCAATGGCACAATGCTACACCGGTGTTTACGACCCCCCGTTAAAACGAGATGACAAGTTTTCCAGCCTGAGGAGATACAGTCGTATTCCTGCACGAATTGATGGCGACCATTTGACCATCCAGTGGCCGGACAAGACAAAAGCGAAAGGAAGAATCGTTCGCCGCGAAAAGATCGAACCCCAAACTCTTCGATCTTGATCTACCCGAGTCCGGCGAAATGAATCTGAGCGTTTAAGCGGGCCGAGGCCGTTAGTTAACGAAAGCAGGCGACTACACTCACGACGGGGTGCCACTGACTTGGCCTTGATCACACCCTCGCCTGATTGCCGAACGCCGCGTTGGGAACATCCGGCGTGCACGCAGGGACAGCGGCTCAAGGGAAAGACGCTCGGCCGTCCTCGTCGCATTGTCAGCAGTGACGAGATGAATCGGCTTCGAGAACAAGGGGCAAGTTTTCGTGAGATAGGTAAAGCGGTCGGCGCGTCCCGCGGTACGGTGCGGACGCGCCTGCTGGCGGATGATTAAAATACCATCGCTAGCATTGAGGGCGGGCACGTCCAGGTGGTTCATAATGCGGGCGCGAAAGCAGAACTTTCCATTCAATTCTGCATTCGAAAGCTACACCTCCCCACGCGCGACAATGCGTTGAGCAAAGTCAGCTTGAATCGATTTTAGTGGTTCGAGAGGCTGCTAGATATGGAACCTGAGCGATTGGCGTTGTATCTGTAGATTGCGAACCCGCTTGACTTCGTGGGTCGACAACATCGCTATTCCTGCGCCGTAAAAACGAGGCTGAAGCCACCGTCGTAATGGTGCGCGACCTTGGCTAATGTGGCCAAGCGACCATCGCGATAGAAGGCATCCTCGGTGGGAGTCCTCAGACCGTTCAGAGGTGTAGTTCTGTCGTTTCGCGATCTGTGCTGACTCGGTAAAGATCAGCGCTGGAGGTTAGACGATCAGGGGATATCGGGGACAGATTCCAAACCTCGAGTGACCGCAAGCTGGCCTCTCCTCCTCTCGCAAACAAGCCGATTCCCTTGCTCCTGGGGTTTAGCGGATAAACCCGGTCGCTGAGGCTTGCCTGACCGTTCGCGAAAACCTCGATCACTGAAGCATCGACAAACACCTGAAGGCGCAGTTGCTCTCCGGGACCGAGAAGAAGATCTCCTCTCTGAATGCCGCGCCCAGAACGAAAATAGACATTTGTGCTCGTGGTTTCTGGATCTTTGCTGGACTCCGTTGTGTCGCTGAAAAGCGTGTTGTTGTCGCGGTCATATCCGATCAGTGTCTGTTCGCTGCCATCTGCCGCGCTTCGCACCCGCAGGCCCACCTGATGTGCATTTCCTAAATCAATCTCGGCTACGATTTCTACGCAGTCCCCGGAAATCTGCTTTAACAGCCGCGGCCCGTCAGGCTTAATCGACAGATTTCTTAGCTTGTGACTCCGTCTACGTAAGGTCTTCAGTTCAGGTGCGGGCGCGATGCCCAGCCGGCCGTTTGCCTGCATGGTCAATATCTTTGGCAGCGACATCACACCCGCCCAACCAGCTTCCTGCTGGGCCCTAAGACTGCGCATCTCGTGCAGCCAGGCCCACCAAATCCTTCGCCCCTTGCCGTCGACCATGGTCTTTTGCGCGTACGCGGCAGACCCGTAATCAATCCGTCCTTCAAGATGTTGCTCAAACTTGTGGTCTTGATAGACCCCGGTAAAATATGTGTTCTCCCCGGCTACCAACAAAACCGGTCTGCCTTCTAAGAAAAAGAAGTCCGGGCACTCCCACATCGGCGGAAACACCATTCCTCCAGTACCGACGGGCGGATTCGGATCCGGCTTGGCGACCGCTAGCGGATGGAGGTACTCCCACTTGCGAAGGTCCGTAGAGCGGTACATGAGTGCCATCCCTCCCACACCTTGCGCGCCAGAACCGATCACCATGTACCACGTATCGCCCTCTTTCCACAGTGAGGGATCTCGCCAGCCGGTGACTGTCACTCCAGATGGCGGCAACGATATCACTGGGTTCTCTTGAATCTTGTTCCACTTCCTGAGATTGGGGTCATCGGGATCCGCTGCAACAGCGACGAACTGTCGTTCCGGCACTAATCCCTTCGCGCGATCCGCACGCTCATTTTCTTCGGTAAACGACGCGCCCGTATAAACAATCGTCGGGACCCCCTTGTGGACTACTGCCGAGCCAGTCCAACAGCCGTCCTTGTCGGCGCCAGCGGGGGTGGGGGCGATGGCGATACCGAGATTCTTCCAGCGGACCATGTCATCGGAGACCGCGTGCCCCCAGTACTTCGTCCCAGAATTGGAGATCGCTGGGCAGTACTGGTAGAACATGTGGAACTTACCTTTCCAAAAAAGTGGTGCGTTCGGATCGTTCATCCAGTTGGCGGGCGGCATTAAGTGGTATTGCGGCCTATGACGGTCCTCGACAAGTTGTCCTCCGAAATCCAACCCAAAAATAGCACTGGTGGCCAGCGCACAAGCACCGCCAACCAGAAACTGCCGACGACTCATGTTCGCGTGGTCTTGGCTCCTCAATCTCTGGCTCCGGACCGACCAAATTATTCCGCCGAGTGAGATCACGGTCGTCTTCGATTTTCCAAGTGATTTCCACATGGGAAGAACCAATGCCTTAGGATTCAGAGTCTTAGCAAAGTTCGTCTAGTAGTTACTTCCTTGTTGTGTTGCCTTCGCGGGCACGTCGCCAATATTCGCTTTCCGCTCCCTAAGGGCTTTATCCTTACAGAACGATCCCATTTAAGATGGCCTGCAACTGCGGTTTATGAATCAGAGGTGTGGCGCCTACTTGGGTCGCGACCCACGATGCAAAGCGATTCGCCGACTCGCTGATGTCCTCCAGCGATTCCCCACGTACATAGTGATGCGCCAAGCACGCTGTGTACGCGTCCCCAGCTCCGATAGCGTCGGCGACCTTTACATTGAAACCATCGTGGTCCACCGTCTTGTCCTCTGACACAAGCAGGCTGCCGCGCTCGCCGCGCGTTACACAAACGAGCCGCAAAGCACATTGGTCTAGCAATCGCTTGGCCAGCGTTTCTTCGCTGCCGATACCCAGCCTGAGTAAAGACGACACCTTGAGAAATTCCTGATCGTTGAGCTTGACGATGTGTGCGTGCTGAAGAGATCTGTGTAGCACATCCTTGTTATAGAAGGACTGGCGGAGGTTAACGTCACAAATGCGCAGGGTCTCCTTTGAAACGGCTCGCAAGAAACTGTCGATGGTACCAGCGGACGTCGGCGAGCGCTGAGCAAGCGAACCGAAGCAAACCACGTCAGCCCGAGCGGCTAACTCTTCCCAAGAATCGGTCCATTGCAGAAAATCCCAAGAGACCGATTCTTCAATTGTGAATGTGGGCTGGCCGGCCGCATCGATGACTACTCCAGCGGTGCCGGTCGGGTGCTGATCGTCCTGTTGCAGGTAGGACGTGCTCAGCCCAAGCCCTTGCATGACAGTGCGTGCTTCCTGTCCCAGCCGGTCACCACCAACACGGCTGGCTACGATCCCTTGATCTCCAAGCACATTTGCCATGTACGCAAAGTTCGCGGGTGCTCCTCCTAGCGCTTTCCCAGATGGCAAAAGATCCCACAAGACCTCGCCCAAACCGATCATGATAGCTGGCTTAGTCATGAACTTTTCTCAGCATACGCCTCGTCATATTCACACCGAGAAGCTATTGAAAAAGCCTTGGTGCAAAATCAGCTAGATATTTGCGCCACAACGTCCAGACATGTGCACCAGAACTTTCAACCCAGACGTGCTTGATGCCAGCTTTTTCCAAGATCTGGTGAGACTCCATTACTGGCGTGAGCAGAAAATCATCGCTGCCGATTCCGATCCAAAGCAGCCTAAGCTGCTGGTTCACTCTCATGGCATCTGCCAGTTTGCCGTCGTAATCTTTTTTCGTATCGGTGATTGCAATCGCAGGACTGAACGCTCCGACGTAGGCAAATTGATCCAAATGGTTGAGCCCGATGCGAACGGCCTGGGCTCCGCCCATCGAAAGACCCGCTAGGGCACGATGCTCACGGTCAGATAGGGTGCGGAAATTCGCGTCAATGAACGGAATCAAGTCGTTCGAAAGTACACTGTCAAACGCCGCGTACCTTTCCTCCATGAACCAGTGCGCGACTGTCCCCGTGGGTGGAAGATGCGAAGCGGAATCGGGTCGAACCGGAGGAGCGGGTTGAAAATGCACGCCGGTCATCCCGTTCTCGTTCACAATGATCATTGGCTTTGCTTTCCCTGCCGCGATCAGATTATCGAGAATGAAGTTTTCATGTCCCTGGGCGCTCCAGCCTGCTTCGTCCTCGCCGAATCCGTGTTGCAGATACAAGACCGGATAGCGTGAAGTGCTCTGATCGTATCCGGGCGGCGTATAGACAAGAATTCTCCTTGTTTCACCGGTTGTCTTCGAGAGATACCACTGAGTGCGGACCGTTCCATGTGGTACAGCCTTAACGGCAAAGAACTCTGACTCCAAGGCGGGAACTTCGAAACCACTGACTTCCTTCCGGGCGGCGAAATAAACTCTGCTTCCGGGGTCGTTCGAAATAAATCCGTCCACGGAAATCGCATAATAGTGGAAGCCTGGCAGCAATGGCTTGGTTCTCACCTCCCATACGCCATCCTTGCCCTTAACCATGTCATAGGTAGACTGGCCTAATTCCATCAGTAGCTGGACTTTGTCTGCGTGGTCGGCCTGCACGCGGAAGGTCGCAGTCAGGTCACTATGGAGTCGTGGATATTCCGCACCAGGAATATTGGTCGGCGCCGGTCGTGAATCTCCCTCCTGCCCCCAGCACCCACCGCAGACAAAGATGATCACTAGTAAAAGTAGCTTGATTCGCACCGTGATACCTTCCCTCTTGCTTCCTTCTCGTTCCCACGCGGAGCAACACGAAACGGGGGATAGATCGCCCTTTCGCGTCATTTCTTTGCGGAGGGTCGCCTGAGAACTGAGAGGTCTATTACATCGGCCATCGCCTTGTAACCCGTCGCGCTGGGGTGAAGGTGGTCGCCCGAGTGATAACCGTCGCGAAACTGTGCCGGATGGTTCGGATCACGCACCGCAGCATCGAAGTCGAAAACGGCATCAAATGCGCCGGTGGTGCGAACCCATTGATTGACCGCTTGCCGCGTGGCTTCGCCATCCGCACTGTAGTATTCGGCCCCTTGATATGGAGTCAAAGTAGCGCCGAAAACCCTGATTCCATGCTGGTGCGCCCGCTCAATGATTTGTTGCAGGCCTACGATCAGGTCTTGGGCGCTTACCACCTGGCTCGCAAATGGTAGGTCCGTTGGAGGAGTACCGTCTTTCGATGGAAGCGTGTTCATGTGAGGCCAACCGATATCGTTAATACCCTCCAGCACGATCAAGTTTGTCACGCCAGGCTGCGCCAACACATCGCGATCGAAGCGAGCCAGTGCGCTAACGCCGGCACCGTCGTGCAGAATGCGGTTACCACCAATCCCCTCGTTGGTCACCGCCAACCCAGGGGATCCGTGCTCTCCCGCCAGTCGGCTGGCTAGCATGTCCGGCCAGTCTGTGTAGTTACCCTGCTTCGCACCGACGCCGTCAGTGATCGAGTCTCCCAACGTTACCGTCGCGGTTGCTTGATCAGGAGCCCAAACTTCGACATCTGCTAGCCAATACCACGACAGTTTGGTTGTCGGATTCGGGATTTCCGCCTTTGCAGTGAAATCTCCTGGTCCTGAAATGTATGTCTCGTGTTGCGCCCAGAAATGAACTGTGGAGGCAGGAGTGTTCTCGGGCAGATAAACGCTCACCGTGATTTCGGCGAAGGGAGCCACCTTCAAATCGACCGGATCACTCATAATCGGCGCGCCGGCTGGGATGCTGACTGATGCTTTTCCGCCGAAGGTCAGGGCACGATCGGACTCTGGGGCAATCATCGCCTCCTGACGAGTAATGCCAATATGGGCTGCGCCGATTGCCAGCGCATTAGTTCCGTATGCGTTCGAAAGCCGAATTCGCACGCGTTCGCCACCGATAGAAGGACGCACGACCATTCGAATCGTTTGATTTTCGAAGACAGGCGAGGGAGGGAGACCAGGAAATGGAAGCGGCGAGTGCACTGCGGTACTCCAGGCACTCACCCAATGTCCGATGCCGGCTTTGTTCTTAGCAGCGGCACCATGGTTTAGAGCCGCCGCGATCAACACGACAAGAACAGCTGTTCTACATTTCATGCTCGCCAATCCCACCTCGTTCGGGGACAAACAATAGTCAGTCCGTTCTAGGCTGGCCTCCAGAATGGATCGCCAGACGGAATGAATTCAATTGGTACTTCGCTGACGAACGTTCGCAGCCATCGGGCACACTCTTCCATTCCGGCTTCCTCTCCACCTTCGTGGGGAAGCTGGATTAACGCTTTCTTCTGACCCGCTGCCACGGCGTCCCGAACGTATTCAGCCGTTTCCCATTCCCTCGATTCAAAGACGATCAAGACATCGACCTTAGGAAGCACGGCCATGCACTGGGAGATATAGTGACCGCCGTGGCCTACTCTTGTGACCTTCAGGTGCGGGTCGCCAACGAGCCTGGCACTGCGTACATTGAGCTTGCTCTGAACTTCACTTGCAAGTTGTTCGAAAGTCGTCTCAGGCACAACATACTCATGTGAAAAGTTGTTCTCAGACGGAGCTACGAAGTTGTCCCAACCCATCGTTCTGTTCCATCCTGCGAAAATCCCGTCTGGTCGTCGAGCGTGCCAGTGATCATGAAATCTCCAAACAACCATTCTGTTCTTTTCCACAAAATTGACCTTGTGCTTATAAAGAGGATCGTCCCTCAAATCCCTCACTACATCGTCCGCACTCCAGAAGGTCGGTTCATGTGTGATCACAAAGTTGTGGCCAGCAGCGACCGAGCGCTCAAGAACACTGAGGGTCGACATAAACGTGGTTGTGATCCCCGTGATCGCGGCATCGGGGTCACCGATTTTGAAAGTGTCGGCGGTCGGGCTCCTCCAGGCTATGCCGGTATTCTCCCGAATTCTTGATACAACTTCCCGAGCTGTCAGCTTCCCAAAAGACTGCGCTCGCAAGAGGCTTGGGGCCACGAGCAGACTGCTCCCCGCAAGCTGACAAAACTTTCGCCGAGATATTGCAGGTTCTGTCACTGGAGGCCTCGTGCTAGCTCAGCGTCCAGAATGGTTCCCCCGCGGGCATCCACTCAACTGGAACTTCGCTGATAAAAGTTTTTAGCCACTCTGCAACCTGGCCACTTCCCGGCTCCTCCGACACCTGGTCGCCGATAAGAATGAGTCCCTTCGCCTGCTTAGCTGTTACAAGATCTTCGAAGTACGGACCAGCCTCCCACTCCACTGGCTCCCCGCCGACCACTACGTCGACCCCAGGTTCTTTCAAGATCTGCTGAAGGTCCTCCACCAGTAGAAGTCCATGCGTGAGTGCCACTTTGCTCACTCGTGCAAGCGGATCACCGATGATCCGCATACCGCGCACTTTGAGTGTTTCCCGAATGTTCCCCCCCAAGTCATTCAACGACAGAGATGGCAACACAAAGGACGTGTTCCCCGGCCGGTAGGGTTCGGTACTGCCCTTAGGAACAACGTGAACTTTATCCCAGCCCAGAACCATGGCAAGACCGCGAAGCTGGGAGTCTGTTGTCCGTGCTTCCCAGTTGTCAAAGAACCGAATAATTACGAGATTGTTGCTGGAAATAAACGCACGCTTAAAACGACAGACCGAGTCACTTTCCATCAGGTCCGTCGAAGGCGCCGCACCACTCCTCCAAAATAGGGGAGCTCTCTCACCGCGGCTGTAGAAGGGCGTCTCCCGGCAAATGATCGTGTTCTTGCCTGAAGAGACAGCTTGCCTCAACACATCGATAGTCGGGGTGAATGTGGTCGCGATTCCCGTAACCGACGTATCGGGATTTCCTGAGTAAATGCCATCTGCAAAGCCGTCGGCCCGTTGGCTTTGCCACGGAACGCCAAGATTCTTCTGAATCCTATCCATCAGGTCCTGAACACTAAGCTTGGACACGACTCCTTCCCTTCCGGTGGCGCCCTATTGGAATTAGATCGCCCGCTCTGCAAAGCAACAGTGTTTACTGCCGCCCCAGGTGTCGATCAAAGAACTTAACAATCACGTTTAGTGCGTCCTTCGACTCGGGAACTTCAGCGTTGTAAAAGAATCCGTGGAACAGCCCTTCCCACACGTGGAGCTCAGTCTCTACTCCCGCTTTAACTAGTTGTTCGTGGGTATAGAGTGCGGCACTCAATTCAAAGCCTCGAGTGCCGGTGATCATTAGTGTGGGGGGAAACTTCGCCAGAACTTCTGGCGAGTTAGCTGGCGAAACCAGCGGATCTTTTGGATCGGTCCCGATGAAATAACCTAACGGTGGAGGTCCTCCCGGGGCATTTGGCGATGCCATACGAGCCTCACCTAGCGGCCCGGCGGTATAGAGCGCATCGCCGCCGAAGGCACCATCTGCTGAGGCGCAGAAAATCCCAATCGCTCCCGGTGTCGGAAGTGCATGGGTCTGGAACCAGGCAACGGACATGGCGGTCTGCATGCCTCCAGCCGAGCACCCGTAGATACCGATATCTTCCGGCCTGCGGGTCTTCAGGAGTTCCTGGTAAACACTGGCAACGTCTTCGCTGGCAGCGGGAAACTTGTTCTCTGGACCTTCCCGATAATCGACGCTGACCACATCAACTTGTCCCATTGCGGAGACGGGAATAGATTCGAGTTCTGCGCAGCCCGGCCAGCAACCAGAGAATCCGCCGCCGTGAAGGTTAATTAGGACTCGACTCCGGTTTCTCGCCGGGATTCCTGCTTTGGGCGTGTAAACATAGACATGTACACCGCCAACTCTTTCGTCCTTTTTTTCAACGGCAAACAATAAACGGTCGCGCTCGAGATACGGCTTCATAAAGCGCGGTACGCCAGCGTCCTGTGTCAGGATGTCCGGATTTTGCATGTCCTTCAAATGCTGCGTGACGTACGCTTTTGCCTCGGGACTCAGAAACGTTGACATCGGTACGGATTGGGCAGGGACTTCGACCGTGCCGTTTTCTTGCACAACCAACTTCGGAGTTTCTCCGCCAGCCCGCGCCTGAGCGGGTGTCATTGTGGATTGCAGTAAGAGGTTTAGCGAGCATGACCACAGGGCGAGAGAAACAACATGACGATTCAGCAGCACGAGTCACCTTTGAAATTTGCCTCAGCGATAACCGGTTGGAGGTGTGCCAGCTTCGCTGCGTCACATTCGTTGTCAGCGGGCTCAACGGCGTGCGAGTTAAAAACCTGGAGCATCGTGGGTTTGAAACGATGCTCCAATGTGTGAGGTTTTCAGAAGCCGAGCCGCAGACCGAACTGAATTGCGCGCGGCGGGTTCACCTGT
>Ga0070712_100001913_pt1 | contig 12734 bp, 13 predicted proteins | sample LARL81metaG_FD_71396 | JGI IMG/M metagenome (GOLD analysis project Ga0070712, IMG submission 71396) | Corn, switchgrass and miscanthus rhizosphere microbial communities from Kellogg Biological Station, Michigan, USA - LAR L8-1 metaG | ecosystem: Host-associated > Plants > Roots > Rhizosphere ...
CGCATCGAGGCCAACGGCGGCAAATTCTTCTTCGATCTCGGCGAGGAACGGCACGGCAATTTCGAGCGCAAGTTCAAGGATCCCGACGGCGTGATCTTCGACATCTCCAAGGCCGGCTGGCAGGGCACCGACGGTTATCGGAAATGAGAGTAATCGTCATTGCGAGGAGTGAAGCGACGAAGCAATCTAGGCGGCCGTTCAAGTATAATGAATTGCTACGCTTCGCCCGCAATGACGAGCCTCGCGCGCACCTACTCCACGAACTGATTGGTGAACAGTTCGTCGACCGGTGACTTCTTCTGGATGATTCCCTTGGCGAGATAGAAATCCTGCAATTTGGCCATGCGCTCAGGGTCGACCGCGCCAAGCACTTTCTGGCCCGGATAAACCAGTTTGTCGTAGTAAGCGAACGCTTCCTTGACCTGATTTTCCTTGCCCGTCCATTCCGGCACGAACTTCACGAAATCGGCCGCGGCCTTGTCGGAATCGTCCATGATGTCTTTCATGCCGTGCAGCGCCGCTTTTACGAAACTGCGCACCAGCTCGGGCTTGTCCTTGATGATCGCATCTGACGCGGCGACCGCTTGCGCCATGTGCGGAAAGAACTCATCCGTCGGCAGTATCTTGATTGGAACGCCAGCCGCTTCGACCGGCGGAATCCAGTCCGGCACGCCAGCCATGCCGACCGATTTCCCGGAGGCCACGAGTTGCCACACGCCGACCGGACCGGCGGCTTGAATGTCGACGTCATTCTGCGTCAGCCCCGCGCTCGCCAGCAAACCGAGCAGTGCGTAAAACGTGGTGTCCTGATAGGACATCACGGTGATGGTCTTGCCCTTCAGATCGGCCGGTTTCTGGATGCCGGAATCGGCGCGCACCACGAGCTGCATAAATCCTTTGCCGCCGAACAGCGCGACGATCTTTACCGGCACCCCGTTCTGCCGAACCACGATCGGCCCGTCGGCGACGATACCGCCAAGCGGCACATTGCCGGCGCCGACCTCTTTGGCGACGTCGACGCCGCCGCGGCCCACGGCGTAATTCACGTCGAGGCCCGCTTGCGAGAAATAACCCTTGCCTTTGGCGATCTGAATCGGCCCGAAGGCCGGCAAGATCGGCGGTGCCGGAAATAGATAGGTGATCTTCTCGTCAGCCCGCGCGGGCGCCGCCCAGGTGACGACAACCGCACAAAGAACCAAAACGGCTGCAGCCCAAATCGCGCGACGGGTTTCAAATAGGCCAGGACTCAAACCAAGACTAGCAAACATTTATATTCCCCTCGCGATCCAGCAATTTTACAGTATAGTTCAATTATCCGAGCGAAAACGCAATCTCCCATCACGAAGCCGGCGCTCGTTTCCCCGATGATCTGAAATGCCTGTTGTCCGCCTCGAATACCGCAACGTGACGATGCGTTTCGCGGATGCCAAGGGCGGGGCGCTCACGGCCGTCCGCGGCGTCAGCTTTTCCATTCGCGACGCTGAGGTCGTCTCGCTCATCGGCCCAACCGGCTGCGGCAAGAGCACGCTTCTCAATATCGGTTCTGGGCTCGCCGCGCCAAGCGAAGGCGCCGCATTCGTCGATGGCGAGAGAGTCGCCGGTCCCAATGCGCAGGTCGCCTTCATGCTGCAAAAGGATCTGCTGTTGCCATGGCGCACGGTCGCGGAGAACGTGATGTTCGGCGTCGAAATCCAGGGCCTGCCGGTCAAGGAGCGGCAGCGCCGGGCCGCGACATTGCTGGCAAATTTCAAGCTCGCGGAATTCTCCGCGCATTACCCGCATCAATTGTCGGGCGGCATGCGTCAGCGCGTGGCGCTGGCGCGCACGCTCGCCGTCGATCCGCACGTTCTCCTCCTCGATGAGCCGTTCTCAGCGGTCGATGCACAGACGCGCATGGTCTTGCAGCACGATCTCGCCCAGACACTCAAACAGGCGAACAAGACCGCGCTGCTCATCACCCACGATCTGGCGGAAGCGGTGACGCTGTCGGACCGTGTCCTGGTCATGAGCCGGCGGCCCGGAACGATCATCGATGAAATCGCGATCGAGCTCCCACAACGCGAAAATCCGATGGCGCGGCGGCGCGATGCGCGGTTCGGCGATTATGTGGCGCAATTGATGGATCGGCTCGACATCGCCCATGCCGACATAGCCGATGCCGCGCTCGAACGCGAAGCGGAAACGCCGACATGACGGGGGGAGCGGATTCGGCGCGTTTGCGCAGGGGTGCGATCGCCAGCGTCGCACTGCTCCTGGTATTTCTGGCGGCGTGGCAATGGGGACCGGGCGCGCTCGGCATCCCCTCGTTCATCGTTCCGCCCCTATCCACTGTCGCCGCCGAATTCGTGCGCGCCTGGCAGGTCTATCATTTGCCGCTGCACACCGGCGTCACGATTGCCGAGGTGTTGGCTGGTTTTATTCTCGGCAGCTTGCTTGGCGCTCTGGTCGGCTATCTGCTCGGTATGTCGCCGACCGCGGAGCTTGCGCTGTCGCCCTATATTCTTGCCCTGCAGATCGCGCCCAAGGTCGCATTCGCGCCGCTGTTCATTCTCTGGATGGGATTCACCGTCTATCCGAAAATTCTGGTGGCTGTACTCATCGTGTTCTTCCCGGTCATGGTCAATGTGTTGAGCGCGGTGCGCAATGTCGATCCCGACCTGATCAATCTGGCGCGGGCGTTCAAGGCGTCGCGCGCGCAGATTTTCTGGCGCATCGAGTTTCCAAGCTCGATGCCGCCGATGTTTGCCGGCTTGCGGATTGGATCGACATTGGCGGTGGTCGGAGTCGTGGTTGGCGAGCTGGTCGGCGGCAATCTCGGGCTTGGTTACCTGCTCACATTCGGCGAGGGCCAGGCCAATACGCCGATGGTTTTTGTGTCGATCGTGATGCTGACGTTGGTCGGCGGCATCGCCTACATTGCCGTGATCCTGATCGAGCGCCGGGTACTGCATTATCTGCCGGCGCGCGGTGTCGGGCGGAATATCTGATCAGGTTTAGTAATGCGATCGCTCCAGAACCAGTCGTTTTGCAGCACTTCACCAGACATGACGCCTGCACCCGAGGCCGCCGGGCCGTTCGCGCCAGGGACGGCATGCGTGGACCCACGACTTCGGCCGGCGTATAGCAGCAAGCCGCGGCCAGGCCTCGCCGACTGCTGCTGTGGTGCGGCGAGTGCGGCTCGCGCCCCGGGCGGAGTCCGAGGTGCCACCCGTTCTTGTCGTAGTATGACGACATCATACTTCCGCTGTCATTGGATAACCCACCGTAGCTCGCCGCGAATGCCGGTGAGCCGAGGCCGAGTGTTGCAATGGCGGTGGCCACGATAAGAGTTGATCTGATCGACATGGTTTTCTTCCTCTTTTGGAGGGAAGATCGCCTTCGCCGAGGAAATACTCCGAGCTGATAAAAGGCGTCGTTGCATAGCGGGAATTCGCAATGCACAGCACTCAATTCGCTAACCTTAGTGCCTTCGTAGTTTAATCGTGAGCTGGCTCAATCGCGTCAAGGGATTCACTTTGAAGCTCAGCGCGGTCTTCTATCAATCCAATCTCTCGGATTAGATTTTCCACTTCGACACGCGCGAGTGAATTAGCTTGGCCGGACTCGGCCGAGGTCCCGGACCCTTCCACAAAGTCGAACACCGTCAAGCCTGCCGCGAAAAACTCACGGTACGCGGGCCGCTCCAGTAGACCACGGGCGATGCGAAACCCCAGCTTCCTTTGAACCACGTCCAGAACCAGAGTGATTTGACGCTGATTGTTTGACTCGACCGGCTCCAGCCGATTCCGGACAATGACCCAGTCGGTCGCGCCACCACTGACCTTGCTCCGGGCCTCAAGCGCGCGCCAAACCATGTTGGCGTATGCCGACAGTTGCGGTTCGACGTCGCTGGTTTCCATTGCGACCAATACATCGAGATCGAAAAAGCTATCATTGATCGGGGTAATCAGAGTATCTGCCATGCCGTGTGCGATCAGGCTGAGATGTTGCACCCCGCTTGGTGTATCGATAACGACGAAGTCGTGTGTGTCCGCTCGTCCAATTTCCTTGAGCTGCGAGATGAACTGCCTTAGGTCGGCGTTATGACTCAAGCTGCTACTGTCGATGAAGTCGCCTTTGTCTCGCCCATCTTTCCTTAATTGCGCTATGAACTGTTTCAGACTCCGCGCTGTACCGTAGGCGTCCCTTTCCTTGACTGGGTAATAATCCGGCAGTTCCAATTTCCGGCCGTGTTTTCGATCCCATTCCCGCCGGTTGGCGAGATACCGCGTCAGAGTTTGTTGATTTAGATCGAGATCGAAGCAGGCTACGCGCTTTCCAGCTTTAAGCAGTGCCACGATAATGTGCATGGCAAATGTGGATTTGCCGCTGCCGCCTTTCTGGTTACCGATTACGACGACGTGAGGCGGAGAGTGCACGCCGTAAGATGGCACAATTGATGTACGCATAACGCGGCCAACCGGCTGTGAGAGAACGTAATTTATGCCAAGTCAGGAATTTAACAAGACTTCTGTGACACGACTTGCTTCGTGGCACGCGTCCGAAGTTGCCCATTCCCCGCTATCGCAGCGCTCATTTGATTGCCAGATTGCCGACCACTCGCGCGTTTCCGACCAATTATTTGATTTTTCCGGGCTGATAGCGTCAGCAAAATGCGCCGAAAGCAACGCGGGATTGCCCGATTTGCATCGTTTTGTATTCGAATTTTGCACGAACATGGTCGCTGGATGATGGGGAGGCGAGAACCATGTCAACGCAACTCCGGCCGATCGGCACAATCGCGTTTGCTTCTGCGTGTCTAGCCTTAAGCTTGGGGGTCGGCGTGCCAGTTGACACCGCGTTCGCGGTCGAGTGCCTCACTGCGCCAAATTCTCCCGCGCCGCCGAACAGCCACTGGTACTATCGGACAGATCGGACGCAAGAGCGTAAGTGTTGGCACTTACAAACGGGTAACGGTCCGTCAGATCAGGGAGCCGTGCAGACTGCGCGCGAAGCGCCAGCCAAACCATCGCAATCTGTTGCGGCGGGTGGTCCCTATGCAGGTCCGGGTTTCAAGGATTTCGTGGCGCAGCAGGGGGGCGCCAAACTATCGGATGAAGATGTTGAAAAGCTTTATGCTGAATTTCTGGAGTGGAAACGGCGGCGGTAAAGCAGATATGGCTGATTTATGAGTGCACGCCCTAATTGGGGAAATGCTCGGCGTGCCAATCGGCCTCGAGATCGGGATTGATCTTGCCGTCGATCACGAACACGCCCGGCGCGCCCTCGGCGACCCAGGCTTTAAGCGGATCAAGATCGGCAAGTTTGTGCACCGTGGCGCCACGCGCGCCAAAGCCGCGGGCGATCGCGGCAAAATCGGTTTCCGGAAATTGCACGATGTCGACGGAGTAACCCTGGCGGCGGAAGTAGTGAACTTCGGCGGCATAGGAACTGTCGTTGTAAACCAGGATGGCCAGACGAAGCTTCAGCCGCATCGCGGTTTCCAGATCGGCCATCGACATCAAAAATCCGCCGTCGCCGGTGCCGAGCACGGCGAGCTTGCCGGGATTGGCAACGGCGAGTCCGATGACCGACGGAAGGCCGAGCCCGACCGACTGGAACGAATGGCTCAAGCACGAGGCGCGCGCATTCGGCACCCGCAAATAGCGCGGCACCCAGCCGCAAAAATGGCCTGAGTCCGAAGCCACGACGCGATCTGCCGGCAGGATCGCATCGACGGCTTTGCTCAAGGTGCGGGGATCGATGAAGTCGCCGCTCGATTCATCGGGATGCGGAAAATGATGGTTGTCGCCGGCGTGGATGCGTTCACGCATCGCGTCATTGCGGCGGCCGGATCGAGGCTTCACCCCGCGCCGGTCGAACTCGCCGAGCAGTGCTTCCGCGGTCGCCTGCGCATCGCCATGCACCGCAATCTGGACCGGCATCTGATAACCGATCTTTCCTGCCTCGACGTCCACTTGCGCGATTATTGCGTCAGGGGCGATCAGCTTGCCTTTCTTGGTCGTCCATTGCGTCAGGCTGGCGCCGAAAGCGACGATGCAATCGCTTTCCGCGATCAGCTCGTCGGCGATCGGCGAGGAGAAACCGCCGCTGATGCCGAGCGACCAGGGATTGCCGGAAAACAATCCGTGCCCGCAGACCGAGGTCGCCAACAGCGCGCCGGTGCGCTCCGCCAAGGCAATAAGGGTCGCTTCGGCGTCGGAAACCACCGCGCCGCGGCCGCCAAGGATGAGTGGGCGCTGCGCTTGTGACAACGCATCGGCGAGCTGTTTCACTACGCGCGGATCGGGATGCAGTCGCCCGCCGCTCGGCGGCAGTTCGAGCGGCGGCAGATTCGAGGCCAGTGGTGCATGCTGTACGTCGAGCGGTAGGCTGAGCACGACGGTCTGCCGCTCGCGCAGCGCACGACTGACGGCGCGCAATGCGTCCTCGCGCGCAGTGCCGGGCGTGTGCAGCCGTTCCGGCACGGCGCCGACCGCGCGAACCATGTCGGCTTGCTCGATGTAGAAATTATTCTTCACCGCACCGCTCGGCACGTCGCCGGCGAGCACCACGAGCGGGGTCCGGCTCTTTGCCGCTTCGCCGATCCCGGTCAGCGCATTGGTCAGTCCCGGTCCGGAATGGACGCTGACCAGGGTGAGTTCGCCGCTCGCCTTAGCATAGGCATCCGCCATGCTCGCCGCATTACACTCGTGGCGCGCAGAAATAAGCTCGACACCGGACTGCGTCAGGGCGTGCGAGATCTTGAAATTGGCGGTGCCGAGGAGCGCAAAGCAGCGCCGGGCGCCGTAGCGAGCCAGGTCGGCGGCGATCACGTCGGCAACGATGGGATTGCTCCTGCTCATACCCGTCCGCACTCCGATTTTCGAAAAAAGCTTTATTCGCCAAAGCCATAATACACGGCCGCAGCCCCGGCGAAACCGCCAGTCGCATCGCCCGTGCGTTGAGGGAAAAGCTTTAATATTGAACTTTTAAGCTTGAAATAGCTGACAAGCGATGCCATCCTTAAGACCGTTCGGAAGGCGGCATTGGCATGAAGATAGCTTGCCTCGGCGGCGGCCCCGCAGGGCTCTATTCGGCAATCAGCATCAAGCTGCGCGACGCGGCGCATGATGTGACGGTATTCGAGCGCAACCGGCCCGACGATACGTTCGGCTGGGGCGTGGTGTTCTCCAACGAGACCTTCGACAACATTGCCGCGAACGATCCCGCCAGCGCGCAAGCGATCCGTGAGCATTTCGCCTATTGGGACGACATCGCCGTCCATTACCGCGGGCAAAGGATTGTCTCCACCGGGCACGGCTTTTCCGGCATCGCGCGCAAGACGCTGCTGTTGCTGTTGCAAGAGCGGGCGAAGGAACTGGGAGCGCGTTTACGGTTTCAAACCGAGATCGCCAGCGCCGGCGAACTCGCCAAAGACTACGACCTCGTCATCGCTGCGGACGGTCTGAACTCAAAGACCCGCAACGATTTCGCGCACGCTTTCAAGCCGGCAATAGAAACCCGGAAAAACAAATTTGTCTGGCTCGGCACCCGGCAGAAATTCGACGACGCCTTTACCTTCATCTTCGAAGAGACCGAGCACGGCTGGGTCTGGGCGCATGCCTATCAGTTCGACGCCGATACCGCGACCTTCATCGTTGAATGTTCGGAAAGCGTCTGGCGCAAGTTTGGCTTCGCGACCATGAGCCAGGACGAATCGTGCCGGACCTGCGAGCGGATTTTCGAAAGATATCTCGGCGGCCATCGGCTGATGTCGAATGCAACGCATTTGCGCGGTTCGGCCTGGCTGAACTTCCCGCGCGTGCTGTGCGAGACCTGGTCGCATGACAATATCGTGCTGATGGGCGATGCCGCCGCCACCGCGCACTTCTCGGTGGGGTCGGGCACCAAGCTCGCGATGGAGAGCGCGATTTCGATGGCGGACTATCTCGCCAGCGAGCCGACGCTGCAAGCGGCATTTGCCAAATATGAGGATGCTCGGCGCACCGAAGTCTTGCGGTTGCAATCGGCGGCGCGCAACTCGCTCGAATGGTTCGAGGATGTCGAGCGCTATCTGCATCTCGATCCGGTGCAATTCAATTATTCGCTGCTGACGCGCTCCCAGCGTATCAGCCACGAAAACTTAAGACTGCGCGATCGCGACTGGCTGGAAGGCGCGGAGGCTTGGTTCCAGCGGCTCGCCGGCGCCGGCGACAATACCATCCGCCGTCCGATGTTCGCGCCGTTCCGGTTGCGCGACATGCGGCTGAAGAATCGCGTCGTGGTCTCGCCGATGGCGCAGTACAAAGCCGTCGACGGCTGTCCAACCGATTGGCATCTCGTGCATTACGGCGAACGTGCCAAAGGCGGTGCGGCGCTGGTCTGCACCGAAATGACCTGCGTCAGCCCGGAAGGACGGATTACGCCGGGTTGCACGGGGATGTATTCGGCCGAGCACGAGCGAGCGTGGAAGCGCATCGTCGATTTCGTGCATACCGAAACGGACGCGAAGATCTGCTGCCAGCTCGGCCATTCCGGCGCCAAGGGCTCGACCCAGCTCGGCTGGGAGGAAATGGACGCGCCACTGAAGTCCGGCAATTGGACGGTGATGGCGCCGTCGCCGGTCGCCTGGTCGGAACGTAATCAGCGCGCTCGCGCCATGACCCGTGCCGATATGGATCGCGTCCGCGAAGAGTTCGTCGCCGCGGCGGAAATGGCGGCGCGTGCCGGATTCGACATGCTCGAAATCCATTGCGCGCACGGTTATCTGCTCTCATCGTTCATCACGCCGCTGACCAATTGGCGCACTGATCAGTACGGCGGCTTGCTCGAAAACCGCATGCACTATCCGCTGGAAATCTTCGAGGCGGTGCGCGCGGTCTGGCCGGCAGAGAAGCCGATTTCGGTGCGCATTTCCGCCAACGACTGGGTCGGCACCGAGGGCATCGAGCCGCAGGATGCGGTCCGCATCAGTCGCATGCTGCAGGAGGCCGGCGTCGACATTTGCGACGTCTCGGCGGGCCAGACGTCGCTCCAGGCGCGGCCGGTCTATGGCCGCATGTTCCAGACGCCGTTCTCCGACCGTATCCGCAACGAGACCGGCATGGCGACCATGGCGGTCGGCAATATCTACGAGCCGGATCACGTCAATTCGATCCTGATGGCCGGCCGCGCCGACCTCGTGTGCCTGGCGCGGCCGCATCTCGCCAATCCCTACTGGACGCTGCATGCCGCGGCGAAGCTCGGCGATCGGGGCGAAGCCTGGCCGCCGCCCTATTACGCCGGGCGCGATCAGCTGTACCGGCTCGCGGGCAGTACCGAGCCGGCGCCGAGCGCGGTCTGATCATGACAGGCGCGCTCACCCTTGCCGGCAAACACGCGCTGGTCACCGGCGGCGGCACCGGGATCGGCGCCGCGATTGCACTGGCGCTGGCGGAGTGCGGCGCGGAAGTGACGATTTGCGGCCGCCGCGACACAGAGCTGCAAAAAAGCGCCGCGGGTCACAAAAACATTCACTCGCAAACGGCCGATGTTACCGACGGGGAGTCCCTGCGGCAGCTCTATCGCGACGCGCAAGCCGCGCGCGGCAGCTTCGGCATCGTCGTTGCCAATGCCGGCGTGGCCGAAAGCGCGCCCGCAGAGAAGGTCAGCCGCGCATTATGGGATCACACCATCGCGGTGAATCTCACTGGCGCGTTTCTGTCGGTGCAGCCTGCGCTCGCGGCGATGCGCGAGCGCAAATGGGGACGCATCGTCTTTATTGCCTCGACCGCCGGGCTGAAGGGCTACGCCTATGTCGCGCCCTATGTTGCGGCCAAGCACGGCGTGATCGGTCTCGCGCGAGCCCTGGCAATCGAGACGGCGAAAGCCGGCATTACCGTCAACGCCGTCTGCCCGGGCTACGCGGAAACCCCGATGCTGGAACGGGCCGTCCTTCGCATCGCCGCGGCGACAAAACGGAGCAATTCCGAGGTGCGCGGCGCGCTCGCGGCCAATAGTCCGCAAGCCCGCTTCATCAAACCGGAAGAAGTAGCCGCCGCCGTAGTCTGGCTTTGCGGCGGCGACAGCGCGGCGATCACCGGCCAGGCAATTTCGGTCTCCGGAGGCGAAACATGGTGACCCCCGCCGCCGCGGCGGCGCATAAGGACATTGGAGCGACCGAGCGCAAGGCGCGGCTGCGGCTGTGGATCCGGCTGTTGCGGGCGAGCCGCTTCATCGAGGGCGTGACGCGGGAGCGGTTTAAGGCGCAATTTAACATGACCTTGCCGCGCTTCGACGTGATGGCGGCGCTCTACCGCAAGCCGGATGGCATGCTGATGAGCGAAATAGCGCGTTTCCTGATCGTGTCGAACGGTAATGTCACCGGCATTGTCGACCGGCTGGTTTCGGAAGGTTTCGTCGCGCGCTCGCAGCGCAATGGCGATCGCCGCACCTCATTCATCACCTTGACGCGGCGCGGCCGCGCCGCCTTCGCGGCCATGGCGACGGCCCACGAGCATTGGATCGATGAACTGCTCGGCGGCGTTTCCGCGCGCGATGCGGAACAATTGTCGGCGAAACTCAAATCCTTTCGCAGCGAGTGGGAGAGCGAAGCATGACCTCGATGGCCAGTTTTAAAGCTTCGCACTTTCTCTGGCGGGTCGAGGATGCTGTTGCGGTCATTCAACTGAACCGGCCGGAGCGGAAGAATCCGCTGACGTTCGATTCCTATGCCGAATTGCGCGACACGTTTCGCAAGCTCCCTTATGCCGATGACATCCACGCCGTGGTCCTTCTGCCGAATGGCGGCAATTTCTGCTCCGGCGGCGACGTGCACGAGATCATCGGTCCATTGGTGGCGATGGACGCAAAACAGCTCTTGGCGTTCACGCGCATGACCGGCGACTTCGTCAAAGCCATGCTCCATTGCGGTAAGCCGATCATCGCCGCGGTCGATGGCGTCGCCGCGGGCGCCGGCGCCATCATCGCGATGGCTTCCGATCTGCGCCTGGCGACGCCGCAGGCGCAAGTCGCGTTTCTGTTCAATCGCGTCGGGCTCGCCGGCTGCGACATGGGCGCATGCGGGATCCTGCCGCGCATCATCGGCCAGGGTCGCGCCGCCGAGCTGTTATTCACCGGCCGCTCCATGAGCGCGCAGGAAGGACAGCAATGGGGCTTCTTCAACAAACTTGTCGACGCCCCATCGCTCAAACAGGAAGCCTTGTCGCTGGCGCGGCGGATTGCGTCAGGCCCGACTTTCGCTAACGGCATCACCAAAACCCAGCTCAATCAGGAATGGTCGATGAGTCTCGATCAGCTCATCGAGGCCGAAGCGCAGGCGCAGGCGATCTGCATGCAGACCAAGGATTTCGAACGCGCTTATCGCGCCTTCGTCGCCAAACAGAAACCGGTATTCGAGGGCAATTAGCGTATGATCCCGAAAAGTGGGAACCGGTTTTCGGGCAAGATCATGCGCAAACAAAAAGATCAGTGACGCGTGGTGTTTCAATTTGATGGGATTGTGCTCTGGAATGCCGGATAAAAGTTTTCTCAGCTGGCCGTTCTTCGACGAGCGCCACCGTGCGCTGGCGGCAGGCATCGAGTCCTGGTGCGCCGCAAATCTGTCATCTACGCATGGCGCTGATGGCGGGCACGGCGATCTCAACGCCGCCTGCCGCGATCTGGTGCGGCAGCTCGGCCGTGACGGTTGGCTCGCTCACACCGCGCCCGATCCCGGCACCACGACGCCGCTCGATGTGCGCACGCTGTGCCTCATCCGCGAGACGCTGGCGCGGCACGACGCGCTGGCGGACTTTGCTTTTGCTATGCAGGGCCTGGGCGCCGGCCCGATCAGTCTTTTTGGTAACGCCGAGCAGCGGCATTGGCTCGCGCGCACACGCAGCGGTGAAGCCATCGCCGCGTTCGCGCTGACCGAGCAGCAATCCGGCTCGGATGTGGCCAATATTGCACTAACCGCAGGGCGCGAAGGCAACAGCTATGTTCTCGACGGCGAAAAGACCTGGATTTCGAACGGCGGCATCGCCGATCTCTATGTCGTCTTCGCCCGCACCGGCGAAGCCCCGGGCGCCAAAGGTATTTCGGCGTTCATTGTGCCTGGCGATGCGCCGGAACTTTCTATCGCCGAGCGCCTGGATGTGATTTCGCCGCATCCCTTGGCGCGCATCGCGTTCAATCGGGTACGCGTACCGGCGAGCGCGATGATCGGCGCGCCGGGCGAGGGGTTTAAGATCGCGATGGCGACGCTCGACGTCTTCCGCGCGACGGTGGCGGCGGCGGCGCTTGGCTTCGCCCGTCGAGCGCTCGACGAGACCCTCAAGCGGGCGCGCGGCCGGCGCATGTTCGACGGCGCGCTCGCCGACCTGCAGCTGGTGCAGGGCGCGATCGCCGAAATGGCGCTCGATATCGATGCTGCGGCACTGTTGGTTTATCGTGCCGCCTGGACCAAGGACTTTGGCGCCGCGCGGGTCACGCGCGAAGCCGCCATGGCGAAGCTGTTCGCGACCGAGCGGGCGCAGCGGGTGGTGGACAAAGCCGTCCAGCTTCACGGCGGCGACGGCGTGCGGCGCGGCCACATCGTTGAGCGGCTCTATCGCGACATCCGCGCGCTGCGCATCTATGAGGGCGCGTCTGAGGTGCAAAAAGTCATCATCGCAAGACAGCTGCTTGCGGGAGGGTAGTCATGGCGGCATCAGTGCTTGGCCGTTCGGCCCATGTCGATACGTTCACGCGGGACAATCTGCCGGCCGCCGACA
>Ga0070712_100001917_pt1 | contig 12730 bp, 10 predicted proteins | sample LARL81metaG_FD_71396 | JGI IMG/M metagenome (GOLD analysis project Ga0070712, IMG submission 71396) | Corn, switchgrass and miscanthus rhizosphere microbial communities from Kellogg Biological Station, Michigan, USA - LAR L8-1 metaG | ecosystem: Host-associated > Plants > Roots > Rhizosphere ...
TGGATAGTTTGTGACCTGACGCGATTAGCTCTTTGATGTGAGGGTTCTTGGCAATCAACGAAGGGTTGGTGGTCTGTCCATCGACAAATCCCAGCAGTTCCTTAACCTGTCGGGTCTCCTGCGGGTCGCCGCCATCCACAAGTATTCTTGTCTTGGGTCGAGTCATTGAAATCCTCCTTCTGTTCGCCAAGAACACACAGGTGTATGTTCGATGCTAAGCCGAGTGAGCCCGATGTCGCAATCGACTTAATCATTTGGCTGAACCTACGGATCAGGATGACCGCTATGCCGAAAACATTCAAGATCGGTGAGCACGTGCGATGGAATTCCGAGGCTGGTAGGGTTAGTGGAATCATCATCAAGAAGATCACTTCCGACATGAAATTCAAAGGATACGTGCATCACGCCTCGCAGGAAGCGCCACAGTATCTCATCAAGAGTGATAAAACCGAACACGTGGCAATTCATAAAGGCACTGCTCGTCGGCTAATCCCACCACGAACAAGGAAATCCAGCAGAACCACGGACGAAACAGAGGAAACGATGACAAACGACGAACGCATTGCAACGGGAGTCGAATGCACAATTTGCGTTGCATTGACGCGCTGGGTTACAGGGGTTGACAATGCCGCAATCAACCTAAGAAAGGAGGAGTCGTATGTCTGAAGCGAACAAGTCATTGGTACGTCGCCTGATCGAGGAGGCGGTCAACAAAGGCAACTTCAACGTCTTGGATGAGATTCTCTCAACTGACTACGTGTATCGAGAACCAACGGCGGGAGAAAAGCGGGGCAGAGCAGGCTACCAAGAAATAGTCACCACCTACCGCAATGCGTTCCCTGACATAAAGCTGACGATTGAGGAGCAGATCGCCGAAGGGGACAAGGTTGTCACACGGACGAGCGGAGGCGGAACCCATCGAGGTGAACTGTTCGGCACGGCACCCACCGGGAAGCGCGTGAGCGGCATCTCGGGCATTGTCGTGACTCGGATCGCGAACGGCAAGGTGGTCGAGGACAACTGGGTCTACGACGCCTTGGGCATGATGCGGCAGTTGGGCGCGGTGTCCGCCCCCGTCGCAAAAGCCGCATAACTGATTTCAATCTGAAAGGGGTGCGAATTAAGCGCAGCCCCCTAAAAAAGGAGGGGACGATGGCAACTGCAAGAATGCCGCAACCAACCGCCGATGATCCAGTGAAAGTTGATCCCAAGCATTACAAGGTCGAGTTCGAGAATGATCGAGTCCGCGTGCTGCGCATTAGGTATGGCGCGGGCGAAAAATCGGTGATGCACAGCCACCCGGAGTCCATCGCCGTGTTCCTGACGGACGCACATGGCAAGTTCACCTACCCGGACGGGAGTACAGAGAACATCAACGCGAAAGCCGGGACGATACAGCACATGGACGCCCACACACACCTGCCGGAAAGCCGCAGCAAGAAGCCATTCGAGGTCATTGCCGTGGAGTTGAAGCCTTAGGCAGTACACGATTGCGATTTAAGAGCGAGAGCGGAATTGCTCCCGCTCTCTTTTTATCGGGTGCCGAATGCCGCCCCCAAAGGACGACCTGAAAGAACGTCTCGCCCGCTATCGCCAGATTAAGCTTAGTGTGATCGGGAGAAAGTCTGGGAAGACGATCTCAATTCCTGTCTGGTTCGTGCTGGAAGGCGAAAAGCTGTATCTGCTGCCTGTTCAGGGATCAAACACGCAGTGGTACAAAAACGTGCTCAAGAACCCCGTGATTCGAATTGATGCGCGGGGCGCTGAAGCCCAACTTAGAGCGAAGCCGATCACCAAACCAGACGCGGTAAAATCGGCAGTCGAGAAATTCCGCGACAAATACGGCACGGCAGACGTGAAGAAGTATTACTCGAAATTCGTGGCGGTTGTAGCTGGTCTCGAATAATCCTCATGCTCAGGGAGGTCGTATGCGAAGGTTGGCGTACGGCTCGACCGTTCTTGCTGGGTTGTTGGTCTCGACGGTAACGGGACACCCTTCACCCTCGATGCATGGCTCAAATGCACAAGCTGTTAGGCTCTCGGCTACGGAGCAGGTAGTTTGGGAGAAGGAAGAAGCCTACTGGCAATTCGTAAGAGGGGAGAATCGCCAAGAATACCTAAACCTCTGGGATGATCGGTTTGTCGGCTGGCCCCGCTTCGAGAACAACCCGATTCATAAAGACAACACCACCCGGTTCATGTCGGAACGTAAGATATTGGACTACAGACTGGAGCCCTTGTCAGTCCGAGAATTTGGCGGAAATGTTGTTATCACTCTGTATCGCGCAACCGTTCACAGTAGAGATAGCACAGGCGCGAATGAAAGCACCCACGCCTCTCGTCTCACTCATACATGGATGAAGACCGAAAAGGGATGGCGCATCATCGGTGGAATGTCTGCGGACGATATTACAAGTGCGCTCGCGCCATCGCCACAGAAGGCAAGACCTTAGCTCCTGATGGCGAGGGGATGCGTGTGTGCATTGCGCCTTCGGCACAGCGAACGAAGTCGCAGCATAACCGAGCAGTGTTCGGTTCGTCCCGACCTTGCGTGAATTGACTCGCCATTCAGGTTTGTCATGGCGACTTTGGCGGGTTCGCCAGAAAACCTTAGGAGGTGGGCGATGGCTGTTCGGCTCGAACATGCGAATCTCACTGTGCGCGACATTGATGAGATGATCCGATTCCTTCAAACTGCGTTTCCTGAATTCAGGGTGCGTGGCGAAGGCAAGAGTCGCGACGGAAGCCGCTGGGTGCACGTCGGCACGGATGAAACCTACATTGCTCTGAGTCCGGCGAAGGAGGAGCCGGAACAACACTGGATGCCCTATCAGGGTAAAGCGGGCGTGAATCATCTCGCCTACGAGGTCGATGATATTGAGGCGCTAAGTGAACGAATGAAGTCAGCCGGATATAGAGATTCCACACCGCCCAACGCACATCCCCACCGCAAGCGCCGATACTTCTACGACCCCGAAGGCAACGATTGGGAATTCGTGCAGTACCTCTCAGAAAATCCCGCTGAGCGCAACGATTACGAATTACCGGACATGTAGGGCTTCTTCGACTGAGACAGAGGTTCTTGACTACTGATGGCGAGGGGAGACGCGTGCATCGCGCTTTTCGTTACAGCCACCTGCACTCGCAAAGCTCATTCCCGCTGGCACACTCCAATCAGTTAGCGAAACCGGGTATTCAGTCTATTTCCAGCGCCGAAATCTTTTATTGCTTAGTATTTGACTTTCTTGAGACGCACCCTAGCCATTCTGCATAGCAAGCGGAGAAAGGTTCTGAGACACCATCAGCCAGTCTCGCATTCTCGCCAAAGCCGCTCAACCAGTTCACCAGCCGATGGTAGGTCTTTCACGAATTCAACGCTGCGTCCGGCGTACAACGCGCAGTCCGTCACGGCTCCATCAAAACTGCGCAGGGGTGACCAAAGCTGGTAGCGAAGAACCTTGCTCCCATCGGCGCGGGTCGCGACGACATCCCCCTCACCCGGTCGCTTCCCCGGAGGTGGGCATCCAGCGGCTTCCCACGTGACAAGGGTACGGTTTCGTAATGCGCGGTGCGTAGCAGACCACCCGTCCTGAAAGCAGACCGTCAATGCCGCGTCACGGGCTTGGGCGGCGATGATTGCCTGTTTGTAGGCTGGATGAGCATTGCTCTCCACAGTTGCGACGAAGCGGGTGCCAAGCATCGCTGCAGAAGCGTCCGACACCAGTGCTTTTCTTATCGCTTGCCCATCGCCGATTCCGCCTGAAGCGACCACAGGTTTTTCCTTGGCTTCATCTAAAACAATTGGCAGAGCCTCGTACAATCCTCTCGTCCCTTGCACATGACCGCCCGCCTCCGTACCTTGGCACACGAGATAATCGGCTCCGAGGTCGAGCGCGGCTTGGGCGCTTTCTCTGCTGGTGACCTGTACTCCCAGCTTGGCGTGGCAGGCACGAATCGCCGAAATTGTTTCACGCGTAGGCAAGCCCCACGAAAACTGCACAATTGGTGCGCCCGCATCCAGAGCAGCCTTGAGCGATGTCGGATCGTAACCCGATGTCGGCTTACTGCTCGCCGAAGGCGCAAGCGCAAGAATGAAGTTCACGAAGAAGCACCCCTTGCTCGCCGCTCGGACTTGTGAAACGGCACGGCGGGCGTATTCCGGGTCACCAAGATTGGCGAGAGCACCCATTGCCCCCGCGTTTGATACAGCAATGGCGAGTTCCGGGCTGGTCGCCCCACCGTGGGGCGCTTCGAAGATTGGATATTTCAATCCAAACAGAGCCATTAGAGCTTTCGACCGCTCTGTGGGTATCGTGATCTTTGGCTCTACCTGCCCAGTGTCCGCAGCGGAGGGGCGTGTTAATCCAACCACCCCAACAACCACGCCCGACCCGATGAAGTCACGCCGAGTGGCTTTCATTGGTTCTAGTCCTCAACGTGCAACCGACTGTTCACGAGTCCATTTTGGGAGTCGGCAAACATATTGGAGTCGCCTGTGTCATCGTCATTCCTCCCGCCTCTGGCGTGGTTCTCCGCAACGCGAGTATCAGCATCGCTGATGTGAATAGCGAAATACCCGCGAACAGAAGTCCACCATGAAGGCTTCCTGTGCGCTGATTGATTGCTCCCATCACATAAGGACCGACAAAACTGCCAATATTTCCGAAGGAGTTGATAAGAGCAATCCCGGCAGCCGCCGAAAATCCTGACAAGAACTCATTCGGCATCGACCAGAAAGGAGGAAGCATGCTGTAGACACCTCCTGCCACAAAACACCAAAGCACGACAGACAAGAACGCAGAACTGGTCGTCGTCGCACCAAGCAATAACAGGGAGGTTGCTGCGATCATTGCAGGAATAACAGCATGGTAGCGACGTTCGAGCGTACGATCTGAACTGCGGGAGACAAGAATCATTGCGGCGACAGCAGCAACGTAAGGGATCATCACTAAGATTCCCAACGTGCTATTCGAAGATTGGCTGGAGAGAGTCTTCAGCAATTGTGGCATCCAAAAGTTCGTCATGTTCATTGCCACCATTGCTGTGAAGTAGATAGCAGTCAGATGCCACACACGCGTGTGTGCCAGTGCTTGACCTACTGTCACCGCATGTTGTGCAACCTTGCCATGTTGCCGAAGACCCAGTTCAGCCGCGAGGACATTCCTTTCTTGCGGTGTAAGAAATTTAGCTTCCGAGGGTCGGCTGGGCAAAAGAAAATACGTGACGATGCCAGCTACGATGGCAGGAATGCCCTCCAGAATCAGCAGCCATCTCCAACTACTGATCCCAAACCAGTGGGCATGATCCAAAATCACCCCTGAGAGGGGAGCGCCAATTACGCTGCCTGCTGGGGCGGCACTGTTGAAAAGCGCAATTGCGTGAGCCAGTTGCCGCTGGGGAAACCAGTACGTCAGGTAAAGATAGATTCCGGGGACAAACCCGGCTTCAGCCAACCCCAGCACAAATCGCAAAATATACAGATGAGTCGCTGTTCTTGCGAAGCCAGTCAGCATCGCCACAATTCCCCAACTGACCAATATCCGCGCAATCCAGATGCGAGCGCCAAGCTTGTGCAGCAGAAGGTTGCTCGGAATCTCGAAAATGAAATAGCCCCAGAAGAATATTCCCGACAACAGTCCAAACTGTTGGCTCGTGATAGCCAACTCCCTGTTCATGGTCAATGCTGCGAAGCCAATGTTGACCCGGTCAACGAAGTTAATGACGAAGAGAATGAATACGAACGGAATGATGTGTGTTCGCAGCTTGCGGATTGTGCTCGCTTCTATTTGGCTTGGAACAAGCGCAGGAACCGTGCTCACGCCGCACCCCCGCGAATGATCGGCACAGTGTAGCACTGGGCTGTTCGTTGTCACAGGCTCAGATTGACCCCCGCCTGAGTTCTTACTACCATTCCCGCGAGTGGCTACTCCGTCCCAACCCGTGGGCCAGACGATTTCCCACTACCGAATTATCCGCAAGATTGGCGGCGGTGGTATGGGCGTCGTGTACGAAGCCGAAGACCTCAAACTCGGTCGGCACGTCGCTCTGAAGTTCCTTCCCGATGAACTTGCCAGTGACGCGCAGGCGCTCGAACGCTTCCGCCGTGAGGCTCGCGCTGCCTCCGCTCTTAACCATCCCAACATTTGCACGATCTATGAAATTGATGAGGTCGATGGTCGGACGTTCATCGCGATGGAACTGCTGGAGGGACAGACACTCCGGCACCTGATCAACGGCAAGCCGTTGGAAATGGAGACAGTGCTGGATCTGGCTATCCAGATTGTCGATGCGCTGGATGCAGCACATTCGAAAGGTATCATCCACCGGGACATCAAGCCAGCGAACATCTTCACCACAAACAGAGGTCAAGCGAAGATTCTGGATTTCGGGCTGGCGAAAGCCGCGCCGAAACCGGAGAGCATTGGTCTGAGCGCACCAACCGTCGAGTCCGAGAAAAATCTCACCAACCCCGGTTCGACGCTTGGCACGGTGGCATACATGTCGCCAGAGCAGGTGAAAGGCAAGGAACTGGATGCTCGCACCGACCTGTTTTCGTTCGGCGTGGTGCTTTACGAGATGTGCACCGGGATGCTGCCATTCCGAGGCAATACCTCTGGGGTTATCTTTGAGTCGATCCTTAATAGGACACCTGCCTCCGCAGTCCGTTTGAACCCTGACACGACGCCCAAGCTGCAAGAAATCATCAGCAAGTGTTTGGAGAAAGACCGCGGTCTGCGATACCAGCATGCCTCCGACATTCGCGCTGACCTCCAACGGTTGAAGCGGGACACAGAATCAGGTACAGCGGTGACTGCCCCTCCGCGTACCCAGTGGTCACGTCGCAGTCTGGTAATTGTCACAATCAGTGCGTTAGCAGTCGCCGTGGTCATTGCACTGACTGTGCTCCGTACTCGGAACCAAGGCGAGCGCATCGACTCCATCGCCGTTTTGCCATTCGCGAATAAGAGTGGCGATCCGAACGCGGAATATTTGAGCGATGGAATTACTGAAGGCGTCATTAACAATCTCTCACGGTTGCCGCACATGCGGGTGATGGCACGTAGCACAGTTTTTCGATTTAAAGGACATTCCGATGACCCTCAAAAAGTTGGTACAGACCTGAAGGTTCGGGCTGTCGTAACGGGCAGAGTTCTTCAGCATGGCGATGCACTTGATATACAGACAGAGTTGGTCGATGTGTCTTCCGGTTCACAATTGTGGGGCGAAGACTACAACCGTAAGCTCTCCGATGCTTCTGGAATTCAGCAGGAGATTGCGCGGGACATTTCAGATAGTCTGCGTTTGCGCTTGAATGCTGAGGAAAAGAGCAAATTGGTACAACCGACAACGCAGAATGCCGAAGCATACCAGCTTTACCTGAAAGGACAATATTTCCTGTTCAAACTTACTGAGGAAGATGGCAAGAAAGCGGTCGCGTACTTTCAACAGGCGATTGATGCGGACAATAACTTTGCACTTGCATACACCGGGTTAGCTACTGCCTACGTAGCGTTTTCAGACACAACGCTCGCGCCAAGAGAAGCTATTCCCAGAGCAAGGGAAGCGGTGAAAACGGCACTAAAACTGGACGACTCCCTCCCAGAAGCACACCGTGCTCTGGCGGACATACTTTTTATTTACGATTGGGATTGGCCCGCTGCCGAAAGGGAGTACAAACGGGCGATTGACCTCAATCCCAACTATGCCGAGGCTTATCATCAGTACGCATGGCCCTTGGCGATGTCAGGGAGGACTTCCGAGGCTTTGGCACAGCTAAAGCACGCGCAGCAGCTTGATCCGCTATCTTTATTCATTGCCACCGACATGAACGTGCCCTTCTACGTGGCACGTCAATTCGATCTATCCATAGAGCAATCGCGAAAAGTGATTGAGATGGAGCCGAACTTCTACTTAGCCCACTACACCCTCGCCGTGGCTTTGGCACAGAAACACGATTACACAACGGCAATTTCGGAATTTCAGAGGGCAAAATCCTTATCAGACGTCCCGTGGAACTATGCGGGTTTGGGTTACCTCTACGCCTCTTCTGGGCGGCGGCAGGATGCATTGCAAGTTATAGCTGATCTGAAGGCAAAGGCGAAGCAGCGCTATGTAAGCTCGTATGCCGTCGCGACCGTTTACGCGGGTCTGGGAGATCGGGACAAAGCTTTCGAATCGCTGGAGAAAGCATATGACGAGCGGTCATCGGCACTGACATGGCTGAAGGTCGAGCCTATGCTGGACAGCGTTCGCTCTGACCCACGCTACGTCGATCTGATTCGCCGGATGGGACTCCCGCAGTGAGCGTCACGGACAAGTGGTCAAAAGGTATACCGGGTGGACTAGCAAGTTAGAAAAATTTGCCTCAATAGAATCATTCGATTGCGGGTTTCGCAGCGAAGCCCTTTTTGACCATCAGTTCGCAAGCTCATGAAAACAATCCGATGGTGCCTTTTACTGTTTCAGAACCGCTGAATCGTCGCCCCGTTTGACCGCCAACACTTGCCGTCCTAACATTTCCGTCATGGCGACTTCCTCCCACCTTGTCGGGCAGACCATTTCGCACTACCGCGTGATCGAAAAACTCGGCGGTGGTGGGATGGGTGTCGTCTACAAGGCTGAGGATACCGAACTTGGGCGCTTCGTTGCGTTGAAATTCTTGCCGGAGGACGTTGCCAACGACCCGCAAGCTTTGGAACGGTTCCGCCGTGAGGCGCGGGCAGCTTCTGCCTTGAACCATCCCAACATCTGCACGATCCATGAGATCGGAAAGCAAGAGAATCAGCCATTCATCGTCATGGAGTTTCTGGAAGGAATGACCCTAAAACATCGGGTTGGCGGGAAGCCTTTGGAAATCGAGACGGTGCTCGATTTGAGCATCCAGATGGCTGATGCTCTCGACGCTGCGCATTCCAAGAGCATCGTCCACCGGGACATCAAACCCGCAAACATCTTCGTCACGAACAGAGGTCAGGTAAAAATTCTGGACTTCGGGCTGGCGAAAGTCTCGACCAAACCGGACAACGTTGCCATGAGTGCTCCGACCATAGACTCAGAGCAACATCTGACCAGTCCCGGTTCAACGCTGGGCACGGTGGCTTATATGTCGCCAGAGCAGGTGAGGGGTAAGGAACTGGACGCCCGAACCGACCTTTTTTCCTTTGGAACCGCCCTTTATGAGATGGTTACGGCAAAGCTTCCGTTCGTTGGCGATGCAAACGGTGTGCTGTTCGAATCGATTCTGAATCGCACGCCCGTTCCCCCAGTTCGGTTAAATCCCAACGTTCCACCAGAGTTGGAGCGGATCATAAGCAAGGCGCTCGAAAAAGAGCGTGATCTTCGGTATCAATCGGCTGCCGAATTAAGGACTGATCTTAAGCGCCTCAAACGTGAAACGGACACTAGCAAAATTTCTTCAGTAAAGGCGTCCTCCGAAGCTCCGAAACGCTCGCGAAAGCGTGTGATCGGGCTCTCCGCAGGAATAACAGTTCTCATTGTCGCTGGTGCGCTGGCATGGTGGTTATCACAGTCACATCATTCCCAAGTCGGCCCCATTCATTCAGTTGCCGTTCTTCCGTTATTAAACAGCGGTGCTGGCGCGGATGCAGATTACCTTGCGGAAGGAATCTCAGAGGAGGTTACAAACTCGTTGTCGCGGCTACCAGATCTGCGGGTAATGGCTCACAGCACGGTAATGCGCTACAGGTCTAAACAGGATGATCCACAAGCTCTCGGTCGTGACTTGCATGTAGATGCAGTCTTGACGGGCAAGCTCGTACAACATGGAAATCAGCTTGATATTGAAAGCGAGCTGATTGATGTCGCAACAGGAGCGCAGCTATGGGGTCATAGATACAGCCGAAGCAGCAATGAAGCGTTAATATTTCAATCCGAAATCAGTCGCGATGTTGCGACTCGCCTGCGACCCGGACTGAGCACCACTCAACAACAAGAAATATCGAAACTAGGTACTTCAGACCCGGAAGCTTACCGCCTCTACCTTAAAGGGCGGTACCACTTCACCAGAGTCAGTGAATCCGATTACAAAAAGGCGGAAGAGCTGTTTGAACAGGCGGTTGCACGAGACCCGAACTATGCGGCTGCATACGCAGGTTTAGCTGATCTTTTTGCTGCACAAGGCTATTTTGGTTTCGCTTCGGGACGTGTGCCGTTCGATAACGCGCGAAACGCAGCTAATAAAGCACTTGAGCTAGATAGTTCGATCTCGGAGCCCCACGTATCGCTTGCTATCGCCGACCTTATGTATTTCTGGGATTTCCAAGAGGCGGAGCGAGAAATCCACGCCGCTCTCGCAATCGAACCGAATTCTTCCTTCGCCCACGAAGTCGCTTGCTGGGCTGCGTTCGAGTTCGGTCGCTTTCAGGACGCCAAGGCTGAGTGCAAGAAAGCTGTGGAGCTTGACCCGACTTCGGTCGCGCCCAACTGGATGCTCGCGCAGGTTTATTGGATGGCACGAGAAAGCGACCGTGCTCTCGAGCAAGCAAATAAAGCCATTGAGCTTGACCCGAATTCGCAAATGGCTGTGGCGAGTCTTGCACTTGCGTACGAGCAGAAGGGGGACTACAAGAATGCGATGGTGCAGTGGGTAAGGTCTCAGGAGCTACGCGGGCGTCACGCCCGCGCCGAGGAACTGCGAAAGGCATTCGAGAAATCCGGCTACAAGGGGTACCTCAGAAAAGATGCTTCGTACTGCGAAGTTCTTGGAGACTACGAATGCGTAGCAAGCAATTATGCTTTCTTAGGCGAAAAGGACGCAGCATTCGCAGCGTTGGAGAAAGCGTTCGCCACGCGAAGTCAAATGCTCCTGATCAAAGCTGACCCAAATCTCGACAATATTCGTTCCGACCCGCGTTACGGCGATCTGCTGCGTCGAATGGGACTCCCGCAGTGAGCGACCTCTGCATTGACCTTTGTTTCTGCCCGACCTACCATTTCCTCCAATGGCGACCTCCTCCCACTCTGTCGGTCAGACCATTTCGCATTACCGCATCTTGGAGAAGCTCGGCGGCGGCGGTATGGGTGTCGTCTATAAGGCTGAGGACATTGATCTCGGACGCTTTGTCGCGCTGAAATTCCTGCCCGATGAACTAGCGAGAGACCCGCAGGCACTCGAAAGATTCCGGCGAGAGGCGCGTGCCGCATCTGCCCTCAACCATCCCAGTATCTGCACAATTTACGAAATCGGCAAGCACGGTGACCAGTCCTTTATTGTGATGGAGTATCTCGAAGGGCTGACCCTGAAACACCGCATCGGCGGGAAGCCTTTAGAAGTCGAAACCGTGCTGTCTCTTGCCATCGAAATCGCAGACGCACTCGATGCCGCACACTCTGCGGGGATCATCCACCGAGACATCAAGCCTGCGAACATCTTCGTCACTAAGCGTGGGCACGCCAAAGTCCTCGATTTCGGGTTGGCAAAAGTGACTCCTGTAGGATCCTCCGCGATGGAAGCGGCAGCGAAGGCGTCTGAACCGACTATCGAGTCGAGTGTCAAACACCTGACCAGTCCGGGAACGGCTGTAGGAACCATTGCCTATATGTCGCCGGAGCAGGTACGAACAAAGGAACTGGATGCACGCACAGATCTGTTCTCATTCGGCGCAGTCTTGTACGAAATGGCGACAGGCGCATTGCCTTTTCGGGGAGAGAGTTCGGGCGTTATTTTTAACGCAATTCTAGAACGCCCGCCTGTCTCCCCAATCCGAATCAACCCTGATGTCCCCCCCAGACTCGAAGAAATCATCAACAAGTGTTTGGAGAAAGATCGCAAGCTTCGTTACCAGCATGCCTCCGAGATTCGTGCTGATCTCCAACGATTAAAACGCGACACGGACTCCACCAAAACCGTTGCGACACAAGCATTGCCTGACCAGACGTTCACAAGTCGCAAACTCTGGGTCGTCCTAGCTGCCGGCATCGTTGCCATCGGGCTGGCGGCAGTGGGCACTTGGCACTTGCGATCTAGCAGCACAGCCCAGATTGATTCCATTGCCGTGCTCCCCTTCACTAATGGCGGTGGAGATGCCAATATCGACTATCTCAGCGACGGCATCACCGAATCCTTGATCGGCAACCTCGCTCATGTACCACAGCTCAGGGTGAAGTCACGCAACTCGGTCTTCCGCTACAAAGGGAAAGATGTTGACATGCCAAAGGTTGGTAATGAGTTGGGCGTCTCGGCGCTGGTGAGCGGGCGAGTGGTGCCACGGGGGGACAGCGTAGAAGTGAGTGCCGAGCTTACCGATGTTCGGGACAACACCGAAATCTGGGGGCAGCACTACAGCGGAAAGACCACGGATGTCATCTCGTTGCAGCAGCAGATTGCGGGCGACATTGCGGAGAAATTGCGTTCCAAACTCAGCACTTCAGAAAAGCAGCAGGTCACCAAGCAAGGCACGCAAAATCCCGAAGCCTACGAGCTGTTTCTGAAGGGGCGCTACTCATGGAACAAGCGGACGGTGCGGGACATTGAGGAGTCTATTTCCTATTTTAATCAAGCCATCGCCAAAGACCCCGGCTACGCTTTGGCGTATTCGGGTCTCGCCGATGCCTATGGCATATTGCCTGACTACAATGGGACACCCAACGAAAATTTTCCGAAGTCGAATGCCGCTGCCCGCAAGGCGCTGATGTTGGACGCGACCTTGGCTCGTCCCCATGCCATTCTGGGCTATAGCGAGATGGAGTACGACTGGGATTTTGCCGGAGG
>Ga0070712_100001920_pt1 | contig 12721 bp, 9 predicted proteins | sample LARL81metaG_FD_71396 | JGI IMG/M metagenome (GOLD analysis project Ga0070712, IMG submission 71396) | Corn, switchgrass and miscanthus rhizosphere microbial communities from Kellogg Biological Station, Michigan, USA - LAR L8-1 metaG | ecosystem: Host-associated > Plants > Roots > Rhizosphere ...
TCGCATTTCCCTGGACGTCAATTATGCCGCGTTGCTGCAGCGTCAGCCATTCTTGAACGCGATCGACATCCGGAATGCTCAGGTTTCGCTCCCCCTGCCCGAAGGGGCGGATCCCAACGCGCCACACGCCGAAATCAGAAATTTGCACGCGCACATTTATTTTCCGCCGGAACAGATTTATGTCAGTCAGGCGGACGGAATCTTTTGCGGGATTCAGATCTCCGCGACGGGGCAGCTGATCAAGCGCAACGACTACCAGCAATCGAAAGAAACAACGGAGGAGGAATGGCTGAAGCGCCTCAACATCCTGCAGCGCGTGGTGAGCGAGCTGAACCGGTTCAAATTCTCGGAGCGGCCACATTTGCAGATCAAATTCAGTGGCGATGTCGCAGAGCTGGAGAATGCACGGGTGGAAGGAACGCTCCAGGCCGGGCCATTTCAGCGTGGCAATTATCAGGCGCGAAAGTTGAACCTGGCAGGCGAGTTTGTTGATCAAACGTTGAGCATCCGCCAGTGCGAATTGCAGGACGACCTCGGCGCCTTCAGCGCGAACGCGACCTGGCGGCGTCCGGCGAACGAGATCCAGTTTCGAGCGCGGAGCAGTCTGAACTTGCGTCCATTGCTCGAAAGCGTCGGCATCGGCAGTGTTGTCTCCGACCTTAATTTTTTGGCCCCGCCACGGTTCGAGATTTCCGGAACCGCGAGATTAGGTGAAGGGCAGCCGCGCTGGCAGGCAATCGGGCACGCGGCGCTGGATCGCTTTACCTACAAGGGAATTCCGTTTCTCGGCGCGAACGCCGAATTTTCATGGGATGGCGAGCGCACCATGGTGCGCGACATTCACGTGCGGCATCAAAGTGGCGAGTTGGTCGGGCGATTGCTTGATGCGCCAAACGACTTTCGGATTGATCTCTCCAGTACGATTGATCCGAACGCGCTGCGGACTCTCGCCCCGGCCGACATGCGCGACTTCGTCAACGATTGGGATTGGCCGCACGTCGCGAATGTGCAGCTCGTGATTCGCGGGTCGAGCGCCGCCTCAGCGACATGGAAAGGCGATGGGACACTGAAAATGGAGCGGGGCCGTTTCCGGACCGTCGCGTTCAATAGCGCTTCCACAAATATTCATTTTGGAGACGGCGCGGTTGCGTATGAAAATTTTCGCGTCGTCCGGGACGAAGGCGTTGTTACCGGCACCTTCATCTACGATTTCGCCCATCACGAGACCCGCATGTCCAATGTGGTTTCGAATTTGCGAACCACCGAAGCCATTTCCTGGGTCGATCCAAGTCTGTTCAAAGTCGTCACGCCCTACAAATTTCAGAAGCCTCCGACTGTTACGACCAACGGGGTCTATCAATTCCGCGGCGGCAAGAACACCCGGCTCGAAATCAATGTCGATTCTACCGCAGGGATGAATTATGTGTTCCTCGGTAAGACGCTGCCTTTTGATCGGATCAAAGCGAAGTTGCTCTTGACGAATGATCGGTTGCAAATTTCCGAATTAAACGGCGCGATTCTTTCCGGGACGCTGCAAGGCAATGCGGACATTTCTCTGGCGAAAAACGATCAACGCTATCAGGCGACTATGACGGTCGATCGGGTCGATTTCCCGCGACTGACCGACCTTTATTTCAAGTACAAAACCTCGACCGGATCGATGAATGGCCGATACGACTGGACGGGGAACGGGAGCGATGCCCGCTCTATGTCCGGCAAAGGGGAAGTGGATGTGCACAACGGCGATGTCTTTGCCATTCCGCTTTTCGGACCGCTGTCAGACATTCTGAACAAGCTCATGCCCGGGATCGGCTATCGGGTGGCGCGGAAGGCAAACATGTCCTTTACGATTAAGGATGGTGTAATTCGGACATCCGATTTTCACGTCGACGCCGGCGTTTTCGGGATGGTGGGACAGGGCAACGCCCATTTTCTCGACGATAAAATCGATTTCGATGTTCGCATCGACGCCAGCGGCGCTGGATTTGTCCTCACCCCACTCTACAAATTTTTTGAATACAAAGCTGAAGGCAGCCTGAAAAAGCCGGACTGGCACCCGAAGATTTTGTAATAGCTGAGGACTGCTGAACGGAGCTGATATTTAGCCACAGATCGACACGGATTAAACACAGATAGCAAATGTTGGAGCCGCATTACGACAAGCGCAACGAGGCGACGTTATTAAATGAATTGAAGGCTACCAGTCTTAAGGTCGGGATGCTTGTGAATTTCGGTCGAAGCAAGGTGGAGTACAAGCGCCAGGTCTTCTGAATCCGTGTTTCATCCGTGTTCATCTGTGGCTGAATCCAGCTTGAAATGACAAACACGGTTCTGCTCGGCGCCCACATGTCGATTGCGGGTGGGGCGCACATGGCGATCGAGCGCGCCTGCTCGATCCAATGCACGGCGATGCAGATTTTCGTGAAAAACAACATGCAATGGTTTGCTCGCCCCCTTTCGGCCGAGGAAGTCCGCGCTTTCCTGGAGCATCAACAGCGCGGCCAGTTGGCTTCCGTTTTTGCGCATGCCAATTATTTGATCAATCTGGGGGCGACCAATCCGCAGTTTCACGCCAATTCATTGCGGGCCCTGGCCGAGGAACTAATTCGGGCCGATCAGTTCGAGCTGCCGTTTCTGGTGATGCATCCCGGCGCACATCTTGGTGCAGGCGAGGAAGCAGGCCTGGAGAAAATCGCCGCGTCGATCGACGCGATCTGGCGCGTCATTCCAAAAGTGAAAACGAAAATCGCGCTCGAGACTACCGCCGGCCAGGGTTCATGTCTCGGTCACCGTTTCGAAGAGATTGCGCAAATCATTAACAAAGTGCGAGAACCCGAGCGGCTTTGCGTTTGCCTCGATACCGCTCACATTTTCGCCGCTGGCTACGACATCAGCTCGGAGAGTGCAGTGAAAAAAACATTTCGCGAGTTCGATCGGGTCATCGGGCACCAACGGCTGGCGGCGATTCACCTGAACGATTCCAAAAGCGCGCGTGGCTCACGCGTTGATCGGCACGCGCACATCGGCAAAGGCGAGATCGGACTGGCGGCATTTCGTTTCATCATGAACAGCCCGCGTTTCCGCAAAATCCCAAAGGTCCTGGAGACACCGAAAGGGAAGGAAATGAAGGAAGACGTGGTCAATTTGAAGAGGCTGCGCAAGCTCATTACGCAGCGCCCGTCATCCCGAGCGCAAGCGAGGGACCTCGCCAATGGTCGTTGAGTAGGCACATTGAAGTGGTAACAGATCGCGTAGTTGTGAGGCCCCTCCTCGTCTTCGCGACTCGGGATTAAGGGCGACTGCTCAGGGCAACTTGTAGACTTCTACCAAAGCGACGCCGGTAGTTCCGTTTTTTCCGCTGACAATAGCGGTGGTATTGCCCAGCGGGCGGATGCTGATGATCGCTGGCTCAGCGGCATTCGGCGGAGCCAAACCGCTGTCCTGAATTTCCGATGCCTGGGAGCTTTGCTGCCAATTGTCGTTAGACGCAATGGCGTTGCCATTCGCATCAAACAGGCCGAGCACTGGATCCATCAAAACTCCGGTGACACCGAACTGTATCAGAGTCGGTCCAAGCGCGCGCACGATTATCCGATTTTCCGCCACCCCGGTAATAAAACCGCCGATTATGACATTGCTATTGGTCCCAACCATCCCGCGCGAACTGATGTTGGTTAGTTGGGCGGTGCTGGCCGGGCTCTGATCGTATACTTCCACCAGTCCGACGCCGGTGGTGTTGTTTTTTCCCGCCAGGATGGCGGTGTACTTGCCGGGAGCGAGGCTGGTCTGCAGAATCGCGGATTCGCTATCGTGCGGCGGGGCCTTGCCAGTGGCCTGAATGTCCGCTTGCTGTGTGTCTTTCCAATTGTCGTTAGTGGCAATTTGCACCTGGTTTCCATTGCGCAGGTCCAGGGTCGGATCGACAAGGAAGCCAGTTACTCCAAGGTCCCCGAGCGTCGCTCCGAGTCCGCGGACCAGAATACTTTTGGTGCCCGTCCCACTGATGATGAATCCGCCGATGAGAACATTCCCGGCGGTGAGCACTTGCGCGCGAGTGGAAATGTTCTGTATCGCCGCGGTTGCGGGGAGACCGGCAAAGACATAGGCTGCGCCGGACGCACCGGCACTATTATTCGACTGGTCGCCATTGACACCTGTGGCAGCGCTACTTTCTTCCCAGGCTCCGATCACTGCTGTGTCGCCCGAGATCGCTACCGAATATCCGAAGTCATCGAATGCTCCCGCATTGGAAGCTTTGAGATAAGCCTGTTGTGTCCAGGTGGTGCCGTTGCGCACAAAAACATAAGCCGCGCCGGCGTCAGTAGCGCTATTATCAGATTGGTTGCCGTTAATCCCAGTGGCCGCGCTGTCCTCGCCAATGGCTCCGATAACCGCGGTATCACCCGAGATCGCTGCCCTAATTCCGAACCTATCGAATGCTTCCGTATTGGAAGCTTTGAGATAAGCCTGTTGTGTCCAGGTGGTGCCGTTGCGCACAAAAACATAAGCCGCGCCGGCGTTCGTAGCGCTATTATCAGATTGGTTGCCGTTAATCCCGGTGGCAGCGCTCGCCTCCAGCTGAGCTCCTACCACCACCGTGTCACCCGAGATCGCCACGGAGCCGCCAAAGAAATCACCTGTCTCCGCATTGGAAGCTGTAAGAAGCGTCTGCTGCGTCCAAGTGCTACCGCTGCGAACAAAAACGTAAGCCGCTCCCGAAGGTGCCTCGTTCCCGACCACCGCTGTGTCACCCGAGATTGCTACGGAAAAGCCAAAGGCGGTATCTCCCGCCTGCGAGGCCTTGAGATAAGCCTGTTGTGTCCAGGTGGTACCGTTGCGCACGAAAACATAAGTCGCGCCGGCGTCGGGAGCGCTGTTATCAGATTGGTTGCCATTGACTCCAGTGGCAGCACTGGCCTCGCCTCTGGCCCCGACCACGACCGTGTTACCCGATATCGCCACCGAGCAGCCGAATTCGTCATTCGCGTCCGTATTGGAGGCCTTGAGATAAGCCTGTTGTGCCCAGGTGGTGCCGTTGCGCACAAAAACATAAGCCGCGCCGGCCTTAGTAGCGCTATTATCAGATTGGTTGCCGTTAATCCCGGTGGCAGCGCTCGCCTCCAGCTGAGCTCCGACCACCACCGTGTTACCCGATATCGCCACGGAGATGCCGAAGAAATCATTTGCCCCGCTATTGGAGGCTTTAAGATAAGCTTGTTGTGTCCAGGTGGTGCCGTTGCGCACAAAAACATAAGCGGCGCCGGCGTTAGGGGCGCTGTTATCAGATTGGTTGCCATTGACTCCATTGGCCGCGCTGGCCTCGGCTTGAGCTCCGACCACTACCGTGTCACCCGAGATCGCTATCGAAGACCCGAACCGGTCACCTGCGCCCGTGTTCGAAGCCTTAACGTAAGCCTGCTGCGCAATCGGATCCACCGTGACCGGATAGCGTGCCGTGCTCTCATCGACACTTAGGATAAGCCCTTCAATCCCGGTGACGAAATGGGCCGGCAGACTTCTGCCGTCCGCATCCAACACTTCGAGCTTCGCGTAAGTAACGATGGCGACTCCGCTTTCATTGACGAAGCGAACTTCGCTTCCATCACTGGCAATTACCGGCCGTAGATTGCCAAGAACCGAGAAAACAAATTGGAGAGGAGCTTTGTTTTCGCCGCTTCCATCCGGCCTCTTCGCGACGGTAAAACCGTGCTCCAAACCGCGCTTATCGTTGACGAACCATTCGCTCAAGCCCATTCCCCGCTCGTAAATCACGCGCTGGTCATCCGCCGTCGTGCTCCGTGCTCTGGTGGCAGTTTGCTCGTGACCGGGGAATCCATAACTTCGCAGCTCAAGGCCCCAGCGCCAATCGCCTTTCTCCGGCTGCGTTAGGAATCCGGCGCCATCGAATTCCGTCTCCCATCGCTGCCCGGGATTGTGAGCACGATAGCCGTTGGCGTTTGGTGTTACGGTACAGCGCTGCGCATCATGCGCTGCCCGAATGCCGTTCCAATCCGCAGGCGTCAGTCCGTTTGGGACAGCATTGGGATCGTGAGGCCGCGCCTTGCTCGCTGCCAAGGCGGAGCAAGCCACTACACCAAATAGAATCACCAAGATCACGCGGAACAGCGTGAGGATTCTCGCGTGATTTTTCATACTTGTTCTCTCATTGGCTAGCACGGATTAAACTTAAAAAGCAAGCCTTTACTCCGCGGAAGTCGACGTGCTTAGCGTCTTGGCAAATGGATCGTCGCCATCATGCAGCGTGCGCTTCCGCCGCCCAGCTCAATCGTAGGAACGTCAGTGGGATTGGACGCCCATAGTATCGCAACGTTTCCGCGGACTGGCCTTTATCTGCCCGAGTCGGGATGACGCCGGGGCATTGCGATTCGTAATGTGACGCGCGAGTTTGTCTGATGGCGGAGTCTGAAAACATCGCGCTCATCACCGGCGCAAACAAAGGCATCGGTTTCGAAATCGCGCGGCAGCTGGCGAGCAAGGGATTTCGCGTTTTTGTCGGTGCACGCAACGAGAAAGCCGGACGAGCTGCCGCGCAGAAAATTGGAGCGACGGCGACGTTTTTGAAGGTTGATGTCTCGAATGAGGGGAGCATCCAGGAAGCGGCAAAGGAATTGGCAAAAGCGGTCGATCATCTCGACGTGCTGGTGAATAACGCCGGCATTATCGTTGACGGCGATGACGCGATTCTGAAGGCGACACCCGACCAATTTGAAGAAACAATGCGGACGAATGCGCTCGGGCCGCTCACGGTGGCCGAAGCTTTTCAGCCGCTGCTGGCGAAGTCGTCGGCTCCGCGGATTGTCAACGTCTCAAGCAGTGGCGGGCAACTGCACGATGGAGCGGATGGCTGGTCGCCCATTTATTGCATTTCGAAAACGGCGCTGAATGGAGTGACGTCGCAGCTCGCCGCGGCGCTACCGAAGTTCGCGGTGAACTCCGTCTGCCCAGGCTGGGTCCGCACCGATATGGGTGGTGCGACGGCGCCTCGCTCAGTGGAACAAGGCGCCGATGGAATCGTCTGGCTAGCTGCAGATGCTCCGCAAAATCTCACCGGCAAATTCTTGCAGGACCGGAAAGTGATTCAGTGGTGAGTCCGAGCCGGACTGGCATTTGCTCCGCGACTACGAATGAGGTGCGATGAAGGCCTGTGCGTCGCTAACTCAGAAACCGAATCGTGATTGGATAGTGGTAAAACTTTCCTTCGCTTGCGCGGATGGAGGCAATGATAACGAGGACGACATTCAAAATATGCAAGATCGCAAGCAAAACGAATCCGATGAGAATAAGGCAGAGAATTGCCGAGATAATTGAGTAGACGAGCATCGAGAGTTGGAAATTGATCGATTCCTTGCCGTGTGCGTCGATCTCGGGCGAGTCGCCACGTTTTACCAGCCAAACGATCAAGGGCGCGATGATGTGACCAGCCCACGGGAAGAAGAATCCGAGAAGTGCGCTGGCGTGACAGAGAACATTCCATGTCCGGACATCGGCGGAAGAGATCGGAGCGGAAGGAGGTTGAGTCGTTTCCATAGTGCCAATAAGCGTCTGCCGGTTTTCGGCGAACGCAAGTGCGCTTGGAGGTTAGACTTCCAGCCATTCGCCAGTCCGGCTCGGACCTCGGCCGACATGCTTCCAGCTTGTCGTGCTTCTCGCAATGATCGGCGGGCAAGATTTCCGCCGCCCGAGACAGGATCCGAGCCGGACTGGCGTTCGATGCCTATCCTCCAACTTACGCTTTCACCCGTTCGATGGTGGCGCCGAGCTCACTCAACTTTTCGTCGAGATGTTCGTAGCCACGATCGATGTGATAGACGCGGCTCACTTCCGTCGTTCCTTCGGCCTTCAATCCTGCCAGCACCAACGCGGCCGACGCACGCAGATCACTCGCCATCACCGGCGCGCCGGTCAGTCGTTCCACGCCCGAAATTACGGCCGTTGCGCCTTCCATTTGCACATGCGCACCCATGCGTTTGAGCTCGGCCACGTGCATGTAACGCTGCGGGAAAATATTTTCCGTGATTACACTGATTCCCTCAGTCGTAGAAAGCAACGCGCACATTTGCGCCTGCATGTCGGTCGGGAATCCCGGATAGGGTTCGGTCGTAATTTCCAACGGCTTGGGCGCACCATTTGGTGAAACGGTGATTGATTGTTTTTGCACTTCGATTTTGAATCCGCAACCACTCAACGCATCAGTGATCGCCGTGAGATGTTTTGGCTCGACTCGTTTCACGGTCACGCCGCTGCCGGCTATCGCGCCCGCTACCAGAAATGTGCCGGCTTCGATGCGGTCGGGAATGATGTCGTGCTCTGCTCCGTGCAATTCGCTTACCCCTTCGATGATCATGTGTCGCGTGCCCGCACCTTCGATTTTCGCGCCCATTTTGTTGAGAAAATCGGCGAGGTCGCAAACTTCCGGCTCCTGCGCTGCGCCTTCGATCACAGTTGTGCCTTCGGCGAGAACCGCGGCCATCATTACGTTATCGGTGCCGAGAACGGTCGGTCCGAATTTGCCGCGCAAATTAATGACAGCGCCATTCAATTTCGGAGCGAAAACCTTCACGTTCCCGCCTTCTACCCGCACGGCTGCGCCGAGCGCCTCGAAACCTTTCAAATGCAAGTCGATCGGCCGGTCGCCGATAACGCAACCGCCCGGCAGGGAAACAGTCGCTTCCTTGCAACGCCCGAGAAGCGGTCCAAGGACGCAAACGGACGCGCGCATTTTTCGAACGACATCATATGGTGCGACCGATTGAGTCTTTTCTGCGGAAACCGTGACAGTGCCGCTGGCGCGTTCGACCTGCGCGCCGAGATGATTCAAAATTTGCAGCATGTAATTCGTGTCGCTCAGGTCGGGCACGCGGTGAATGGTACACGGCTCGCGCGTCAGCAGCGTCGCGGCCAGGATGGGCAGAGCGGAATTCTTCGAGCCGCTGATCTTGATGGAACCGGCGAGAGAATTCCCGCCATGCACAAGAATCTTATCCATACCGGGCGAAGAGAAAACGCGTTCTACCTGAATAATCGTTTTTCGCTTCAATGTCGCGGTAATTTTTCTGGCGAAAGAGTTCGGTCAGCGCCGGTTCCTGACCCAGGCCAATCTCGAGCGCCAGCAGACTGCCGGCATTCAAATGTGCCGGCGCGGTTTCAATCAATTGGCGAATCATTTCATCGCCCTTCTCTCCCGCGAAAAGCGCGACTGCCGGATCCCGCAAGACCTCGGCCGCGAGCTGGTCGCGATCACGGCGTGAAATGTAGGGCAGGTTGGCGACGATCATGTCGAAATTCCCATCCACGTTCTCTAGTAAGTCGCTGTTGCAAAATTCCACCTGGTCGATTTGGAGCCGGGCCGCATTTTCACGCGCTAGCAACAGGGCGTCGTCGGAGACGTCGGTCGCGAGAATTTTCGCTTCCGGAAATTTTTGTGCCAGGGTCAACGCTATCACGCCCGAGCCGGTTCCCACGTCGAGAATAGTTGATGGTTGACGGTCGATCGTTGATTGAAGAAGAAACTCAACCAATTCCTCTGTCTCCGGTCGCGGAACGAGCGCGCGTTTGTCACAAAGAAAAACATTCCCGCAAAACTCGACCGTGCCGAGCAAATGCTGGAGTGGCTCGTTTTGTCCCCGTCGTCGCACCAGTTCGCGGATTGGCGCCAGCTCCGGTTCGGCCAGATCGCGCTCGAATTCCAGGTAAACATCGAGCCGTTTTCGCCCGAGCGAATGCGCCAGCAAATGCTCCGCATTCAAGCGCGGATTTTCAATCCCGTGTTTCTGGAAATACGCGGTTGTCGATTGCAGCACTTCGAGGACAGTCATTTTAAGTGCTCATCCCGAGCGAATTCCCGGCTCGGACCTCGACTGCGCTGCGTTTCGCTCGGAATGACATCAATTCGTTAGTGCGCTGTCTTTCAATCGCTCCGCCAGACCCGCCGCTTGCAGGGCTGAAATCATTTCCTCAAGGTCGCCTTCGATAAATCGGTCCAGATTGTAAAGCGTCAGTCCGATGCGGTGATCGGTGACACGGTTCTGGGGAAAATTGTAGGTGCGAATTTTTTCTTCGCGGCCACCCGATCCGATCTGGCTCCGGCGATGCGCGGCATATTTCTCCGCTTCTTCACGTTGTTTGGTTTCGAGGAGACGCGACCGCAGAACGTTGAGCGCTTTCTCCTTGTTCTTCTGCTGGCTCCGACCGTCCTGGCAACGAACGATGGTGCCAGTGGGAATGTGCAGGACCTGCACCGCCGAATCGGTCGTGTTCACGCCCTGGCCGCCCGGTCCGCCCGAACGGCAAACTTCGATCCGGAGATCTTCCGGTTTTAATTCGAGATCCACTTCCTCTGCTTCCGGTAGAACCGCGACCGTCGCAGTGCTGGTATGAATCCGCCCCTGCGCTTCCGTGGAGGGCACGCGTTGCACCCGATGGACTCCGCTCTCGTAACGCAGCTTTCGAAAAACCGATTCGCCGCTGACTTTGAAAATGATTTCCTTTAATCCGCCCAGCTCCGATGGGCTCGAGTCCATGCTTTCGATTTTTAGCCCGGCTGACTCGGCATAGCGATTGTACATCCGATACAAATCAGCCGCGAAAATTGCGGCTTCGCTTCCGCCGGTGCCGGCGCGAATCTCGATGATCGCATCGCGATTTTCATTTTCGTCCGGCGGAAGTAACGCGACCTGCATCTCGCGTTCGAGATCGGCGACGCGTCTCTCGAGAGCGGGAATTTCTTCCTGCGCCATTTGTGCAAGGTCGGCGTCGCTGGAATTGGCGAGTTCGCGATTGTCGCTCAGCTGCATTCGCGCATTCGACAGTTCGGTCCATTTCGCGAGCAACGCTTTTACGTTGGCGTGTTCGCGCATGATCTCGCCGGCCCGATTCCGATTTTCAAAAAGGGCGGGGTCGGCGATCTCGCGCTCGAGTTGTTCGAAGCGCTCGCGTTTACGTTGGATGAGAAGATTAAAGTCCATGCGTTGTTGCCGTGGTCGCTGCCCGCGGCAAAACCCCGGGGCCGACGACCCCGGCTACACTCAGCTAAGCTTTACCCGCACGAGCGGCCTTGGTGCTGCCGTAGCGGCGGGCGAATTTTTCCACGCGCCCGGCGGTGTCGACGAATTTTTGCTCGCCAGTGAAAAACGGATGGCAGGCGGCGCAGATGCCGATTTTAATGTCTCGTTTGGTCGAGCGAGTGTGATAAACCGCGCCGCACGCGCAAACGATATCGGTCTCTTGATAATCGGGATGAATGTCCGCCTTCATATTGAAAAACGAGCGCAGAAAGTAGTCCTAAAACCGTTAATTCGCAAGTGATGACGACAGTTAAAGATCCAATTCTAACGGCCTGGGAAAGGATGCGCGCCAACAACCGCGATCGCGCTGCCATCTTCGATTCACAGGGAAAAGTCGCGCGCACATTTCTCGAAATCGAAGACCGTGCCCGTCAATTTGCGGACGAGTTGGAAAGGATCGCGCCCGGTCAGGTTCTTGCCATCCAAATCGGGAACCATCCGGATTGGTTATCACTGTTTCTGGCTTGCTTGCGAAAACGGATCGTCGTTCTACCACTGGAGCAAACGATCAGCGACGAGCAACGGCAAAACGCGTTTCGATTGTGTCAGGTTGCCGGCTTCGCAACTCTGTCATCCCGAGCGGAAAATGCCAGTCAGGCGCGAACCGAGGAATCCCGATGTGTAATCTTTAAGGTAACTTCAGCGGGATCCCTCGGCTTCGCTCGGGATGACGGACTTGCGTTGTTGAAATTGACCTCGGGCACGACAGCAGCAGCACGGGCAATCCGTTTTCGCAGCGAGCAGCTCTTGGCAGATTGCCAGAACATTTGCGAGACGATGGGGATCATCGATCGCGACGTGAACTTCGGGGTTATTCCCATTTCGCATTCGTATGGCTTCAGCAATTTATTGACGCCGCTGATTGTGCGCGGCGTTTCCCTCGCGCTTAGCAATGACCGAATCCCGCGTGCCATCATCGATGGCTTGGCTGCGAGTCGTGCCACCGTTTTTCCGGGAATGCCAGTGTTCTACCAATCCTTTTGCGAGATGAATGAGCCCCCGCTATTGCCGGACCTGCGACTTTGCATTTCGGCGGGCGCACCATTGCCGGTGGAGACCGAGCAAGCGTTTCGTGAAAAATTCCGACGCGAAATTCACTCGTTTTACGGTGCGTCGGAATGTGGGGGGATTTGTTATGTCCGCGAAGCGCAGCCAATCCCAGGATTTGTGGGTGAAGCGATGTGTGGCGTTGCGCTCGAATTGGTCGATCCCGAAGTCTCGAATTCGCTCATCCGGGTGCGAAGCCGGGCGGTGGCTGACGGTTATTTCCCCGTCCTCGACGAAGACAAACTAGGGCACGGCATCTTTGTCCCGGACGATTTGCTGGAGAAAACAGCGCGTGGTTATCGCATCGTCGGACGCAGCTCCGACTTAATTAATGTTGCCGGCAAAAAAGTGCATCCTGCGGAGGTGGAAGCGGAAATCCTGCGCTGCGATGGAGTGCGGGAAGCGATCGTTTTCGGCCGTGAATCGGAGCGCCGGAATCAGGAAGTCGTAGCCTGCGTGGTCGCGAAAGGTCTCACCGAGGGAGAACTACTGGCTCAATGCCGGGCGCGGCTAAGCAGTTGGCAGGTGCCGCGCCGCATTTATTTCGTCGAAGCGATTCCAGTCAATGAAAGGGGCAAGACCAGCCGGCG
>Ga0070712_100001922_pt1 | contig 12719 bp, 11 predicted proteins | sample LARL81metaG_FD_71396 | JGI IMG/M metagenome (GOLD analysis project Ga0070712, IMG submission 71396) | Corn, switchgrass and miscanthus rhizosphere microbial communities from Kellogg Biological Station, Michigan, USA - LAR L8-1 metaG | ecosystem: Host-associated > Plants > Roots > Rhizosphere ...
AGCGCATCGTGATACCGCTGCTCATGGGTCCGGTCGTCCTCCGCCCCGGCCGGGGCCGACAGCGCATCCAGCACCGCGCCGACGATGGCAGCGCATTCCGGCGTCAGGTCCCCCGACATCACCCCGGCGCCGCCGAACGTGGTCTCCAGCCGCACGGAACGGTCCTCGAAGTCCCCGGCGGGGTCCTCATCGGGCCGATCCGGCCGGGACCGGTCGTACATCTCCGCGGCCAGCTCGACCAGGTCCCGCAGGCTCATCCCGGCTGCCGCGGCGGCCAGCAAGATCTCCTCCGCCGCCTCCCGGGACTCTTCGGGGAGCTTGTCTGTCCAGGTACAGATCGTCTGCCCGTAGGACTCCGACACCTCGCCCCCGGCCATAGCCGCGACCACCAGTCGGTGCTCGGTGGATCGCCGGGCCCACGCTGTGTGGCGGGCAGCAGCGCCCCGGGTGATCCCGGTCCGGTGCATCAGCCAGGTCCGCGGGCTGTAGTCCGCGTCGGTGCAGTAGCCCCGGGTGGCGGTGAACCCGGCCAGGACCGAGGCCCGCGCCGCGGTGCTGATCGCGTCGGCCCGCTCCAGCCCGCGCAGATACCGGGCGTGCTCCTCGGTGGTCATCGCGGTGGCGTCGGCGCCGGCCAGGTAGGCCAGCCCGGCGTGCACCATGTCCATCGCCTGCTCGGCGGACATGGGCGCGGTCACGATACCCACCTGGGCCGTCACCTTCCCTCCGCATGCTGACCGCCGCGCGCATCCGGCCACAAGGGCGTGCACAAGGGTCACTTGGTCAAAGATATCTTTTAATTCTTTGTTCGATACTAGTGCTCATCACTGACATTCCGGGCTCGCCACGCCGCGCCCACTCAGGAAATTTCAGGAAATCCGCCCACTGCCGTGCGGGCTCCGTTCCACCGGGTGGTGCGCCGGGGAGGGCTGGTGATCCTCGATGACTGCAGCCATCTCTCGGTCGTGACAGCAGCCAGATACTGCCGTTACCGCGCGCCTGCCAACGTCAGGATGCCGAACGGCCTGCAGATACCGCCCCGGCTTCCCCCTCCGCGCACCTCCTGGCATTACCGTCCGCGTGACAACTACGCTGCCCATAAGATAATCTGCTTTACAGATCATATTTAAGGCTGCCGATCAGGAGAGGGACAATGCCGCTATTCCGGCTCGATGCCAGCATCCAGGGCGAGAAGTCCGTCAGCCGCAAGCTCGCCGATGCTGTCGAGGACGCCTGGCGTGAGAATCATCCCGCCGGGACGGTGATCCGGCGCGATCTGGCCCGCACCCCGGTCCCGGCGGATGCGTGGCCGGCGATGATCGCGGGCAAGTACCGCACCGAGGAGGAGCGCGCCGAAGACCAGCGCGAGGCGCTGCGCCTGTCCGCCGAACTGGCCGATGAGCTGGTAGCCGCCGACGCCTACCTGCTCGCCCTGCCCCTCTACAACTGGGGTGTGTCGCAGCATGTCAAGGCCTGGATCGACATGATCATCACCGATCCGCGGATTTCCATGAGCGGCCCGCAGGTGCTGGCCGGCCGCCCGGCCTCGCTGATCGTGACCCGCGGCGGCGGCTACGGCGAGGGCACGCCCCGGCACGGCTGGGATCACGCTACCCCGTACTACCGGCGGATCTTCGGCGACGTACTCGGGCTCGCCCTGCACGTCAACGAGGTCGAGCTGACCCTGGCCGAGGTGAACCCGGCCATGGCGGCCCTGCGCGAGCAGGCCCGCGAGTTGTTCGAGGCCGGCCTCGTCCTGGCCGGCGAGCACGGGACCCTGCTGGCCAAGGCAATGGCCACCTAGCTCGTACGGAGTACGCTGGGAATATGGCTGCTCCTGAGCCGCACGGCGACACACGCCCGGCCGAGGGCACCGGCTCGCTCAGGGATGACCTGGGCTTTGCCCTCGGTGTCGTGTTCCGCGCCTACGCCAAGGGCGCCAACGCCGTCATCGGCAAGATTCCCGGCGGCCCCCGTGGGTACCAGATCCTCACCGCCGCGGTCAGCGACGAAGTCGGCAGCCAGAGCTCGCTGGCCCAGCGGCTCGGCATCGACCGCACCGTCATGACCTACCTGATCGACGACCTCGAAGAGCAGGACCTGGTCAAGCGCCAGCCCGACCCGGCCGACCGGCGCAACCGCCACATCGTGGCCACCCCCCGCGGCCGCGAGCAGCTCTGCGACGCGGAAAAGCAACTGCGCCTGGTCGAGGATCATATCCTCGGCGGCATCTCCCCAGACGACGCCGAAACCCTCCGCGGACTGCTCCGCCAGCTCGCCGCGCGCCTGCATAACCTCGACCCGGCCGCACACCTGTGCTCCGTGGCCGAGGAGGCCACAGCTCAACCCCAGCGGACCCCGAGGGAAAGCTCGCCCGCCAGGTTAGCCTGCACCGACGCCACCGCCCGGAACGCCTCCCGCAGGTAGGACCGGGCCAGCGGGTTCAGCGCCTTGGGGTCGATGAAGTCATCCGGCGGCTCGCCGCGCCGCAACTGCTCGACCTGATGGTCCAGGCGGAGCGCGAAGATAAAGCCGAACGCCTCCGACAGCGTCTGCGCCTCCGCCCGCTCCAGGGTCCCGGCCGCCTGCGCCGCGCGCAGCCGCTCCAGCGTCGAGGCGCTGGCCACGCCGGCCGCCATCCCGGCCCAGCGGGCCAGGTCGACGATCGGGATCAGCCCGCCGTGCTTGATGTCGAGCCGCCCGCGCCGCTCGCCCGAATGCTCGACCACGAAGTCGCGCAGGAACCCGGTCGGCGGCCGGAACGACAGCGCGAACCGGGCCAGCAGCCGCAGCAGGTCCGGGGTCGGCTGCCCCTCCCACAGGCCGCCGCCGGGCGCGCCGTCAGAACTCCACGCGGGCCGGCTGTCGGTCAGCACCGACACCAGGATCAGCGCCTTCTCCTGGGTCGGGTCCTCGGACAGCCGCCGCGCGGCCCGGTGCCACGAGGCCAGCGACCGGGCGAAGACCGGGTTCGCCGCGCTGGCGCCGTGCTCGTCCGGGGACATCCCGCACGCCCGCAGCCCCTCGTCCACCGTCCGGGCCACCCGCCCCAGGTAGCCGGCTACGTCGCCCGGCTCAGCGTCCCGGCCGGGCTCCGACCCGCCGCCGGACCCGTCACCCCAGGCCAGCGCGCTGTCCACGTCGGAGGACGGCACCGCCTCCCGCCGGGCCAGGCTGCCCAGCGCATACCAGGTGAACGGCACGGGCGGCGGCCCGGCGTCGCGGACGGCCAGCTCGACCAGCCGCCGGGTCAGCGCGTCCAGGACGACCGAACGAACCCCCGTCACCTGCTCGGCCGTGGCCCGCGCGTCGTGCAGCGCGATGATCACCGGGTCAAGCCCGGCCGCCGCGGCCACCAGGTCGGCCGGGTCCTGCGCCAGCGCGATGGCCCGGCGCAACAGCAGCGGCTTGCGCTCTTCGGCGGCCGCCAGGTCAACGTCGTCGACCACGCCCAGCACCTGCCCGGCGGGCGACAGCACCGGGATGTGGTGGATGTTGCGCTCGAGCATGTCGAGCAGCACGTCGCCGCCCAGCCGGTCCGCGGTCACCGTGTACGCGGGCGCGGTCATGATCGCGGACACCGGCGCGTCCGGGCTGAGCCCGGACCCGATCACCCGGGTCCGCAGGTCGCGGTCGGTCACGATACCGAACGAGCCGGCCAGGGGCACCAGTACCGCGCTCGCGCCCTGGTCGGTCATCCGCCGGGCCGCCTCCCGGACCGGCTCGCTGCCCTGGCACAGCAGCGGCGGCGTCCGGATCAGCGCGCTGACCCGGCTCTGCCCCGGATCCGTCACGGCCGCCGCCACCGGGGCGAAGGGTTCGCCCCGGCTCACGATCGACCGCACCACGAACCGGAGCACGTCCGGCCGGGCCAGCAGCGGCCGGATGACGTCGGCCGGGATGCGATAGCACACCGTGTCCTCGGCGGCCCGGGCCTCGAAGCCGGTCGGCAGCCCGGAGATCATCGACGCGTGCCCGAACAGCTCGCCCGGGCCCAGGAGATCCAGCACCCGCCCGTCGTGGATGACCTCGACCGAGCCGCTGCGCACCATCCAGACGTATTCGACCGGCCCGGCGCCCTGGGAGAAGATCACCTGGCCCCGCGGCGTGGTCTCCGTCTCGGTCCCCGCCGCGATCCGGGCCAGCTCATCGGCCCCCAGCACGTCGAAGGGCGGATGCGCGCCGAGGAAGGCCGCGATGTCCTCCACCGGGCCTGGCTCAGGCGGGCTCGTCGGCGACCGCGACCACCGCCGGCCCGGCCTGGTGCTCGGCCAGCACCGCCGCCGGGCGGCCGCGCAGCCTGGCCAGGTAGTAGATGATGCCGACGCCACCGAGCAGGCCGGTGAAGGTGAACGCGCCCCACTGGAAGTACCAGTGGTCCGCGCCGTAGACCGCGGGCCGCGGCCAGGCCAGGTTGACCATGACGACGATCTGGAAGAAGACGGCCAGCAGGTTCACCACCACGCCCCAGCGGCCGAGTGAGAAGTAGGGCCCGTGCTCGGGCGAGGGCCACCTCCCGCGCAGCCGGGCGATGAGCAGCGGCCCGGTGACGCACAGGTAGGCGATGTAGAACATGATGATCGCCACCGAGATGAGCACGAAGAACGCGCGTTGGTTGCTGACGTTCAGCACCAGCAGCAGGAGCGTGATCACGCCGATGACGATCGAGGGCACCAGCGGCGTCTTGGACTTGCCGTGCACCCGGGCGATGGCCGAGGCGTACGGCAGCCGGTTGTCCCGGCCCATCGTGAAGATCATCCGGATGCCGCCGGCGTGTACGGCCAGGCTGCACACGGTGATCGCGATGAGCGAGTCGATCAGGAACAGGTTCCCGATCGTGCTGCCGAACGTCGCCTTGACCAGATACGGCAGCCCGGAGGTGCCGAGCTCCTTGGCGTGGATGTCCGGCACCGCCATCTCGCCGAGCACGATGACGAGGAACCCGGCCAGCCCGGCCGCGGCCAGCGCGCGCAGGATCGCGGGCGGGGCGTTCTTCCGCGGGTCGTGGGTCTCCTCGGCCAGCGACCCGGCCGTGTCGAACCCGTACATCACGTACGCGCTCATCAGCCCGGCCACCAGGAAGGCGCCGAAGTAACCCCACGGGTACGTGGCCCCAGTGCCGAACGTCTGGAAGACGATGGCCGGGCTGCGCCGGATGTGCACGGCCAACAGGATGATCAGTAGCGTCACCCCGACCAGCTCGGCGGCCACCCCGAAGTTGTTGATCCGCGCCATGGTCTTGACGCCCACCATATTGATCACGGTGGTGAATACCACCAGGCCCGCCGCCAGCAGCAGCGCGTTTTTGGCGCCGTCCGGTGTCGTGGTCAGCCCGATGTCCGCCGGGCCGCCGATGATCTGGAACCCCGACCAGATCTGCGGCGCTATCACCTGGTAGGCGACCGCCACCGCGGCCAGCGTGACCACCGAGCCCACGGTCAGGATCCAGCCGCCGAAAAACGCGGTAAACGGCCTGGCCACCTGCTTGGCCCACTGGTAGACCGAGCCAGCCAGCGGGTACTGCCCGGCCAGCTCGGCGAAGCACAGCGCGACCAGGAACTGGCCGACGAAGACCGCGGGCCAGGTCCAGATGAACGCCGGGCCGCCCGAGCCGAAACCGAAGAAGAACAGCTCGAACACCCCGGTCATGATCGAGATGTAGCTGAACCCCGCGGCGAACGAGGAGAACAGCCCGAGCGACCGGTCCAGCTCCTGCTTGTAGCCGAATTTGGCCAGTTCGTCAGTGTCCGTGCTCGGCGTAGCCATGGCTCGTCTCCTTCGGGCCGGATGTCATCATTGTGAACCGAACATCCCCCCAGATGAAGGGCGCCAGCGGCATGCCCGTGCTGACCGAGCCCGACGTGCGCGTTCACGCCTCGTTCGTCGAGGCCGTCCGGGAGTATCGCGCGGAGGGTCGTTACACCCGGCTCGACCCGGCGGCTCTAGCGGATGCGGTCCCGTTCCGGCACCATCTGGACCGGCTGCGAGCCGACGCCCACTCGGGGCCCGTGCGCCGCCTGCACCGGGTCGCGCAGACCAACCTGTGGCTGATCGACGGCGAAGAGTTCCTCGGACAGCTGTCGATACGGCACACGCTGAACCGCCGCCTGCGCTTCAAGGGCGGCCACATCGGCTACAGCGTGCGCCCGTCACAGCGGCGCCGCGGTTACGCGACGCTGATGCTCGGGCTGGCGCTGCCCGTTGCCCACCGGATGGGCATCGACCCGGCGCTGATCACCTGCGACGACACCAATATCGCCTCCCGCCGGGTGATCGAGGCCAACGGCGGGCGCCTGGCCAGTTCCGGCCACGGCATCCTCCGTTTCTGGGTGCCCACCTCCCCGGCCTAGCCGGCCAGCCTGCCCCGGGTTGGCGCACTCCGCCGGGCGTTGCGTATACATGGACCAATGGGTGAGCAGCGCCGGCGGCCGTCATTCCGGACAACCGACGTGCTCAGCCTCGGCAGCTTCGTGGTGCTCGGGCTGCCCGACGGAATGCTCGGCACCGCCTGGCCCTCGATGCGCGCCACCTTCGGCGCGCCAGTCGGTGAGCTGGGCCTGATCCTGCTCGTCACGACGGCCGGGTCGGTGCTGATCACCGCGTTCGTCGGCCCGCTGATCCGGCGGCTGGGCGTGCCCACCCTGCTCGCCGTGGCCGGGGCGCTCGCCGCGCTCGGGTACACCGGGTACGCGGCGGCGCCCGGCCTGTGGCTGGTGCTTGGCATATCCGTCCTGCTCGGTGTCTCGGCCGGGATGATGGACGGCGGGCTCAACACCGCGGTCGCCCTGACCGGCCGGCAGCGGCTGCTCAACCTGCTGCACGGCGCGTACGGCGTCGGCACCGCGATCGGCCCACTGGTCGTCACCGCCGCCATCCTCATCGGCTCGTGGCGGCCCGCCTATCTGGTCCAGGTCGGCCTGGACCTAGTGCTGGTCGGGCTGTGGCTGCGCCAGCGCCGCCGCGACCGTGCCCAGGCTGACGTCGTACCGGACCAGCCCGCCCCGGGCGATCCGCACCCCGCCGCGGCCTGGTCCCGGCGCCGGTATCGCGGGATCGTGGTCGCGGGCATGAGCGTCTTCTTCGTCTATACCGGCCTGGAGGTCGGCGCCGGGCAGTGGGCGGCCAGCTTCTGCCGTGGCGAGCTGCACCTGTCTCCCGGCGTGACCGGCCTGGTCGTATTCGGCTACTGGGGCGCGCTGACGGCCGTCCGGATCGGCCTGGCCTTCCTGCCCCGCCCGGTCCCGCCGCAGGCCGTGGTCCGCTGGGGCAGCCTCATCTCGGTGCTCGCCGCGGCCGCCATCTGGTGGCGGCCGGACGTCGCGGTCGCCGTGATCGGCTTCGTCGTCCTCGGCGGCGCCCTGGCCGGGGTCTTCCCCGCCCTGATCGCGCTCACCCCGGTCCGGCTCGGCGGGGAGCGCGCGCACAACGTCATCTCCTGGCAGGTCGGCTCGGCCGCCGCCGGGGGAGCGGGCCTGTCCGCGGTCATCGGCCTGATCATCGGCGCGACCAGCCTGGCCGCTCTCGGCCCCGCGGTCACCGTCCTGGCCCTGATCGTCGTCTTCGCCGAGCTGACCCTGAACCGCCTCGCCCCGGTCAGGAACCAGCAAGCGGCCGGGTTAGCCGTGGGTCAGGCAGCCGTCCGAGGCGCGGCGGAGGAAGGCGGCCGCGCGCTGGAAGATCTCGCCGACCGGCTGGCCGGCCAGCCAGGCCTGGTATTCCCGGTACCGGGTCATCTCCCACTCCTGGCCGCGGGCCGGGAGCGTGTCGAGACCGGGCTCGGGCATGGACCGCCAGGTCCAGACCGCGATCATCCCGGGGCCATCCGGCGACGGCTCGATGAAGTCGGCGTGATCCACGTGGTAGCCCATCTGGTTGCGAACGAACCGCAGGCCGCCGAACGTCCCTTCGATGGCCTGCCGCTCCGCCGCCTCGTGCCCGGCCAGGACGCCGTCGTAGGCGTCCGGGTGGTAGCGCACCAGCGTGGCGTCGACCATGGTGACCCACCAGACGGCCTCACTGATCACCGCGAACGCGTGCGGGCGGTCCCAGCCGCGGGCGCGCTGCAGCCGGTCGATGGTCTCCCGCATCGCGGTGATGGTCCAGTCCAGCGCGCCACCCTCGGCCGACGAGCCGCTGGCGTTCAGCCGGTTCCACGCGACCCGGCAGCGGGCCGAGCAGAAGCGCGCGTGTTCCCGGCGCGGGGTGAACAACGCGCCGCACTGCTCGCAGTTCCTGCTGTCCGTCACCACGCTCGATGTTACGCGTAACTAGCGTCCTGGCCTGCACGGCAAGACGTCACCAGGATGAACATCCGGTGACAGAAAGGTGTCTTGGGCGGGTCCGGAGCCGGTCAGCTCCCGCGTTCGGGCGTCCCTGGCATGACGGCCTTGTGCCACTGACCACCGCCGGACCACACCCCGTCGCCCCTGGTCTGGCCCGGGCCCGTGTCCGCGGTCGTGGTGTACAGCGGATGCCCGTCGTAGGTGACCTGGAGCGACCCGTCCGGCCTGACGATCTCGCCGACAGCGCCGGTCACCCCGATGGCCTCGAACGCGGGGCCGGCCATCGGGGGCCAGCGCCGCGCACAGCTGCCCTGGCACGCCGACCTCGTGGCGGTGTCCCGGCCGAACCAGTACAGCGTGTAGCCCTCGGCGTCGGTCAGCACGGTGACGCCGCCGATGGTCGTCGTCCTCAGCACGGTCTCCCCGCGATCCGGGTCGCTCGCGGGCGGCCCGGCCGGGCGCACCAGCCAGCCGGCTCCGGCTGCGGCCGCGAGTATCAGGGCGAGCGCCGCGAGCAGCCAGCGGCGCCGCCGCCGCCGTCGCCGCGCCGTGCGGCGGAGCGTCCGGCTCAGCAGTGCTTCCCCCAGCTCCGGCCCGTCCGCGACCTCGGCCGTGGCTCCCGGCGCAGCTGCCTCGGCGGCCGCCCGGCTCGACGGCCTGCGCAGCAGGGCCGGCAGCGCGGCCAGCCCGGCCAGTTCGGCCCGGCACTCCTCGCAGGCGGCCAGATGCCGCACGAGCACCACGCGATCGGGCGGGGCGATCGCGCCGGTGAGATACACACCCAGCTGCGACCGGACCCCGGCACACGCGCCTGAACCCATCATGCGACCGCCCTGCTCGTCCCGGCCCGGCCACGGCCTGACGGGCCGGACCAGGAACGCTGCATGGACGCGACCGCCCCCGCAGTGGTCGCGGCCGTCCCCGCCCTCAACACGGATCAGGCGGCCGGATGGTTCACCAATGCGCGCTAACCGACGTCGGCTTCCCCATGACCAGCGCTGACGGCTAGGGTGCCGGTCATGGAGGCCAACCGCGATCTGCTCCCGCTGTTCCCCGAGCACAGCTCCGTCACCCCGGGCGGGGAACTCACCATCGGCGGCGTCGGCGTCCGCGACCTAGCCGAACGCTTCGGCACCCCCGCCTACATCGTGGACGAGGCCGGGCTGCGGAATCAGGCCCGCCGTTTCCGGAACGGGCTGGCCGCCCGCCACCCGGACTCCGAGGTGGTGTTCGCCTCCAAGTCGTTCCCCTGCCTGGCCGCGTACCAGCTGTTCGCCGCCGAAGGGCTGAGCATCGACGTGGCCGGGGCCGGCGAGCTGGTCATGGCCCTGGCCGCCGGGGTCCGGCCCGAGCGGCTGTACCTGCACGGCAACGCCAAGACCACGGCCGAGCTGACCATGGCCCTGGACGCGGGCGTCGGCACGGTGGTGGTGGACAACTTCGACGACATCGACCGGCTGGAGCAGCTGGCTGCGCACATATCCGGCCGCCCGCAGCGGGTGCTGATCCGGATCATCCCCGGGGTCGCGCCGGAGACCCACGAGTCGCAGTCCACCGGCGGCGCGGACTCCAAGTTCGGGCTGCCGCTGGACCAGGCCCGCGAGGCCATCACCCGCATCGGCAAGAGCCAGAAGCTGCAGCTGGACGGGCTGCACCTGCACATCGGCTCGCAGATCCTGGACACCGGGCCGTTCGCCCAGGCCGTCGAGGCGGTCTCGGTGCTCGGCACGTTCGGCGTCTACGACGTCGGCGGCGGCCTCGGCGTCCGGTACACGCTCAAGGACGAGGCGCCCAGCGTCGAGGAGTACCTGGATACGATCGCCGCGGCGGCCGGGACCTACCTCCCGGCCGGGTCCAGGCTGCTGATCGAGCCCGGCCGGTCCCTGGTCGCGGCATCGTGCGTCACGCTGTACCGGGTGACCACGGTCAAGCACACCGGCCGCACGTTCGTCGCGGTGGACGGCGGCATGGCCGACAACCTGGACGCGGCCCTGACCGGTCAGGGTTTCGAGGCGGCCCTGGCCACCCGGATGACGGCCGAGCCAGACGAGATAACCCAGCTCGTCGGCCGCCAGTGCGAATCAGGTGACCTGCTCGTGGCGGACCTGCCGCTGCCCGCGCCGCGGGTCGGCGACCTGATCGCCATGCCGGTCACAGGCGCCTACACGTACACGCTGGCCAATAACTACAACGGTGCCCTCAGACCGCCCATCGTGTTCTGCCGGGACGGCGAGGCCAGGCTGGTCGCCGAACGCGAAACCCACGAGCACGTGCTCGCCCTGCACCGCCCCGCCCTGGCCCTCACCTGGTAACGAAGGCGGGAGGAATACGCACTTCGTGGCCAGGTACGTGTGCAGCCCCTCCGGTCCGTACACGCTGCCCATGCCACTGGCCTTGCGCCCACCCCAGGGCGCCCCGATGTCGGGCACGTACAGGTTGACCCCGAACGTCCCCACCCGGGCCCGCCGCGCGATCCGCAGGCCCCGTTCGGGATCCTCGGTCCACACGCTGCCGGCCAGCCCGTAGCTCGAGTCGTTGGCGATCTCGACCGCCTCGGTCTCGGAGTCGTACGGGATCACCGCCACCACCGGCCCGTAGATCTCGTCCCTGGCGATGGCCATCCCGGCGTCGGCGTCCGCGAACACGGTGGGCTCGTAGTAATAGCCGCGCACCGGGGTGGCCGGGCGGCGCCCGCCGGTCACGATCCGCGCGCCCGCCACCACGCCGGCCGTCACGCAGGACTCCACCAGCACCCGCTGCCGCGGATTGGCCAGCGGCCCCATGGTCGTCTCCTCGGCCATCGGGTCGCCCACCGCGAACCCGCCGGCCTGGGAGACCAGCGCGGACACCGCCTCGTCGTACCGGCTCCGCGGGGCCAGCACCCGGGACATGGTGAAGCACGCCTGCCCGGAGTTGGCGAAGCACAGGCAGCCCAGCTCGGCCGCGATCGCGCCCAGGTCGACGTCGTCGAGCACGATCGCGGCTGACTTGCCGCCCAGCTCGAGGGTGACCGGCTTGAGGCTCTCGCCGCAGATCGCGGCGATCCGCCGCCCGGCCGGGGTCGGCCCGGCCACCGCCACGACGTCCACGCCGGGGTGCGCCGCCAGCATCTCCGCGACCTGGCCGGTCCCGGTGACCAGGTTGAACACCCCGGGCGGGAAGTCCGCCGCCTCGAACGCCTCGGCCAGGATGTAAGCGGACAGCGAGGTCTCGGCCGCGGGCTTGAGCACGACCGTGCAGCCCGCCGCCAGGGCCGGCGCCAGCTGGCAGAAGGCCAGGATCAGCGGGTAGCTCCAGGATGCGATGACCGCCGCGACCCCGGCCGGCTCGCGCCGGACCACGGTGCGCCCGGCGAAGCTGACCGCCTCGCGTATCTCCTCGGAGGCCATGTCCCGGGCCAGGGCCGCGTAGTACCGGATGATCCCGCACGGGATGAAGACGTTGCTCCGCCGGGACAGCTGGATGGGCATGCCCATCTCCGCGGAGACCAGGCGGGCGGTGTCCTCGGCCCGGGCCTCGATGGCGGCCGCCAGCCGGTCCAGGGCCGCGGCCCGGTCGGCCGGGTCGGCCTGCGGCCACGGGCCCGCGTCGAACGCCCGGCGAGCCGCGGCCACGGCCACCTCGACGTCCGCCCCGACCATGGAGGGGACCGCCCCGGCGACCTCCTCGGTAGCCGGGTTGACGATCGTGATCACGTCGGCCGAGCCGGATCCCACCAGGCGGCCGCCCGCGTAGACGTCCCGGTACTCGAGCAACGCGAGTCCTTCCGGAAACCCCGGTTAACATGGAAATTGCCTGTTAATCTCTACGGCTGACACGGTACTTGTCAAGTATCCCGCCGGACGCGGTCCGGCCGCCCGACCTCGTTGTGACCAGTCTGGCCAGCTCAACAAGCCGCCAGCGGCACAGTTTGTGCTCGACGACAAGGTCGCGCCCGGGCCTGCGGCGTACGATTCGGGGATGGCGGTACCTGACTGGTCGCGCGACCTGGACCGGGAGAACGCCGCCCTGCGCGAGCTGGTCACCGTGTACCGGTACCTGTCCGGCCTGGCCCTGCAGGACGCGGACCTGGCCGGCGTGGTGCGGCTGATCTCCGACCGGACCTCCGCCACCGTCGCCGTCCTGACCCAGCTGATGGACGTGCTGACCGCGGCCGCGCCCGGCGTGAGCGCGGAGAAGGCCGCCGCCGACGTGCGCGAGCACATGGTGCACCCCCGGCTCGGCCAGGTACTGCGGGCCTCCAGGCTGAGCCAGCGCGCGCTCAGGCTCCCGAAGGCCGGCGGCATGCCCGCCATCATCGTCGCGCCCATCCTGGTCGGTGACGAGGTGCCGTCCTACCTGGTCACCATCGACCCGGCCGAGAACCTGTTCGGCGAGGACATGAGCCTGCTGGTGACCGAGCACGCCGCCACCATCTGCGGCGTCATCCTGGGCCGC
>Ga0070712_100001925_pt1 | contig 12700 bp, 15 predicted proteins | sample LARL81metaG_FD_71396 | JGI IMG/M metagenome (GOLD analysis project Ga0070712, IMG submission 71396) | Corn, switchgrass and miscanthus rhizosphere microbial communities from Kellogg Biological Station, Michigan, USA - LAR L8-1 metaG | ecosystem: Host-associated > Plants > Roots > Rhizosphere ...
GCCGCATTCCAGGAAGCCCGTTCTTACTCCGAAAAGGCAAGTGTATATTTTCTCAACGATGCTACAGATCCGGATCTACCCGTGGGGCCAGCCACCATTTCGAGTGAAATCCGTGAGCAATTGCCTGAATGTGACACGATTGTTGTGCCCATGGGTGATACTGCTCTCATCCGTGGCGTAGCCGCCGCCGCAAAACAACTTTGGCCTGCAATGAAAATCGTAGGCGTACAAGCAGAGCAGGCGCCTGCATACTTTCGCTCCTGGGAACAAGGCCACCCAGTTTGCACTGAAACATGCGACACCATTGCTGACGGTCTCGCTACTCGAATGCCCGATGCGGCAAACGTTGCCGTCATCCGCGAACTGGTAGATGAGGTCATTCTCGTGAGCGATCAACAGATGCGCTCCGCTATCGCCCACCTTGTGTTCGAGGAACACCTAATCGCGGAGCCTGCTGGGGTCGCCACCACGGCTGCGGTTCTTTACTCGAAAACATCATTCGGCAAAAACGTGGTCCTGCTGATGACCGGCGCGAACGTTGCTCATGACGTTCTCCGTTCGGCCATTTGCGCCCGCTGAAACCGCTGTTCTTGGTTTCTTGACGCACAACAATATCCTTTGCCCGGCGTCAGGGATGTTCCGGCCAATCTAGATTTAGTACGCGTATCGGCTGAGCTCGGATTGCGGCCTTCTAATCTTTCGACAAATCTAATCGGAGAACTGCCGAAATCGGCCCCCTGGCGGCACCTCGGAGCTGTTAGGCCCAAGCGCGCCACGTCCACACAATCAAGAACACTTCGCCGGCGACGAAAGCAAATTCTTAACGAACATTTTACTTTCCTCTGACATCGGGTGCTATTCGTTCAATCAAGCTGCTCTTTAGAGGAGACGTTTTATGAATACTCTACTCAAGAGCATGAAAGCTCCATTCAATCGACGTTCATTTATGAAGAGCGGACTGACCGCTGCGGGCGTGGCAACCGTGGGCGCTGGCGTACTGTCCCATACCTCAACTGTCTTAGCCAATGGAGGATCGGAAGAGCGCAGCGGCCATCTAGACAGGGGCGATGCTGCAATCCTGCGATTCCTGGCTGCGGCTGAAATTCTTGAAACCGATCTGTGGCAACAGTACAACGAACTTGGCGGAATCCAAGACGAAGAGGTTCCGGGCGGCACCGGAAATCCGACCTATACAGCCGCCCTTTCCGTTCTCGATGCAGACATGGCGCAATACATACATGACAACACGGAAGATGAGCTGACGCATGAGGTGTTCATCAATGCTTATTTGGAATCCAAAGGAGCGGACACCGTTAACCTCGACCAATTCCGCACTCTCCCCAGCAGTAAAGCGACAGGAGCGCAACAGATAGGGAGGCTCACTAACCTCATGCAGCTTAGCGTGGATACCAGTTGGTGGACGCGTTACCGAAGCGGCAACAAAAATCCGGATTTCGGTGACACGTTTGACCAAGCGGTGCCAACTCTGAATATGGGACAGCATCCGGCAATTCCAAGAGACGATGACGACCTCACTCCCAACGACCACATCCAAGCGATCGCCAACACCGCAGGTTTTCACTTTGGCACGATCGAGCAGGGTGGAACTAGTCTCTATCCTCAACTCGCCCAACGAGTTACGAATTCAGAGGTGCTGCGTATTGTCCTGAGCATCGGACCCACTGAGGCAATGCACTTTCAGACTTGGAGTGACAAAGCTGGGAATGCGCCTGCTCTGACTGATCCGAAAGACTCTTCCCTGGTTTTCCCAGACCTCAATTCGCCACCCCTCGGGGGAGAGGAATTCCAAACCAACCTGATCATGCCGGAACCTACCATATTCTTGAGCCGAAAACTGCCAACATGTTCGATAGTGCGGCCCACAGAGACCAAGGGTGCTGCGATGGGGGTGGTCAAGTTCTTAAAGGATATGGGCCTGTTCAACGGACAATCTCCTGCATTTCTTGAATTGATGCGGGATCTCGCCGAAGATGCAGACGATGCCAGGCGGTGAACACTCGGTAATGATCGAGCCGGACAGATACGCTTTTCTGGACGAACGAGACGCTAGGTTGTGAGCACCCGACTCAATCAAGCCCACAATGATGACGCTGATTGCGCGAGCCGATTTTGGCGAATACTTGCTATCGGGCAAAACTGTTTTTACACGAACGGATAGATTAGGGCCGGTGTCATCCCTGCAAGCATTGCCTTGGCTGGCGGCTTTGGGTTGAGGATCTATTTCCATGCTGCTAACAGCAGAAATTGGATGGGCATCGGCGTTTTTGTTGCACCCACCAAGCCTCCCTGACCTATGGAAGCCCGCTCGTACCAGACGGACAATCGGAAACGATTGAGATGGGTCGAAATGGCTCGCGAAACCGCGAATAGCCTTGAACAACTCGGAAAATCTCTTCGAGAGCTTGCTTTCCTGCTAAGAAATGGGCTAATCCAATCTACATGAAATGCTGTACTCACCCCCAACTCGTGTTTTCTTGTCATCTTTAAGTTCTTAGCTGTTTTTCGCGCGAGGAGTGCGCTTGGCAGAACCTCGTGCGTCAAAATGTCCCATGATCGTAGCCCATGAGACCGTCGTCCAAGTGGCAGAAAACGAGTTGACCTGATTTCTGCATCAGACATCTTGCGCTGCCTCGTTCTTGGAGGACAAACCGTGAAAACACACCTAAACATGTTATGCGTCCTGCTGCTCCTATTTTGGGCATCTAGTCTACTGGCGCAAGGAAGTCAGCCTTCCCAACCGATAGATCCTACCCTTCAAGCTCCGGCAATGCAGGCACCTGCCACTCCGCCGACATTCCCGAAATCCGAAGCCAAAGCGAAGCCAGAGCGGTCCGACGCGAGAGTTTATGTCGGAACCATTCTCAAAGATGGAGATACGTATGTCTTGAAAACCGCCAATGAGAAGTACTTGCTCGATAGTCAGAAGAAAGTCAAAAAATTCAATCTTAACGATGTCAAGATAACGGGCACTTTAGACGACGCAAAGAACTTGATTCATGTTCAAAAGATTGAAGTGTCACCGTCGATGTAGAAGGGAAAACTAAGGAGGACCGCATGGCAAAGGACCCGATTTGCGGCATGGAAGTAGAAGAACAGACTGCCGAGTTCAAATCCGAGTATGGAAGTCAGACTTACTATTTCTGCTCACAAAAATGCAAAGAACAATTTGAACTGCGGCCAGAGCAGTATGCGCATGCAGCATAGAGGCCAAAACACGCGGCAAGGTAAGATCGGCAATATAAAGTCGGTGAGGCATTGCCTCAAAAAAGTTCAGTAAGCACGGCCAAAACTTTGCTTAACGCTTGAGCAAAAGTTGTTTCTTAAGGAATTGCGCACAGCAGTTCGCTTAAATGCACTTACGAGTCAGAATGCCAGGATTCCTGGATGGGCTCGGATCGAGAAATGTTCAGCCCGACAATTTCGATATTGCCATAAGGGCTGCGTGATAGCCACACATTCCATGTACCCCGCCTCCGGGTGGAGTTGATGAAGAGCAGATGTAAATATCTTTCGCTGAGGTAGCGTAGAGCTTTCTGGTTGGCCGACCAAGGAACTGACGGATGTCCATGATTCCGCCTGCGATATCACCTCCCATCAGGTTGGCGTCCATGGCTTCGAGATTAGCGGGGGCAAGCACTCGCCGGGCCGCAATGCAGTCGCCAAATCCGGGAGCGAACCGCTCGATCTGAGCTTCCAGTCTACTCAGCATGTCAATATTGGATCCATTTGGAACATGGCAATACGCCCAGGCGGTGTGTTTCCCGTTCGGGGCCCTCGAACTGTCAAACAAACTCGGCTGCGCCAGTAGAACGAATGGTTGCTCAGGATGTCGTCCATCTTTCACCGTCTGCTCCGCGGCCGCGATCTCCTCAAAACTTCCACCCAGATGCACGGTGGCGGCCCATGAGCACTCGGAAGCCTTCCACGGGATTGGCACGTGTAGTGCGTAGTCCACTTTAAATACTCCTGGACCGTAACGGTAGGTTTGCAAGCGACGTTTGTAACTGTCCGACAACCGGTTTCCAGCGACTTTCAGTAACTGTCTGGGGGTAAGGTCACAAAGAATCAAGTCATAGTCGGGCAGCGCAGACAGAGTCTCAACTGGCGAGGATGTTCTTACTTTGGTCCCGCAAGCTGCCAGAACCGAGCACAGAGCGGTAGTGAGTGACTGAGAGCCGGCACGCGGAATCGGCCAACCTACGGCATGCGCCAGAATTGCCATCAACAAACCAGTCGCGGCGCTCAATGGCTGATCTAGGCTCAGAAATGAATGAGCTGCCAGGCCAGCGAACAGTGCCCGAGTTCGACCGCTGCGAAAATCGCGAACGATGGCCCTTGCCGGTTGGACCGCGCGCATCCCAAAACGTGCCATCAACATAGGGTGCTTGGGAAATGGCCGGACGGGGCGCAACAGATCTTGGCCGAATTCACTCCAGCGTTCAACAAAGGGCTGAACCAGGGTTATCCAACGTTTCCCATCTATGCCGAGCGAAGCCTCAGCGTCTGAGAATTTGCGTTGCAGGATTACGGCCGTGCCGTCATCAAGTGGATGAGCTAGTGGAGCCGGAGAATGAATCCACTCCAAACCATGATTTTGTAGAGCAAGCGAAGCAAAGAATGGCGATCCCGCCCCCAAAGGATAAACTGCCGACCCGAAATCGTGCAGATAGCCCGGCAAGGTTAGCGGCATCGTGCGCACTGCACCGCCAGGAGTAGACTCCGCCTCCAGGATCTCCACCTTTATTCCTGCCTGGGATAGAACGATGGCTGCTGCCAGCCCATTCGGCCCAGCCCCGACGACGCATGCATTTCGATTCATGCCAGTAATCTACAGAAGCCAACGCTGTCTCAAGTACTCGTCCTGCAAAGTCATTCTCTGGACGCTCCCTCGGGCCACTCAACCACCGTGATTTGTCCCTCAGATCCTCGCTCGAGTGTCGGTGCGTATAGCCCTAACCATTGCCGCCGCCACCAATTGCCGGTTGTATGCCTCTCCTCTTCTGTTGTGAACCAGTATTGCCACAACACCGCGCGAATGAGCCGTGGGGAGTGCTGCGGGAAAGGATTGCCGGCAAAAAGCTTCAGCACATCGCTGTCGTTTGAAAGCAGGCGCAACTCCGTGTTGGGAACGATGGGGTATTCGCGCCAGGAACCCAAGGACGCGAACCACAAATTCCAATCGAATCGCGGCTGGTAAGGCGCATATATCCCGGGGGGCTTATTCAGATCTTGTGGCTTGTAACGAAAAGGATAAACCAGCCAATTCTGGCCATCTTGCGATCCTTGGAATTCTATTTCGTACCGGCCACGAGTCATCACGGCGAACAGGCCATATTGATTGGCAATCCGAAAGGGCTCGAGTGCGGTAACCGGAGATGCTGGTAACGGCACGCGCACAAACATCCAAATCACTTTTGCCGTGGTCACATACAAGATCCAGCTCAACATTATGCTGCTGAAAAGAAGTTTCAACACAGACCATGTCGGATGAAGGCCTCCCTTCCATCCAACACCTTGCGCGCGGTGGACACGCTCTTCCCGGGATGAATTCAGCGCGATCCAATCCTTGAATCTTGGAGGCGTAATTCGTATCAAAAACCTGTTGTCCAGCAATAACACACCAAGCACGAGAACGAGATAGTTGAGAAAGGTGTAGTTGGCTGTGAGAATCACGCCAATTTGCCACGAGGTTACGATGAGGAAACATACGATACGCCAGCGTCGTGGCAGCCATGCCATCCACACTAACCCCAACTCCAAAGCCAATGTGGCATACACCGTCGAGGCATGAAACCAATGGGGCAGTTCTTGCACATACCAGCCAATCCACGTGGGTAATGGCCCGTTTTGGTAATACTCATCCATCGCGGTGAAATGTCGCCACTGTGGATCGCCACTCAGTATTTTCACCACCCCTGATTGAAAATAAATACGAAACCACTCCCACTGCAGCAAGAAATCGCTAATACGAGAAGGCGGATGCATCGGAGCGAAACCCGGTCGAAATCCGGGAGGCGCGAAGAAGCATGCGATCGCTCCGGCCTCGAGCAGCATTCCATCGGATTGGTAGCCTGAAAAGTCCTGCGCTGTGCTGACAAAGGACAGAAAACACACATAACAGATCAGCAACATGCCGCGCGGCCATAAATTCCAAACAAGCAAGAGCGATGCTGCCAAGCCTACCCAACACAACAGACTCAGCATCAGCGGTCCCGCCGACCACCACAAGATGCTGGGCGCATACCATAATCGCGTTGAAGTGCTTAGCGATCGTGCGACGGATTGAAGATAAGCTTGGGCGGGCAAGATTCCTGCTGGCCCGATAAGCCCTCGGATCTGAAAAATCAACGAATAAAATGCCGAGAAATAAATTAGCCCTAGTGCGCGGAGAAACAGCCAGCGTGGTCCTACACTCTCAACAGCCCCCTGGTGCTCATCAAAAAATCGGCGGAAAGCCGAGGCTGGAGACCAATCCATATCTCATTCTCAGATCGTGAGTCGCCTAACACATCGCCGGCATGGACTCCTTTGATGCTGAATATACAATTCAATTTCGCCAGGCGAGAAATTCTTCATGGGCAATGCGATTTTTATGCATCGCTGTTGTGTTGCCGCGAGATGAGGTGAGCAGAGTGGAATTCCAAAACTTCTCAATACAACGTCGACAGCACAGAGCGCTGCACGCCGGCAGTGAATTGCTTCCCGTCTACCGCGGATGGAGCCGGCTTCAAACCCCAATGGCGGACTACCTTCGTCCTCAACGTCTGAGTCGGCAACACTTCGATCGCCGACTACACGAAGCCTTATCGTGGCGCATTAAGGATCCGGCTCAAAGCAGCTCGGCTACGCTACTGCCGCCTGATTTCACGTCAATAACTTGGGAGCGTACTGCATCCGCCGGAGACCGGTCTTCTCATCCCATCTGTTATCGACATCAGTCACAGTGCCACCGTCGCGTAATGCCAAGGGAAGCCGCCCAGGAGCGAGCCGCTAAGTATTGCCGTGGCTTTCCGTGTTACTTCCACTCCCACCCTTTGGTATGGGTGTTCCCTTCAGCGTCGACCTCGAATTCGAAAAGCTGGGCGACAGTATTGAGTCGGGCGAACTTGGAAGCAGCAGAACTATAGTAAACCGCACCGCGATAACTCACCGCGCCGCCTCCCACGAACTTTCCCACGCCCGCGCCTTTCCATGTCGCGGCGGTGCCATCCTGCGCGAGGATAATCCCCTGGCCTTCTCCGTATAAGCTGCCATCTGCTCGTGACTCCGACCAGTACGTCCCGATTTCATTGGTATCAACGCCAAGCAGTTTGCCGGCCCCTTCAAAAGACACTTCCACTTTGAATCCGCCGTCCACGGAAACTACTCTTCTTCCTGTACGCTTGCCACGCGCCTCGTAGATCTGTTCTCCGAGCATTATCCTTCTCCTTATTCGAACACTTTATGGTTTGGATTCTTTGTAGACTTCTTGGACGCTAAAAGCAGGTCGGAATAATATCACGGCCCGAAACCTTTGATTAGGCAGAAAATGCGAATGGCAATGTCATCGCGATCTGGGCTTGACTGATTCACAAAAGAGAGAAGTTCCCCTGCACCTCTCCAGAGAGAAAAGACTGAATTGCAAGAGAGAATCTATAGTCAACATATCGGCTCCTTTTCTCCCGGGGCTTTTGGTTGGTTTGCACTGCCAAGTTTACTCGGGGATCCAGGGTGCCGACCTTGTCATGGAATCAATTACACTGGTGGGTTTGGACGACTCTGTCATCCTCGTCACATCGGGTCGGCTAGACTGCGACCAACATCTCAACCCCACATGAAAGCCGCTGTCTACATCAAGGACAAATCGGGAAAGGTTCTCGAACTAAAGGACCTCGAAGAGCCGGTTCCGAAGAAGAACGAAGTCGTCATACGGGTATGTGCGGCTTCCGTCAATCCGTTGGACTGGCGCATGAAGAGTCACCGGCCCGGTGTGGATGTCGCTGGCCGGGTAGTCGCAGTCGGAGAAACGGTGACGCAGTTCAGGCCAGGAGAAGCCGTGTTCGGCATTTGCAAAGGCGCCTTTGCCGAATACGCGTGTGCTCCCCAAGACAAGTTAGCCCCGAAACCGGAAAGCATGAGCTTCGACCAAGCAGCTGCTGTGCCGATTGCGGGGCTTACTGCCTTGCAAGGGCTCCGCGACAGAGGACACCTTCAGCCGGAGCAGAAGGTCTTGATTAACGGCGCTTCGGGAGGGATCGGCACCTTTGCCGTGCAGATCGCGAAGGCATTTGGGGCTAATGTAACCGGTGTTTGTAGCACAAAGAATGTTGAATTAGTACGTTCGCTTGGTGCCGACCGTGTGATTGACTACACACGCGATGATTTCACTGAGGACAGCCAACGTTACGACCTGCTTCTCGATAACGTGGGGAACCGCACATTGTCAGCGATGAGGCGCGTTCTGAATTCGAATGGCAAGTGTGTCATGGCCGGAGCGCCGAAGAAACTCTGGGCAGTGTTTACCCGATGGTTCAAAGCATTAGCGTGGTCACTGTTCTTGAGGCAGAAATTTACATTCTTCATTGCGAAAATGAATAGAGACGACCTGACCACCCTCTGTGAACTTATCAATGCCGGAAGAGTAACCCCGGTCATCGACAGACGCTACCCGCTGACTGAAACGGCGGGAGCTATCGTCTACGTAGAAGAAGGGCACGCCCCGGCAAAAGTCGTCATCACGTTCCAATAGACGAGGAGACGTTGCCTGGCCTCTCCTTATGCCTTTGGGAATCGGCATAACTGTTGAAGCCAGGCGTGGTGTCGGAGCGTACCGCTATGGCTCTCCTTGCGTAAGCAACGGTAGCTTTGGGCTGCCGCCGAAGCGGTAGCAAATCCGACTCGACTGATGTTAAAAACTCAGTGAGTTGCGTCCTGAAAGTGGCGTAGGGGAGTCATCGCCTCCCCCCACGGTCAACGACAAACTCCCCCATGCTTTAGCCGTTTGCTGTCTTAGGGGCGTAACCAAGCAACCGGCCGTTGTTTCAGGTGTTGTGATGCAGGAAATAGGTTGCGCTTTGCATGCCACTGTTAGGTGGATGATTGGCCGCCGATCCAAGCGGCGATTACTGTGCCCCTTACCTTCGCTCGAACGCGACTCGTTCAGGGTGTCTTATCAGGCGCACGGCCAAGAACACACCGAGAAGAGCATCAAAAGCCAAACAGAAGCCCGGCCACCAGTGTGGTACACCGGGGTTGTCGATGAAGAAGCGATGGATGAGGTCAAAAGCGCCGTGGCTAACAAGCGCAGCCACGATTAACCAGAAGTTATTTCTGAAGCCGAGGACAGCAAACAGCAAAAAGCCACTTGCAACAATGATTTCGATGATCAGTGTGCGTCGCGAAGCTCCCATTGCCGCGAACAATACATAATAGGAGGCAATTACGATCAACACAGTTGGATAAAAGGTACGCTCGCGGTCAAAGCCAACAACCGCCGCAAGACCAACCACAACCAGAGACAGCGTGAAGCCAATTAAATATTCCATGAACCCTCACCGGATGCGCCTTGGACCCCTTGGTAATCCGCTAATCTAACCTCCCGACGGTAGGCGCAGCTATCTCTAGCTGGACATTCGCCGCAAGCGGTTTTAACCGATTGCTCAATTCTTGACCATGCTGCCGGCGCACCTGATGTGCCCGCCCTACTTCCCATTCCTCTCGACTCTGGATTACACTCGGGATTCTATGATCTTGTCACGACGACCAATTAGCAAAATGGCATAGGGGCGGTCTTTGGAGATGCCGCTCGAATTGACCTTCCCACCTTTCTGTTAGATATTGTGACCAATGGACGTTGAACAGACCATTGCCGAAATCGAGACCCTAGAGCGCATCTTCGCTGTGCCGGACAGCAGACCGCTTAGTGCTAGCGACCTGTGGGCTGTAAATCGACGGCACGATGACCTGCACGCGCAGAGCCCGTGGTTTCGGCTTTGGCAGCGTTATGGGGTTTGCAGTCGCTCGTGAGAAAGCCTTATTGCACATACCACTCTGTGTGTGGCGACCAGCGGGCGCACGAGAGGCACTGAGTCGCAGCCCACTGGTGTAGGCATGCAGGGCAGACTCCCCCGGTCTCGAACGTATTCCATTTATTTCCGCAGTCGCAAAACCATCGGTCTTCTTTGTGGGGTGACCAACCGCAGAGTGGGCACCGGATGCGAGGGCCGGAAGGTCCGAGTCCCTTCTCCTGATCGGTCTCACGATCTAAAACAACGGACAATTTTGTAGTTTCATCCAAGAGAACGCACCTTCGTGCTAGGCGAGAAGACGATTTTGAACTGAGACGACTTCCCCAGTTCGGAGCACTCTGCGTCGTCGTTGACTACATTGATTCGAGTGGCTGCTGGAATAGGAACGCATCAGACGGAATTATTCTTTGCAACCACTCGCTCGAAGTCAGGGTCGCCACGCAGACATGCCGGACCGATGCCTCGAGTTTGCCAGTCATTCCGACTGTGGAATCTCCGCCAGAGTGGCGTATATGTTCAGCCCGAGACTTAGACCAATCCGCACCATTTCGTCCGCCCCGACCGATGGCCCCCCTGTCCGAAGCACACCATCGCATTTCTCCAGAAACCGAATCGCGAGAGGATGGAAAATCTCATTGAAGGCTTCGTCCCCGATCTCGCTGGACCCCGCCAGCTCCACTAGCGGCAACGCCAGCCACTCACCAAGAACTGGGACATGACCAGCACGGAAGATGGGCAGCGCATAAGACTCCATCTCCTGGACATTTCTCCTGATCAAAGCCGGATCGTCATTCGTGCGGGAGCGATAGGGGCCGGCGATCAAGATCATCATGGGTTTGGCTGGTTTTGTGGTCACGCGTTTGGCTCGCAAGATCATTCTAATTCAATAGCTATCGTTGATTGCTAATGCAAGGGTGGACGGAAGTGAGGCAGCGGTCGGTCTATACCGGTTGTAGATCTGTGTCAGGTGCTGGGTATCCGAGGATTCGCAGCATCGCAACAACCTGGCCTTTGTGGTGAAATGCGTGGGTTACGACGTGCAGGAGGATGAAAGCAGGACTCCGGAGTTCGCCGCCCCAATCCGCGGGACGCTTGGCTAGTGTCGTGTTAAGTTGCTCTTCGGCGAGACCGCTCACATAAGTTCGTGTCGCTTCTCGTATTCGGTCTTTATTAGCTTGCAAGACTGCCATCGTCCGGCAATCTTCCTCGAGCCAACCTGGAAAAACTTTGTTCTGCAGGTCGTGGACCCAGCCTTCCTCACAGGTCAGGATGTGCACAAGTTGCTTCCAAACCGACGGATGGCCGAATCCCGGAATCAGCTTGTGACGAAGGTCATCAGGCACGGTTGCGACATGCCGCAGCAAAAGGTCCAACCGCTCGTGCGTTACGGCATGTAATTCAATGATACCGGCTTTACAGAACATGATCTAACTCTGCGTGCTGTCTTAGGCTACTACAGGCGAAAGCCTAGAGCTTGACGTGTTGGTTAATGATCAGAAGCGTAAGCATTTCAATTCAAGAGACTTATCAGCCTCGACGTGGGGAAATGAAATTAGATCGGGTCGCTTGGCGTTGAGCGAATCTAGCCTGGATATCTCCCGGTGATGTAGCCTTCGAGTTCCTGAATCGTCTGTGCCTGACCTGAGATGATCCATTTCACCAGATCACCAATCGATATCACTCCCACGACCGAGTCTCCCTCGACAACGGGAAGATGGCGAAAATGGTGCTTGGTCATGATGGCCATACACTCGTCCACCGTATTTTGCCGGGTCACGTAGGTTACAGGGCTGCTCATGATCTCTTGGACCCGAGTTTTCCTCGAAGAGCGGCCCCTGAGGATGACTTTGCGTGCGTAGTCACGTTCTGACAGGATGCCGACGAGGCGATTTTCGGACATTACGAGTAATGCGCCCACGCCGTCTACTGCCATTTTCTCAATTGCTTCGTAAACGGAACGGTCAGGTGTAACAGAGAGGACCCGGTTCACGGCCTTACCCTCAAGCACCAACTCAACGGTGTCGGCACGTTGCATGAGGCACCTTCCCTAACCACCTCTCCTCCAAAGTGCTGGAGAGGGAGTTATCAGACAAGCATAGGAACGTCACTTGCTGGCTGACTTGCACGTCTTCGATAGTAGCGCCTTAAGCTGTTCAGTTTGACATTTAGATATTGTTACGAAGCCTACAGTTGTCCTGGTATCAGAATGTTTTTCATCCCTGAGCGCTGCGCCTGAGATCTTGGGAGCGACCGTCCTGGATCACACCGACTTCAGCGCCACGTCTGCAGGCGGTGAAACATACCAACTGGTACGGCATCGCACAGAAAATACAAGGAGCTAAGTTTATGAATGTGCGAGTCCGATGTGAACAAGCGGTCAGACCGCATCGCCGACGCGGAAGCTGCGCTCGTCTTGCGGGCGCGGCAGTTATTCTACACCTCTGGAGACAGCCGCGAAGCGCAAGGAAAGTTTGGACGATGCGATTTGCATCCTCCATGCTTCCGAAACCCAGACCTTCCACTATTCGCAGTACGAGCAGATTGGATTCCGCAAGAAGTGCGTAACGCGCCGCCCAGGAGTTCTGCCCGTCTACCATTGGACTATGTTAATTACGAAAATGCTGGTGCTGGTTCGACGGGCGGAGCTGGCGACGGCTCCGGTGCTGGGTCGG
>Ga0070712_100001929_pt1 | contig 12694 bp, 9 predicted proteins | sample LARL81metaG_FD_71396 | JGI IMG/M metagenome (GOLD analysis project Ga0070712, IMG submission 71396) | Corn, switchgrass and miscanthus rhizosphere microbial communities from Kellogg Biological Station, Michigan, USA - LAR L8-1 metaG | ecosystem: Host-associated > Plants > Roots > Rhizosphere ...
GGAGAGGAGAAATATCTCGCAGCCGCCTGCCGCACCGCCGACGGCGTACTCTCGGCCTTCGAGCCGAGCGGCAGGCTGGCGGGGAGGCTCGATGATCGCTGGCAACCTGCGGCCGACTGGGTTTGTCTCACGGGAACATCCCAGATCGCCGAGAGCCTGTTGTTGCTTGCGGGTCCAGCCAAGCGTGAGGATTACCGCCGCACCGCACTTAAGGCCAATTCGTTCGTTCGACGTACAATCGATCTCAACGGATCGCGTGACATTCGAGGCGCGGTAAAAGGTTCTTTTCCGGTGGACGGCTGGTATGGCAAATGGCAATTCCTGAATTGGGCGTGCAAGTTCACGATCGATGCAAATCGCGCAGAACTCATGAATTCCCAATAGCTCTCAGCCGTAGAGGATAGTACCTGCCGCCTGCTCAGCGATGCGCAAAGCAGTCCGCCAGGCCTGAGATTTGACCGGTTGGACGCGCGCACCCACGCCGGCAAGGTTTTTGGGGTCCAAATCGGCGAATCCACAGGTTGGCATGCGCCCACGCAGGGCGCTCAACGCTTCACACAGTCTTTCAAAGCGGCGCACGACGATTGGATTGCCTCTTGTTCTTGCGCGGTTCAAGAGTTCGAAACTATGGCTAACGACGATAGCCGGAGGCCGGTTCTGCGCCAGAGTTTGCCCGAGCAGCAACTGCATCTCAGATGACGAAATTGCGCAGAGTTGTGCTGGGCGCTGGTGCCTCGGATAGTCCACGAAGGTGGAAATCGGAATTTCGATCGTTCCATCCAGCTCAACAGGTCCAAAGAGCGGCTCTTGCGTTGTGATTCTGCAGGGGTCGCTGAGATACGCAAAATTGTAGCTGCTGTCGTAGGTAATCCCTTCGTTCGCCAATGCCAGCAACGTGTCGTTGTTTGCACCATAGTTACCGGCACGAAACGCTACCGGCCGCGGTGCGCCGGCGCGAGTAAGATTCTCGACGCCCAATGCGATCAGTTGGCGCTGATCAGCAAAATTGAAGTCGCACATATTTTGCCCGCGACGTGCGGAGACGGGATCGCTCGGAAACCATTCGAGCCATTCGGTGTGGATGTGAAGCTGCACCTCTTGTCCGGCCGTCAGAATCGGATCGATGGTGCGTTTGAGAAAATCCAGTCCGGTAACGTTCGCGCTCAGCGCCTCGACGAAGAAGACCGCCTTCAGTCCATGCTTCTCAAATTGGCGGAGTTGGAATTCGATCCCCCATTCGCCATCCGGGACGCGACCAAGAATGGCACAGGCATGGTTCTCTTCCGCGCTCACGTCTCTCCGGTGGGCCGCCGGCGACAACTCGGTATCGACTGTGACTAGGACTGCCGTCATATCGTTTTGAGTGCTCAAATTAGTCCGTCTGATTTCGGCCGTCTGTGGCTCAACCATTTGACGTGATCGAACGTTATGGCGCGACACAAATCGTCCGCACAACGATGGCAATTAACCGCAATCCCCTGAACTGCTTGTATAATTGACGTCGTTCGGGCTTAACTCAAGTTGGTCAGAGTGAAGCGCGATCTTAAAGATTTTGCCTCATAAAGGTCCAGCTTACCGCGTAGTTTTGCCGATAAGGACGGCGCGAGCGACATGCAACCCTGGATGATTCAAGTCCGCACCTATCTCAACGGTGCGTGGCATTACCGCTGGACGGCCATGGCGATCGCATGGGCGATCTGCATCATCGGGTGGGTCGGTATCGCTTTCATTCCCAATCAATTTCAAGCGGTCGCCAAGATTTACGTCGATACGGACACGATGATGGCGCCACTCTTGAAGGGCCTCACCGTCACCACCAATCCGCAACAGCAAGTGTCGGTGATGCTCAACACGCTTCTGACGCGGCCCAATCTCGAGCAAGTCGTGCGGCTGACGAACAGCGATGCCAATACCTTTTCTCCGACCCGGATGGCCAACGAAGAACAGAACCTTCTGGACAATATCTCGATCAAACCGCTCGGTACGAAGAACCTTTTCGAGATCTCCTATTCGAATGCCAATCCAAATCGTGCCTTGATTGTCTCTCAGTCATTGCTCTCGATTCTTGTCGAGTCCAACACTGGCGACAAACGACAGGACATCGAAGACGCGCAACGGTTCCTGAACAACAAGATCTCCGAGTACGAGATCCTGCTGAGGAAGGCCGAACAGAGGCGGGCCGAATTCAGGGAGGCGAATCTCGACGTGCTTTCCAATCCCCTGACGCCTGATAAGGCGCGTGCTGCAGTCTTCGCCGCGCAACAAGCGCTGTCAGAATCGAAGGCACGGCTTAACAGCTTGAGGGCGCAGCTCGCGGCTATTCCCAGGATGATCTACATCGACGGGCCGGGTCCGATCGTGCTTGGTTCGAGTTCGGGTAGCTACGCCAGCGCCGGTAACGGTGCGAGCCTGCTTCAGCGGTTGGCCGCAGCCAAGCAAAATCTGCTCGAACTTCAGTCGCGCGACACAGCCGACCATCCTGATGTCAAGGAGGCGAAGCGACAGGTTGCCGAACTTCAGCGCGAGCTCGCCGCTACGCCCCCGGCCGGTTCGGCGGGCAGCGGCAACCAATCGGTTCCCAACCCAGTCTATGTGCAAACGCAGGGCAAACTTTCGGACGCAATGGTCGATGTCGCGTTCCGCGCCGAGCAGCTCTCGGAGGCTAATACGGCGCTCGATACTGCGAAAAAGATGGCCACGCGCGCGATTGCCATCGGCGCTAAATTTACCGATCTCGATCGCGACTATGACCTCATACACAAGAATTATCAGGATCTTCTGGCGCGTCGCGAGTCAGCCAGGCTGTCGGAGGCAGTGAACGAACAGCAGCAGACCATCAACGTTCGAATCGTGGAGCCGCCGCAAAAAGCACCATATCCCGTTGCCCCGAACCGGCCATTGTTCAATTCGATCATCTTGCTGCTCGGCTTGGTCGCGGGACTGGCTGCAGCCGTCGGTCTCAGTATCAATGCGGGGCGGTTCATCGCCAAGGAGCAGCTCGCCGCGGCTTTTGACTATCCGGTGATCGGCGTTGTTGCGCGCCTCAGCCGGTTCGACGACAAGCTGAAAGCGACGCGCACGCTTGTCGCGCTTTCGGCCTCCGGCCTTCTTTTGCTCGTTTGCTACATGGGCGTTCTCGTGGCGCTTGATGCGACATTTCGTGGAACCCTGCGGGGATTGCTATGACGGATAAGCCACCGCCATCACTAAATCTGATCGAACGCATGGCTCAGCGCCTGGCGAAACAGGAAGCCGCTGAGGAAAAGGTCGAGCCCAAGCTCACCTCGATCCTCTCGCCCACCGCCGAAATTCCTCTTCGCACCAAGCCACCCATCGCTCGCCCCGAGCCCGTATCGCAGCCGTCCGAGATTCGTCGCGTCGCGCCAACCATCGCCCCGGTCGCCTCCGTTGCCCCCACCGTCACGCCTGTCGCGCCGGAGATAGATCGGCGTGCACCAATCGATGGCAGGAGCCGTCAAGTCCAACTCGATTTTCGCGTGCTCCGCCAGAACGGTATGATTACGCCGGACAACATGGCCTCGGTGATCTCCAACGAATTTCGCGGCATCAAACGCAAGCTTCTGCAGAGGGCTCGCGATCCGGCCACGCGCTCGGCCGTGAACAACCTCGTCATGGTTACGAGTTCGCTCCCGGGCGAAGGTAAAACTTTCACGTCAGTGAATCTTGCCATCAGCCTCGCGGCCGAGCGCGGCTTGCAGGTTCTGCTCCTGGACGCCGACGTCATCCGGCCCTCGATTGGCAACATGTTTAAGTCGACACCTCAGGAGGGCTTGACCGACCTTCTGTCCGGCAAGGTGAAGCGCATTTCCGACGTCATGTGCCGCTGCACCGAAATTCCCAATCTGGCGGTACTCTTTGCCGGCAGCGGGCATGTCGACAGCCCCGAACTGATTTCGAGCACAGGCATGGCGGACTTGTGTACGGAACTATCGACCCGCTATCCTGACCGCATCATCGTCATCGACACGCCGCCAGTTCTGGCCTCGCCCGAGCCCGCCTCGCTCGCGTCTTACGTCCATCAGCTGATCATGGTCGTGGCGGCGGACCAAACCGACCGCCATCAGCTTAGGAAGTCGTTGGAATCGATTGCGTCCTGCAAGAACATCAGCCTGTTGTTCAACAAGGCGCCGCGCTGGAACGAAGCTGAATACACGCCTTACTACGGCTACTACGCGGCGACGAACCCGCCTGCGCCAGCCGCCTCTTCCTGAGAAGAACGGCGCGGATGTATACAGAATATTACAAGCTTCGGGCCGAACCGTTTCTGCTGACACCCGACGAACGCTTCTACTTCGAGAGCAGCGTGCACGCCCAGGCCATGGCGCATCTGATCTATGGTCTGAAGCGTGGGGAAGGCTTCATTGTCATTACCGGCGACGTAGGAGCGGGCAAGACCACGCTTGTCAAGCGCCTCATCGCCAAGATCGATCCGAACAAGGTAGTCGCCGCCCATGTCGTCACGACAATGCTGTCGGGTCACGACTTGTTGCGAATGGTGGCGGCAGCGCTCGGATTGCGTGATCTGCCCGCGGACAAGAGCGGCGTCCTGCTGCGTCTGCAGAACTTCTTCGAAGCGACGCATCGTCAGGGCCGGCGCGCGCTGCTCATCGTCGACGAAGCGCAGAATCTCTCGGAAAGCGCACTGGAAGAGCTGCGCATGCTCTCCAACATCCAGGTTGGGCACTCCGCGCCATTCCAGAGTTTTCTGGTGGGTCAGCCGCAGTTTCGCCGCCTGATCGCTAGCCCCGATCTCGAACAACTGCGCCAGCGCGTGATCGCGTCCTATCACCTGGGACCGCTGAACGTCACGGAGAGCGGTGAATATCTCATGCATCGCCTGAAACAGGTCGGCTGGACGGATGATCCGACCTTCGAACTCGGTGCGATCGAGGCGTTGCATTGGCATACGGGCGGAATTCCGCGCCGGATTAATACGCTTGGAAATCGCCTGATGATGCTGGGCTTCCTGGATGAACTGCATCGCTTCACGCGCGATGACGTCAATCGCGTCGCCGCCGACCTCGCCGGAGAGATCAACGGCGCAGACGACACCGAAGGTGTCAGCATTGCCGATTTGCCGATTGGCGCCAACGATACCGCGCCAAACAGTTTGACGTCGCGGTTGAGCGGCATTGAACAGCGCCTGGCACAGCAGGAAACATTCATGCGTCGGGCCGGGAGCTTCATCCAGGATTTCTTCAATACACGTGGGTCGGGCGCGAATTAGAGTCAGACTGGGTTCGGAGATCTGCCGTGACAACTAGACGGGGAGAAGACGATCCGATCGCCGGCTGGACACGCCGACCCGTCGCCATTGACAACGCCGGCGACTTCAACGCCATGACCGTCGACGTGGAGGACTATTTCCAGGTCGAAGCCTTCTTCTCGCACATCCAGAGAGACGAGTGGAGCAGCCGCGAGTGCCGCGTCGAGCAGAATGTCGATCGCATTCTTCAGTTGTTTGCCGATAGCAAGGCGAAGGCCACTTTCTTCACCCTCGGCTGGATCGCACAACGTTACCCACGGCTGGTCCGAGCCATCGTCGATAACGGCCATGAGTTGGCTTCGCATGGCTGGGCGCATTTTCGCGCCGACCAGCAATCACGCCCGATGTTTTCCGCTGATGTTCTGCGTGCCAAGAAGCTGCTCGAAGACACTGGCGGCGTGCCAGTGCGGGGCTATCGCGCAACTTCATTCTCCATCCGGCGCAAGAATCTCTGGGCGCTCAACGCGCTGGAAGAAGCGGGCTATAAATACAGCTCGAGCACGTTTCCCATCCGCCACGATCTCTACGGCATTCCCGAACAACCACGCTTTGCATTTTATCCCCTCGAAGCCAGCAAGTTCATGGAAATACCGATTACGACGGTACGCCGCATGGGAACCAACTGGCCGTCAGGTGGCGGAGGGTATTTCCGGCTATTGCCCTACGCCCTCTTCCGGCAGAATTTGCGCATGGTGAGAGCACGCGACCGGCAGCCCTGCATGTTCTACTTCCATCCTTGGGAAATCGATCCGGAGCAGCCGCGGATTACGGGAACATCGCTCAAAACGCGGGTGCGTCATTACCTCAATCTCGAGCGCACACAGGGACGGCTCGCCCAGCTCATGAAGGATTTTCGCTGGAACCGCGTCGATCGCGTCTATCCGATCGAAGTGTCGTCATGAGCAGCGCCTCTCTGCTTCTGTGTCATCGCTTGCCATTCCCGCCGAACAAGGGCGACAAGATCCGCTCGCACGCGCTTCTCAAGCATTTGGCCGAAAGCGGTCCAGTGCACGTGGCTTGCTTTATCGACGATCCTGATGATCTCCAATACTGCGATGATGTGCGGCGCATCGCGGGCGGCGAATGTCTGTTTGAATCGGTCGACAAGGCGACGAAATGGCGGCGCGCAATCGCTGCGGTTACCCGCGGCGAATCCGTGACCACGGCCTTCTTCTCGAGTCCGGGCATGCAGAAGTGGATAAGTGAGATTGCGGCGACGGAAGACATCCGTAGTGCGGTCGTCTTTGGCTCCGCGATGGCGCCATACCTGCTCAAGCATCGCGCCCTGTGCGGTCGTGCGATCTTCGACATGGTCGATGTCGACTCGGACAAATGGCGACAATATGCCGAGGCTTCGGTCGGGCCTAAGCGTTGGATCTTTGTCCGCGAAGCGAACGCCATCGCCAAATTGGAGCGAGAGGCAGCACAGGCATTCGGGCGCACACTGCTGGTATCACCGTTCGAGGCCGAGACCTTTCGACGTCTGGCGCCCGAAAGCGCAGCGCGGATCGACTCGCTGAGCAATGGTGTCGATCTGGCATTCTTTTCGCCGGGACCCTTTGCGAGCCCGTTTCCCCAAGATGAACTTCCCATCGTCATGACCGGCCACATGGATTATCGGCCGAACTACGATGGCGCGTTGTGGCTGGCCAAATCTGTTGCGCCGCTTCTCTTTGCTGAATTTCCCAATGCCCATTTTTATTTTGTCGGTGCGAATCCGCCCGCAGCACTGCGCGGTGTCTCGGGTCCGAGAATAACCGTCACTGGAAGGGTCGAAGATGTGCGGCCGTACATTCAGGGAGCGGAAGTAATCGTTGCGCCCCTTCTGATAGCGCGCGGTGTCCAAAACAAAGTGCTAGAGGCCATGGCGATGAAGAAGTGCGTCGTCGCAACGCGAGAAGCGACGCGTGCGCTGGCGATCGAATCGGGCCGTCAACTCTGGATCGCCAATGACGCTCGGTCATTCGCTGACGCAATCGCGGTCGCCATTCGCAGTCCCGACCGTCAAAAGGTCATGGACGGTGCCCGGGAATACGTCGAACGGCACCACGACTGGGCTACGATCATGTCCGGGCTGGATACAGTGCTCGCCCGTCTCGTGAAAGCCACCCCGACGCAGGGCAGCGTGGCATTCTCGCAATGCACCGCGCCTCCTCTTCCCGATAGGGCCGAAATGCGCGGGATCGGCGCGTGACAACGATGCAAGCCGCGACGCCGGTCGGATTGATGGACAGGTCGTGGCGCATTCATGGCGCTGCCCTGGGGGCGCTGGTTCTGCTTATTCTGTTGGCTTTCCGCCATGATGTCGCCGAAATGGTGGTCGTCTGGTGGATCTATCCCACCTATTCGCATGCATTCCTCATAGGACCGATCTCGCTTTGGCTAGTATGGGAAAAACGCGCGCGGTTGCGTCAGATTCAACCCGTCGCCGAGCCGCATGCGCTCTGGGCTCTGCCGGTGATGCTCTTCGTGTGGTGGATGGGAGAACTCTCCACAATCAACGAGCTCAAACAGTTCGCCATCGTCGGCATGATGATTGTGGCCATCTTCGCCATTCTGGGGCGGCAGGTTTTCAGTGTCATTTGGTTTCCGGCGCTCTACCTTTTCTTCATGGTGCCAACCGGGCAATACCTAATCGCCCCCATGCAGGTCTTCGCCACAAAGTTCACCGACGTTGGATTATCCATTCTAAACATTCCGCATCATACGCACGGCACTTTCATCGACTTGTCAAACGGCGTCTTCGAGGTTGCAGAGGCTTGTGCGGGATTGAGGTTTATGATCGCGACCGTCGCGTTGGGCGTGATCTTCGCCTACATAAGTTATCACAAGTGGTACAAGATCGCGCTCTTCATGCTGTCCTGCGTGATCATACCCCTCATCGGGAATGGCTTGCGCGTTCTAGGCATCATCCTGTTGGCGCATTACACCAACAATCAATTTGGCGCCGGAGCTGACCATGTCATCTATGGGTGGGGATTTAACGTTGCTATTCTTCTGGTTCTCTTTCTGGTTGGTTCGTACTTTCGCGATCAGATCGGTGATCACACCGCCCGAGAAGCCGCTTTGCCGCGCTCCGATTCATTGACGCGAACGTTGGCCGTGTTCGCAACAGCCGTAGCTCTGATATTCAGCATACCCGCCTACGCCCTCTGGCATGAGAGCCGGTCACCGGCACCGGACATTTCGGCTCTAGAAAGGCCGATGACACTGTCGGGTTGGCACCAAGTGCGGCCGATCGGCGACTGGGCTCCCGACTATGCCGCCATGGCTGCGCGTCTGACACTGTCTTTTGCCCGCGATGGATCGTCGACGGCAGCGCCGGTCGATCTCTATGTCGGATATTACACCGACGCCACGACGGCTCACGAACTCACCGCCCACATCAGCCATTTGTGGAACCCCAAGACTATGTTGGTGCTGACGTCTTCGCGCGCCAATGCGCGGCTGCAAGGAAAGAACTTGCAGATGCAGGAGTTGATCATCACGTCTCCTGCGGCACGGCGAGTGATCTGGTCGGTCTATTGGATCGACGGGCAATTCACCTCGAACTCGCTTGCCACCAAGCTCTTGCAGGTGCCCGCGGCACTATCGGGGCATGAGGGCCAGGCCATCGTCGCGGTGTCCACCATCGTCGACACCACCGACGATGACGCGCGCCGACGTTTGCGCGAAGCGCTTGTTGCTTTGCGCGATTTGCCGGACAGGCTTAGCGCCGCCGCGCATCGTCCTTCGGTCCCGGGCGTGACAAACTAACAGCTGGAGGCCACGACATGTGCGGAATTGCCGGCTGGTTTGACACAAAAGGCGAGCGTCCCGCCGATCGCACTCTTGTCCAGGCGATGACGAACGCGATCGCCCATCGCGGGCCCGACGGCGAAGCTTTCTTCTTCGCGCCCGGCATCGGTTTCGGACATCGTCGCCTCGCGGTCATCGATCTGGTCACAGGCGATCAACCAATGTTCAGCGCGGACGGGTCGGTCTGCATCATCTTCAATGGCGAGATCTACAACTTCAAAAGCCTGAGGACAGAGCTTCAATCGCTGGGCCGCCGCTTCGTCACGCAATCGGACACTGAAGTGATCATCCAGGCCTGGCAGGAATGGGGTCCGGACTGCGTCACGCGCCTGACCGGCATGTTCGCTCTTGCGCTCTTTGACGCGAACGAACGCTCGCTGTTTCTGGCGCGCGATCGTTTGGGGGAGAAGCCGCTCTACTACGCGCTTCAGTCCGACATGACGCTTCTGTTCGGCTCCGAGCTCAAAGCGCTCAAGGCAAATCCGGCGCTTGCGCGCGACATCGATCCTTGCGCGATCGAAGAGTTCTTTGCCCTCGGCTACATCGCCGAACCCCGAACGATTTACGCCCAGGTTCAAAAGTTACCGGCGGGCGCGACGCTTCTCGTCCGTCGCGGGCAAACGCCTGTTTTGCGCTCCTATTGGGATCCACGCCCCGCCGAAATTCCGCGAGCCGAGCTTTCGACACTAGAAGAGAGTCTGATCGATCGCCTGGGCGCCATCGTGAAATCACAGCTGGTCGCCGACGTGCCGGTTGGCGCCTTCGTCTCGGGCGGCGTCGATTCCAGCGGCACCATGGCGTTGATGGCGCGGGCGTCCAGCGATCCCATCACGGCGTTCAGCATCGGCTTCAACGATGATGCCTTTGACGAAACAAAGTTCGCCCGCCAGGTGGCGGAGCGCTACCACGCACATCACATCGTCGAGCGAATGGACGGGACCGAGAGCAGCCTGGCCGAAAGGCTCCCGGCGATCTTCGACGAACCCTTTGGCGATAGTTCGGCGTTGCCATCCTCCCTGCTCATGCAACTTGCGCGCAAGTCGGTCACCGTCGCGTTGTCGGGCGACGGCGGTGACGAGCTTTTCGCGGGTTATCGCCGCTACGGTTTTCACGCCAGGGAAGAATTTCTGCGCCGCCTTTTGCCCGGTCCCATTCGCGAACCGCTGTTCGGAGCCATGGCGAGCATCTATCCGAATATGGATTGGGCGCCGCGGTTCTTGCGCGCGCGACACACGTTCCGGGAACTCAGTCTCGACTCCTCGCAAGGCTATTTCTGGAACGTCTCGGTTGTCGACGATGAGCAGCGCAAGACGCTGTTTTCGAACGGGTTGCGCAAGTCGCTCGGCGGCTACCACGCCTCGCAAGTGCTCGATCATCACGCCCGCAATGCGCCGAGCGATGATCCCGTCACACGGGCGCAATATGTCGATCTCAAGACCTGGCTGCCGGGCGACATCCTGACCAAGGTCGATCGCACCGCGATGGCGTGCAGCCTGGAAGTGCGGGTGCCGATGCTCGACCATGGCTTTGTCGACTGGGCATTGGGTCTTCCGCTTGCCTGCCGCCAGAGCGGCGGAGAGGGCAAGGTCATCCTCAAACGGGCCTTCGAGCGGCTGGTGCCGAGGGAAATCTTGTACCGGCCGAAGCAGGGTTTTTCCGTTCCGCTGGCGGCCTGGTTTCGCGGCTCTCTCGGGCAACATTTCCGCGCGAGGCTTCAGTCGAAGAGCGATTTCGCGGCTGCCGACTTTATCGAACCCGACGTCGTCGGGCGCCTCATGGCGCAACACCAGAGCGGCATCTACGACCACAGCCGTACGCTATGGCTGGTATGGATGTTCGAAGCCTTCATGGAGCGCGAAAATCAACGCGCGCCAGCTCCGCGCGCGGAACCGGTTGCAGCCGGTTAGACCGCACACGCCTAGCCGGATCGCGACTGGGGCAGGGAACTCGGGAACCTGACGCAGACGTCAATCGATACGGGTGTAAACGCATGACGACAACTGTAAATCAGGCTGACACATTAAGGGGTCGTTAAGTTTAATAATCTCAAGAAAACCGCAATGATTCCCGGTTTGGCACGGATATTGCTATTAATCGTGAAGAGTCTTGCTCCTCGGGGAGCGAAATCATCAGTTGGGGTCCAAAATGAAAAAAGCAATCATCGGAACTTTCGCAGCCGCGCTTCTGGCGTTCGGAGCCACCCCGGCCGCGGCCGACATCGTTTTTGACAAGAGCCTGGGCATTTCTGCGCAAGGGTTTGGAGCTGCTCCGCGGCTTTTGACTGTGCAGTCTGATGGTACAGAGAGTGGCTGCATTTCCGACAGCGGTGGCACACTCGCAAAAGGAAGCGGCTCGTGTATCGCGGACGCCTCCGTGACCAACGGAAATGGTTATACCAATGTTGGTGGCGACGAACATAATGGGCCCACAAATAGTCTCGGGAGCCTGAGCGGATTTACTGATGCCAACCAGATTGTCATCATTTATAATCCGTCACAGACTGGAAATCTTCCCGGCACTGACATTCAAGACCTCACGCTCAAATTCTACGACGCGAACGACAACCTGGTCATTTCGGTGGATGGCGGATGCGGCACTGCCCCCAATTGCTTGGGCACGGCCGCGGATCCCTTGTTCTTCGCCAGCGCGGGCTTTAACCTCGGCAATGGCGGCACGGGCTATGCCCTCGTTCTCGACGCCACGCAACAGGGATTGGTGAATACAGCATGTGGCCCCAGCCTGAGCCTCTGCACCACTCTTGCGGCCGAGGCCACGATATTGAACGCAAATGACGGCCCCGACAGCTTCAGGCTTGTGAACATCAGCGAAGTTTGCACTATCGGTGTCGATTGCCCAGTCACACAGAACGTGCCGGAGCCATTGACGCTCTCGCTGTTCGGAGCCGGGTTGGTCGGAGCAGCGGCTGCGCGTCGCCTCCGCAAGAAGGCCAAGGCCGCCTAGAGGGCCCGCCTAAAAAGATCAGGGGCCGTCCTTGCGGACGGCCCCTTTTTTGTTGTCCTTGATTAGAGACCGATCCTCAGCCGCGTCACGAAGGTCGCAGCGTTGCGTCCGCTCTGGCCCGCGACATCCATCTGATAGGCCGCATCGCTCTGCAGTGAGACTTTCCCTTCAAGGAACGACTTGGTGTAGCCGACTTCCAAGTCGGTTTCCGGGGTCGCTTCGGCAAAACCGATCTGTTCTCTGCCAAATGTGACGTTGCCGTCGGCGTCCACGTCGGTCGCGGCCCGCAGAAGGCCGTTGCCGCTATAAACGTGCATCGGCCGGGTCAGAGCCACTCCCAGCGAATCGTCGCCGAAGACGTCTCGTGTCGCGAGCGCCACGCCGTACGAGCGGCTACGCAGCGCACTCGGGTTGTTCAACAGGCCGTCGGACCGCGCGTCCAGTTGCGTCAGGCCTTCGCCATAAGCAAGCGTTGCGATCCAGCGTGGGCCAAGCGCAAGGCGCAGGGAGGCATCGATCGCGGACGTGTTGGCGGAACGCGCCAGATTGAGCGCGCCGGAACCGACACCGCCGAGGACGCCGTTGACCTCGGCGGTCTGTGACGCAATGACCCCAAGTCCACCCCAATCGGAAAAGTTCCACGACATG
>Ga0070712_100001930_pt1 | contig 12693 bp, 9 predicted proteins | sample LARL81metaG_FD_71396 | JGI IMG/M metagenome (GOLD analysis project Ga0070712, IMG submission 71396) | Corn, switchgrass and miscanthus rhizosphere microbial communities from Kellogg Biological Station, Michigan, USA - LAR L8-1 metaG | ecosystem: Host-associated > Plants > Roots > Rhizosphere ...
ATATTGCCTTCCTGAATGAGGTCGAGGAACTGCAGGCCGCGATTGGCATATTTCTTGGTGATCGCAATTACCAGGCGCAAATTGGCCTCCACCATTTCCTTCTTCGCCTGGAGTGCTTCGCGCTCTCCCTTTTGCACCATTTGCGCGATCCTGCGGAACTCGCCTATCTCGAGTCCGGTCTCGCCTGCGAGCACCTGGATGTCGTGGCGATGCTGCCTGAGCTTTTCCTTGTCTCTGGCGACGAGGTTCCGCCAGCCCCGTGCGGAAAACTTGGATACCCGGTTGAGCCAGTGCGGATGGAGCTCGGAGCCCCGATAGCTCTTTAGGAAGTCCTCGCGCGCGATGCCGTGACTCTCGGCCAGCCGCATCAATTTGCCCTCATAACCGACCAGCCGTTTATTGATGTCATGGATCTGCTCGACCAGCGAATTGATGCGCGCTTGTTTCAAGCGGAGCGACTTCACCTCGGCGATTATGTAGTTCTTGAGTTTCTTGTAGCGGCGTTCCTGCGCCGGCGAGAGGCTCGTATTGTTGAGCTTGAGCTCGATATCCTGATCTTGAAGACGGCGCAGCCGCTTATAGGCGTCCGCAACGTTGTCGAAGATTTGCAACACTTTGGGCTTGAGCTCAGCCTCCATTGCCGCGAGTGACAGCGAGACTTCCATATCGTCGTCGAATTCGCCTTCATCCCGGGTGGCGTCGCTGGGCTCGCCCTCTTCCCCGCCATGGACGGACGAGGGCGTCGGCTTTAGCGGATCGCCGCCCGCGGATGCCGTCGGCGAGACATGGGTCTCTCCCGGGACAGATGCTCCTGGCACCACTGGTGGTGCTGCTATCAGGTGGCTGTGCGGCCCGATTACGTCTGCCGGTGTGGGTTTGGCATCAGGACCAGCATGAGTGGCTTCGAGATCGATGATCTCGCGCAGGAGGACCTTTCCTTCGTTGAGTTCGTCGCGCCAGATGGTGATGGCCTGGAAAGTGAGGGGGCTCTCGCACAAGCCTGCGATCATGGCCTCGCGACCCGCCTCGATGCGCTTGGCAATGGCGATTTCACCTTCGCGCGAGAGCAACTCCACGCAAGCCATCTCACGCAGATACATGCGCACGGGATCATCGGTGCGCCCGACAGGCTCTTTGGCCTCGGATTTGGCAGGGACTGCGCGCCGAACCTCGACCAGCTCGCTCATTTCGGCATCTGCCTCTTCCTCGGGCTCTTCGCCCTGCCCCTCGTCGTCGCTCGCCTCTTCAGACTCGACGACATTGATTCCCATCCCGCTGAACATGGCCAGCACGTCCTCGATCTGCTCGGAAGTAATCCCGCTGGAAAGCGCGTGGATCTGATCGTGGGTGACGTAACCGCGGTTCTTGGCGTCACGGAACAGCGTTTTGATTGCCGCATCGGAGAGGTCGAGCACCGGGCGGTCCGGCGCGAACACGGGACCCGCGCGCTCCGGCACCTGGTGCGTCTCCTTGGTTTTGCTTGCCACGAATCTCCTGGTGGCGCGCTGAGTCGCGCCTGATGGCCGAGTGCGCCGAAGAGCGGTTCTGCCGTGTAGCTGATGGCCACGAGATGCGGCTGCCGCATCGGCTGGCTGTCGCGTCGTTGCCTCGGTTTAGCCGGTTCGGCTCCCGCGGTCGTTCCTTATGGCACACCTTGCTTCGAAAAGCTCGATCGATCTAGCGGCGCTCGGCGTATTCGTTTCGACGGGAATGCAGGCGGCCCCCGAAAGTTTTCCAAAACGATCGTGGAGAACAAATAGCGTTCGCAAAGGCGCATTACCCAGGCGGCATTCGCAAGGCCGCGGCATAAAGACCCGAAAAAGAGCGGTTCGAGGTTGTCGGCAAGTGCTAAAAGAGGGATATATTAACCAGGCCGTAAGTCGAAGGGAGGAAGCAATTCCTGCGAGCAGCTTGGTTGAGGATCGGGCTATGAATGCTCAGGTCGTCTCCCTCCGGGACAACGCCTCGGTGAAGCGTCGGCCGTCGCTCTGGTGGCGTTTTGCGGAGCGACACCTTCCGATCATCGTGATCTATCTGATGGTGGCGACCCTGGTGGGCGTCATCCTCGCTCCCTACGTCCTGGTCACGGTTCCGAGCGGCTATGTGGGGGTTCTGTGGAAACGCTTCGGCGGTGGGACCGTGCTCGATCCGCGCAAGCTCAAGGACGAGGGCATGCGCTTCATCCTGCCCTGGAACAAGCTGTTCTTGTATGACCTGAGACTGCAATCCGCGACCGAGACATACAATGCCATTTCCAGGGACGGCATCAGCCTGACCGCCTCGATCAATATCCGTTACCGGTTGAAGCGCGAATCCATTCCCCAGCTTCACCAGACGATCGGGCCCAATTACGTCGAGGCGCTGGTCGGTCCCGAGATCGGCAACCGGATGCGCGAGGTCATTGCCCAGTACAGTGCCGAGGATGTTTATTCGACCAAGCGCGCGGAGATCCAAAGCAAGATCCGCGAGCGTGCGGAAGCCATGCTGGGCGAAAAAATGATGGTCGGTGGGGAAAGCGAGGAGGAATATTCTCCTTACCGCGTGCCCCTCTATGCCATGCTCAATCTCATCGACACGCTCATTCTCGGCATCGAGCTGCCGAGCGCGGTGGTGACCGCCATCAATCGCAAGATCGAGCAGTACTACATATCGGAAGAATACAAGTTTCGCGTCGCCCGCGAGATCAGGGAGTCTGAACGCAAGAAGATCGAAGCAGAAGGGATAGCCGAGTTCCAGCGCATCGTCAGTCAGGGGATTTCTTCCTCCTACCTGCGTTGGCGCGGAATCGAGGCCACCCTGCAACTCGCCCAATCCTCCAATTCCAAGGTGGTGATCATCGGCGCCGGGCAAAACGGGATGCCGGTCATCCTGGGCAATCTCGACTCACCATCGCCGTCGCAGCCCGCTGCGTCAGGCGGAAGCGCAGCCGCGGGCCCAAAGGAGAGAACGACGGCGGCAACTCCGACGACGCCGTCGGAGCAGCTCCCGGCGGATACCCTGCCGAAACCGTCGGAAAAAACACCATCAGTATCCCGCCAACCAGCGGAAAAAGCACCGTCGGCATCTGCCCAGCCGTCGGAAAAAACAACGCCTCGGCCCGCCGAGCCGCCGGAGGCGCCGCGAACCTATTCCTCCCCGGTCAGTTGGTCCCAGATCAAGGCGCTGTTCGCCCGTCTGGCCGCTGCCCTGCATTCCTCGTCGACGGAGGCAGCGCCACCCGAGACGCCGCTCGCGCAGTCGAGAGCCCCGGAAGCCCCGCCCCAAAGCGAGCGCGCCAGCCCGGAACAACCGTATCCATCCGAACCCGGACCACCTCCACGCCGCACCATGGGAGACGACGTCCCGATGCCGAACGTGAATGCGCGGCCCTGGCCTGCACCCCCACCCCCTGACGCGGGGGACCGTAACGGCCGCGGGCGCTTCTGAACAGAGACTCAAAGCGCGCGGTCACCCGCGCCAGGAGCGGTTGCGCTCGATCAAGTGAAACGTCGATGGCCGGTTCTGCTGCGCGCGCTACGAAGGCAACTTTGCGACCCGTCTCCCTCGGTGCGCTCAAGGTCACGCAGGAGCGCCGACCCGATGGCGCGCTGCTGATCCGCTCCACCGCGGAGCTCGGCGGGTATCCGGAGAAGCTCACGAAGCGGCTCGAACACTGGGCTGCGGCCGCGCCCGAGCGCATATTCCTGGCGCAGCGCGATGGCAGCGGTGCGTGGCGAACGCTCACCTACGCCCAGGTGCTGCATGAGGTGCGGCACATCGCGGCTGCGCTCCTGCAGCGGGATCTTTCGCCTGAGCGGCCCATCGTATTTTTGTCCGGCAACGACATCGAGCAGGCGCTGCTCGGGCTCGCAGCGATGTATGTCGGCGTTCCCTATGCGCCGATCTCGCCCGCGTATTCGCTCATGTCCAGCGACTTCGCCAAGCTGCGCACCATCGTGGAGCTGCTCACTCCTGGGCTTGTCTTCGCCAACGATGGGACGCTGTTTGCGCGCGCGATCGATGCGGGTGTCCCCTCCACGGTCGAGCTGGTGCTGACACGCAACCCTGGTTCCGGCCGACAAACTACGTCCTTCGCCGAGCTTGCCGCGCCTCCGGCCGGCGCGGTCGATCGCGCCCATGCGGCAGTTGGCCCGGACACCATCGCCAAGTTCCTGTTCACCTCCGGTTCGACCGGCGCGCCGAAGGCGGTGATCAATACCCAGCGGATGCTGTGCTCGAACCAGGCCATGCTGGCGGCGGGCTTCTGCTTCGTGCGGGACGACCCCCCGGTGGTGGTCGATTGGCTTCCCTGGAGTCATACGTTCGGCGCCAATCACAACTTCAACCTGGTGCTCACCCACGGCGGCACGCTCTACATCGATGAAGGCAACCCCACCCCCGCCGGGCTCGCCAAGACCGTGCACAATCTGCGCGAGATCGCGCCCACCATCTATTTCAATGTGCCCAAGGGCTACGATGCGCTCATCCCGCATCTCCGCGCTGACCGCGCCCTGCGGGAGAACTTCTTCCGCCGCCTCAAGGTGCTGTTCTATGCCGGCGCTGCGCTGAGCCAGCCGACATGGGACGCGCTGGAACAGCTCGCGGTCGAGGCGTGCGGGGAGCGGATCATTTTTCTCTCCAGCCTTGGGTCGACCGAAACCTCCCCGCTCGCGCTGGCGTGCACCCGGGACTTTCCCCGCCCGGGCAATATCGGCGTGCCGGTGCCGGGCGTGGAGCTCAAGCTCGTCTCCACCGAAGGGCGGCTGGAAGCACGCCTGCGCGGCCCCAACATCACGCCGGGCTATTGGCGCCAGAACCATCTCACGCGCGAGGCGTTCGACGAGGAAGGCTTCTACAAGATCGGCGACGCTGTGAAGCTCGCCGATCCGGACGATCCCTCGCAGGGGCTGTTGTTCGACGGCCGGCTCGCCGAAGACTTCAAGCTCGCGACCGGCACCTGGGTCAACGTCGCTCCGCTGCGGGCGCGCTTCATCGACCATTGCTCGCCCTATGTGCGCGATGTCGTGATCGCCGGGGCTGATCGCAACGAGATCGCGGCGCTGGTGTTTCCCGACCTGGAAGCCTGTCGCGGGCTCTGCGGCATGCCGGCCGATGCGAAGCCCGTCGCGATTGTAGCGCACGACGCCCTGCGTCGGGAGTTTGCGACGTTGCTCGACAAGCTCGCAGCCTCCAGCCCCGGCAGCTCGACGCGGATATGCCGTCTCCTTCTGCTCGAGGAGCCTGCCTCGCTCGATGTGGGCGAGATGACCGACAAGGGTTCGATCAACCAGCGCGCCGTGCTCAAGCACCGCGCGGCCCTGGTGGAGGAGCTCTATGCCCCGGCGCCTTCACCGCGGGTGATCATGGTAGAGGAGCGCGCGTTGGCACCGTAGAGCGCTGATAGCTTTGCTCCGAGCTTGGGGCGGTCCCGGATCAGCGGCGCACCGCTTCGCGCCCTCTCGTTCGGAGATCGTGGAGCGGCTGGTGTATGCGCTCGCGCTGCGCCGCATCCGGGAAACGAGTGCTTGCATGCTGGCCGTGCACCAGCTCTCAGCTGCCGTGCTCGCCGTGAATCTCGGAAAAGAACAAGTCCTTCCAGCTGGCGGGCTTGGCCTTGATGCTTCCGGTGCGCGCGAGGAAGTCCGCAATGCGCTCCGTGTGCTCCGGCGCGAGCGTAAAGTGCAGGTTGTCCTTATCGGCCAGAGCCGCACTGATCAACGCGGGCTCTGCCTTCGTCTTCTCGGCCTTCACATAAATTGCGGCAGCCTGTTTCGGATCATTGGCAATGAGCGCCATGGCATCTCTGATCGCGGCGACGAACGCCGCGAACAGCTTCGGGTTCTCGCGCTGGAACTTCGCCGTGGTCCAGGTGGTCAAGGCCGTCGCCGGACTGCCGAACAGCTCGTTCGAGGACCAGATCCTGCGAATGCCCGGTTTGCCCGTCACCTGCTGGATGAACGGGGGCGAGAACAGATAGCCATTCACGGTCGTGCCCCCGGAGAGGAGCGAGATCGCGCCGTCGGGCTGCGAAAGCGAGACGGTGAGGTCGTCGAGGGCGGTATGTTTGCCCGTTCCGAACAGCCGCTCGGCCTCCATTTGTAGATAGATCGCGGGCACCGAGACCTTCACCGACGGAACGCCGATCTTGTCCCGCTCGCGACTGAGATCTTTCACCGAGGTGAGCTGCGCATCCGTGCTGAACAGATCGTACGGGACCGACGAGAGCGCGGTGACCCCGAGCAGCCGCGAGTCGCCGGCGTTGCGCGTCTTGTCCCATGAGACCATCATGGCGGTGTAGCCGCCGCTCCCCATCTCGAAATTCCCGCTCAGGAGACCGTCATTGATCTGCGGTCCTCCCGCCACGTGCACGATCTCCACCGGCACCGGCGCCATGCCCTGCTCGCGCATGCGCTGCTCGAACAGATGGTTCACGTCGGCGACGTAGAGCGGCAGGTAGCCGAGGCCGAACTGAACCCCGATGCGCAGCTGCTTGACGGTCTGACTGGAGCAGGGGAATGAAGCGAGGAGGACCGTCGTGAAAGCGAGCGCGGCAAACCACGGCACCATCCCGGTCGAGAGATTTTGCTGCCGCCGCATCCTGCTTCTCCTTTTAGATTTGCGATCGGGGCATCCTTGCCCGAAGCGAACAGCGCGTGCAACCGGCGGCGCAGAAGGGTGGGCAATATCGCTTGCGGCGTAGCCAGAAATGCGCTCAGTACGAAAGCGATCCCTGGTCGGGGCCGGGGACAGGTTTTGCCCACGCGGTGGGCACGGCGCGCGGCTTGGGAGACGCCGGAGTGTGGGAGCTGCGCGCCTTTGCCCAACCTATACGGATCCGCGCCTTGACGGTCTTTAGGCGCACTCCAACAAGAGGATCGCGATGATCACGTCTTCTCCTGCTGCTCAACGCATGTCCACGCGCGTTCGTATGCTGCGCACTGTCCTTTGCGCCGCCGCGTGCATTCTTCTCGCTGACCATCAGCACGCTATAGCGCAGAACGATTCCAACCCGCTGATGCAAGGGCGCGGAGGCGACGTGATATTTCCGACCTCCTGCGGGGGCGCTGTGCAGCCGCGCTTCGACGCTGCGCTCGCGGCGCTGCATTCCTTCTGGTACAAACAGGCACGCGAGGAATTCACGGCGATCACGCAGACCGATCCCGATTGCGGGATGGCGCATTGGGGCCTCGCCATGAGCGTGTGGAATCAGCTCTGGGCACCGCCGCAACCCGCCAGTCTGAAGATTGGCCAGGAAGCAATCGAGAAGGCGCGCGCAGCGGCCCGCAAATCTCCGCGTGAAAGCGATTACATCGAGGCGCTCGCTGCCTTCTACACCGATAGCGACAAGCTCGACCACCGCTCGCGCGCGCTCGCCTATTCCAAGAAAATGGAAGCCGTCGCGCAGAACCATCCCGACGACCGCGAAGCGAGGATCTTCTATGCGCTTTCGCTCCTCGCCTCGGCAGATCCGCTGGACAAGACCTACAAGAACCAGCTTGCAGCCGGCGCTATGCTGGAAAAGCTGTTCGCCGGGATCCCGACCCATCCCGGCGTCGCGCACTACATTATTCACGCCTATGACTATCCCGACCTCGCCGAACGCGCGCTCGCCGCGGCGCTGAAATATCAGGTCTGCGTGACCGTGGTGCCGCATGCGGTCCACATGCCTTCCCACACCTATGTGTTGCTCGGCAGATGGAGGGAGACGATCGAATCCAACACTGCGGCGGAGCAGGCCGAGAAGGTCCGCGGCGTCCCTGAGGACCGCATCCATGATCTCGATTATCTCGTGCTTGCCTATCTGCAGCTGGCGCAGGATGCGAAGGCCAGGGAAGCGGTCGATCTCGCCCGGGCGACCGAGGACGACATGGTTGCGCGCAAGCACGATTCCGGTCTGCGCAGCCGTCACTACAATCTTGCGGCGCTGGAAGCGCGGTGGGCGCTGGAGCGCCATGACTGGGCAGCGGCCGCCGCGCTGCCGCTGCGGCCCAATCGCTATGCCTATGCGCAAGCCATTCCGCACTTTGCCCGCGCAGTCGGTCTCGCGCGCAGTGGGCATCCGGACGAGGCGCAGCGCGAGATCGATCAGCTCGCGGCCCTCGTCAAGGCGCTCGCCGACGCCAAGAACCCTTATTGGGCGGGGCAGGTCGAGATCCAGCTCAAGATCGCGGCGGCATGGACCGCGCATGCGCTCGGCCATGAGGACGAGGCGCTGTCGCTGATGCAGGCGGCGAGCAAGGAAGAGGATGGCCTGGAAACCCACGACACCCTCAACCCGGGGCCGATCGGCATGACCGCGGACGAGGGGCTCGGTATGCTTCTCCTCGAGCTCAAGCGCCCGGCGGAGGCATTCAAGGCGTTCGAGGCATCGCTGCGGATCGGCAAGAACCGGCTGCAAAGCTATGCCGGAGCCGCGAGCGCTGCGGCGGCCGCGAACGACGCGCAGAATGCGCGCAAGTATTCCGCGAAGGTCATCGAGCTCGCAGGTGCGGCGGATGGGGCGCGCCCCGAGATCGCGGAAGCCAAAGCCTACATCGCCCGGGCGCAGTGATCTCTCCCCGTCATGCGCGGGCTTGTCCCGCGCATCCACGTCTTTGGTGCCGCAGCCAAGGCGTGGATGGCCGGGACAAGCCTGGCCATGACGGCAGAGCATTCATCGAACTGATCGAATTTGTTTAGGAACGCGGAGACATGCGCACGCGCATTCGCTGCGGCTGGCTGGTCGGCCACGCCAACGGACATCACACGCTCTGGCGCGATGCGGAGCTGGTCTTTCAGGACAACACCATCCTCTTCGTCGGCGAGCGCTTCGCGGGCGAAGTCGATCGCGACATCGATGCGCGCGGCAAGCTCGTCGCGCCGGGCTTCATCGACAGCCACGTCCATTCCGGCCATCGCGCCTCGCACCGCCTGATCAGCGACATCGGGCGCGGTGATTATTTCGGCCAGCCGTTTCTCGAGATCAGCGTGCCCCGCACCGGCGCGCGCGTGGGTGGCGATCCGCGCTACGCGCGGCCCGACGACAAGGCCGCCGCGGAAGATGTCGCATTCAATGCGCGCTTTACCATCGCCGAGCTCCTGCGCAACGGGATCACGACCTTTGTCGAGTTCGGCAGCCAGCTGCGCGTGCAGCAGGCCTTGCTCGATGAGGTCGGCGCGCTCGGTATCCGCGCCTATCTGGGCCCCGGCTTCGACAGCGGGCGCTGGGTCGGCGGCGAAGGCGGCAAGCTTGTGCGCGTGCTGGACGAGGCCGCGGGCGAGCGCGAATTCGCCCTCGCCTTGGAGTTCATCGAGCGCCATCAGGGCGCCCACGGCGACCGGGTGCGCGGCATCCTGGTGCCGCGCGAGGTCGAGACCTGCACGGTGGCGCTGATGCGGGCGGCGGCGCAGGCCGCGCGGGAACGGGATCTGCCGGTCGCGATCCATGCCGCCTACAATATCCACGAACTGTTCGACATCATCCGCGAGCACCAGATGACGTCGGTCGAGCTGTTGCAGCAGGTCGGGCTGATGTCCGACAAGCTCAACATCGGCCACGGCAACCTCACCGCCGACAACGTCCTCGCGAGCTATTCCGGCGGGCACGATCTCGAGATCATGGGCAGCCACCGCTGCTCGATCTCCCATTGCCCCGTGAACATCGCGCGGCGCGCGCGCTTCCTCGACAGCTGGCAGTCCTATCGCAAGGCCGGCGTCAACATCGCGCTCGGCACCGACACCTATCCGCGCGACATGATCCTGCAGATGCGCAACGCGTCCTATTTCGGCAAGGTCGCGAGCCGCAATCTGAAAGCCGCAACCGCCGCGGAGGTGTTCGAGGCCGCGACCCTGGGCGGCGCACGCTCGCTAGGGCGCGACGACATCGGCCGGCTCGCGCCCGGCGCCAAGGCGGACATCATCATCATTGCGCTCGACGGCCGCGGCACCTTGCGCTTCGGCCCCGTGCGCGATCCGATCAAGAGCCTCGTCGACTGCGGCATCGGCGACGATGTGGAGACCGTCATTGTCGACGGGAAAGTATGCATGGAGGACGGCCGCATTCCCGGCGTCGATCTCGCGGAGCTGCGCTCGCGCGCCCAGGCGGCCGGAGAGCGCGTGTGGAGCGGCTGGGCGAATTGGGACTCGCTCGGGCGCACCGCCGACGAGATGAGCCCGTTCTCCTTCCCACGGGCGAATTAGAAGTCTTGCGCCCGAGCCATCTTCCGCCCGACCCATGTGCAGCTGTTCTCAGATGGAGTATCGTGCCCGGCATGGACCGCCGGCTCATGACTGAATATCTGGCCCAGGCTGAGCGGCATGTGGCCGATGGCGAGCACCAGATTGCCTGCCAGCGGGAGATCATTGATGAGCTCGAGCGCGACGGCCAGGATACGCGGATGGCACGCGATGCGCTCGCGCATTTCGAAGAAATGCAGGCGTTACACCTTGCAGATCGCGATCGGCTTCGCACCGAGCTGCAAAAGTATCCTCCCTATCGCCCCAAGCGCGGCCAAGCATAGGGGGAAGTCTCGCGCGGGCCATCCTGACAAAGATGCGCAACTGTGCGCAACCCTCGATAGAGCGAAAAAGGCTTCATTGTAAACAACAGGAAAATTTACAATGATGTTGCTACCAGAGATAGAGTGGGCAAAAAAGCACCTGAAATTCAGCTCCAAGAACACTTGCCTCACGCTCCTACCCGCCCGGCGGCCGCGTCCGTAGTTCGGATGGTTTTTTGCGAAATCGGGAGCAAAGCTTTCAGCGTCGGCACCTCGGGCATCTCCCTTAGCGCCGGTAGTAAAAACCATTGCCGCGCGGTACGAACGGTGAGCCATGGTCCGCGCCAAGAAAAAGCCCGGCGCAGTGTCCCGGCCAGGCTTTCAGCGTGCTTTCTATTTGTAGACGAGTCCCGTTACACCGTCAACAACTCACAAGTTGCATTTTACTCGAAGGGCGTTCCTCCACCTCCGCGGAGAATGCGCCTAACTAAGTCGCGCGAGAAGTCGGCCTCGATTTATGCAACCATCAGTTCCGTCTGTTCAAAGGTCCGCAGTTCCTGCAAGTTGATGGCGATCGCAACAAGCCTCATACTGCCAGCCTGTCGAGCAAGCCCTTGGCCTCCTTCAGATCGCGCGTGCCAAGCCCTTCGGTAAACCAGCCTTGGATCGGGGCGAGAACATCGCGGGCCTGTTGTCGCTTGCCCTGATCGCGCCACAGCCGCGCCAAGGTCATTGCCGCCCGCAACTCCCAAGACTTTGCCTGCTGCTTGCGCGCAACCGCAAGTGCACGACTGAGATACGTCTCTGCCTGTGCTGCATCTCGACCCGGCGATAGCAATGCGATTTCTCCCGCAATGCGATTGACCTCGGCCGCGTACCACGTCTCATTCGTTGCTTCATTGCGGTCATCGCTTCACCAATGCAGCGCCTGCCTTCAGTTGGAGCGTTGCCTGTCTCCCGTCGAAACGCCGTCGAGAATGAGCTCGTATCTCTGAACCAGAGCGTTAGCGCAATCTCGGTTACCGAGCGTCCTCTCTGTTCCAGCATTGTCTTGGCGCGCTCGATTCGACGCTTGGCGTGATATCGATGCCGCGGGACGCCAATGCCCTCGCGTGCTTTTGGCGTGCTCTCACATCAAGCTCGCAGTGCCCGACGTAGCACTCGTGATCGCAATAGGAGAGGCGGGTTGTAAGATCTCGCAAGTACTCTCCCCGATCGGCTCACAGCACAACGCGCAGAAGGAGTGCGGGTGGGGCGTCCTGCCGTTCACGAGGACGAATTTCATCTACGGCCTCCCGGCGAGGTGGCTCACACGGGCGACGGCCGTATCCTGGAGGCGGCACTTTCAACGATCGCGCTGAGGAAGACGGGGATGCTCATTGCTGCGGCAAACCCGATCATCGTGAGTACCAACTCAAGCATGGCGGAACCTCCTTCGCTGCAGGCGGTCCGAGGTAGTGTGCAGCTAGCTCGTACCGCGGCTGTTGCTCTGAAGTTGTTCTTGCCAGCCGGTTTTTTAATCGGGCGCTGCCTGAATGCAGCATTCTCACCGTGTGAATAATTGGGTGCCATCCTGGGGCCGCGCACCGCGACCGCGCGCGGTTTTGACTAAATCCACGCCGGTAACGCGGGGGCGGGGCAGGTCGTACGACTCCGCCTGGTGAGCTCAGTCGAGCGCGCTCGACTATTTATGGCGTCTGAATGCTGAATTCAGACGCCGGCGCATTCTACGAACAAGAGCGCAGTGACATCTCCCGCCCAGGCGGCTCGATGGATCGACGACGATGCCGGCTTATGGACGACCCGACGCTCAGAGCTTCGCCGCCACGATGGCAGGAGGATCCAATGGGAGTAGAGGCCGAGAGCTTCAGTCAAGCGCTACATTGGCTTCGAGACGCTCGCAAATCGCGCGCCCGGTGAATTACATGTATGCCATTCATTTTGCAAATGCAACATTTGCATTTGCAAATCTAGCGCATGCAAGTAATTTCTGGTGTTGAAACGGTCCGCAACAAGGGTCGATCCGGGAGGAAACGCGTGCGCGGTAATCATTTGACGCCGGTCGAGGCTGCGACCGGCACACCGGCAGGCGTCGGCATGCCACGGGGCAAGTTCCTCAAGGCCGGCGACGAAGTGCAAATCGAAATCGCGAACTGCGGGAGGTTGCGCAATCGCATGATAACCGAATGTGAGCGGGAGTGATGACCATGTCTTCAACTGTTGACGCCAGCCTACA
>Ga0070712_100001931_pt1 | contig 12692 bp, 13 predicted proteins | sample LARL81metaG_FD_71396 | JGI IMG/M metagenome (GOLD analysis project Ga0070712, IMG submission 71396) | Corn, switchgrass and miscanthus rhizosphere microbial communities from Kellogg Biological Station, Michigan, USA - LAR L8-1 metaG | ecosystem: Host-associated > Plants > Roots > Rhizosphere ...
ATGAGGAAAGGCGGTGATTCTGTGGAAGCCTTTTATTTTGTTGGCGTCCCCGACGGGATTTGAACCCGTGTTACCGCCGTGAAAGGGCGCAAACAAACTGGATCACGTTGTAATTACAAGGCAGCGGTCGCTCTGCAATGCCCTGTAAGGAACGGCTAGAAACGCTAAGGAACGGGTCTTGGTTGTACCGTCCTTGTACCGCGAGCTTTGGCACTGGAAGCCGGAAAACTGGGAGATCTGTTGATCTTGAGAACGAATCGCAAGGATGTTCTGGAGCCATACTGGCAAGATGAGACGGACTGGCTCTGCACGGTCGAATTCTTGCCCAATGATGATCCCGAGGCTCGGATGTTTGCCTCGGACATCATGGGGTATCTGTTCGGCTATGCACATTTGACGAACACTCGCTCCCTGGCACTCGTCGGCGATCCCGAGGCCAATGCTTACGAACTCCTATTCTCCTTTTCGTCGTCTGAAGAGAAAAAGGAGTTTCTGGAACTAGTCCGCTCAAATCCGGAAATGGGAAACGACTACATCGAGAACGATTTGTCGTCGCCCACAACTGAAGAGATCAAGGATGCTCGTCCACTCGCGATGGTCCTACCCCAGGATGTCCTTAACCATGCCGCGCTGATTACGGCAACCCTATGCGCGTATACACAAGGTGATCGCTGGATATCGTGACCTTCAATCTGATCACAGTGGACCAAAGAACATCACCCGCGCGTTCGAAGGATCTTCAGATACGGTAGCTCTGATTTAACCCGCGGCCACTTCCTCCAGCCGAGCGAGGGTATCCGGGTATTTCCGCACGAGAAGAACCAGAGCTGCTGCCTGAGGGTTCGGTTTCGCGCGCCCTTGTTCCCATTTTTCTAGCGTTCGTTCGTTAATGCGCAGTTTGCGTGCGAACACCGCTCTTGAACAGCGCAGCCTCTTTCGAGTGTCTCGGATGAGCTTGGAATCTACCTTCGGGAGCGGTGCCGCATCTACTTTGTAGCTGCGGAGCGTGATCTTTCCCTCGCGATGGCTCTTCATCGCAGCCACACCCTCCACCAACTCGCCAAAAATGTCTCTCTTTGCCATCATCATATCCTCCGTGATCTGCTCGGTCGAACTCGCCTTGCCGCACGTGCCTCCAATTCGCTTTCAATCGCCGTTCTGAGAGCCTTCTTTTCTTTTACCGTTAAATCTGACGCTTCGTCTTTATCGTAGGCTGTCATCAGCCATATCTCGCAATCGGACCTAAAGTGGTAATAGATAATTCGCAACCCACCCCTTCGTCCCTTGCCCCGCCGGGCATCCGACCAGCGCATCTTTCGAAAGCCGCCGGTACCGGGCATTACATCTCCGAGTTCCGGATTCGCTGCGAGCTCTGCCTGTAGAGTCCGATATTCATCGTCGTCCAAGTACTTCGACAGATGGCGCGTAAAAGCCGGCGCTTCAATGAACTCCATGGGCATTTTTATACGCTAATAGCGTACAGATTCCATATCCTACGCTATTAGCGTATGATTGTCAAATTGAGCTAGCTGGAACAGAACCAACGACCGGTGGCGTGACGGGGCAATAGCGAAGTGTAATAGGTCTCAATCGACGTCAATACGCACGTAGCCAGATAGCATCAGCCACAACATTACTATCATCGCCAAGCTGACCAGTCCGAGAATCAAGAGGCCTTGACGGTTCTTAAATCTGCTAACGACCCGCCTTCTGCCGGCCGGAGAGTAGATACTCATTGGGATTTCCGAGTGAGCAGGCGGCAAATCGTTGCCAAGCGTCTTATCTCAACGGAGCAAGACGAGTGCAAAGCCCAGTTTGGCACCGGGGAAAACAGTCAATCGTTTCCATAGCCTCTATCATTTGCGATGCGCCACATGTTGAATGTCAATGACTCGCAAGTTGGACCGCAGCCGATCTTGGGTTCACTGCGGTCCCCTCGCGCGTTCGAGATCAGAAGTGGAAGCCCAACTCCGCGGTCAAAATTCGCGGCGTTACGTAATACGTTCCACTGAAGGTGGACAAGAAATTGTAGAGGGCAACCCGGTTCGTAATGTTGATAGCGGTCAACTGAAGGCTGATCTTGTACTTGTCACCGTGGAAAAGGTTGTCATGACCCACGGCAAGATCGAAGAGATGCCGTGGCGCAATGCGGGTGGGATTGTGATCGGCATTGTTGGTTCCAGGCGCGGTGATTGATATCAGGGTCGATCCATACTGCGTTCCGGGGCAGAGTCCATTGGGACTGATGGGCGTGCCGAGAGGATTTGCCGTGCTCGGCGGGGTCGCATGTACCGAGCCGCAGAAGAGACCCGCCTGGAACTGTTGATCAGGGCTGAGACCGGAAACGTCGACGATGGTGTCGGTGCCGTTGGGTCCGTTGTTGCAGTCACCGCCTGCGCACGGTGCAGGCCCGGCGACCAGACCACCGTCGTAGCGCCAGTTGAAGCCGAACCAGGGCCCGCGCTGCCAGGGTTGGTATTGGAGATGGGTGGTCTGATTAAATTTCTCGTCGTGATCAATGCGGAAGACACCCCCGGCGGCCGACGGTGTCGCACAGGCTCCGCCGATCTGCGGGAGGAAGAACCGTGACGCCACGCTAGAGAAGACTACGAGTGCCGAGAATCCGTGAAAATTCGGCACGCTCACGCGGGCGGCATAGCCCGGGATCTTGGAGTTATGCCACTCAATTGGGAACGTGATCGGCGTGCTCCCAAGGATGCTGAAGTCGTAGCCGTAGCCGTTGTGAGTGTATTTCCAGATGTACTCACCGGAGAAAACCAAGTAGCGCCCAAAAGCCTGTTGCAACCCGGCATGAAACTCATTGCGCCAGCCCGGGCTGAAGGGCGTCGCTCCGGGAGAGTTACAACCGAGCAATGGATTCAATACAGCTGAGCTGCATCCTGTGCTGGAGAGCACCAGATTTTCGTTGAACGGAGTCTCCAATACTCGTGCGTAGGAGATGCGCAGAACCGTGTTGCTGGGCTTGATGTTGTAGGCGACACCGAGGCGAGGCTCAGCTTCCTTGTGCGTGCTCAATCCGTTATAGAAATCGCCCCGCAGGCCAAGGTTAAGCGACCAGTTTCCTTTGGTGATCGTATCCTGCAGGTAGAGGGCGAGCTGTTTAACATCGGTGTGTCCGTTGGACGCGAAAAGAGTTCCTCCCCGGGTCAGGTCGTACGGCGCAAGGTTGGGATCGACGGAGGCGCTTGCGGGGTCGTTGAACGTAGGATCGACGATGCCGAGCTTGTCGTGTTTGTCCAGAAACGTTTGCTGATAGGTGACCCCCGCCTTCACGTTGTGGATACCCTTCACATAGGAGATATAAGAACGAATTCCGGCATTTGTGAGGGTACGGTCCTGGCCCACGGTCTGCGACTGCAGATCGGGCGCGAGGTCGGCGAATGGGTTGCCGCTCGGATAGTAGTTGTACTGATCCCGCCGGACGAAAGCCCCCAGGGTCAAGACTGTGTTTGTGTTCAACAACGAATCCACGAGGGCGCAATGTTGAAAGTCTTGAGAGAGGACAGCGATGATAAGGGTCTGGACCGACGCCGCTGACGCGGGAGTGCTCGACCGCTTCGGCGCGCGCGGCAGCACCTTTGTGTATCAGCCGGGCGCGCCGCCCGCACGCGCGGTGTCCGTAACGATGCCTATGCGCCTCCCCTCTGGTCTCGCGACCGGCTCGTCTCCCCAAACAAAACTTCTGCCCTCTCAAAGAGCGGGGCTGCTGCATACCGATTGTTTAGCAAACTCAGCCGCTTTGCTTCGTCGAGTATTATTGACGGATCAATCAGCTGCAAGGGATCATTTATGGATTGGAGTTCTATCCTGAACGGAAACAGAACAGCTACAGTGACAAATACAGTAACAATTACTGTGGTGAGGAGTTACAGTATCGCACGCGTTCGACTAACAACTCCAACTCATTGGCACCCCAATATAATGCGCCTAAGAACACCCGCCCGACGCAGCAACATAATTCGATATATCTATTTCGTGACTAATTCCACGCATAGACGCAGCACACTAACTGCCGATGGATGCTGAGTCTCTCAAATGCGTACCTAAGAACGCGCGCGGACGGGCCAGTCGTCTGTATTTGCGTACCAGGAGTTCCTTTAGCAATTCATCATTCCGCTCCAACGAGCAACGATTGGCGTTCAGGCTTTTGGCTCGGGGAATAAATCTTAATTTAAGAAAAAGCAGGGCGCCGTTGAGGGCATAGAAATGTTTTGATCGAACGGGCTATATGTCGGACAATATCTCCCCATGTTCATGCCGGACCGCTGGATCGTTCTAAAGATCCGATTTGAAGGACCGTTTGTTTTAATTGGTTTCCTTGCCCCGGACTCCAAACTGAAGACATTTTCTGCGCTCTGGGAAAACGGGACAGCCCTAGCTTTTAAAAATGAACTAAGCGATTTGCGCGAGTTGGTACTGAAGGAAGCCGCCAGGTTGCCATCGCAACGCGAGGGGCCACACGCGATTTCTCCAGTGCCAATACCGCTGTTTCTCGATTTTCCCGTAGGTGTAGAGCAGAGGCTTTACGAATACGTTGCAGCATCATTAGTGAATCTGGGGGCTCCCCTCAGATTTCAACTGGTGTTGCTTCACCGAGGCACGTGGATTCGCCGGCGGTTGCTACGATTGCCAATACGCATTCAAACTGTCGGTACCGCAGCTGAGACAATCAGTTGGACTATCAGGAGCGCCGGTTGGTATTTAGGTCGTCCCACTGTTGAAAAATTCGGAATACGGTTTACATCCGGTGATACGTACACTGCAGATCAAGACATTGTGATCGGAAACACCTCTGGCATCATGCGTTCTATCGCAGCACGGCCACTTGCACATCGTCCGAGGCTGGTACTTAATTGGGGAACGTCGCTTCCAGATCAGGTACCTCAAGTTCCATCTGGTGTCGCTCTCTGCGAAATTGAGGGAGATGAGTCAAGTGTGGTGGCTGCTGTTTACCAGTTGATTTTCGGCTTGATTCACGACTTCCCATTACACGAAGCTGTCGCCTCGTCCCAACGCACCACTCCAACCCGCCAACGTCTAATCGCTGATCCAAGGTCGAACCAGTCATTGCGAATTCTTGATGCGCTGGAATCAGCAAAGAGAGAGGGCATCCGGTGGGAGACAAAACTAGGACCAGTATTTACTGCGGCAGCGAATAAAATGAAATTCCCGGAAGAGATCGTGGAGCGTGCCGCGGGCCACATTCGCAGCTTCGTTGGTGACTTCAAGAACTTCGAACGTGAGACACATGGCCTAGAGCCCTTGGCAGACTTGGAGTCAAATATAGCTAACTGGCGTTCTCAAGCAGATCGTGTGATATCGCCACTTCGCCTCAGTCGACGGCGGGTATTTTCGCTTAGGGAATCTCAGAACCGTTCAGTGGACGCTGCGCTGGAACGATTGGAGACGGAGCCTTTGCTGCAATCGTTGCCCAAGAACTCAACATTAAAGAGTGCTGCACGGTACCAGCTCAGGCTACACATTGGTAATCGTCTGGTGGACAGCATTGTCGCAGGTAAGATTCCGTCGATAGATCCTCTTTTGTCGGACCCAGAAGATGCTCGCGGACATGAACTCGAATTCCTTCTTCAGCCAAAGGATTTCGATGTTCTATCCCGTCGAGCGCAACGATTTTATCTTCCCCTAGCAGGTTCGAGCGATCCGGTCTACTTTACCATTCGGGCGCCACTTCAAGCACTCGATGCAGCAAGCCTTCGCATTTTGCTTTACTACAGAAATCACATCGTCCAGTCCTTCTTGCTAACAGCGGAAATCGCCGAGGAGGAACGCGGGAGCAACTCTCCGGAAAGCTTGAAGGTGTCTCTTGAGTTTACGCGCACGAAGCGGTTCACAAATCTTGATGAGTTGGGGCCTCGCCGTTTGTCCATTGCAATAAATCAGGGGCCTAACGCGACGCACGATGTCTCATTCAAGGGGACAAAGGTTGACGAAGGTAAGGTGCGCTTGGATCCTTACACGTTCGACGACAAACTGATTGCTCTTCGTAAGTCTTTGAAGGAAGCAACTGCCGAGCCTTCCGACCCAACTATCGCTCGCGCGTATCCACAAGTTAACGATGGTGATCTCGCTCCTGCAATGGCTGCCGATGTGCTTCGCGATCTGGCGATAAAGGGGAAAGAACTCTACGACGCGCTGTTTGATCGCGCCGCCGCGCAGAATGAGAAATTGCGGTCCGATCTGGTTGATGTCAGCAAAACTGAAGACAAACGGTTACAGGTGGTGCGGTACGACTTGGACTATGTGTTTCCCTGGACCATCCTCTACGATTACAAGCTGCCAAGAGACAGGAGGCAAGCCGCCTTTTGCCTGGGCCGGTTACGTAGTACGAATGGTGATATAACGCCATGCGGACACAAGTCGGATAGCGGAGTTTACTGTGTTCGTGGATTTTGGGGCATACGACATCAAGTCGAGGAACTCTTAGGAAAAGGTAGTCTGACCGATTCCCACGTATCGCTTCCAACAAAATTGGCAGCGATTCGTATTGTTGCGGATCAAGAACTTCCCCAAGCAAAAGAACTTGAAAAGGGGCTGACAGGCGAAGTCGGCAAAAATGCGGTGACTGCTGAGCCGATTGACGAAGAGGAATTGATTACATTGCTTTGGAAAATACCTCCCGAACGCCCGGCCTTGCTTATTGTGCTTGGCCATATGGAGGAGCAAGACGAACGCATTCGGTTGGTGAGAGACCAGAAGTGGCTATCCAGGGCTGAGCTCGCCGACCGTGCACACGAAGAGAGAGAAGCGTGGAATCAGCCGCGCTCCGTCGTTCTTCTCATGGCATGTGACTCGGCGGCTGGAACTCTCAAGACTGTTAACAACTTTGTGATTGCTTTTAACACGGCTGGTGCGGCTGCAATCGTAGGAACTGAGTGCATCGTCGATTCAAAGCTCGCGGCCGAGTTTGCTCAGGAAATCAGCATCGCAATGTTGAAGGACAAGGTTCGCCTAGGAGCTGCGATCACTAAGTTTCGTCGTACATCTCTCCAACGTGGCAATCCTCTGGCATTTGTTTTCAATGCCATCGGAGACGTTGATTTGAGGATTCAATGAAGCTGCTACCGAAGATTCTGCTCTTGCTTGTCTATGGTACGGCAACTGCCTCTGGGCAAACGGCGTTGGTGACAATTAATGGCGGGAGTACTGTCGACTTGTGCGCGAGCTGTGAGAGGCCGCAAATCCGTATGGCGGTCACTCCCGCCCCTAAGTTTCGGCCGACTGAGGCACCAACCGTATCTGAGGTAAGCGTGGGCACGCTCCGGGACACCAGCCTCCGAGATGCGTTTAAGGCGACATGGGAGAAGGGCAAGGATAATTATCCAATTGCACTGGTCATCGACGTTGTGGACCCGGCGAAGGTAAAAAAAGCTGGCACCTACACTGTAGTTTTGAATCTGCTGCCAACTGTGCAGCCGGACGCACCGCCCCTGACAATTCAAGTACAGCATCCAGCAGCTCAGCTACAGGTGCCGTCCAAGCTGGTGGTGCAACGCGTGAAATGGTTTGCGGATGATCAACAAAGCCTCTATGTCTCGGAAACCACTGGGAAGTCCGCGATCACCGATATACAGGTTTTACCTGGGCTGCAACCTTCTCTTCTTGCCAATACACCTGTCAGCGGGATTCTGAACGTCACTAACCTGGACAAAGCGGAGCCCGGTAAAACCAGGAAGGTCAGCTATGAGCTAAATGGATGTTTTCCCTTGGGCACCGTGACCGGATCAATGCAAATAACAGCACCACAGCTTACACAATCGGTGCCTCTGAACTTTGAGGTGCACAGCAGACTACCTTTACTGATGATTTTCGTCTATGCGCTGATGGGCACAATCATAAGCTGGTTCCTAAAGGCAGTTTTGCAAACTCGAATTGAACTGAATGAAGCCCGCAGCAAGGCTCGAGACTTGCTGCAGCTGGTGAACACTGATTTAGATAAGCATATCGACAAAGATTTTCGTCAGGCCATCGCTGGGCCTAAGGCCAAACTCGAAGGTTCGTGCGCTGGAAATTCGGCAACTGCCATTGAAACAGATTGCCAAGCTTTAGAGCAGAAATGGCACGACGCCTTAAAGGAGCTCACCACACGACGGGATGCTGTTCAAGAATCATTTGATGAACTTCGCTCGATCACTGATAACACCTGGCAAGTGCCAAAACCAGTGGCTGACATCATCGCCGATGCGAAGAAGGGTCTCGATAATGCCGCGCCAGCCCTAACCGCTGATGATTTGGATCACGCCGCGACTGCCCTGAAAACACTATTGAGCGACCTTGGTCAAAACATAAAACTACGAGCCCTGGAGTGGCAGCAGGAAATGGCTAATTACTTCGACGCCCTACAGAAGCCTCGCGGCGGCATTTCGACAGGGCTAAAGGCAGGTTTCAAGACTGCCGCTGATAAGCAACAGTCAGCCCTTGTTGCTATCAAGGATGACACGCCTAGCTCGACTGTATCGGACATTGTGCGTGTCTTGTCTATTCTCAGTATTTCGCTTGTTCGTCTTCGAGATCCCCTCTCGCAGTTAACAACCGAACTCAATAGCGAAGTGGATCAGACGCTGAAGAAATTATCGACAGCACCTGATCAGACCTCACTGGAGGAACTTGAGAAGAAAACGTTGGATTTCGTGAAAACACTGCTTGAAGTGTCCGTTGATCCGTCGCGATCTTTGATCACATTACCATCACAATTATCCTCTCTCGACCAAGCTTGGCGCGACGCGCTCTTAAAGCAACTCGGATCGAAAGACCCAAAGTCAGTGGAGGCAAGCTTAAACATACAGGACTATCCAGGAGCAACAACCACGACGGTTGCTCTGCTAAAGGGTAGCAGTATTCTTAGCAGTGTTCCAACAGCACCCTCCCCGTGGCCATCTCGGGTTTCAACCGACTTCGTGGCCGGTCCCGTCGCGTCGTACCGGACCTCGGTGCAGACGCCAGCCTTGCCCCAATTTGCAGATCGCACACAGATAACGTCTGCGAAACAATTGTTGTGGGATAAGAGCCTACAGAGCTTAATCCTTTTTGTGTTGGTTGGACTCGGTGCGATGATGTTGTATCAGAACACCTTTGTTGGAACGTTTGACGATTTCGCGAAGGTTTTCTTTTGGGCATTCGGGCTCGATATCACATTCGACGCGGTGCGCCAGGCAACCAGACCCAAAACGAGCTGAATGATCAGTTTTCCAGATTTCACCGGGTCTGCGCCGAACGAGGTGGCTGAGGCGATGCTCAACTGTGCCGGGAACCGAACGCGATTCATGCGCATGTTGCAAGATTGACGGATTGACTGCGAGATCATAGAGTGGCAATTTAAAAGCCAGCACACGTGGAGGACAGCGATTCTTGATCCTGTCGTTCGCCAAAAGTAAATCGTTTACAGATCATTGACTCTTCAACAGCATAGGCGGAACATCGGGCACCATGCTCGGCTTCATCTTAGGTCTGTTTCGCCTGGTTTTCTTATTCGGAAAAGGTCATCAAGCGGTCGTTCTGGAAAACCTCGCCCTCCGCCAACAACTTTCCATCTACAAGCGTAAGCGAAAGCGTCCACGATTGGCCGGGCATGATCGCTGGTTCTGGATCGGATTGTCTCTTGTATGGAAAGGTTGGCGTCAAGCTTTGTGCATAGTCCATCCCGACACGGTGGTGCGCTGGCAGCGTGACCGATTCCGCCGGTACTGGGCGCAGCTTTCAAAGAGATCGGGAAGAACAGGCCGGCCTTCCGTCAGCCTTCAGATTCGCAGGTTGATCCGAACATTGGCGCAAGCCAACCCTTGTGGCGCGCGCCGCGTATTCATGGCGAACTGAAGAAGCTCGGAATCGAGGTTTCCGAACGAACCGTGTCTCGTGTCTTGCGGACCGTGAAGCGGCCGCCGTCACAGACCTGGCGAACCTTCCTCCAGAATCACATCGCGGAGATCCTTGCGGTCGACTTCTTCACCGTGCCGACGATCGGCTTACGAGTGCTATTCGTGTTCCTTGCAATCGAACACCAACGGAGAAGAGTTATTCACTTCGGCGTCACCGAACATCCGACCGCTGAATGGGCGGCGCAGCAGGTTGTCGAAGCCTTTTCTGAACGTGATGGCAAGCATTATTTGATCCGTGATCGTGACTCGATCTACGGCCACGAGTTTTGTCGCCGCATCCAGTCTTTGAGTATGGAAGATGTCGTCACCGCGCCCCAGAGTCCTTGGCAAAATGCGTTTGTGGAAAGGCTGATCGGTTCGATTCGACGTGAATGCCTGTACCATGTGGTGGTCCTGAGTCAGCGGCATCTCCGCCGTCTATTGAAGAGTTACTTCGCCTACTACCATTGCTCGCGCATACACCTGGCGTTAGCCAAGGACGCTCCCGACCCACGAGCCATCATGCGTCGAGGCGAGATCATTGCGATTCAACAAGTTGGTGGCTTGCACCACCGCTATGAACGCCGCGCCGCGTGAGAGCGGAGGACAAGATGGACACGCTGGAACGGTCGGCCGTGGTGGTCAAGCCCAAGCGCCTTTTCTGGATTGGCTCCGGGCCGCCGGCCCCACCAGCCTTGACCTTACCTTGCTCGATCTGGTTCAAGAACCAACCATCTACCTCATTCCGGAATGTGACACGAATGAGGACGTAGCCGAGGTCCTACGGGAATTGTCCGAAGAGATCTTCGAAGAACAACTGGCGGGCTGGTACGCGGACAACTCAACCTGGCCACCAGACCGGAGTTTCGAAGTCTTCTGCCGGGGGTTCGACTACCAGCATCACTCCATGTTGGTCGATCTTTCCGATGAGCCCTTGATCACGATTAAGCCGGGTGCTTCGTTTCAGACCCAGTATCGCCCGCTCACCGGCACGATCTAGTTTTGGCGAAGGACAGGAAGGGGAAGTGTCGCAAGAGGTGGCTGACGAGGATTTACCACCGCTACAGCTATCTTCGCCGAAAGAAGGAAATGAGAGCGGTGGCATCCGGTGAAGCATTTGTCTGAAAGGCCAAGGGGGCCCGATCCAAGGCGGTCAGCGACTTACTGAGTGTAATGGCGATGTTACACCAATTGGACAGCCCTCTTCAGGTTTCCCCGCCGGAGTCGATCTTCGGTGACAAGTTTAGGAAGCACTCTTCCCCCGAAGAATCGCTCGGCGCCCACCGGAAGCTGCATAAACAACAGAGGCCGGGATAGTCAGTTCAATCTCGGTACCCGAACCATGCTCACTTTTGACCCTCAGCTTACCCCTTACCATTTTGGCGCGTTCCTGCAGGCCGGGCAATCCGTAGTGTCCCGCTCGCGCCCCCGACTCCAGAACTTTTGGATCAATACCTTCGCCGTCGTCCCGGATGCGCAAACGAAGCTGCCGATGATCATACTGGACTTGCACTTCGATACTCCCCGCGTGGGCGTGCTGGAATGAGTTGCGAACCGCCTCGCCCGCAATCCGATATATATCGTCTCGCAGGATCGGCGCGAGGTCCCGCGGTGTACCTTCCACATCCACGCGAACCGAGGGAGAGTTCGAGCCGCCTTGATCCGCAAGTTCCGCGCAGAGCAAACGGATCGCCCGGGCGAGGTCATTCGTAACGGCAGTCGAAGAGCGAAGGCCCTGGACTGCATCGCGAGCTTCAGTGACTGCTTGCCTAGCTTGATCTATTACCCCCTCCAGTGTCCTTTTGAGCTCGGGACGATCCGAAAGCTGATACGTCACGACTTGAAACTTCCACAACGCCGCTTGAAAGCTCTGCAGCAAGGTGTCGTGCAATTCCCGCGCGATGCGCGTCCTTTCTCCAACACGTTCTTCCATGCGTGCCTCAAACTGCCGTGCCAACTGCCTCAGTCGCAGCATGTAGAGCGAATAAAGAAGCACAATGGTGGTGACAACACATAGGGCTTTGAACCAACCGGTTTGGTAAAAGGCCGGCAGGATGGTGAACTCCGTAGTGCTCACTGCGTCGGACCACACGCCATTGGTGTCGGTAGCGTTGACGTTGAAGTGATACATGCCGGGAGCGAGATTGCGATAGTTCACCGGGCTGGCCGCGCGGACTTCGTGCCAGTCCTTGTCAGTTTCCTGCAGCTTGTAACGGAAGTGGACCGCTTCCGGGTCAGACAGGCTGACAGCGGCGTAGCTGATCTGCACGCTCGAGGTGTCGGCGGGAAAGCTTAGGGACGAACCAACACCATAACTCTTTTCGTCGGCAGAGACGGACTCAATAGTGAGCGGGGGCGCGGCAACCTTGTTTTCGGCTTGATTCGGGTCGAGCCACGCTACACCGCCGCTCGTGGCAAACCATAACCTTCCATCCGTGCCCTCAACGGCCGTGTTGAGAGGACGTACTTGAAACGCAAGTCCGGGGAAGCCCTCCCGCTGTCCAAGGTGCTCACCTTTAACCTGATAAGCAGGGCTGTCGAGTGCCTTCGAGATCTCCGCGCGGCGGAGATGAAAGACCCCACCCAGGCCGTTAAGCCATAAGTCCCCATTGGCTGTTTCCACGATTCCGGAGATGCCCCGCAGCCATTCTTCATCGGTGGCGTGGATAGTACGGAAGCGTCCATGATCGAACTGCTGCAATCCAAATTCGCCACCGATCCATATCTCCGGTCCGCGTCCGTAAATTGCGGTGACATTACCCACACGAACTCCATCGTTTGCGCCAAATACCTGGGCTC
>Ga0070712_100001932_pt1 | contig 12686 bp, 8 predicted proteins | sample LARL81metaG_FD_71396 | JGI IMG/M metagenome (GOLD analysis project Ga0070712, IMG submission 71396) | Corn, switchgrass and miscanthus rhizosphere microbial communities from Kellogg Biological Station, Michigan, USA - LAR L8-1 metaG | ecosystem: Host-associated > Plants > Roots > Rhizosphere ...
GCCGATCATAAAGAACAAGACATTCTTCTTCGTGGACTTGGAAAAGATTCGGCAGCAGGATCCGAGCAACCTTGAGGGCATTGTTCCGACTGACCTGGAGCGCGCCGGCGACTTCTCACAAAGCCCTGTAAACCTGCCGGACGCTTCGAACTCAGACACTGCGCAAGCCGGGATCTACGATCCATGCGCCGGTAACCCCCAAGGGCCCAACACCCCATGCGCTCACACCCAGTTCTCGGATGGCGGTGTGCTAAACAAGATCCCAGCGAGCAGGATCGACCCGATTGGACAAGCGATCATCAACCTTTATCCGCATGCCAACATACCGGGCGCTTCCTACCCGAACCCCAATTGGCGCCAAGTCATCATTGGCACCGACCCTGGATGGCAGATCGATGTCAAATTGGATCATCAATTCACGTCGAATCACAAGATCGGCGGACGTTACAGCCGGCACCACGATCAGTTTACACAGCCAACAATCGTGGGCGACGACGGGGACGGCGTGATTTACCTGACAAACGCGCAGAATGGCGGCGTGGAGTACGACTGGTCCGTAACTCCGACCGCTCTTTTGACAAACCGTTTCAGCGTAGACCGCGTGCATGCTCCCGGCATCAGTAACAATTACCCGACGCTCGATTCTGTGGGATTGTCATCGGACCTTGCCGCCAACGGGCTCACACGTATGGCCACCATCGGTGTCGACGATCCCTTCCTTCCGCTGTTTACGCAATGCTGTGTGGACACGCACTTTGCCCACACACTTTACAGTTACTCCTCTGGATTGCAGTGGGTGAAGGGACGACACTCTCTTAAATTTGGAGGCGAGCAGCGGATCTTCTATAACAACTTCTGGCAGCCTGACAATCCGACCGGGATCTTCAACTTTTCACGTGATGTGACGACCTCACAGCCGAATAACGGTTTGGGAGATGACGATCACCGTCAGGGCAACCCATTCGCAACCATCCTGACCGGATATGCTCACGACGCGTCGCTGCATATCGTGCCTGCTGTGGCAGACAAGTCGAAAGAAACGGCGTTCTACGTTCAGGACGACTGGAAGGTCACGCCGCGGCTAACCATCAATATCGGGTTACGCTATGAGTGGAGCACACCCTACAGCGAACGCTACAATCGCCTAACGTTTAGCGACTTTACGGGAGATACAGGAATCAGCATTCCGTTTAATCGCGATGCTTCTGGAGATTTTCCGCAGTTTGGTCAGATTGGCGAAGTGAAGGGCACCACGGTGTTTCCTACGTCCAGCCATCGGAACTCGTATGTGGACCGGAACAATTTCGCTCCACGACTGGGATTCGCTTACCAGCTTGCATCCAACACGGTGCTGCGCGGAGGGGCGGGGATCTTCTATGGAATGAACGTCGCGACCAATTACCAGTACGCCGGTCCTCCGTTTGCAAAAACGGCCAACATGTATTTCACAAAAGACAATTTTGAGACGCAGTACGCGTGTTTGGGACCGTCGCCGATCCAGCCAAATTGCACAAGTCCATTTCCGGGCGGGTTGGCCCCGCCACAGGGGACGACATATGGCAAGTTGGCACAGTGGGGTTTCGGGAACTCCAGCGACCTGGATAATGGCACGGCTCGCAATGCAGAGATCTATCAGTGGAACCTGGGCGTTCAGCACTTGTTCCCGGGGCAGATCGTAGTTGGAGTCGACTATTCAGCGAATCACAGCACACATCTGCCATGGGCCGGTGCCGGAAATATCTCGACTCGCAATCGCAACTTCATTCCTTCGGCAACGCGTAACGCGTTGGTAGCAACTCTGAATCCGACGCACGACCCAACGAGCACTGCCGTGACGGATTATCTTAACCAAGAAGTACCCAATCCGTTCCAGTGCTTCTTCACCACGGGCGCGGCATTGACGGGATCCTGGTGCCCTTCCTCTCCGATTTTTAATGCGGCGGACGTTGCAGACTCGAGATATGTAGATCCCACGATCCCACAACAGTTGCTTTTGGAGCCGTATCCGCAGTTTGACGGCGGGTTCGAGGGATTGCCGACATTGAATGCGAACTCATGGTACAACTCGCTTCAGATTCGGTTCCAGAAACGCGCCAGTCATTACATCAGCTTCGAAGGCAACTACACGTTCTCCAAATCCACGGATGATTCCTCTGCAGGTCGCAATGCGTGGCTCGGCAACCTGTACCTAGACAACCCTCAGGTACTTGACAATCTCGGAGTGGAGCACGGAATCAGTTCCAACGACACTCCTCATCGTCTGAGCGCCGCGATCATCTTCGACCTTCCGTTCGGCAGAGATCGGTGGATTGGCAGAGGGATGAACCCGATACTGGACGCAATCGTCGGAGGTTGGGCATTGAATAGTGTTGTCACGATACAGTCCGGCCAGCCTTTGGCTCTCTACAACGCGTCTGGGCTGCTGGTTGATGGTAATCAGCGGCCGAACGTGATCTGCTCTCAACTTTCGACCGGCTTAAGTTACCGGCAGGCTGCCGAGTCGGGAGGAAGCGTGTTGAACCAGGATTGCTTTGGCGACCCGGGCGACAACCTGACGGGAAATGCGCCCAGGCACTTCGCCAATCTGCGCGGTGACGGTGTACGCAACCTGGATACGTCCCTGTCGAAAGAATTCAAAATTCACGAGAATCAGGAACTCCAGGTCCGCGCTGAGATGTTTAATGCATTCAACCATCAGCGCTTTGCCTTCCCGGATGTGGGGTCTGGAGACGGGGCGTTGGGCACCGTTACTTCCACCACAAACAACTTCCGCAGGATGCAGTTCGGCGCACGATACCAGTTCTAGACGCTTCCCTTAGGCCTGATCCCGCGGAAAGCGGGATCAGGCTGTCTTGTCCCGACATTAATCAAGGCTCCGAGGAGACAATGCAATGACTATCGTTCCTGAAAGCTGGAGGGGCGATGACGCTGACGGCCGGCCTCGGCAGTAAGCGCGTTTTTGCCCACACTCTGCCTCACAATTTTGACAACTACGATTGAAGCGAAGGGATGAGGATATCTCGTCCGATGGGGTTGTCGGCAGAAACTGAATGAGGATGGAAGCTTGACGCTTAGGAAGGCGACTGGGCTAGGCAAGGACGACACGACCGGCGGGATGCCGGAAAAACAACCGGGAGAGTTACAGGAACCGCAATGAAACTCAGATTGGGATTTGCCCTTTTACTGATCTTTGCAGCTGGGTTGATGGCTGCTCCCTATTCTAACAATCAGAACTGGACGAATTACGTTCGCATTGGCGCCTACGGACTGAAAGGCGGAGATGCCGCCGAGATTGTGCGGAAGGCGACCGAGAGCAATGTATTCGGGATCGAGGTGGACAACGACATTCCGGGGCGCTACGAGAGCTTTTTGAATCCCGAGGCGAAGCTGAAAGCGATTCGCGACGTGGCTGGAGCGGCGCACAAGGTCGGCAATCATGCGTTCGTCTACATCGCCGGAACGGAATGCATCACTGCGCACGGAGATAAAGTTCCGCACACGCTGGCGAAAGATCATCCGGATTGGCTGCAACGGAAGATTACCGGCGAACCGGCCGTTTTCGGCGGTGGAACCGCTTTCTGGATCAGGCCGGGCGATGAGGATGTGTGGGTGAGTCCGTATGCGGCGGAGTGGCGAAAGACCTACATGGAACGCGTGCGGCAGATCGCGCAGACCGGAATCGATGGAATCTATATTGATATTCCTTACTGGATGACGCACTTTGAGGGCTGGGAGAATACGTGGGCGAGCTTCGACGACTACACCATTGCAGCGTTCAAACAGAAGACAGGCCTGGACGCGAAGCATGACATCAAGATCGGCGACTTCTCGGACCCGGGGTTTCAGAAGTGGGTGCAGTTTCGAATTCAGACGATCACTGATTTTCTGACTGAGATTGATCACACGGCGAAGGCTGTGAATCCGGAGATCAAGACGATTCCGGAAATTTATCCGGGCATTGAAGAAGAAGCGGTGCGCGTTGGTTCGGATGTGTACAGCTTGTATGGGGTTGTGGACGCGATCGCGCACGAATATGCATTTGGCAATAGCGGCCACATGGCGTCGGAGCGAAACCCGCTGGGTTGGTTCCAGTATCAGGTGGGGATGCATACGTTTCGCGCTTTCGCGCAGGGGAAGGCGACGTGGATTCTGAATTACTCGTGGGATGGCGATAAGGTCGTCGACAAGCGCGAGGCGATGATGAATCTCGCGATGTCACAGGTGATGGTTGGAGCGAATTTCTGGGATGCGCCCGGACATTCGATGGCGGGATCGAATGATCTGCCGACGCGAAAGAAGATTTTTGATTGGATTCAGGCGCATGAGAAGACGTTCTACTTACCGCGCGCTCCGATCGACCCGATTGGAGTCTATTTTTCACCAGAGACCAGAAATCTTCACGCGGAGGAGTTCCTAGCTTCTTATCGCGGAGTGTTGATTCTGCTGATGCAGAAGCATCTTGAATTTCAGATTGTGACGCCGCGGACGCTGGCGGAGTTCCATGGAAAGACGCTGGTGCTGCCGGATGTGCGGGTTTTGGACGAGAGCGAGCAGAAATGGCTGAAGGATTTCGTCGCGAGCGGGAAAAAGGCGGTTGTCACCGGCACAGATGTTACAGAGTTGGGTGACTCTCCCGGAGTTGTGCGAATGCGAGACTGTCCGGGAAAGGCATACACCGCGGCGCTGGAGAAAGATTTCGAGCACAGTTCGCCGGATTCACAGCGAGAGTTTTTTGCGAGCTTGCAGGGTGGGGATTCAGTGGGGATTGAAGGTTCACCGCATATCGCAACCTCGATATCTCGAACACCGGATGGGCACGTCAACTGCTTCTTTGCGAACTTTGCCGGGCTGAAGGGCGGGGCAAACCCGATACAAACTCCACAGACCGGAGTGAAGATTACGGTTACGGCGAAGTCCGATGTGAAGGGATTTTTTCTGCCATTCATGGGAGACGTGCAGGCGCTGCAAGGGACGCGGACGGGAAACAAGCTTACATTCACGCTGCCCCCAATTAGTAAGGGTGCGGTTTTCTGGTACGAACCGTAGGCAGTCGTGCAACTGGACGTATGTAGGGGCGAGACGCTACTACAGCTGGCAGCGCGCCGCCGTTACTTTTCCCACTTTTTTGATCGGGAAACCGCTTCATTCCAACGATCTCGCAGGGCTCTGGCTTGCGACTGGGACATTTTCGGGTCGAACCGACGATCTGCGGCTGACTTCAGCTGATCGGAGTTTTGCTTCCAGAATCCAACCGCCAAGCCGGCCAGGTAAGCTGCACCGAATGCAGTCGTCTCAGTGACGGCAGGACGAACGACTGACACGTTAAGGATATCGGCCTGGAACTGCATAAGGGCATCGTTGGCAGCGGCGCCGCCGTCAACCCGTAATTCTTCCACGGCATCTCCGGAGTCGGCGCGCATGGCGTCGAGCAGATCAGCGACCTGGTAGGCGATGCTCTCGACCGCAGCTCGCGCTATATGACCTGCAGTTGTGCCGCGCGTTAGTCCGAAGATCGAACCGCGCGCGAAGGAATCCCAGTGAGGAGCACCTAGTCCAACGAATGCGGGGACCAGATAGACTCCACCGTTGTCGGGAACGGAGCTGGCGAGTGCTTCCACTTCTTCGGACTTGCGAATCAAACCAAGGCCATCGCGTAGCCACTGCACGACTGCGCCTCCGATGAAAACACTTCCTTCGAGTGCGTACTCGGTTTTGTCGCCGATTTTCCAAGCGACCGTGGTCACGAGTTGGTTCGATGACGGCACAGCGCGCGTGCCTGTATTCTGCAGCATGAAGCATCCGGTGCCGTAGGTGTTCTTGGTCATGCCGGGGCGATGGCATTGCTGGCCGAAGAGGGCGGCTTGTTGATCGCCCGCGATTCCTGCGATTGGAATTCCATCGAGACCTTCGATTTTGACTTGGGCGTAAACTTCGCTGCAGGAGCGGACTTCCGGCATCATGGATCGAGGAATGCGGAACAGGGCGAGCAGGTCGGCGTCCCAAGCGCGCTGATGGATGTTAAAGAGCATCGTGCGGGATGCATTGCTGATATCCGTTGCGTGAACCTTGCCGTGAGTAAGTTTCCAAATGAGCCAGCTATCGACCGTACCAAAGGCCAGCTTTCCCGCCTCGGCCTGAGCGCGTGCGCCGGGAACATTGTCGAGCATCCAGGCAATCTTCGTGGCGGAGAAGTAGGAATCGATTAAGAGGCCGGTACGTTGTTGAATGATTGGACTGTGGCCGTCGCGGCGGAGTTGCTCGCACAAAGCGGCGGTGCGGCGATCTTGCCAAACGATTGCGTTGTGGATAGGTTGGCCGGTTTCGCGGTTCCATATGATGGTGGTCTCGCGCTGGTTGGCGATGCCGATCGCAACGATGTCAGGGGGCTGAGCGCCGGCTCGGGTCAACGCTTCGATAGCGACGGCGATTTGCGACGAAGCGATCTGTTCGGGATTGTGCTCGACCCAACCCGGCTGAGGGAAGATTTGATCGAATTCCCACTGCGCCGAGGAGCGGATTGAGCCTTGTTGATCGAATAGGAGAGCACGGGAGCTCGTTGTGCCCTGGTCGAGTGCGAGAACGTATTTGGGCATTAGGTCTCTTTCGCCCTTTCAGGGCTGGGTCGATCAAAGCTCGGTGTCCCACGGCTTGCGCCGGGGGCTTTATTCTTTTGCCGCTTCGCGACGCCAGCTATGCGAGTTCGGCAGCCAAGCGGAACATTGGCTTTTAAGAGTGTTTCAAGAAACGACGAATGCCGAAATCGTACAGAGCCGCGCCGGTCAGGCCTCCTAATAAAGGAGCAACTACCGGGATCCACCAGACGCGAGTGCCGTCTGTGAGGCCATTGTTGCGAAAGCCGGCTACTACCGTGAAAAGTCGAGGCCCGAAATCGCGGGCGGGGTTGATGGCATATCCGTGCATTCCGCCGAAGCTCATTCCGATCGCAATAACAACGAGGCCGATCATCAGCGGAGCGAGATTCGCGCCCGGGGGAGCGTTGAATTCGTCGGTGATCGCTAAGATCAGAAGTACGAGCAGTCCCGTGCCGATCAACTGGTCGAGAAATCCGGCTTGCGGCAGCCCGGGAAATGCGGGGAACGTCGTAAATACGCCGGCGGTATTTTCCAATTGAGGATCGACTTGATGAAATGCGGGCATGTAATTCCAATAGACCAGAGCGGCGGCGAGAAATGCTCCAGCCGTTTGAGCAAACGAGTACGGGATAACCTTGCCCCAGGAAAACTTCCGGAAGACTGCGAGGGCTAAAGTCACGGCCGGGTTGAGATGCGCTCCGGAGATTTTGCCGGCGATGTAAATGCCCATCGTTACGGCCAGGCCCCATCCAAGTGTGATGTTGGTGAATCCGCCGTGAATGGTTTCGCCCGGGTTTCTTGTTGGGAAAAGGACACCCATTGCGACCACACCGTTGCCAAACAAGATCAGAACAAAAGTCCCCAGAAACTCCGCTATCAGCTCCGCCACGAGAGAAGGCTTTGAGTACATCGCGTCTCCGGAATAGCTTGTCAGACCGCGAAGTAGTCTACCAAGACAGCAGGATTCGCGGGCATTTTTCGGCGCACTCGCCTGATTCCGGTGACCAAATAAATTTCGTCTACGGGACATTTCTACTTGACATTTTGGGTCAGCTCCATAAGATATAAAATATTTATTCACATTTGTGAATATTTATTCAACATGAATAAAACCTTGCGGCAACGAGCGGTTTTGGATGTGCTAAGGCACGGGTCCATCGCGAGCCAGGAAGATTTGCAGCGGCATCTGCGGCGGAGGGGATTCAAGGTCGGGCAGGCAACGCTGTCGCGCGACATCCGCGACCTGAATCTGAGTAAGACATCGCATGGCTATTCCCTGTCCCAGAGTGACAACGGCGTGGGTGTGGCCCTGCCGCCTGTGTCGCGTTTAGTGAAGGAATTCGTGTTGGACGTAAGAACGGCCCAGAACCAGCTCGTCATTAAGACAATTGTAGGGAGTGCTCAGCCGGTCGCGGCAGCTCTGGACGAAACCGATTGGAGCGAGGTGGTCGGAACGATCGCGGGAGACGACACCATCCTTATCGTGTGTCCGGACAGAGAAGACGCCAAGGCGCTCGCAGGGCGAATCGAGGAAATGCTGGGGTAATGTCTGCGAAAGTCAAAGTAGCGGTGCTGGGCGCGACTGGTTATTCCGGACTGGAGTTGACGCGGATTCTTCTGCGACATCCTCGGGTTGAGAAGCCGATGCTGCTGCGGCGCTCGGCAGAAAACGGGAGCAGCGGGGATCTCGCCGATATCTTCCCTGCCCTGTACGGAAATGGCGGTTATCCTCTGCATTCGCTTTCGTGGCCGACGCTGAAGAATCAGGGAGTGGATTTGCTCTTCCTGGCAACACCGCATGAGGTCTCACGCTCGCTGGTGCCGGAGGCGATTGCCCAGGGGCTGCGAGTTGTCGATCTCAGCGGGGCATGGCGCTTGAAGCAGGAGCAGCACCGGGCGATCTACAACTTTGAGGACTCGGATGGAGCTGCGGCCGATGAACTGACGAAGAGAGCCGTCTATGGGCTGCCAGAGCTGAATGCAGACTGCATTCCGAGTGCAAAGCTGGTTGCGAATCCGGGATGCTACGCAACGTCTGTAATTCTGGCACTTGCTCCTTTGTTGAAGGCCGGAGTTGTCGACCGGAGTCGCGGGATTATTTCCGACTCGAAGTCTGGGGTTTCGGGAGCTGGGAAAGAGCCCAGCTCAAAGACTCATTTCGTTTCGGTAGCCGACAATTTGTCGGCGTATGCGGTCTTTAATCACCGGCATCTGGGCGAGATCGTTGAGCAATTGGGGTTGGGAGATCAGGATCTGATTTTTACTCCTCATCTGCTGCCGATTCCGCGAGGGATTCTCTCGACCATTTACGTGCATCTTGATCGGGAGATGACTGCCCTTGAAATCGAGTCTTGCTTTTGGAATTTCTATGCGGGCAAGCGATGGGTACGAGTCTTCAAGACGCCCAAGCTCCCACAAATACAGTTTTCACTCAACACGAACTACTGCGATCTGGGGTTTTGTCTGGCAGAGGATGGGCGACGGTTGGTGCTGATTTCGTGCCTGGATAACCTGCTGAAGGGCGCCGCCGGCCAGGCCGTGCAAAACATGAATCTGATGTACGGATGGGGCGAGGAAGAGGGGCTGCAATGACGATTGTGGTCAAAATCGGAGGAGCCGCGCTCGAGGATGCGGACACGCTGCGCAAATGCGCTAAGGCGATTGCAGAGCTTGCGCAGGACGGACATCGCGTGGCTGTGGTTCACGGCGGCGGAAGTGCGCTGACTCGCATGCTCAAGCAACTGGGGAAGAAGAGCGAGTTCGTGAATGGATTGCGAGTGACGGATGCGGAAACGCGCGACATAGCGCTCATGGTGCTGGGAGGCATGGTCAATAAGAAGCTGGTGGCCGCGATTCAGGCCGCCGGTATGCCCGCTGTGGGGTTCTGCGGAGGAGATGGAATGACATTTCGCGCGCGGCGCAAGTACGTGAACGGAAACGATCTGGGATACGTCGGCGAAATCTGTTTTGCGGAGCCCTGCTGGATCGAAGCTTTGTGGCAGCAGGGCGGAATTCCAGTGTTGGCTTCGCTCGCGCTGGGAGCAGATGGCGAGTACTACAACGTAAATGCCGATGAGATGGCCGCGGCATGCGCGGCAGCGTGCCACGCGAATGCTCTGATCTTCCTGACGGATGTACCCGGCGTGAAGAACGCAGAAGGAACCGTGATTTCCTGGCTCAGCACCAAAGAAGCGCAGGCACTTGTGGCGACTGCGGTGATCAGCGGTGGAATGCTGCCGAAACTGGCGGCATGCACTCAGGCTTTGAAACAGGGCGTTGGTCGTGTTCGTATTTTGCCTGCGGCGGAAGCTGAATCGTTGCCGCAGTTTTATTTGACGAAGTTGAATTGCGGGACCGAGGTGACTTGCGCGTAATTTGTGAATCCGCGCGAAGTGAAGCGAGTCCAAGTGAGAAAGAGGGATCAACGTTGAACACGCAATTGCAAAGTAAGACGCCAGGAATGCCGCCGGCGGCTCCTGGCATCTTTTGGTGTCCGGATCTCATATCGACCCGGGACCTCGGGCCTGATGGAGTTCAAGCGGTGTTGCACCTGACGGAGCTGATGAAGTCGCGGCCCTCGGTGTTTTCACGCGCGCTCGCTGGGAAACAAATGGTGATGTTCTTTGAGAAGCCGTCGCTCAGAACGCGTCTGACTTTTGAGTCGGGAATGGTAAGCCTTGGCGGATCGGCAATGTTCGTGGATCAGTCGAAGAGCCGGCTTGATGCCCGCGAGAAGTTGAGCGACATTGCGCACAATCTGGAACGCTGGGTTGACGTGATCGTCCTACGCACGTTTGCGCACGAAACCATCACAGGGATGGCGAACCATGCTTCGATCCCGGTGATCAATGCTCTCAGCGATCTGGAGCATCCTTGCCAGGCTTTGGCAGACTACTTCACCTTGCAGGAACATTTTGGCGGGCTGAAGGAAATCACTCTCGCGTACGTAGGCGACGGCAACAATGTCGCGCATTCACTGATGCTGACTTGCGCGTGCCTGGGTTCATCCATCCGGGTCTCGACGCCGAGGAGTTATTCTTGCAATCCGGAGATTGTCGCTGAAGCGAAAAAGATTGCAAAACAGACTGGCGCGAAGCTGGAATTTCTCACGGACCCTCACGCTGCGGTCGCAGGCGTCGATGCAATTTATACCGACACCTGGGCCAGCATGGGGCAGGAACAGGAATCGGAGAAGAGGGCTGAGATTTTCCCGCCATATCAGGTCAACAAGAAGTTGATGGCGGAAGCCGCGCCCCATGCGGTCTTCATGCATTGTCTGCCCGCGCATCGAGGCGAGGAAGCCACCGATGAAGTCATGGACAGCGAGCAGTCGCTGATATTCGATCAGGCGGAAAATCGCCTGCACGTGCAGAAGGCCATTCTTTATATATTGCTGGGCGGCGCGGTGCGTCTGCCCGTAAGGAGCGCACATGCCTGAAAAAGTGGTTCTTGCATATTCCGGTGGACTCGACACGTCCATCATCATTCCATGGTTAAAAGAGAATTATTCTTACGAAGTAATCGCGATGGTTGGCGATGTTGGGCAAGGCGACGATATTGAGGCAGTCGTCGAAAAGGCGTATAAGACTGGCGCGAGCAAGGTCATCGTCGAGGATCTGCGCGAAGAATTCTTGAGCGGCTACGTCTTCCCTGCTCTGAAGGCGGGCGCCGTGTATGAGCACAAGTATCTTCTGGGAACTTCGTTAGCGCGTCCGGTAATCGCAAAGCATCAGGTAGAAGTCGCATTGCGCGAAGGAGCTACGGCGGTTGCGCACGGCTGCACAGGCAAGGGCAACGACCAGGTGCGGTTTGAGCTCACGTATCAGGCGCTTGCGCCTGAGTTGAAGATCATTGCGCCATGGCGTGAGTGGACATTGAAGTCACGAGAGGACTGTCTCGATTATGCACAGGCGCACGGAATTCCGGTAGCGGCTTCGCGCGAGAAGATCCACAGCCGCGATCGCAATTTGTGGCACATCAGCCATGAAGGCGGCGAGCTCGAAGATGCGGCCATCGCGCCATTGCCCACCACGTGGCAAATCACGCTCTCTCCGCAGGACGCGCCGGATAAAGAGGAGCAGGTCAGCATCGGATTCGTGCAGGGCGTTCCCGTCTCGGTGAATGGGATGGAGATGGATCCGGTGTCGCTGGTTGAGTTGCTGAATGAGATCGGGGCGCGGAATGCTGTCGGCCGCATCGATCTTGTTGAGAACCGATTTGTCGGCATCAAGTCGCGGGGATGCTACGAGACTCCGGGTGGCACGCTACTGATTGCGGCGCATCGCGAGCTTGAAGCTTTGTGCCTGGAGCGGGATGTCGCTCATTTCAAGCAACACATTGGGCTGAAGTACGCGGAACTGGTTTACTTTGGCCTGTGGTTCACGCCTCTGCGCGAGGCGCTCGATGCGTTCGTCGAGAGCACGCAGAAGAACATGACTGGCACGGTAACTCTGTCGCTGTATAAGGGCAATGTGTCGGTCGTGAGCCGCGAGTCCGAGTACTCGTTGTACCGCACGGATTTGTCGTCGTTCACGATGGGTAGCGAGTACGACCAAAAAGACGCCGAGGGATTCATCCGGATTCTCGGGCTTCCTTCGCGGTCGCGAGCCCGCATGCGCGTCGAGGTTACGCAATGAAGATGTGGTCGGGACGGTTCCGGCAGCCGCTGGACCCGGAGTTCGAGCGGTGGCAGCGGTCGTTCGACTTCGACCGGCGACTGCTGCGCTACGAACTTGCCGCTAGCGGAGCGCACGCTAAGGCATTAAAAAATGCTGGCGTGCTTACGCCCGATGAACTGATCAGCATCTTGCAGGGATTGGAGCATATCGGAGAGAAAGCGGCTGCATCCGCATGTTACCTGGACGATCCCGATGCGGAGGATGTCCATCATTTTGTCGAGAAGCAGCTTGCAGCGACCATCGGCGAGGTTGGCTACAAGCTCCATAGCGGGCGCAGCCGGAACGAGCAAGTCGCGACCGATCTGCGGCTCTATGTGCGTGCCGTGATCGACCAGTTGCGGCAGGAAATGAGTGAGCTGTGCGATGTTTTCGTAAATCGCGCGGAAAAGGCGGGAGACGCAGTGGTGCCTGCTTA
>Ga0070712_100001941_pt1 | contig 12666 bp, 9 predicted proteins | sample LARL81metaG_FD_71396 | JGI IMG/M metagenome (GOLD analysis project Ga0070712, IMG submission 71396) | Corn, switchgrass and miscanthus rhizosphere microbial communities from Kellogg Biological Station, Michigan, USA - LAR L8-1 metaG | ecosystem: Host-associated > Plants > Roots > Rhizosphere ...
GGCGCGCGTCGACTTCCGGCTCGACAACGTATCCATCGCGACGCGTACACGCCTAACGGGTGTCGAATCCGTCGATGGCGCCACGATCTACGGCCTGACGAAGGACGGCACGCTGCTTCGCTCGACACCGAGCGGCGATTGGACATTCAAACCGCCGCGGCCGGCGCGCGCCGTTCTTCCACTGAGCGACGGAACGGTGCTGCTCGTCGGTAGCAGCGAAAAATCGGCGATCGTTTGGCGCATGCGGCCACCAGACACGAAGATTCTCGATTCCGCTGAAGTGCCTGACGCGGCGCGCGCTTCCTGGGCATTGGCGGGCGATCGACTGTATTTCACGGTCGAGCACAATCTCGTCGGTCTGCGCACCCGTGATTTGAAACCTCTCAACGTCATCGAGCTGGATGGTCAGGCGCGTGCCATCGTCGCGACGCCCAGCGGTGACCGGTTGTTCGCGATCGCCGACTCGTCGAAGCAGGTAGGCATCATCGATCGCTATCGCGAACGCGTCGCGGAGCACATCGATCTTCCCGGCTCGGCGGCGGATCTGCGCATCGATCCGCTCGGGCGCTATCTGCTCGTGCGGTCGGCCGGCCACGATTCGGTCTGGGTGGTGGACGTCGGTACCGACCGGCTCGTGGGGGGAGTCCGGAGCGCGTGGCGCGACGATCTGCCTTTCGTGGCGCTCGACGGCGCAATCGCGCTCGCCGAGGGCAGTGACGTCGTATTCATCGATGGATCGAAGCTGAAAGAGCGGCGCCGTGTCGCTCAGGGTGCCGCGGACTACTGGTACAGCTTCGCCTGGAGCGGCTTTCGTCCGCGAGCGGCGGAGCTCGATCAACCGGTGCGCTTCCCGGGCGCCGACAGCGCGGACAGCGCGGCGCGCGCGGCAGCCGAATCGACGCAGGCGGTGGCGCCGCCAGCACCACCGCCTCCTCACGACACGACGCCTGCCGCACCGGCGACAAAGGGATTCGTCGTCTCCTTCGCCGCGCTGCTCAACGAGCAGAAGGCGCATGAGCTCGCGGCCACGATTCACGTGCATAACGAGACAGCGCGCGTTCAATCGACGCCGCGCGAGGGTCAGACGATCTATCGCGTCATTCTCGGACCGTATCCGACCAAGGACGAGGCCGAGCGCGTCGGTCGCGACTCCAAGCAGAACTACTGGGTGTACGAGGCCACGCCGTGACGATGCCGATGGACGCGTTCGATTCGTCCGCCGGCCGTTCGACGGACGAGGCGCTCGTCGACGAGGGGATGCGGCTCGGATCGACCATCGATAACGCGAATCTCGTTCTCGTCCTCGGTGCGGAGCCGCGTCGAACGGCACTCGTCGCTCTCGGCGTCGCGCGAGCGCAGGCACAGCGTCGTCGCGTTGCTCTTGGCGATCTTCTCGGCGACGCCGAGCCGATTCAGCAGCTGCTCAACACCGATGACCCACACGGGCTCGCCGACAGCTTCGTCTACGGCGTTTCGTTGAACAAGATCGCGCGCGCCGTGCCGCAGTACGGCGACCTGTACGTGCTGCCCAGCGGCTCCGAGGTGCCCGAGTACGAGGAGATCTTCACCAATGCGCGCTGGCGCCGGCTCATCGCGGGTTTCCGTGAGACGGGCGCGCTGCTCGTCGTCGCCGCGCCAGCAGACGCCTCGCACGTCGGGGACGTCGTGCAACTCGGTGACGGGGCAATTCTGGTTGGGGGCGCGGGCCTGGCAGATATCGAGCCTGCGAAGGTCCTTGGACGCGCCGATCTTGCGACGCCACCTAACGAGCAACCAGCGCTTGCCGCGGCTGATATATCGCCGGACGCCGTGCCAGAGGCTTCTCTGCCGGAAGCGGCAGATCTGCCAGGTCCGTCGTCGAAGCCGCGCTTTGCCAGGTCTAGTGTGATTGCGGGGATCGTCGCCGCCATCGGCCTCGCCGCCATCGGCATCTGGTTTGCCGCGCGGCCGCTCGGCCGCCGGAACACCGGCGAGACACGTGGCAATACGATATCGGCCGCGGCCGGCACGGTGCCCAGCACACTCGATTCGCTGCGCTCCGACTCGGCCAACATGACCGGGGCGGCCGCGGCGCTCGCAGCGGCGAACCCCGCTGATTCGTTAGGTGCCGCCAGCTACTCGGTCGTCATCGCCCGCTTCAACACAAAAGATGGCGTGCTGGTCTGGCTCCAGAGCAATCAGCATGCGCTGCCGGTAGCGACCTTCGGTCCACAGATCGTGCAGGGCCAGACCTGGTATCGCGCGATCGCCGGCGCCTATCCGACGCGCGCGCAGGCCGACTCCCTACTCGGGGTGCTCGTTTCGCAAGGGGTTTCGCGAGCGGACTCGAACAATTTGATTCGTGCACCGCTCGCGTTTTTGCTTGACTCCGTGAGGGCTGACGCGGTGCCGCGCCTCCTCAAGTACTACGCGGACCACGGCGAGCCAGTGTATGCTTTGCGCCAACCCGATGGCTCCGTGCGACTGTATTGGGGCGCCTATGACTCGCCGCAAACAGCTGCATTGGACCTCGAGGCCGTGAAGATAGCGGGCGTTCGACCCATTCTCGTTTACCGTATCGGGAGAGTGTACTAGTGCGGCTCACCAAGCTCGAGCTCCACGGCTTCAAGTCGTTCGCGGATTCCACCGATCTCGTGTTCGAGCCGGGGGTCACGGCGATCGTCGGGCCTAACGGCTGCGGCAAGTCGAACGTGTCCGACGCCGTGCGCTGGGTGCTCGGCGAGCAGCGTGCACGGCTTCTCCGCGGCTCGAAGATGGAAGAGGTGATCTTCCAGGGCTCTTCCGCGCGCCGTCCCGTGAACCTGGCCGAGGTATCGCTGCACTTCGAGAACGATGACGGCTCGCTTCCGGTGCCGTTCCGCGAGGTGGTGATCACGCGCCGGCTCTCCCGCTCCGGTGAAGGTGAGTATTTCATAAACCGCGCACCCGCTCGATTGCGCGACATCTCGGACATGCTCCGCGGCACGGGATTGGGCGCCGACACGGGCGTGGTGATCGAAGCGAAGATGATCGATGCCCTGCTCTCCGACCGGCCCGACGATCGTCGCGAGCTGTTCGAGGAAGCGGCCGGCGTCGGCCTGTATCGCGATCGTCGGCGCACGACGGAACGCCGGCTCGAGGAGACGACAGTCGACCTTCAGCGCCTCGACGATCTCATCTCCGAAGTCCAGACGCAGGTGCGGTCGCTCGCGCGGCAGCGCAAGCGTGCCGAGCGTCATGCCGAGCTCACGCAGCGCCGCTTCGCCGTCGAGTTGAATCTCGCGGCGCGAGAGATGGAAGCATGGCGCGAAGAGCTCGACCAGCTCGAGCATCGCGTCGCGGATTTGCGTGACGTGCTCCCCGACGTGGAGAGCGGCGTCGGCATGGCCGAGCAGGCGCGCGACGACGCGCATGATCGTCGCGCCGCCGCCGAGGCACGACGGGCGGAATTGCTCCGCCTCGTCACCGCGCAACGCGAGCAGGTGCTCCAGATCCGCTCCGAGATGGCCGTTGCCGAGGAGCGCCAACGCAATGCGGTTGCGCGCCGTCAGCGCGCGGAAGCAGAAGCAAGCGAAGGGCACGCGCACGGCCAGCGCATCGCCGATGAGCGGGAGCAGGCATCGCTGGAGCGAACGCGTCACCAGGCGGCGCTCGACGAGGCACGCGACGAGTTGCAGAAGCGTCAGCGTGACGAGGAGCGTGTGCGCGCCGACGTGGTGGCGGCGCGAGCCGCTGTCGAGCAGGCCGAGCGGCAACAGCGCGAGGGACAGGATCGCGTCCATCGGATCGATCACGAGCGCGAGCGCGCCCGGCGTGAGCTCGACGAGATCGGCCAGCGGCTGGAGGTGCTCGATGTCGAGCGTGCGCAGCTCGCCGACGCACTCTCGCTCGTCAGGCGTGAACGGGACGAAGCGGCCAGCGAAGCGGTGGAGTCGGTGGCTCGCCTCGCGGTAGCCAACACAGATCTCGAGAACGCTCGCACCAACGATCGCGAGACGCGCGAGCGAGAGGCGGCGGCGCGCGCCGAATTGTTCCGCGCCGACGAGGCGTATGTCGCCATCCAGGGTCGCGTCAGCGCACTCGAGGGGCTCGAGCGTGAGCGCGTCGGACTCGCACCGGCGGCGGCGAAGCTACTGAAGGAGCGCGACCGTTTCGGCGAGGGCGCGGTACTCGGGCCCTTGAGCGACTTCATAACGACGGACCAGGCGTCGGCACTCCTCGTCGAACGATTCCTCGGCGCGACACTGCACGCCGTGATTGTCCGCGACACGGCTGCCGCCGATGCGGTGCGCGCCTGGCATGCCGAAACCAATCCGGGCGCCCTGCTCCTTCTTCCGCTCGACGTGTCGCCAGCGCCTGAGCAGGACGGAAACGGCTCCCTCTCGCAGCGCGTGGACGCCACGCCCGCGGCCCGAAGCTGGGTGCGCACCCTGTTAGGTGGTGTGAACACGCTGCGGGACAACGAGGGATTCGTCGATGCGCGCGGCGCCGTGTGGCTCCCGGGCCAGAGCGGCGGTCCCGGTCCGCTGCGTCGCCGTGCCGAGCTCTATGCGCTGCGGGCGGAGCTTTCCGCGAGTGAGATCGCGCGGCAGCAGGCGAGCACCGCGGCGGACGCCATGCGCTCTGCCGCCCAGGCATCAGAACAGCGCGTCGTCGAGGCCACCGAAGCGATGTCCGGGGCGCGTCAGGAAATGCGCCGTGCTGCCGACCATCACGCGGAGCTCGAGCGGCGATTCCAGCGCTCCGAGCGAGAGCTCAACGATGCCGAGGCGCTGGCGCAGCGTTTACGCGGACGTCACGACGAGTTGGCGGAACGGCTGAGCAATCTCGATCAGGAAGCCGAGTCGCTGCGCATTGTTCTCGAATCGGCGGAGGGCTTGATCGCCGACGCCCGCTTGCGCTTTGCCGAAGCGGAGCGCCTTCAGGAGGAGGCCCGTGAGCTGCGCACTCGCTGCCAGATCGAAGAAGCCCAGTCGCAGGCGCGTTTGCAGGTGGCACGCGATCGCGAGCATCGGCTCGCCCAAGAGCTGGAATCGGCTTCGGCGCGACTCGGTGCGTTGCGCGCCGAGCTTTCCGATCTGTCGGAGGCCGACAGCGTCCTTGCCGATCAGATGGCGCACTGGCAGCTCGACCTCGAGACGCGTGAGGCAACGCTTGCCGACGGTGAGGAGCGGCTCGCCGCCTCTGAGCGTGCCGTGCGTGAGGCCGACGAGGCACTGACGACGTCGGAGCACGCGCTGGACGAGGTGCGTCATCAGAGTAGCGCGATGAGCGACGAGCTCCACCGGGCGGAAATGCGATTCACCGAACTTTCCGGCCGGCGCACCGCGATCCGTGAACGTCTCGAGGCGGAGTGGCGACGCCCACTCGAGGAAATGCTCAACGGCCTGCCACCGGTGGATCTCGACGACGCCGCGCTGCGCGAGGAGGCCGAGATGCTTCGCCAACAGCTCGAGGCGCTCGGGCCAGTGAACGTACTCGCGATCGAAGAGCACGAAGAAACATCCAAGCGATTCGAGTTTCTCACGACCCAGCGCGCCGATCTCGCCGATGCGAAACAGTCGCTCCAGCAGGCCATTCGCGAGATCGATGCGACGGCGCGTGAGCTCTTTTTCGCGACATTCACACAGGTGCGTGAGAACTTCCGCCAGATCTTTCTGTCGCTCTTCGGCGGTGGCGAATGCGACCTGCGTCTCGAGAATCCCGAAGCGCCACTGGACTGCGACATCGAGATCCATGCCTCGCCGCGCGGCAAGCGGACGCAACGCATTCACCTGCTCTCCAGCGGCGAGCGCGCGCTCGTGGCGCTGTCGCTGCTCTTCGGCATCTTCCTCACGAAGCCAAGTCCATTCTGTTTGTTGGACGAGGTCGATGCACCTCTGGACGACGCGAACGTTGGCCGCTTCGTGCGTATGCTCAATCAGTTCAAATCTCGCACGCAGTTCATCGTCATCACGCACAATCCGCGAACGACGACCGAAGCCGCGGACGCCGTCTACGGCGTGACGATGCAGGAGCCCGGTGTCTCGTCGATCGTCAGCGTACGGATGCGCGGCGCGATCATCGATGATATGGCGGCGATCGATGGCGTCGCGACGGTCGGAGCGCGTAAGCCTGCGGACGCGGTCGCCGCACCGGCGTGAGCGGCTCGCGCTTCACTACCCTCGGCACGGGCACCGTCGCGCTGAGCGGTGACCGAAGCTGTGCGGGATATTTATATGAGGCCGATGAGGTGCGGCTGCTGCTCGACTGTGGCAGCGGCATTACCCGCCGCCTCGCCGAGCTCGATGAGGCGTGGCCCGCCATCACCCACGTCGCGCTGACACATTTTCACATCGATCATCACGGCGATCTGCCCACGCTCGTCTTCGCCTGGAAGTACGGCCAACTCCCGCCTCGGAGCGAGCCGCTTCACCTCATCGGACCGGTGGGCACCGCCTCGCTGCTGGATCGTCTGGCGACAGCATATGGGGACTGGCTTCGCACGCCGGGCTTCGCCATCGACATCCGGGAAATCGCTCCCGGCGACGTGATCGAGCTCTCGCCATCCGTCCGTCTTTCGGCGCTGAAGGTTCCACATACGCCGGAAAGCGTAGCATATTCCATCGAGCGCGGCGGTCGCAGGATTGTTTACACCGGAGATACTGGTCCGGACGACGCCCTTGGCGATTGGGCGCGCGGATGCGATGTGCTCGTCTGCGAGTGCTCCTTGCCGTCATCGATGGCGATCAGGGAGCATCTCACGCCCGAACAGTGCGCGCTCCTCGCCGAGCGTGCACGACCAGAGCACCTCGTGCTCACGCACTTTTATCCGCCCGTCGAGCATGTGGACATTCTCGCCGTGATCACAGAGCGATATCCGGGATACGTAACGCTCGCCAACGATGGTTGGGAGATCGAGATAGACGACTGACACGCGTTGACGGGTCGGCCGGCTCAGAAGCATCAACAACAGCACTCAGCATTTAGCTCCTCTTTCGCATGCTCGTCGTCATGGAAAATCACGCCACCACCGATCAGATCGATCGGGTGGTGCGCGTCATCGAGGAAATGGGGTATCAGGCGCGGCCGATGCCGGGAGCGCAGCGCACGACCGTCGGTCTCGTCGGCAACGACGGACGCGTCGACGGATCGCGCATCGAAGCGCTACCCGGTGTCGCGGAGGTCATTCACGTCTCCAAGCCGTACAAGCAGGTCTCGCGTGAATGGAAGCAGGAAAACACACTCGTACGGATTTCGCCTGGTGTCGTGTTCGGCGGTGAGGAAATTCAAATAATCGCCGGTCCCTGCTCGGTGGAGTCGGAAGAGCAGATCGTCACCGCTGCACGCCTCGTACGTGATGCGGGCGCCACGGCGTTACGCGGTGGCGCGTTCAAGCCCCGCAGCTCGCCATACTCGTTCCAGGGAATGGGCAAGCGCGGTCTGGAGCTCCTCGCGCTCGCGCGGCGCGAGACGGGGCTGCCGATCGTCACGGAAGCGCTGGACGAGGAAGGCTTGCATCACGTCGCCGAGGTCGCGGACTGCGTACAGATCGGCGCCCGCAACATGCAGAACTACTCTCTTCTCCGCGCGGCTGGTCGTTCCGGCAAGCCCGTCCTGCTCAAGCGCGGCATGGCGGCGACGATTACAGATTTGCTCATGAGCGCGGAGTACATCCTCGCCGAAGGAAACGAGCAGGTGATTCTGTGTGAGCGGGGCATTCGCAGCTTCGACACGATGACGCGCAATCTCTTCGATCTCACCGCGATTCCGCTCGTGCAGAAGCTGTCGCACCTGCCGATGATCGCGGACCCGAGCCACGGCACGGGACTGCGGGACAAGGTCACGCCGATGGGCCGTGCAGCCATAGCCGCTGGCGCGGACGGAATCATCGTCGAGGTCCACCCGAATCCCGACCGGGCACTCTCCGATGGCGCCCAGTCGCTGTACCCGGAGCAGTTCGCGAGTCTCGTGGACGAGGTGCGGGCCATCGCGAATGCCATTGGCCGCCGCGTCGCGACGCTGCCGACCGTTCGGAGCGCGGGAACGGCCCGCGTCTCGGTGGGGTAGGATCGCACATGACACATCGTACTGTTCGCTGGTCGCTCGCTATGCTTGTTGTCGCCGCGCCGCTCCTCCGGGCTCAGTCGGCCGACGACGCGCTCGATCACGCAGTGTCCGTGTGGTCCAAGGTCAAGACGGCTCGCGCCACCTTCGAGCAGACGGTGACGAACTCACTCACGGGTTCGAGCGCCACTGCCCACGGGGAGTTTCAGGAGCAGCGCCCGAATCGCGTTTCGATCCGCTTTACCGATCCATCCGGCGATCGAATTGTCGCCGACGGCGAGTCGGTCTGGGTCTATTTACCGAGCAGCGCGCCCGGGCAAGTCGTGAAACACGCCGCGAGCGATCAGAGCGCGATTCCCCTCGGAATCACCGGTGAGTTTCTCACCGATCCGCGGCGACGCTACGACGTCAGCGCCGCTGGTACAGGGACTGTCGAAGGCCACGCCGCTCACGCACTGACGCTGGTGCCGAAAGCAGCCACGCAGCGGTCATTCGACAAGGCCACCATTTGGGTCGATGATGACGATGGGCTCATCCGTCAGTTCGAGGTCGTCGAGTCGAGTGGCGTGACGCGCCGCGTGCGTATCACGTCACTCGATATCAACGTCCCGGTCGAGCGAGCCGCCTTCGCGTTCAAGCCGCCCACTGGCGTTCGCGTCATCGACCGCTGATCGAATGGCGAGGCCTAACGCTTCGTCGCCGCGCGGAGCAGCTCCTGCTGCGTGCGCGTGTGGTCGAGAATCCCCAGCGCTCTCGTGACGTCCTGGTCGCGGCCGAGCAGACGCTGGTATTCCGCGTCGGGGCCAAACACGTAGCGCGCGATCTGATCCGCCATGAGCTGGTTGATGAGCGTCGAATCGGTGTCGAACAGTGTCCGCGGCAAATTCACGCTCCGCTGCCGTAGTCGGGAATACACCTCGTTCCGCATGGCCGGTGTCACGGTGAACGCGGGCGAAGTCACGGCTCTCTTCCCCTTGAGCGAGAGCGCGTAGTCGGTGAGCACGTCTCTGAACGTCCCGACGTGCTTGCCGAGCGCGATGGTCAGGTTGGCGATCTGTGCGTCCTCGACCGAGTCGCTCACCGACACATCTGGCGTGATGCCTCCACCGCCGAGCACCGTCCGGCCAGCGTCTGTCTTGAAGGTTGGGCGCGGCGGCTCGCCGTTCAAGCTGCGCACCGCCTCCTGATCTTCCTCTTCATCGTCCGTCGGATGTGCCTTGTTGATGCTGCGTCCCGACGGTGTGTACCAGAGCGCCGTCGTCAGCTTGAGGGCGCTGCTGTCCGATACCGGAAAAAGACTCTGTGCACTTCCCTTTCCGTACGAGGTCGTGCCGAGGATGAGCGCTCGATCGTGATCCTGCAGAGCGCCCGCGACGATCTCCGAGGCGCTGGCGCTGCCGCTGTCGACCAGCACGACGAGCGGCAGCTGCGGCCAGGGCTGCGGCAGCCGATCGACATAGTCGCGATCCGACTCCTTGGTGCGGCCGCGCATGCTCACGATCTTCTGGCCAGGATCGAGAAACAGGTCGGCAACGGAAACGCCCTGGTCGAGCAGGCCGCCCGGATCGCCTCGCAAATCGAAGATGAGGGCGCGCAACCCGCGACTCCGCAGGGAGTCAATCGCCGCTCGCAACTCCTCATCGGAGTTCTCACTGAAGATCGTGAGATCGACGTAGCCGACGCTGTCGCGCAACATCATCGCATGCTGCACCGAGTGAGCGCGAATCTCCTCTCTCGTTAGGGTGAACGGGAGCCGGCTCGGATATCCCGGCCGCTCGATCACGACGTGAACGACCGAGCCGGGCGTGCCCCGGAGCGCCTTCAGCGCCTCGTCCGAGGTCCACGACCGCGTTGGACGTCCATCGATCTCGACGACGCGATCGCCAGTGACGATGCCAGCCCGTTGAGCCGGCGTGCCTGGCAGCGGCGCCACGACCGTGATCCAGCCGTCGCGAACGTCCATCTGAATGCCAACGCCCGCATAACGACCGGTCGTGCTCTCGTTCAACCGCGCCAGTCGATCGGGCGGCAGATACACGGAATGCGGATCGTGCAGCTCGAGCAGCATACCATCGACCGCCTTCCTATACAGGTCCGTCTCGGCGACAGTATCGACATAGAAGTTCTCGACGTGCTGCAGCACCTCGTCGAATAATCGCTCTCGCGTTAGATGGTTTCGGCCCGCGCCGTCGTAGCCGGCTTGCATGAGCCAGCCACCCGACACGAGCGCGACGGCAAACACCGCTGCGACGACCACTGCTCGTGACCGCATCTGCTCCTCTCCTCGACCTCGTACGGTGAGACGCCCGCGAGTAGCGGGGCGTTCAAGTCTCGAGAGGGAAAAAAGCGGGCCAGCGTTCGCGTAACAGCTCGTGCACGCGTTGGAACACTTCGTTCTCACTGCCGCGTGCGTCAACGACCGCGATCGGTCCGCATTCCGGGTGGCGCTGCTGCCACTCTGGGCTTGCGAATTCGCGGAATGCCGCGCTCACGCGCGCATGGAATTCGTTGGTCGCGGATTCGATCCGGTCGTGTGCTCCCCGCCGCGCAACGCGCGACATGCCTTCAACGGTCGGGAGGTCGAGCAGGACAGTGATGTCCGGCGTCAATCCGCGCGTCGCCATTCGATTCGCGGCGACGAGCTCGGTCTCGGGAATGCCACGTCCCACACCCTGATATGCGTACGTGGACAGAAAGAATCGATCGACCAGGACAATGGCCTGCTTCGCGAGCGCCGGCCGCAGTACGCGTTCGACGAGCTGGGCGCGCGATGACATGAACAGCAACGCTTCCGCGTTCGACGCGATATCCGATCCGGGATCGAGCAGGATGCGTCGAATCTCGTCGCCGAGAATCGTGCCACCAGGCTCGCGGACCGCGACGACGTCACGCCCGCGAGCGACGAGCCATTCGCTCATCAGTCGGAGCTGCGTGCTCTTGCCGGCGCCTTCGGCTCCCTCGTAGACAATCAGCAAGCGCTAATCGGGTGGTTGGTGGCTGGTGGATGGTGGCTGGTAGCTCACGAATCACCAGCCACCAATCACCAGCCACTATAACGTGATGATGCTGCTTGTGGCGCCCTTCTCGATGCCCTCGAGGATCCAGTCGTTCACGCGCTGCATCACTTTGTCGAAGTTCTCCTGGGCAACCAGCAGGCGCTGGTACGTCGGCTTCGACTGAATCTCCGACACCAGCGTGTCGAGCTTGCGTTCCATCTCTTCCCCTGGACGCTCACCGCGCTGGAGCATTCGTTGCGCCTCGAGGCGCAGCTGCTCCATCTGCTGCAGGAGGGTCACCGTCTCGCGATCATCGTTCAGGGAGTCGCTGGCGCGCTTGACCTCCTTGTACTCGGGACTCTGCCCGATCGTCCGACCCAGATCCTTCGCTTTGTCCTCGATCATTCGTTCTCCAGTCGCTTTCTCACATTCCCTCACCGACGAGTCGCAAGCACAAACCGTTCTCGACCCACCAGGTCGAGATGCACCCCGACTTCCTCGTACCGGTCGTCCCCGCCGACGCACTCGGCGACGAGCGACGCCCGCCGCGCGTCCACCTCGAGGGCGAGCAGCCCACCGCTCACGAGCGCGTCGCCAGCATCGGCGACGAGCCGCCGCGTGACGTCGAGTCCCTGCGCGCCACTGAAGAGCGCGACTGGCGGCTCCCAATCGCGAACGTCCGCCGGGAGATCGCGCGCTTCATCGAACGCGATGTACGGCGGATTCGAGACGATCACGTTGGCCTGCTGCCGCCGCGCCCGCAACGGCGCAAGCAACGATCCGTGGGCCAACGACACACGGGCCCGCAGCACGCCGCGATCTCGCAGCAGCCGGGCGTTTGCCTCGGCGACCGTGAGTGCGTCGAGAGAGATGTCGATGCCAAGCACCTCGTCAAAGGAGCCTTCACTCGCGAGCGCGAGAGCGATGGCGCCAGAGCCCGTCCCCACGTCCGCGGCGAGCGCCATCGGCTCTCGCGCTCGGGCCAACACGAGCTCGACGAGTTGCTCGGTCTCCGGCCGCGGGATTAGCACTCGCTCATCGACATCGAGGGTGAGGTGACGGAAGGCGGCGCGGCCGACGGCGTACGCCAGTGGCGCACCGCCCGCGCGCTTTCTCGCGGCCTTTCTTGCTCGCGTCCCCATTCCCGGTTCGACGGCGTCGTGTGCGTTCGTCGACGGCCAGAAGCGCGGCACATCGTAGAGAGCCGCCACGATCTCTCGCGCCTCATTCGCCGCGTCACGCTCGGTGAATCGTCCCGACGTGGAGAGCACGTCCGCGAGCTCATCCACGAGCGCGCCCACGGATCCCGGAGGCGCCGCGGAGAATCGCGGCGCGTGCGTGCCCTCACTCACGAGCGTTCCTCGTCCTGCGCGAGACGGAGCGCTTCGATGAGCGGCTCGAGCGCGCCATCCATGACGGCGGCGAGGTTGTGCGTCGTGAAGCCGATGCGGTGATCGGTCACACGGCTTTGTGGGAAATTGTATGTCCGGATCTTTGCCGACCGGTCGCCCGTGCCCACCTGTGTCTTGCGCATGCGCGCCCGCTCGGCTTCCTGCTCGGCGATCTTCATGTCGAGCAGTCGCGCGCGCAGGATCTCCATCGCTTTCGCCTTGTTTTGAATTTGCGAACGCTGGTCCTGCTGCTT
>Ga0070712_100001944_pt1 | contig 12660 bp, 13 predicted proteins | sample LARL81metaG_FD_71396 | JGI IMG/M metagenome (GOLD analysis project Ga0070712, IMG submission 71396) | Corn, switchgrass and miscanthus rhizosphere microbial communities from Kellogg Biological Station, Michigan, USA - LAR L8-1 metaG | ecosystem: Host-associated > Plants > Roots > Rhizosphere ...
GCATTTTGTATTGCTTTTACTGCTTTTACCGTTAAAAGCTCTGGATCGCCAGGTCCGCATCCAACACAGATAAGATCAGGCATTGATTGCAATCAAAATTGTACCTAATTAAAAGCTAGAAACATATTTTTTTGATGTTTTGTGCCTATTATGGCACAAACACTGTTCCATAACGAACCTTCACAGTCCTTGTATGAACTACACAGAAATTTAGACAACATTTACGAGTAAATGGTAAAGCTTCACTATGTCATTTACTAGCTTCACTAAACTGGATTTTTTAATACAAAAAAATCTGAATCACTAGTGAATGAAACCAGAAAACAGTAAACTTCACTGTTTCGTGAGTAAATGAAACCCTTCATTTACTAGTAAACACGCATGAAAAAGAGAGAGCTAATTAGTAAACTTCACTGATTTGTAGTGAAGGTTTCACTGTTTTAGTGAAGCTTTTCTATTTTTAGCTTTACTGGTAGAAACTCATAATATGTATAGAGACTACACAAGTGGGTTCAGAGCTGTGAGGATTCATAATTATTTTGTATTTACATATTCGAGAAATACGTACAAAATGTTTGAATATTGATCAGTATTATCAAGTTCTACACTATGACTGAAACTGATTTTATATCAATGGCGCTTACAGTAATTGCAACTATTCTGGGCTCTATAGCTGTAATGCTTGCAATATTACATTGGAGAGGTGAACGGTCAATCAAAGAATCTATTAAAATTCTTTTAGGAGAAAAAACATACAACGCGTTACCTTCTCTTCCTACAACACTTTCAGTTGGTAAGATAACTGTAATTATAGGAAGATCAAGAGTGATAAGTGCTGTATCTGATATGTTCAATAGGGCGCAAAAAGGTGATGTCGTTTTTGGTGCATGTCGAAATTGTATGAATTTAGAAAACGATTTTTTTGGTAATCTTGTTACAGCTATAAGTAGAGGCGCCAAACCTGAGATTCTAATTCCAATGAATAGATCAAATGTTGAATTTGTAAGACGTGCAATCCAAATTGATGGTATGGAAATAAGGGATGGCGATATGGGAAATCTCAGATTGATTGGAATATTGAATAAGGAAGTTGTTCTTGCTTTTGCTCAAGGAAATGATGGAACCTATCTTGGATTACATGTACCTGAAAAAGGAATAACTAATGATATTTATCTATCATTTAAAGAGACTTTTAGTCAATCTCCTATAATTACACAAAGCGACATAGATGGTATGAATAGTTAACATAATGCCAAAAATACGAACTGTTCTTTTTGATGGTGGCGGAACTATTTTTGATGACCTTGATGTAATGTTGAAAACTATTTCAACAATTCTTGATTATTATGGTCTTAAGGAAATATCTCTATCTGAGTTCAAACAAGAATTCTGTATGCCATATTGGAAATTTTTTATGTCTAGGGGACTTGATGAATCTAAAGCAATATCAGAAACCCCCCATTTGTTTAGTAAAAATTATGATGTGAATAAAGTAAAACTCTTTCCAGATGTTATCAATACACTAGATTCCCTCAAGAATGTAAAAGATATGAGAATTGGCTTAGTTTCTCAAATGCCGCGTATCATAATATTAGATCTGTTAGAAAGATTTTCTATTTCTAAATACTTTGATGTTATTGTCGGACTGGAAGATTCAAAAATTCAAAAACCTTCTTCTCTTCCCATATTGACTGCATTATCCTACAAATCCTCAAAAAATAAAATAATCTATGTCGGTGATATGAGAGAAGATATTCAAGCGGCAAAAAAAGCTAAAGTTTTATCTGTCGCAATTAATGGAAAACGTAGTTATCATGATTTAAATTTACTTACTAGAGAAAAACCTGATTTTATAATTACAAAACTTTCTGAATTGCCGCTTATTGTTGAACAATTTGAAAATCAAACTGAGTAAATATTAAATACAAAATTTGGTGGGGGGTTTTCGTCCAAACCTCCTTAGATGGAGTGTCAAAAAGAGCACGAGCAAATATCTTTGAGATGTATAGACTGTAACATCCTCCAGTTCGCCATTTCGTAGTACTAGTAAAGATTACTCAAGATTTACCGTTTAGAAGATTTCTTGAATCCAAATTTAATTCGCTGATCTACTTCTGGAAGTGCATATGCAAATCCTGTATGAATACATTTTTCTGATTCACATAAAGTACAGTAAAGAGAACCCTCTTTGAATTTCACATCAACTATCTTTTCTTCAATAGAGTCCATAATCAATACTTTATCATCATAAAGCCCCCATTTCGAGAGTCTTGGTAGTGGTATTGGTGAAGTCACATAGATATGCAAAAGCCATTCAAATAACTCACTAAGTGATGTTTTACTATCTGAAGACCTGTTAAGTTCATTGATTACTTTCACATACTTGTTGTAGACGTCTTCCTTCAATGTGACACTTTTGAAGCCCTCTTTTGGCATGATATGAGTCTAAAACAGTATTTACGGTAATAAGCATTAACTAGTACGTTATTCTTTTTCAATGATTCCAGTACTAATATATAGTTAGGACGGTACTATCTCTATAATAGTACGGTATCATTATGAGTCTAATAAAGTCCCAATCTCAAAAAATTCTGAAAAAATCTAGAAACCGACTCTATGGCAAGAGAAAACCACATGATGAAATTGTAAAAGAAATTGTCAAGCTTGCATTACAAGGCACTCAACCTACTGAGATATCTAAAATCACAAGAAAAGGTCGATCCAGCATTTGGAGATACTTAGATGAAGCTGCAAAACAAGGTCTGATTCAAAAAACCAGTACAGGAAGAATCAAAATTGCTCAACAAATCAAAAATTCTCGAATCTATGAAATTGTAGACAAGGACAGATTCGTAAAAAAATACAAGCCTGTAGCTAACTGGGTTGCAGACATGCAAACAAGAAAGGGCGGCAAGCCAATAATTGTATGGCGCTGTAACCTCAACAAGCTCAAAACAGTGTGCGATACTTTGAATCTGAATCCTTATGAAATATTGTCTGCAAAAGATGGAAAACAACACGGAGGAGCAGAAAGCACATTACGAGATTTTGCACAAGCAATGCAAACTGGAAAAATAAAGTATGCAACAACTAGGGGTAGCAAGCCTACCTATGATGATATGAGTACTAGGTTTTTCAATTATGTTATGGCAGTTAGAAACTTTTGTGCTGTAAACGGAGTATCTATTCCACCAAAAATTAATGGAGTCTTGTCTGGTAAAAAACAAAGTTATGGAAAATATGCTCATGTCAAGTTATCATTTGAAAAAATAGATGAGTGTGTAAAGATTCTAGGAGAAAAATATGGTTATGCATCAAAAGAACAGGCTCTTTTTGTATTCTATTATCTTACATGTGCCAGAAAACAGGCAGGACTAGATGTAAAAGCGCACACAGTAATACTTCATGAGAGTGGATGGATTGTCTGTAGGGTTAACGAGAGCAAGACAGGCAATACTTGGACAAAGTACATTCCAAATGACAATTCTCACCAACAGATTTTCTTGGATTATGTGAAAAAACGGGAAGGTTACAAGTATTTGTTTGGCAATTCTATTGAGGAGATAAACAAGACATACGATCTGTTACCTTCAATATTTGTGGAAATTTACCGATTGACTGGAATAAAGGAAGAATATTTCTATATCATGCCTGTTCATGCGCTGAGACATGTTGGTGCTCATTACTGGTTAAATAGAACAAAATACAATCATGCCATAGTGGCAAGAATTGGCGGTTGGAAGTCAGTTCAAACTTTGATTGATTGTTATGGTCAACCTGATGAGAATTATATCATAAATTTCTTAACAAAAAATCATTGACGAAAAACATGTAAACTAAAAACAATGATTTGAATACAATGTGTTTCTAATGTACAAAATCTAATCTTCGTTCTCTACATTATCTTTAAAAGGTATTTACTTCATTCACACTCTGATGTTAATTAAAGAATTAAAGATTGAAGGGTTCCGTGGAATTAAAAAAATGGGAGAACCATTAAAATTAAAAAAATTCAACCTAATTCTGGGTAGAAATAATGCTTGTAAAAGTACACTTTTGCAAGCACTGTGTCTTTTCCCATCTCCATATGAAACTACAGTTGATGGAAACACACCAAGAATCTTTCAACTTGTCTCTCAGACAAGTCAAAATGATCTAACTCCTTTTCTATATCGCTATGCAGGAAAAGCCGATATAGAATATGATTCGCGTATTGGAAAAATAAAATTTGGAATTGATAAATCAATTCATCTTTACATCGAAAGACAATTGTCTTGGGTGGAATATGGATCTAATATTGTATACTCAGATGAAATACAAAAAATGTTAGCGAAAAAGTCCTCTGAAGAATTAAATTCAATCAGTATAATGTTGACCGATTTCTCGGATCAATATATAGAAAAATTATGGAATATTATAGAAAAAGAAGATGCGCATATTAGCGTACCTGTAGATTTCATCAATCGATGTATTGATGAAAAATTTACCGAGATAACACTAAGACATCATGATTTGTATATGCGAAAGGAATTGGATGGTAAACCATTCTATGTTAAATTTTCTGATCTAGGAGAAGGCGTCAAAAAATTTGCAAGAATACTACTTGTATTGTCATCGATCAAACCTGAATTAGTTTTATGGGATGATTTTGATTCTCATATGCATCCAAGTATGATGAAAATAGCAATGGAGTATTTATCAAGAAGTACTTGGCAAACAGTTATTGCAACGCATAGTATTGATGCGCTTTCTCAAATTCCTGATCTAGATACAAAAGATAGTCAAATCATACTTGTAAAAAAAGGATCCCAAGATGAATTAATTCATAAAATATTCACAGTTGATGAAATTGATACGTTAATTGAAGGAGGTCAAGATCCTAGAAAATTAGTAGATGAATTAGGGTTGTAGATGAAATATATCGATCATTCACCTAAGCATCCTTTTGTTAATGTACTAATTGCAGATGGTAAATACGAAGTACGAATTTTGAACAGAGTTGTCCAAAAATTTCAGACGGATAATGTATCTTTATTTTCACCTGCAACTCCTTTAGGAGGTCAAAAAGGACTAGTTTCAGTACTGAACGTGTTAAAGGTTCTTACTGATAAATTTTCAAACTCAAATTTTTTGATTGTGATAGATAGAGAACATGTTTCTAATACTGCCCAAATAATGGATGAAGTAAAAAAATTTGGAATTGTGCCGATGGATGAAGATAAAACTGAATATTATTTCAAAGCAAAAGTAGGACAAAAAATGATAAATGTATATGTAACTATACAAGGAATGAAAAAAAATATCGAAGAAGAAGTTTCAATTCTAATTCAACAAACTTACGCACAAGAAATAAGTCCAGATAAAGATAAAATTAGAGATTTTCTAAACACAAAAAACAAAAATGTTGAGAGTTTAATAGATGATTCAAATCTACCTAAATTAAAAAAATCTTTTCCATGTTTGATTCAAGTGTTAGAATGTATCTCGAATAAACATCGAGAAGTTTGATATTATACAACTTATTATGACTTTAGAAGAAACCTATTAAGATCGAATTGATAAATACCATAAAATATTTCTCAAACGGTGATCTTTAGTTTTTCATTAAATTCTTCCATGATGGATTTTTTTCTCGCTGTAAGAAAACCGCTAAAATCATCGTTTTCCATACAAACAAATGCTGCCTTAGATATCAGATGTGAATTGAATCTATCCATCATTTCATCTCTAGATAAGTTCTGCTCTTTCATGATGGTTTTAATGTATTCACTAGGTTTTGAAGTCTTGATATAATTACGATTTGTATCTCTATCTATCAAAGTCTTATTTAATATAGAATCAATTGCTGTTTCTGAATCGAATTCCTGTACACGAGATTTAGGAAATATGTGATGATCATCTAATTCGCTTAATTCTAGTGATTGTCCGTTGACAAAATCTTTTGCGCCTTTCAGAGACGTCAAACAAATTATTGCTTTGTATAAGGCGTTACCACTCGAAATAATATCCATAAATTCTGCATATACTGTATTTTTAGAAGCAACTATTGTTTGTGGAATCTTCTTATCGTTATCGAACCATTCTTGTACTGTTTTCATATCGTTCATCATCTGACTATCTGTAGATGAATCATATGCTCCTATGTGAATTGATGCCCACCACCATTGATGAATTTTCTCTAAACATAATGCTCTGTCTCTTCTCCCCGTAGTTTTTTCAAGCAATGCAGCCAGTGGAGGTAACATTGCTGCAAAGGGGATCCATTTTGGAGATATTACACCATATCCATCCTTTGGATTGTTTATCTTTTCTATGGCTTCATTCATAGCCTTGCATGCAATTTGCCAATCAGATTGAAAATTATTGTGGTCTAAATTTAGAAGATCTTTCTTCTTAACAGGTTTATTTCTTAATAATGACATTACACTTAACAAGTTTACTGGAAATCTTTCATTGCGTTCATAAAATAATCTGAATTTTTCATAATCATCAAGAGCTTGAGTCCACAACCTACTTCGTAATTGAATTCCATGTTTTGTTAATCGAGCATTTAAAAGATCAAAGACGGTGAGAGTTTGACCAGTACTGTTAAGTTTTTCAAAAACTTTTGCGACACTCTCTAACTTCATTTCCTTTGGTAATTTTATTACTGGAATCTGATAACTTTGCCATAAATTTGAAAATGCTTCTCTCAACTTGCTTTTGATCTGTCGTGATTCCTCACTAGATCTTTTCTCCTCTGTCTCTAAATATCTCTCAAAATTATCTAACCAATCGTGATAAAACTTAATTTTGGAAATAGGAAATTTACGTTTTCTAAATTGTGTTTTCTCAATGAGCAAATCTTCCTTTTCAGCTTTATCTTGCATTAATGATTCTACTAATATTAATTCATCATCAGAATTATTTTGATCTAGCTTCAATAGATTGTCCACATTAATGAAAAACAAGTATGGGTTTTTAGTATTCCATAGGTTTGCTGCAGGTGATTTCATGGCATAATATAGTGATGATATTCTTTGTTGTCCATCAAGCACTATGTAAGTAGGGTGAAATGGTCTTGATGATTCAATTCCATATATTCTAGTGGGATTCAAATCTCTATTACTAGTAGACCAAAATAGAAATGCCCCGATGTAATAACCTCTTAGAATTGATTCAAAAAGATCTTCAATATCGGGTCTTGACCAAATAAAATCTCTTTGAAAGTCTGGAATTCCTAATTGATCATCCTCAACCCAACTCAGTATCTGTTTTATAGTTATTTTTTCAGGTTCCTCTAAAAGCATATCTCGTTATTGTATAATTCGTAGATAAATCAGTTTCTAAATAGAATTTATAAAAAATGATAATATCATAAACAAATTCTTCAGGTCTAATTTGTGATAAAAAAATTCTACACCAGTTTTTTAATCATAAATAGTGCAGTACACCTCAGACGTGAAAACTATGGTAATACTGCAAGTATAGAATAATCGCATAGTGAAATTCTACACCAGTTTTTTAAATCATGTTAGTACTGTACATCTTACGTGAAAATCCTAGTTCTAGCCATTGCAGCTTCAATAACAGTCGTAGTTATCGCCTCCATCTCTCTTTTTGCATTGCCAGACAACCGACTCACTTGTTTCTCTTGCACTTCAATATCCACTCCTGCAAGCCAATCTTCAGATGAGAATAACTTGCCTGTGCAAAATGTCACTACTGTAATAATTCCACCGGGTGCAGAAGACGCAAGTTCAGGGAAAAATTATGAACCTCAATACCTCCATGTTGTAATTGGAGTCAATAACACTGTAAAGTGGATTAATGACGGTATTGCTAGTAGTAGTGTTTTTGCTGACAATCATGATGATCCTTATTTCTATAATGCAACTAATCCCATATCACCAGTCAAAGATCATGTAAAATCTCAAAATTTTCTAAAGCCGGGAGAATCATTTGAATACACATTTGCCAAAGTGGGTTATTTTGGATATCATAGTGAACCGCATCCGTGGATGAGGGGATGGATCTTGGTATTGCCGCAAGATACTGCAAATCTATTACATACAGTTGTTCTAAACGACACAGACATCGCTGGACCATGTGCAATATTTGCGATACCATGTCCAAATACACATACCTTTACCGCACAGAAACTTGGATCCAACATTTACATTGAAAAAATGACCATAAACGGGGTTGATAATTATGTGATAGTAAATCCTGAAGGCTATTGTGTTTATACATCTAACAGTCATAGAAATTCCTGTACGAATTCTGTAGACCTTGCAATATTGAGATTGGTTGGAGCTGAATAAATTAAAGAAATGAAAACTCTACACCTTGCAATAATTGTCATTATATCACTAGCAGTTTCACTGGTAATTTTCAATCTTGATAATATTTTCTATTACTTGATCTGGTACACTCCACTAAATGACATGAAGATAGAACCTCTGATGTATTCTCCTAACGGTCTAGGTCTACAATATTTTAATAAAATCAAGAACATGGAAGGCTCTACGTGTATTACAACTCCCTCCAAGAATTATTTTTGCTATTCAAAACCGCGAATGTTTGAAAATGGTGGCGTATCATATATTTCAGATCTTAATGGAATAGAAGGCGAGCTTCACTTTAGTCAAGTGGGAAAAGAAGGAGGATTTTATTTCACAATCAAAAACATGACCAAAATTAACGACAATGAGGCAATGATCACATTTTCTGACAAGAACTATAGAATAGGCAATGATACGAGCACAATATACGAAATAAACGGCAAATTTCAATATTCTACAACAATTAAAAAATTTGATACATTCATTTCAAATTGCTCTGATTACAAGGGCAATCATGTAAATGTAGTACAGTATCTGGGAACTAAAACAATAGACGGAGTTGAATATTTTGTGACATGGCATACATTGGGAGATACTAAGAACGGAATTGATTGCAAATATCCGGATATAATCAAGTATAGCTTACGTCATCATTTTGGTGAGTTGTAACTGAAAACACTACACTATTCCATAATTGTAATTCTTCTGGGATTTACTGGTCTGATGCTATCATATGATAACACTGCTTATGGAATATGGGTTCCACAATCTCCCCGGGAACTTCTCGACGAAAGCAGTACGATATTTGTCGGAAACATTACTTCTGTGAATGTTTTGCAATTTGAAAAAGGAATCACATACACTACAGAAGAAAATGGTACTGAAAAGAATGTCGTAAAAAATTACACTCTGAGTCTTGATGAATACAAGGTAGACGTAGAAGAATTTCTGAAAAACACTCAGTTGACAAATAAAATGACAGTAAGACAACCAGCAACTAGTTTGTCTCCGGGCATGCTTGGTGGATTAGACGAATTCCATGTTGGAGATCGGGTATTGTTTTATGTAAAAAGTCTTGATGGAAATAACACCTATTCTCCAGAATCATTCATAATTCCAAAGTCTTGTGCCACAAAAGACGTCCTCACACAAAAAAGACTGGAAGCAAGAGGCGAATCGTTTACAATTCAAAACGGCATAAGAATTGACAATAATTTTACAGCAAACAAACCAATCCAGTTTATCGATAACGAAGATGTCAATACGCTTTCTGGAAAAAGCCTCGATATTTTGGTTCACATAACAAAGAACACAGGTTCAAGTCCTGAGATTGTTTTTAACAAAGAAATCTATTCTCAAGCCAAACCTTGTGAATGGATAGCATCAACAGAGTGGGAATTTACTCCACAGGAGGGAGAATATAGAATGGATGTCACTATAACAGAAGACAATAAAACATACTCACAGTATGTCGCTAAATTTTCTGCCAAGTCTGATGTGGTAACACCCGATCATATGTCCCCACTCAAGCAATTCAAGTCAGGAATTGCAGCTAATAATGTCGAATGTAGACAAGATCTTCAACTTGTAACTAAAGCAGAAGATAATTCCCCAGCTTGCGTAAAGACGGATACTGCGTTTCATCTCTCAACACTGGGATGGGGTTATCTCCAAGATCCCTTCATTACCAAAATGGATCTTCTAGACAGCAATATCACAGGTGGAAAGATCTCTGAATTCCAGTATAGCCCTCAAAGTGCAAACATTATCATAAAAATTCAGGCAACAAGTAATGGAGATCTTACTATAACCATTCCAAAAGTTGTAACTGATCTTAATCCGTATTATGCGTTTAAAACCTATGAAGTAGTGGCTGATGGAAAAGAGATCAATGTTGACAAGATAGATACTGCAAAAGGACCAAGCTTTACTATTCCATTTACAAATGGAACTAATGAAATCGAAATCATGGGAGTAGAGATTGGAGGGATGACCAGTAAATGAAAACTCTACACCTTTCAATAATTATAGGAATTAGTTTCTTGTCTTTCGTATTTCTGATGATTCATGTGAACAGCTATGCATACACATGTGCTGTACAAGCTCCATCTGTTACAACACAATATTATTATCTGCACTCAGATTCGGTCTTTGTTGGAACCGTATCCTCCATTACAAATTATACCAATCATCAATTAAATGTCAAATTTGATGTAGAAAAATCTTGGAAAGGAAGTCAACATCCAACTATCACAACCTACAGTCTTGTTGCATGTGGATATTCTTTAGTAAAAGGAGAAAAATACTTGATTTTTGCAGCTGGGTATCCGCTTGATTATTTTGAGTGGGCAACAAAACCATTTGATAATGCAAAAGACGAGATTGTACTACTTGACAGCCAGCAGTTCCAAGCACAGGCAAATGCAGATGAAGTATTGTACAAAAGATTGGTTAACGCAAGAGATGCAATATCAAACATGATGGGAAGTAAGATGTCACAAATACCAATTTCTTCCGTAGGTGTCAATGATCTAAACTTTACACTGGATATTGGAATTGCTGACAAAAAAGCAGCAACACCATCAGGAGTAGAAGAGTACAAACAGAAACTAGAAGAAATAGTTGGAAATGTTCCAATAAGGGTTCTATACTCGGAATATGCTACAGCATTACCAGAGATTATAACACAACATACTGTATTGCCCTCTCCACTCATGCAATTCAAGTCAGGGATTTCTGCACTAGATGTTAAATGTACTAGCAACTATGCTCTTGTAATAAAAGCCGAAGATGGTTCTCCAGCATGTGTAAGACCGTTCACTGTAAAGGTATTATCAGAAAAAGGATGGTCAAAATTTGAATCAACACAATCAAATCATAACGCTAATGCAAAAACTAATCCATTTGGAATTGTAGGATTGATGTATTACCATGGGGGCGGACCCTGCGGTGTTGGCACTTGCCCTCTTAACACCTTCAATCTCAAAATGAACTCTAATTACACGACATATTTGCTTGGCTACAACATTTGTAATGATAATTCATGTATTGTGCGAAATGACTTGTCTGCCTTGTTACCGCTTAATGTAATTGGAATACCAAACTACAAGTTCATTGCTTTGCCTGAAAATCCACAGTGGAAGCATGATGATGTTTTTCATATTCAAGTTAAGGTTTCATCTATTCCTGATAACACAACTGCTGTATGGACGGATCTTGGAAATTCAACGATAATTCATTGAGAAAATGAAAACTCTACACCTTTCAATTATTGTGGTAATTGGGATAGTAGCAATTGCATCATCTTTCAATATCGCACTTGCACAAAATGTAACGTATTCTTCAAATCTAACACAGACTATTCCATCTGCAATACTTCATTCTCCAATACCAACATTATCACCATCAGAGAATCAATCAGTAGTTAATGTGGCACTATCTGTTCCAGATCTACAAAACTGGTCACATGATTGGAAATATGTGGAAATGGGATTTGGTAGCAATAACAAACTCGGTACATCTGATTTTAAATGGCAGTATGCCAGTGTAGTTCTGAAAGCACCTTCGAGTAGCGCACCAATTGCATGTAGTAATGATTGGTGGGCAACGGTGGTAATAGACATGACAACAATGAAAGTTGTAAGTGCAACCTATCCTACCATGGAATCGCATCCATGTGAAGTAGTTACACTTGGAGGACCAGCAACATCTGGCATTATTGCGCCAGTTATCGAATCACCACTGCAACAAGAATTAGATGCATATTCTAAACAAAAAGAAAAACATGCAGAAGAAGAAAATCAAGCTAAAGACATAAGCGATGCTATCATTTTGGCAGAGGTGGGAATACCAATAGCTACTGGAGTTTCAATAGGTGTTTTATTATTTGCTAGGAGAAGAAAATGAAAACACGGTATCTTTCAATAATTGCGATTATCTTAATGATTGTAGGTACATTTTTTATTATTGATGGATATGCTGGTTTGACTGTTCCTGATGCGTGTCCATGCGCAACTAATTCAGATCCGTGTTATTGTGGTACGCATGAAGATCCTATTGCACGTGGAGTAATCTATTTGGGAATTTCAATCATCATATCTGGTGTAATTTTATTTGTAATTACATTTTTCAAAAAAAGACTCTGAAAGTATACAAATCGGCAAAATCTGAAAATGTTGCATAAGGATTTTTTTCGTGCCTGTTATGCAACATTTATTTAAAATCTAGATTTTGGTTGCAGATATTATGGTAACAGGATTTCTTGCAAGAAACATGGTGCCAGTCGAAGTTTTTTTGCTCTTTGATATGGTTACCTGAATGATATCAACTGATGAAA
>Ga0070712_100001947_pt1 | contig 12657 bp, 9 predicted proteins | sample LARL81metaG_FD_71396 | JGI IMG/M metagenome (GOLD analysis project Ga0070712, IMG submission 71396) | Corn, switchgrass and miscanthus rhizosphere microbial communities from Kellogg Biological Station, Michigan, USA - LAR L8-1 metaG | ecosystem: Host-associated > Plants > Roots > Rhizosphere ...
CCCAACGGCGACCCGAGGCCACCATGACCTCCTGTGCTCCAGCCTGCCGATGATGCCAGGAATCCTTCCCCGGTTGATCGATGTCAAAGGAATGGTGAGCATGTTTTATCGTCGATACGGCGACCCCGCGTGAAACGAATTCCGGTATCAGCGCCGCCATCAACGTCGTTTTGCCGCTTCCGCTCCAGCCGGCGAGCCCGAAGATCCGCATTGCCGCCCGTCCCTGTGGGCTCTCACTTAGGGCATGGGCGCGGGCGTCGCAATGCCCTAAGCCAGATGCTCTGACTTGCGGTTCGCACGCGCCGTACGCGGACGTGCCATGTGGCGCAGTCCCGCCTGCAGGTAGTCATATCCGGTCACCAAGGTCAGAATCGCAGCGATCCACAACAGCAACTCGCCGAGTCCTGTCACCGGCAAAAAACCGGGCCCGGCATCACCGACGATCAAGACCCCGATCGCAACCATCTGGATGACCGTCTTCCACTTGGCAAGCCGCGAGACGGGCATGCCGACCCGCAGCCCCGCGAGGTACTCGCGAAGGCCGGAGACCAGGATCTCCCGGCACAGGATGACCAGTGCCGGGAGCACCGCTTCAGCCGAGAGTCGCCCAAATGCGGTCAGCATGAATAATGTCGCCGAAACCAGCAATTTATCGGCGATCGGGTCGAGGAAACGGCCAATTTCGGATTGCTGTTCCCAGCGCCGAGCCACGTGCCCGTCCAGCCAATCGGTCACTCCCGCCGCTGAGAAAAGCGCGCAGGCGAACCACCGGGCATAATCGCCGGGCACGTAAAAGGTCGCGATCACCGCAGGAATCGCCAGGATTCGCGACAATGTCAGCAGGTTCGGCAGGCTGGTAATCGGCACAAATCACTCCTGCTGAAGGCGAAGGGAGGGCAGCAATAGCTTACCCGTCGGGGTGGAAGTGGTCATAAATCTTCTTTGCGACAGTTTTACTTATGCCGGATACGCGTTCGAGCTCCCCGAGCCCGGCCCGGGCAACCGCTCGCGCCGAGCCAAAATGGTGCAACAGCGCCTGCTTGCGGCGAACGCCGACGCCGCCAATTTCGTCGAGCGGGGAGCGCCCGAGGGCCTTTGTTCGCTTGGCGCGATGGGTGCCAATGGCAAACCGATGCGCTTCGTCCCGCAGGCGTTGCAAGAAATAGAGCACGGGATCACGCGGGTCGAGCAAGAATGGCGCGCGTCCCGGAACGAAGAAGCGTTCGCGCCCGGCATTGCGATCCGGCCCCTTAGCGATCCCGAGGATTGCGACGCCGGCGATGCCGAGTTCATCAAGGACGACGCGGGCGACATTGAGCTGCCCCTGGCCGCCGTCGATCAGGATCAAATCAGGCCAAGTGCCTCGGTCGCGTTCCGGATCTTCTTTGATGGCGCGTGCAAAACGGCGCAGCAGGACCTCGCGCATCATCGCGTAATCGTCGCCGCCCGCTAGGCCCTCATCCGCCTCGCTTCTCTCGGCACCCTCTCCCGTATTACGGGAGAGGGGAGACCCAGCCCGAGGGGCTGGGTGGGTGAGGGTCAATCCGCGGATCGTGAACTTGCGATAGGCGTTTTTGACGAGCCCCTCGGGGCCGGCGACAATCATTGCGCCGACCGGATTGGTCCCCTGGATGTGGCTGTTGTCGTAAACCTCGACGCGGTGCAGCGGCCCGTGAATGGCGAAGGCAGCTGCGACGCCGTCGAGCAGTTGACGTTGCGAGGCGCTATCCGCGAGCCGCCGGCCGAGCGCCTCCCGCGCGGTTGCGAGGATGCGGTCGACCAACCGCTTCTTGTCGCCACGCTGCGGCACCGCGAGTGTGACTCGGGGACCGGCGAGCGACAACGCCTCTTCGACCAGATCCTGCTCGACGAGCTGATGACTCAACAATACGAGCGGCGGTTTCGCGCGATTGTCATAAAACTGGCCGACAAAGGAGGTCAGCACCTCCTCGACCGGCAGCTGCCGATCATGGCTCGGGAAATACGCCCGATTGCCCCAATTCTGCCCGCCACGGAAGAAGAAAACCTGGACGCAGGTCTGCCCGCCCTCCTGATGGGCGGCGATGACGTCGGCATCGACGATACCCGGGACGTGGATGTCCTGATGTCCCCGAACCAATGAGAGCGCGCGAATGCGGTCACGAACCAGCGCCGCCGCCTCGAAATCGAGAGCATCCGCGGCCGCCTGCATCTCGGCGGCAAGGCGCTGCTGAACATCGTCGCTTCTGCCCGAGAGGAAAGCGTGTGCTTGCTCGATCAGCGCCGCGTAACCTTGGCGGGCGATGTAGCCCACGCAAGGGGCGCTGCAGCGCTTTATCTGGTACAGCAGACAGGGGCGAGTACGCGTTGCGAATACGCTGTCGCTGCACGACCGCAGCAAGAATGCCTTTTGCAGGGTCACCAGGGTGCGATTGACCGATCCGGCGGAGGCGAAGGGGCCGAAGTAGCTGCCCTCGTTGGTTCGCGCACCACGGTACTTGGTGAGTTGTGGGAACTCGTGGGCGGCGGTGAGGTGGATAAAAGGGAAAGACTTGTCATCCCGCAGCAGCACGTTGTAGCGCGGCATCAGCCGCTTGATCAGGTTGCATTCGAGCAGCAGCGCTTCCGCCTCGGTTTGAGTGACTACGACCTCCATCGCGGCAGTCTCGGCGATCATCCGCCGCAGCCGGTTCGACAACCCTGCGGGGTGCGAGTAATTCTGCACTCGACTTTTGAGGCTGCGCGCCTTGCCCACATAGAGCGCGTCACCCCTCCGATCGAGCATGCGATAAACGCCCGGGCCGGCCGGCATACTCCTGAGCGCCTCGCGGATTGCAGCAGCACCGGCGGTGATTCCTGTCGCTACTGCGTGAGGCGCCGCGTCGGCCGGCAGACCACTTTCAGACGATCTGGCCGGCGGCTCGGCGACACTACCTGGAGCCCGCCGAGGGTCGGTTGACGGTTGTGAACTGCGGCGTGGAACCCGCCGCCGCCTCACCGCGGGCGTCCCGAATTCCGTCATTCTGGCGTCAGTCGTTTCCGTCATCGTCTCGTCAACTGGTTGAGGCGACACGCCGATTCGGGGTATCCACGAAACCGGTGGATAAGTCTGTTGAAAACTTGCGGCCAGCAAACTTGGATTATAGGCGTGCCGGGGATTTGTGAACTTTGATTAAATTTTAGGCAATTACGTAAGGTATTGAAGATCATTGCTATTCTACTGAAATGGTTAATATTGGTGACAAAATGTAACAGTCTACTCGGTTTGCTCGTTGCCACATCACTGGAGCAACGCCTGTGAACAAATGTCCGCCATTTCGTTGCCCGGAGGTTTTGCTCCGGCCAGGAGACACGCCCCTACTCGACCGGCGGTTGTCGTTGCGGTTGTGCCCAACTGAGATGCTGCCCGCCATCCAGTGCGATCATCTGGCCCGTCATCGCCGGCGCTGCCACGATAAAGCGCATCGCCGCTGCGATCTCCTCGGGGCTGGTACCTCGGCGCAACGGCATCAGCTCGCATTGGCGGGAGAATTGCTCCCGGGTCTGCCGCGGACTGGGTACTGTTGGACCTGGTCCGATGCCGTTGACCCGAATCCGGGGCGCCAACGCGAGCGCCATGGTCTGAGTCAAGGTCCACAGCCCTGCCTTCGCCAATGTGTAAGACACGAAATAGGGCGTCAGCGACCACACCCGCTGGTCCAATAGATTGACGATGATGCCGCCGGCGTGTGCCGGCAATCGGGCTGCCAAATGTTGGATCAGGACAAACGGAGCGCGCAGATTCACCGCGAGATGGAGATCCCAGCTCTCGCGCGTCGCGGTCTCGATCGTGTCGTTAGCGAAGACCGCAGCGTTATTGACAAGACAGCCGATGGGCCCAAGTTCGCGCTCGGCGCGAGGCAACAACTCCGCAACGGCCTGTTCGTCGGCGAGGTCGGCGGCGAGCGCGACGGCCGCGCCGCCGTTGCCGCGGATCTGCTCGGTCAGGTTCTCGGCAGCCCCCCGCGAACCGTGATAGTGCACGGCAACAGCAAACCCGTCTTCTGCGAGAGCAAGAGATAACGCTCGGCCGATGCGCTGCGCCCCGCCTGTTACAAGCGCCGCTCGAGGTATCGGCGAAACCGGCAGCGCTCCGGTCAGTTCGGTCTCAGGCGCGGCTTCAACGACGGGCACGGCGTTCCTTGCGGGCCCGCATTTTGGCGCGGACCACATCACGCGCCGAGACGCCGGCGCGTCCCGCCCTTGATCGGCCGGGCTGCCGCTCCGGGCGCGTGGAGCCGTTTCCGGCGCCGTTTGGCGGCGCAGCCGAGAGCCCGAGATCGACCTGCTCGAGCCGGCGGATCTCGTCCCGCAGTTTGGCCGCCTCTTCGAATTCCAGATCGGCGGCGGCTTCCCGCATGCGCTTCTCAAGATCGGAAATGACCGTCTTAAGATCGGCGCCCTGATAATGCGCCGCTTCGCCCTCCGACAGCCCGAAGGTCACATGATCGCGCTCGTAAACGCTCTCCAAAATGTCGGAGATGCCGCGGCGCACGCTTTCGGGGGTGATCCCGTGGACAGCATTATACACCTGCTGTTTTTCGCGCCGGCGGTTGGTCTCGTCGATCGCGGCTTTTAGGCTGTCTGTCATCCGATCGGCGTAAAGGATTGCCCGACCGTCGATGTGGCGGGCGGCGCGTCCGATGGTCTGGATCAACGAAGTCCGGGAGCGCAGATAACCCTCCTTGTCAGCGTCGAGCACGGCCATCAGCGCGCATTCCGGAATGTCGAGACCCTCGCGCAGCAGATTGATCCCGATCAGCACGTCGAACACGCCGAGACGAAGATCTCGGATGATCTCGATGCGTTCGAGGGTATCGACATCGGAATGCATATAACGCACGCGCAAGCCAGCCTCGTGCAGGTACTCGGTCAACGCCTCGGCCATCTTCTTGGTCAGGGTCGTAACCATGACCCGGTGCCCACGCAACGCCTCGTCGCGGCATTCTGCCATCAGATCGTCGACCTGGTTGTCGACCGGCCGAATGATGCAAGGCGGGTCGACGAGACCGGTTGGCCGCACGATCTGCTCGACAAAGACGCCGCCGGCGCGCCGCATCTCCCAAGGGCCGGGGGTGGCCGAGACAAAGATCGTCTGGCCGCGCAAACCGTCCCATTCCTCGAATTTCAGCGGCCGGTTGTCGGTGCAGGACGGGAGCCGGAAACCGTATTCGGCAAGGCACGTTTTGCGCGTCCAGTCGCCGCCGAACATGCCGCCGAGCTGCGGCACCGTCACATGCGACTCGTCGACAAAGACGAGCGCGTCCCGCGGCATGTATTCAAAGAAGGTCGGTGGCGGCTCGCCGGGGCTGCGGCCGGTCAGATAACGCGAATAGTTCTCAATGCCCGCGCAGCTGCCGGTCGCTTCGATCATCTCCAAATCATAGGTCGTGCGCTGCTCCAGCCGCTGCGCCTCGAGCAATTTCCCTTCGGTGTGGAGCTCATCGAGGCGGATCTTGAGGTCGCGTTTGATCTGCTCGATGGCCTGCAGAAGGGTCGGCCGCGGAGTGACGTAATGGCTGTTGGCGTAGACCTTGACCGACTGCAATGCGGCGGTCTTCTCGCCGGTCAAGGGGTCGATCTCGTGGATCGCCTCGATCTCGTCGCCGAACAGCGAGATGCGCCAGGCACGGTCCTCGTAATGCGCCGGAAACAGCTCGATCGTGTCGCCGCGCACCCGGAATGAGCCGCGGAAGAAATTGTGGTCATTGCGGCGATACTGCAATTCGACAAAGCGCGCGAGTAGTTGCGTGCGGTTGATCCGGTCGCCCTTGGCGAGCGACAGGGTCATCTGCGAATAGGTTTCGACCGAGCCGATACCGTAAATGCAAGAGACCGAAGCGACGACGACGACGTCGCGCCGCTCGAGGATCGCCCGCGTCGCCGAATGGCGCATCCGGTCGATCTGCTCGTTCAGCGACGATTCCTTCTCGACATAGGTGTCGGTGCGCGGAACATAGGCCTCGGGCTGATAATAATCGTAATAGGAGACGAAATATTCGACCGCGTTCTCTGGGAAGAAGCTCTTCATCTCGCCGTAGAGCTGCGCTGCCAGGGTCTTGTTAGGCGCAAGGATGATCGCGGGGCGCTTGGTGCGCTCGATGACATGCGCCATTGTGAAGGTCTTGCCCGAGCCGGTGACGCCGAGCAGCACCTGGTCGCGCTCGCCGGCGACAAGCCCGTCGCACAATTCCTCGATCGCCTGCGGCTGATCGCCGGCCGGCTGAAAATCGGAATAGAGTTGAAACGGCCTGCCGATATCGCTCTGCGGGCGCTCGGCGGCCATCAGCGGCAGCATCGTAATCAAGTCCAGGGCATCAGCCGATTTCATGCCGGACACCGGTAAGCAGTGCGGTCCTTGATATATAGGATAGGCGAAATCGGTGCGCGATATCAGTGAACGAAACTGCGGTGGTCCAGTTCCTCACCGGCTGGCGTGCCGTGGACGACCTTGAGATTTCCATGGCCATGGATCGCGAGCCTGAGGAAACGCGATTTCCCCACGTTATCATGGGAAATTTGCACAAGAGCGCGTTCATCCTCCGGGACCCCAGCCTTGCCTTCGACACCCCCAAGATTCCGCACCCGCAAGCGAGCGATGCTGGAGTAACGATCGTCGCCTACCAGCCTGCGCGCTTTGGCAAGCTCGGCGGCGACGCGGTTGTTCTCGCCTTTGAGAGCATGGGCAGAGGCTCGGAACGTGCGGAACTGTGGGTGAGCCGGGGCGGCATTGCGCGCCCTTTTCGCACCAGAGGCGTTGCGACAGCGACAGCCAAAAATTGCCTAATTCGCATGGCACACTTCACCCGCCGGTGGGGCTCGCGCCCGAAGCATTGCAGAGCTATCTTGCTGAGCACCGATAGTCGCCTATTGCAACCTTCGGGAGAGATTTTGCTGCAAATTTGCTGCAGTTGCATCGGCGAGAGATAATTGGCGCAAGGTTTAGTTGTAACGGTGGTAGCGCCTGGGGTACCGCCCTTGGGTAAAACGCCACGATGATGCGCTTCCCAGGAAGAGGTGGGCACTTTACAGTGCTTCGTTTCCTCCAATTTAGCTGCAGCAAGGTCATGCCCTTCCTCGCCGATCGTCTCGCCCGCGTCAAACCTTCGCCAACCATGGCGATGACTGCGTTCGCCACCGAATTGAAGGCAGCCGGGCGCGACATCATCAGCCTGTCTGTGGGCGAGCCCGATTTCGATACGCCGGCGAATATTCAGGAGGCGGCGATCGCGGCAATGCGGCGCGGCGAAACCCGCTATACCGTGTTCGACGGCTCGATCGAGCTGAAGCGGGCGGTTTGCGGCAAGTTCAAGCGTGAGAACGGGCTCGACTATGAGACCTCGCAGATCACTATCAGCTCGGGCGGCAAGCAGGTGCTCTACAATGCGCTGGTCGCCACGATCAATCCGCGGGACGAAGTCGTCATCCCGGCGCCGTTCTGGGTATCCTATCCGGAGATGGTGCTGTTGTGCGAAGGGACCCCGGTGCCAGTACCCTGCCCGCAGAACAACGGCTTTAGACTTCGGCCCGAGGACCTCGATGCAGCGATCACGCCGAAAACAAAGTGGCTAATCCTGAATTCTCCGTCGAACCCGACGGGCGCTGCGTATAGCGCGGCCGATCTGAGGGCAGTCGCGGAGGTGCTGCTGCGCCACCCGCATGTCTGGGTCATGACCGACGACATGTACGAGCACCTAGTCTATGACGACTTCCGTTTCGCGACAATCGCCGAGGTCGAACCGCGCCTCTATGAGCGGACATTGACTGTGAACGGCGTTTCGAAGGCCTATTGCATGACCGGTTGGCGGATCGGCTATGGCGGCGGGCCGAAGGCATTAATCAAGGCGATGGGCGCGATCCAGTCAAATTCGACCGCCAACCCGTGCTCGATCAGCCAGGCGGCGGCGATTGAGGCGCTCACCGGCCCGCAGGATTTCATTCCGGTCCACAACCGTAGCTTCGAGGAACGGCGGGACCTCGTCGTCGATATGCTGAACCGAGTCCCCGGCCTGTTCTGTCCGCGGCCCGAGGGGGCGTTCTACGTCTATCCGTCCTGCGCCGGCGTCATCGGCAAGCGGACGCCGGCCGGTCAGACGATCGCGAATGACGAGGATTTCGTCCGCTACCTGCTCGAGGAGACCGGGGTCGCGGTGGTGCATGGCGCAGCATTCGGCCTGTCGCCGCATTTCCGCGTCTCATATGCGACCTCGGCCGAGGTGTTGCGTGATGCCTGTGGACGCATCGACCGAGCCTGCCGCGCGCTGGCGGCGTAGCTGTCGGCGGCCGAGGCTGCCTCGATGGGCGGGTTTCACCGCCAAATTTCGATTGCCATCCCGCCAGCCCGCGAGCAACTTCGGGACCAGATAACAGCGCCGTGGGGCTCGCGGGCTTGCGGCGGCTGCATCTCAGGATGATGGAGGCGCCCATGGCGAACACGACTGAAGCTCCGCGTTGTGCGGCGCTCATAGGCCCGTATCTTTCGGGCAAGACGACTCTGCTCGAGGCTCTGCTGCACGCCAGCGGCAGCACGACACGGCGCGGCAGTGTCCGCGATGGCAACTCGGTCGGGGATCATTCACCTGAGGCGCGCGCCCGCCAGATGTCGACCGAGCTCAATGTCGCCGGCGCGAGTTTTCTCGGGGATCGCTGGACGATCCTCGACTGCCCCGGCTCGGTCGAGCTGCTCTACGAGGCGCAAGGCGCGCTGCTGGTCAGCGACGTCGCCGTAGTCGTCGTCGAGCCGGAAGTCGAGCGCGCTCTTACGATCAGCGCGCTGCTCCGGTTTCTCGACCGGCATAAGATCCCCCACATGATCTTCATCAACAAGATGGACACCGCAAGCGCACGGGTCCGGGATTTGCTGGCGGCCTTGCAGTCGGTCTCCGAGCGCCCGCTCGTGCTGCGCCAGGTGCCGCTGCGTGGGTCGGATGCCGAGGTCACCGGCTATGTCGACCTGGTCAGCGAGCGCGCCTATCGGTACCGGCCGGGCCAACCTTCGGATCTGATCCCGCTGCCCGACGATTTCTGGGACCAGGAGCGCGCGACCCGTGCCGGCCTGATCGAAAAGCTCGCCGATTTCGACGACGAGTTGCTCGAGCAATTGCTCGAAGAGGTCGAGCCGCCGAAGGAGGAGATCTACAAGCACCTGACTCGCACTCTGAAGGGCGCGCAAGTCGTACCGGTGTTTCTCGGCTCGGGGTTGGCGGACCACGGTATACGGCGGCTCTGGAAGGCGCTGCGGCATGAGGCGCCGGCGCCTCAGGAGACCGCGGAACGGCTCGGGATCAGCCCTGACGGCGAGCCCCTGGCGCAGGTCTTCAAGACCTATCACTTGCCGCATACCGGCAAGCTGTCGCTGGTTCGAGTCTGGCGGGGCGCGATCTCCGAGGGGATGGTGTTGAACGGCAGCCGCGTCGCAGGCGTGTTGCGGTTGGTCGGCGCTCAGCAGGAGAAGGTTCCCTCCGCTCAGGCGGGCGAGGTGGTCGGGCTGACGCGAATGGAGGAGGTTGCCACCGGCACCGTGCTTACCCCGACCGGCAAAGCCGCGCCATTGCTGCAGCCGGAACGGCCGCAGCCGGTTTTTGGCCTCGCGATCACCTCCGAGCGCCGTCAGGACGACGTCAAGCTGACCGGTGCGATCGGCAAGCTGATCGAGGAGGACCCCACCCTGGAGCTCGAGCAGAATGCCGATACCCAGGAAATGGTGCTGTGGGGCCAGGGCGATATTCATCTGCAGATCGCGATCGACCGGTTGCGCAACCGCCACAACCTCGCGGTCAACGGCAGGCGCGCCGCAGTTCCCTACAAGGAAACGATCCGGCGTGGCGCCCAGCAGCATTCCCGCTTTAAGCGTCAGAGCGGCGGGCACGGCCAGTTTGCCGATGTCACGGTCGAGATTAAGGCCCTACCGCGCGGCTCCGGCTTCACCTTCACCGACAGTGTCGTCGGCGGCGCGATCCCGCGCAATTACATCCCGGCGGTCGAGGAAGGGGTGATCGAGGCGTTGCGCCACGGGCCGCTGGGATTTCCGGTCGTCGATGTGGCGGCCAATCTGATCACCGGCCAGTTCCACACGGTCGACAGCTCCGACCAGGCATTCAAGACGGCAGGACGGCAGGCGATCCAGGAGGCTTTGCCGAAATGCGAGCCGGTCCTGCTCGAGCCGATCGACTCGGTGGAGATCTCGGTGCCGAACGCGTTTACCGCCCGGGTTCAGCGACTCGTCTCGGGACGGCGCGGCCAGATCCTCGGCTACGACGCCAAGGCCGATTGGCCCGGCTGGGACATCGTCAGCGCCCATCTGCCGCAAAGCGAATTGCACGATCTGATCGTCGAGCTGCGGTCGCTGACGATGGGGGTCGGCAGCTTCGCCCATCAATTCGACCATATGCAGGAGCTGACCGGCCGACCGGCGGAGAAGGTGCTCGCCTCACGGACAGCGGACGCTGCGCAATAGGGTCGATCGCGAAAGCGTGACTTGGCGGCGCCGGGCGCCGATCCAGATTCTGGGTCGCAACGGTGGCGAGGTACGGTCGTGTTGATCCGGCGGAAGAAAGGTTGGGAGCTGCGCGAGAGCGCGGCGACAGCGGAGGCGGTATGCCTCGGGCGCAGAGCGGTGATCAGAGCGATCGCCGCCGGTCCGATGCTGGCGCCCGCATTGCGGTCGGCCCTGGCAGCCGAAGAAGATCCCTCGGCTGGGCTTTATCCCGCAAAGCAAAACCCGCGCTACACACTCGATCGGCCGCTGACCGACGAGAAGCTGGCTACGGCGTACAATAATTTTTACGAGTTCGGCTCGCAAAAATCGATCGCGGCTGAAGCCCAGGCTCTGAAGATCCGGCCATGGACGGTCAAGATCGATGGGCTTGTCGAGAGGCCGATGACGCTTGACATCGACGAGCTCTTGAAAAAAATGCCGATTGAAGAGCGACTCTATCGCCACCGCTGCGTCGAGGCCTGGTCGATGGCGGTGCCGTGGAGCGGCTTCGCGATGTCCGCCTTGCTCGCTCTCGCAAGGCCGCTGGGCTCGGCGAAATACGTTCAGATGGAGACGTTTCTCGACCCCAAGACCGCACCGGGGCAGAAGGAATTCTGGTACCCGTGGCCCTATGTCGAGGGCGTCACGATCGCCGAGGCGGGAAACGAGCTCGCCTTTCTGGTTATCGGCATGTACGGCAAGCCCGTTCCGAAACAGGACGGGGCGCCGTTGCGGCTGGCGCTGCCGTGGAAATACGGTTTCAAATCGGTCAAATCGATCGTCCACTTCTCGTTCACCGAAAAGCGGCCGGTATCCTTCTGGGAGACCGTGCAGGGCAACGAGTACGGGTTTTGGGCGAACGTCAACCCCGAGGTACCGCATCCACGCTGGAGCCAGACGACTGAGCGGGTGCTCGGCGCCAACGAGCGCGTGCCGACGCTCAAATGGAACGGCTACGGCGAGTTCGTCGCCCATCTGTATGACGGGCTGGAGAAGGAGCGGCTCTTCGTCTGAAGCGGTAAAGTGGAGCGGTTCGTCCGATTTTGCTTGCCAAGTGTGATCACGTTTTGTTCTATCATGTGCGGGACATCGAACCTTCAGGAGATGACGATGAAAAAATGGACGCTCCCGGCCGCTGCGGCGATCCTGTTCGCAGCCGCGTGGTGGCACTGGCCGGCAGCTGCGCAACGCGCTGCCCAATCCGCCGCGCCGAGTGAGACGATCACATTCGAGCAGTACCGCGACTTCCGTATGCACGATCTGCAGCAGCGCCAGGCGCGGCTCGCCCGTCAGCTGGCGGCCCCCGGCCTCGCCGCTGCGGAGAAGGCGAGCATTGAGCGCCGCAAGGCCTATTACGACCGGCTGGCGGCAATGCCGGCGCAGGAGCGCGACGAATTTTATCGCGAGCGGTTCGATCAGATCGACAGCAACCACGACGGCAAGCTCGATCCGGAGGAACGTGCCGCCTGGCGCGAAAAACAGCGCGAATACTATCGTCAACAATCCGCCGAACGCGCTGGACCGGCCGACCCGCAGCATTGACCGAGCGGCGCTGAACCAGAGACCGAGGCCGCCGAGGAGAGCACACCAATGACGCAGGACAGCCCCGCAGTCGCGCGTCTCAAGCCCGGTTAAACCCCGAGCGCCCGGCGATCGCGATGGCGGCGCACAACCCGCTAGCAGCCAAGCTCGCCGCCACGGCCGGCTTCGACGCGATTTGGGGCAACGGCCTCGAACTGTCGGCCTCATACGCGGTGCCGGACGCCAACATTCTGTCGGTCGATACTCATCTGGAGCTGATGCGTGCGATCGGCGAGGCACAAGACGCACCGGTCATCGCCGACACGACACCGGCTACGGCAATGCGGTCAACGTCGCCTATCTGGTGCCGCGCTACACGGCCGCCGGCGTCACTGCGGTTGTCATCGAGGACAAGACGTTCCCGAAGGCCAGCAGCCTGCGACCCGGCGGGCGGCAGGTATTGGTGCCGCTCAAGGAGTTCCAAGGCAAGATCGAGGCCGCCCGGCTTCCCGGCGGCCCGCTGGTGGTGGCACGGACCGAGGCATTGATCGCCGGCTGGGCCAGGACTGGCGTTGCGGCGGGGCATCTCTTATGCGGAGGCCGGCGCCGACGCCGTTCTGATCCGCAGCAGAGAAAAGACG
>Ga0070712_100001948_pt1 | contig 12657 bp, 11 predicted proteins | sample LARL81metaG_FD_71396 | JGI IMG/M metagenome (GOLD analysis project Ga0070712, IMG submission 71396) | Corn, switchgrass and miscanthus rhizosphere microbial communities from Kellogg Biological Station, Michigan, USA - LAR L8-1 metaG | ecosystem: Host-associated > Plants > Roots > Rhizosphere ...
AAAGCCCGGATGATAATCACACCCTACAATAATCATGTTGGCTCCTTTCTCCGGGCCTTGGTTGGTTGGCACCACCAAAGTCTATCCGGGGCCGGGAGCCGACATTGTCATGGAATCAATTGCACTCAAAACCCGCACGACGGGCCAAGAAATGAAATCGCGAGTTACGTCAAGCATTCAGTCCATGCGCGTCTTGGAGTTTACCTTAGAGTAGATAACTCCTAGAAAGCAGCCGAACGCAGCCGCCAAGAGAAGGAAGAGACCATAGTTTTCCGTCGCGTTTAGATAAACATTATGGCCGTGAAAGGCCCATGGATAGGTGCGTTGAAGATCCGGTGATCGGGGACGAGTGCGATCAAAATACTGGTGCAAGAAAACGAACGAGACCCCAAAAACTAGCGAGGCCCTTACGAGCAGTGTTGAACACTTCATGAGAGTGGTAGAAGTCAGTTGTCTTGGCTGTCTCATTATGGCATGTAGGTGTTGTAATCAGGCGTTAGCACTCATTGATATTGTCTGCAAAGCTCGGGGTTGCATTTCTTAACCCTCCGCATCGTTACTCCAGTGTCGGCCCGGGGCCACCTGTGCAGACCTTCGCTCCAGCTTCGGTGTTATCTTTGTGAAGAATTCCGCTCGGGTATAGCTCATGGATGTCCTCGGCAAACTCTTCGAACAGCACTTTCATACTCCTGTCGAGCAGGTGCATCCCGTCCAAGGTGAACTTGGGGGATCGGGGCGCAAGATCATCCGGCTGTCTGGTGGTGGCAAGACCGCGATCGGCATCCTGTACGGAGTGCGTGAGGAGAACGTCGCGTTTCTGGAGTTCTCGCGCCATTTTCGCAAACACGGTCTACCGGTTCCGGAGATCTACAGCGAAGATTTGGCTCAGGGGGCATACCTCGAGCAAGACTTGGGCGACACGTCCCTTTTCGAGTTGCTATCCCAAAATCGCAAAGCGGACTCGATTGGACCTGGGGTCGTTGAGGCCTACCGTAAGGTAGTCGCGACTCTTCCTCGGTTTCAGATCGAAGCTGGGCGGGACTTGAATTACAAAGTCTGCTATCCGCGTGGAAGCTTTGACCGGCAATCGATCTCGTGGGATCTCAACTATTTCAAATACTACTTTTTGCGGCTTGCCGGCATTCCGTTCAGCGAGCAGGCGCTTGAGGACGACTTCAGTCGCCTCACGAAGTTCTTGCTGAGCGCCGGACGGGATTATTTTCTATATCGCGACTATCAGTCGCGCAACGTCATGATGGTTGGTCAGCAGCCTTACTTCCTCGATTATCAGGGAGGCAGGAAGGGAGCGCTGCAATACGACGTCGCTTCGCTCCTGTATGACGCGAAGGCCGATCTGCCTCCGGAGTTGCGCCAGCAACTGCTCGATCACTATCTGGATACTTTGCGCGGGTATGCGAACATCACGCGCGAAGCCTTCATGCAGCATTACTACGCGTTCGTATACATCCGCATCATGCAGGCGCTGGGTGCATACGGATTCCGCGGATTCTATGAGCGCAAGGTGCACTTCCTGCAAAGCGTGCCCTATGCGTTGAAGAATCTACGATGGCTGCAGCACAATGTGACGCTTCCAATTGCGTTACCCACGCTGCTCGATGCCTTTCATAGCATGCTCGGTTCCGAAAAGCTCCAGAAGTTGGCGACGGACGCGGATAACCTTGTTGTGCGAATTGTGAGCTTTTCTTTCCATCGCGGACTGCCGAAAGACGAAAGCGGGAATGGCGGAGGCTTCGTCTTTGACGGACGCAGCCTGCCGAACCCAGGGCGCGAGGAGCGATTCAAGCTGTTGACAGGAAAAGATGCTCCCGTAATCGAATACCTAAACCAGCAGGAGAGCGTGCATCAGTTTCTTGCGAGCGTGATGTCCCTGATAGATGCGAGCGTGAGTAACTATCAGGAACGTGGGTTCAAACATCTGATGATTTGTTTCGGATGCACGGGCGGACAGCATCGCTCGGTCTATCTTGCGGAACAACTGGCCAAACGGTTGCGCGGACGAGCCGGAATCGAGGTTGTGGTGACGCATCGCGAGCTGGAGCGGATGAAGGCAGAACACTCATTGGCGGAGAAAGCCGCCCGATGAGGGCAATGATTCTCGCCGCTGGACTTGGTACCCGCCTGCGGCCGCTCACAGATGATCGCCCCAAGGCCCTCGTAGAAATAAATAGCAAAACCCTTCTCGAAATCACGCTTCGCAGGCTTTCGGGCTTCGGCATCCATGATGTGATCGTCAATGTGCATCACTTTGCGGATCTGGTGATCGAGTTTCTGCAGCGAAACCAAAACTTTGGCATGCGAGTAGAAATTTCCCGGGAAGATCTGTTGCTCGATACCGGCGGCGGGCTGAAGAAGGCGGCCTGGTTCTTTCTCGAAAATGGCGGCAACGAACAGCCGTTCCTTCTCCACAACGTCGACGTGATCAGTACAATCGACTTTACGCAGATGTTGCGGCGCCATGAAGAGTCTGGGGCACTTGCAACAACTGCCGTGAAAGATCGACCAACCTCGCGGTATTTGCTTTTTGACGAGAAGAACCGGCTCTGTGGACGCCGGACCGCAGGTACTCCGAGCGACGAACGAGTCCGGCCATCGCAGGAAGCTCATGCCTACGCTTTTTGCGGCATACACATAATCTCCCCTCGATTGCTGCCGATGCTTGCCGAGGAAGGGGCATTTTCCATCATCACTTCCTACCTCCGTTTGGCGGGCCAGGGACACCCCATTTCCGCATTTCGAGCTGAAGAGTACTATTGGCGGGATCTCGGCACACCGGCGAGCGTTCAGGCCGTTTCCGAGGATGTGACGAGGGGAGCCGTTTCCCTCTAACGAAATGCTGCATTTCCACAGCAGCTGGCCAGAAAGTCACATCCGCAAGTTACGGAAGTTTGCCTTTGGCCGCTCCAAACCATTGTAAACAAGCTGTTTAGCTGATATTTCTAACGCAGGGCGACCCCTGTCTGCCCCGACGTGTGCTTTGCGGATGACTCGAATAAATAGCAATCCGATAGCGCTACCCGAGCGTTCCCGCTCATGGAAGGGTATGTCGTTCGTCGCAAAGCTCTTCATTTCACTGGTCGTGCTGGCCGGTTTCGGCGTTTTGGTTTACGCGGGAATCCATCAAAGCAGCAAGAACATCGCCGAATTTATCTGCTACTTGGGAATTGCAGTCCTTGCGTCACGGCTAAAGGTGAGCCTCCCGGGAATTACCGGAACGTTATCGGTTAATTTCCTTTTCATTCTGATCGGCGTGCTGGAACTGAGCTTTACGGAAACGCTGATTCTGGGCGCGATTTCCATGGTTGCTCAGTGCGTTTTTCCGGATCGTCCCAAAGGCCTGCAGCTTACGTTCAATGTGTGCGCGGGATGTATTTCGACAGCGCTGGCTTATCAGGTTTACCACCACCCTCTCATAAACTTGATCCTGCCGAACCGTCCTGTGCTCCTGGGACTGTCAGCGACGGTGTATTTCATCGCGAACGCGGGTTCCATCGCCACCGTAATTTCGTTGACCGAGCGCAGGCCGCTGAGCCGGATTCTGGTGGACTGCTATTTCTGGTCGTTCCCGTACTACTTAGTGGGAGCGGGAGTTGCGGGGATCATCACCTGGCTGAATCAGAACTTCAACTGGGAAACGTCGCTGCTGGTGCTGCCGGCTATGTATCTGATTTACCGCTCCTATCGTTTGTATCTCGGCAAATTGGAAGACGAAAAGCGCCATGTCGAGGAGATGGCGAACCTGCATCTGCGGACGATTGAGGCGTTGGCGCTGGCGATTGAGGCGAAGGATCACACAACACACGAACACCTGCAGCGCGTCAGAGTTTATGCGATTGAGGTCGCCAAGGAATTGGGAGTCAGCGGGCCGGAACTTGAAGCGCTGCACGCAGCGGCGCTATTGCACGACATCGGGAAACTCGCGGTACCCGAGCACATCATTTCCAAGCCAGGCCGGCTGACTCCGGAAGAATTCGAGAAGATGAAGATCCATACGCTCGTCGGAGCGGAGATCCTGGAGCGTGTTCGATTCCCCTACCCCGTAGTGCCGATCGTGAGAGCACACCACGAAAAATGGGATGGGTCCGGATATCCGTTGGGACTCAGGGGCGCCGAGATTCCGATCGGAGCACGCATTCTCTCCGCCGTGGATTATCTGGACGCTCTGGCTTCTGACCGGCAGTACCGGCGGGCGTTGCCGCTAAAAGACGTCATGCAGAAGCTGAATGCCGAATCGGGCAAGTCGTTTGATCCGAGAGTCGTTGATGTTCTGCAAAAGCGGTACCAGAATCTGGAAGAGATGGCGATCGCGAAATCGGTAGAGGACCCGAACGCGCCGCTGTCGACAGCGATCAAGATTGAGCGCGGAGTTGAACCCGCGGCAGGCTTTGAGAATGCCAAAGCGCAGGACTATGCCGGGAAGGAAACAACGTTCCTGTCGTCGATCGCGGCGGCGCGGCAAGAAGCGCAGGCCCTTTTCGAGCTAAGCCAGGATTTGGGAGCGTCGCTGAGCCTGGGAGAAACACTGTCGGTTTTTTCTGTGAAGCTTAAGCCGATGGTGCCGTACGACGCGATTGCGATCTATGTAACGCGCGAGAATGAATTGATCCCTGAGTACGTCAATGGGGACAATTACCGGCTATTTTCCTCATTGCGCATTCCGATTGGACAGGGTTTATCAGGGTGGGTAGCGCAGAATCGAAAACCAATCATCAACGGGAATCCGTCAGTCGAGCCGGGATATTTGAACGATCCCAGCAAGTTCAGCACACTGCGCTCGGCACTGGCGGTCCCGCTCGAAGGTGTCGCCGGAGTTATTGGCGTGCTGGCATTGTATGGTGCGGAGCGCGATGCCTTCACTTCAGATCACCTGCGGATTCTGCTCGCAGTCAGCGGAAAAATGGCGCTAGCGATCGAGAACGCTCTCAAGTATCAGCAGGCTGAAAACTCGGCGACGACGGACTACCTTACTGGCCTTCCAAATGCACGGTCACTGTTCCTGCAGTTAGACAGAGAACTCGCGCGCTGCAAACGAGACAACTCAACCTTGACCGTCATGGTCTCGGACATGGACGGATTCAAGCAGATCAACGATCGGTTTGGTCACCTCGAGGGCAATCGCACACTTCGCCTGTTTGCACAAGCGCTCAAAGACAGCTGTCGCGAATATGACTACGTCGCACGCATGGGAGGCGATGAATTCGTGGTGATCGCTCCCGGGCTTGCAGCCGATGCAGCCAGCAAGAAAGCGGAGCAACTGCGAGCGCTGGCGCGTCATGCCGGCAACGAGGTTTGTGGGGAAGAGATTCTTTCCTTGAGTGTGGGGCGCGCGGTTTATCCAGATGACGGGAAGGACGCCGAGCAGCTTCTCGCCGAGGCCGATCGCCGGATGTACCTGGAGAAGCAAAAGCAACTTGCCTACAAGGATAGGCGTGCACATCCGCGCATGAAGTGCCGCGTTACCATCGAGATGCAAGCTGGGGACACGGCCGTCCCGGTTTTTGCCAATCTCACCGACATCAGCATGGGAGGATGCTACATCGAGACGAGCACAATTCTGTCAGCGGGGAGCACCCTCAAGCTGAAAGTTTCGATGGACGATCCGAGTCTTTGCGTAGAAGGCACGGTGGCGAGGCTCGATCCGGGATCGGGCGTGGCTGTGCAGTTCCGGGAACTGAACAGAGAAGCCCGAGAGCGGATGTTTCGAATCCTGGAGTTTGTGCAGAAGACTACGACCTACTACAACAACCGCTACCTTGATACGCTCGCCAAGAATTAACTTCGCGAAAACTGCGTCAAGCGCTCCTTGCTGCGAGCCTGTGACGCCCTTAAACTGATACAGAGATGCACGTTCATGCTCATGGCAGCAGCCCGAAGGGAGTACTGAAGGTCTCTCTGGGACTGACGCTCGGTTACATCATTCTGCTTGTGGTGGCCGGACTGAGGGCTCATTCCCTGGCGCTGCTCTCCGAGGCGGGACACAATCTCTCCGATTTGCTGGCGTTAGCCCTCTCACTCGTGGCCGTTTACCTCCAATCGCGGCCGGCGAGTTCGACCAAGACCTACGGGTATCACCGCGCTGGCGTTTTGGCCGCACTAGCGAACGCCAGCTCGCTGGTAGTCGTCTCCTTCTTCATTTTCTACGAGGCATTTCGGCGTCTGCACCAGCCCGAGCAGGTTCACGCTGGGGTCATGATGTGGGTTGCCGGTGCTGGCGTCGTCATGAATGCCGTCATCGCGCTGATGCTTTATCGTTCCGGTGGAGATGTGAATATCCGCAGCACTCTGCTGCACGAGGTTGGGGACACACTCTCGACGGCCGCGGTGATTGCAGGCGGTTGGGCCATTCTGGTGACCGGGAATTACTGGATCGATTCCGTGCTGTCGGTGGCGATTGGCGTTCTGATTATGTGGTCGGGATTTGGGATTGTCCGCGAGACGTTGAACATTCTGCTCGAGGGAACGCCTCGCGGAATGAAGCTCGAAAAGATCGAAGGGACGATCCGGTCTGTCGAAGGCGTCAACGACGTGCATGACCTGCACGTCTGGAGTATCGGATCGGAAACACACGCTCTTTCGTGTCACATTTCGATCGCGGACATTCCCCCTTCGGTCAGCGAGCGGATCTTGCGCGACGTGAAAGAAAGGCTTTTGCGCGACTTCCGCATCGATCACACGACGATTCAGTTCGAGCATGCTCTGTGTGAAACTGCGCACGGCTGCGTGATTCCGATCGTGGAAGATGCAGAGCACCATCATCATCACAGCCACTGATCTGCATTTTTTTCAGGAATGCTGATGCTCGTAGATCTCGCACGCTCGCTCCAACGTGTCCGCATCTTCGGCTAACTTGTCAGGACGCAGTCTCACGATTCTGGGGAACCTCAAAGCATAGCCGCTTTCGTGCCGGTCGGATCGCATCATGTTGTTGAATGCGACCTCAAGCACGATCCTGGGCTCGACAGCCAAGCGGAAGCCCTGATCCTCGACGACATGATCCAAGAACCATTTCGTCATGTCGGCGATCTCTGTGTCCGTTAGGCCGGAATAGGCTTTGCCAATATTCACTAGGCGGTCGCCATGCCAGACGGCGAAGGTGTAGTCGCTCAGTACGCCAATCCGCTTGCCGTGCCCGTACTCGACGGCTGTGACCACTACGTCGAGGGTGGCGAGCTCCCGCTTCATCTTGAGCCAAGCCTTGCCGCGTTTGCCCGGCGAATAGAGGGAACTGAGATCTTTGATCATCAGGCCTTCGTTGCCCCGTGTCCGCGCGGCGACGAAGAGGCGCTCGAGTTCCTCAGGTGAGTTCGCGCGGAAAGCCGGGGCACGAATGATATTGCTCGATGAGCGATGGGCTTCCTGTTCGAAGATGAACTGACCTTGTTCGACTCTATCGGACGAGGTAGGTGTGCGAGCCACTCGTTCCGCAGAGAGTAGCTGGTCCAGAAGCTTTGCTCGCTCGTTCAGCGCGAGATCAATTACGAGCCGGCCATCGACATACAGGATGTCGAATATGAGAAGTGCAACTGGCGTTTCGCGCAGCATTTTTTCGCTGACTTTCTTCCTCCCGAGCCGCTGCTGCAAGACACTGAATGGGCGGGCACGGCCGAGATTCTGCGCTTTCGCTTCACTTTCATCGGAAACGGGTTCATCAACCAGGGCACGAGCGGAATCCGGATCTTTGGGAAAATCCCAGGCAACGATTTCTCCGTCGAGGATTGCATCGTCTGGTAGCCCTGCCAGGGCGCGAGGCAATTCCGGGAATGATTCGGTGATTTCGTCGCGGGTACGCGAGAAGATTTTGACCACGCCACCGGAGACGTGCGCCTGAGCACGAATGCCGTCATATTTATCTTCCACCGCAGCTTCCGCAAAATACGACAAGCCCTCTTCTGGCGATTCGATGGGGCTTGCGAGCATGAATCCTAGAGGATGGAACAGCCGCATCTTTGCTTCCGCAAGTTTGTGCTGGGCAGCGAGGCGCAGAGTTTCGCCGATATCCCCCAAGAGCATGTTGGCGCGCTGAACTTCCGCCAATGTGCTGTCGTAAGCCTTCGCGATGGCCTCCTCGACCAGGCTTTCTTTGAGGCCGATGCGAAGATCGCCGGTCATGATCTTGATGATGTACTTGGCTTCCAGCGGGGAGGCTCGGGAAAGAAGTTCGCGTGTAAGTGCAGTCTTGGCTGTGGCCCCGCGGGCCTTAGCGGTCTGCCGGAACGCATCCTCGACTTGGAGAATGGAAAGTCCGCCAGGGCGGTCGGGAAGCACGGCCCCGGCGACCGCGCCAAGGTCGCCGTGTTGTCGATAGGCGGCTGACAATGAGCTCTCTTCCTGCCCTGCCAACTCTGCAACGATTTGCCACAACGAACGGCCGCCGACCTGTAAAGTAGCTTCTTCCCAAACAGGAAAGGGCCTGCCCGAGAGGAAAACGGCCGAAATCGCCGCTTCTTCAAGAGGGCGCGATTTCAGGTACTCGGCGACGATCGCGGTCTTGAGCAGCTTTTTCGTAGTAGCTGCAATCGCTTCGCAGGTTTTTGCAAATTGGTCCATAAGTCGCGATGAACGCCTTACAACCTCGAAGCCAACGACCTACCGTCTAAACGACTGCAAGCCGTGTGGATTGCTCGGCTTAGACGTAATCAAGAACATCCTAAATGACGAAGCTGTGGTACCCTTAGATGTGTCGGGCTCCGTATCCGGAGCATCTAACCATCGTGCGCACCTTACGCAACTATCTTCGTTTTCTAGCTGCGGTGCAGCTACTGCCTGCTCTTGAGAGCGGGGAGGAAACGCTCGTCGGCGGGCAAGCCGTGCTTGAAGGCGTGATGATGCGATCTCCACATGCCTGGGCGATCGCGTGCCGTAAGCCTTCCGGAGAAGTTGTGACAATGAGCGAACCTCTGGAACGTCCCTCGGAAAAGCACAAGTGGATGGGCTGGCCGGTCGTACGGGGCGTGATGACGCTTGGCTATGCGATGACGCTGGGCTACCGGGCGCTGAGATTTTCCGCGAACGTGGCGATTGAAGACATCATGCAGGAGGATGGAAAAAAGAAGGAGCCATCGCCCCAGGGCGTGGAGGAAGCTAAGCCAGAACCTGCTCAGCAGGGTCGTGAAAAGGCCGCCTCGATCAGCAGTTGGCTCGCCGCGATCAACATCGTCATTTCAATCGCATTCTTCATTTTCATGTATAAGTACATTCCGTTGCTCGCGGCAACGGAATTGAAGAAGCTTGATCCCGCCTTAGGTGGAAGGATCATTTTTAATCTCGTGGATGGTGTGATTCGCCTGGGTTTGTTCTTGTTGTTTATCTGGGGCATATCGCTCTGGAAGGATATCCGGCGAGTGTATGAATATCACGGCGCCGAGCACAAAACTGTCTTTGCCTTTGAGAATGGCGATCCGCTGAATACGGCTGCGGTGCAGAAGTACCAAACATTCCATCCGCGGTGCGGAACCAGCTTCCTGATGACGGTGATGTTGATCTCGATCGGCTTCTATATGCTGGTCCCGTACACGACGTTCTGGGCGCGGTTTGCGTCGCGAATCGTGCTGCTGCCGGTCATTGCGGGAGTTTCTTACGAGATCATTCGGTTCGCCGCCAAGCATCGTGGATCTTTGTTCGCTCTCATGACCGCTCCTGGTTTGTGGCTGCAACGCATCACCACGAAGCCTCCCTCCGATGACGAGGCGCAATGCGCGATCGTCGCGCTCGAGAATGCTATGTCGCTGGAAAAAGAACGCGGCGGCGAACTCGTGATTGCCTAGCGGCCCCGCCGCGAAAACTTTCTTCCCAAATCCGGAAAACGTCTTTAGTCGCTGGTCGTTCGTCGTTGGCCTTCTAGCCTCCTGTCATTATTCTGATCGCGGAGGGTTGATATGCCATCATCATTTAAGGATTTACGTGTTTGGCGGGAGGCAATTAAGTTTACTGTTGCTGTTTACCGTGTTACAGGAAGGTTCCCGAAGCATGAACTATACGGCTTAACGCAACAGCTACGACGAGCAGTGGTTTCAGTGCCGAGCAATATTGCGGAAGGAACGGGGCACCGCTCGGATCGGGAGTTTCGGAATTTTCTGATGCACGCAAGAGGATCGCTGTTAGAAGTACAGACACAATTAATCATTGCGCGGGAACTGGATTACATAACGCCACAAGAAGGGGAAGGTTTGTTGGCGTCGTCAGACGCGATCGGTCGGAGCTTGAACAGCTTGATAAACTCGATTGCTGAAAAAGTAGCTTGAAGTGAATGGCCGGCGACTGACGACCAACGACCAACGACGATGTTCGAGCGACTAGATCAAATTGAATTGAAATACGAAGAGCTCACTCAGGCTCTCGCCTCACCTGACATTGTGAGCGACTCGTCGCGATACCAGAAGACTGCAAAGGCACACAGCGAGATCGCCCCGATCGTCGAGAAATATCGCGAGTACAAGGACCTGACAAAGGGAATTGCAGAGAGCAAGGCTGTGCTGGTCGACGAGAAAGATCCCGACATGCGAGCCTATGCACAGGAAGAGCTTGATCGCTTGCAGGCGCGAGTTGGCGGCGTCGAAGAAGAGCTTAAGGTCTTACTGCTACCCAAGGATCCCAATGACGAGAAAAACGTGATCCTTGAAATCCGCGCTGGTACCGGTGGAGATGAAGCCACCCTGTTCGCTGCTGAAATCTTCCGCATGTACACGCGGTACGCGGAAGTGCAGCGCTGGAAAGTCGAAGTGCTTTCGACTTCAGAGTCTTCGGTGGGTGGACTGAAGGAAGTCATCGCGATCATCGAAGGGAATCGGGTTTACTCGCAGCTCAAATACGAGAGCGGGGTGCATCGCGTACAGCGCGTGCCGGCTACCGAACAGCAAGGTCGAGTTCATACATCGGCTGTGACGGTTGCTGTGTTGCCGGAAGCCGAAGATGTCGACATCAAGATTGAAGCGAAAGATTTGCGTATCGATACATTTTGTTCGTCAGGTCCTGGCGGGCAGTCGGTGAATACGACGTATTCCGCCGTGCGTATCACCCACATTCCGACGAATACTGTCGTCAGTTGCCAGGACGAGAAGTCGCAGATCAAGAACCGCGAAAAGGGCATGCGGGTGTTGCGCAGCCGCCTCTACGAGATTGAAATGGAGAAGCAGCAGCAGGCCCTTGCGAAAGAGCGCAAGGCGATGGTCGGCTCCGGCGACCGAAGTGAGAAAATCCGCACTTACAATTTTCCGCAGAATCGGCTTACGGATCACCGGATCGGCTTCACGATTCATCAACTCGATGCCGTGATGGACGGGAAAATTCAGCCCCTGATCGAGGCTCTCATCACGCACTATCAGGCGGAAAAGCTGAAACAGGAGACTGCCAGCGTAGTTTAGGGAAAGACGCGGGCGCGCACGCGTCCGCGAAGGGAAGAGCATGCCTGAACTCGACGCCACGTTAGCTAGTGTTTTAGCCGCCCGTTTCGACGCCAATCTTGCCCGCGTGTTCGAACTTGGTTCAGCCCTCAGCGAGAAGCAGTTGTGGACCAAGCCTTATCCCTACGGAAATAGCTTCGGGCACCTCGTATTGCATCTGACGGGGAACCTGAACTACTACATCGGTGCGCAGATCGCGAATACCGGATACGTACGCGATCGCAACCGTGAATTTACCGAGCCCAGTCCTCCCTCCAGAGAAGAAGCGCTAAAGCGTCTTGGCGATGCTGTCGCAGTAGCAGTCGAAGTCGTCCGTGCACAATCGCCTGCCGACTGGTCGAAGGGCTACTCCGCCGTCAACACGAACTGCACCAACCGTCTCGACATGGTCCTGCAGTGTGCCGCGCACATGCAGCACCATATCGGACAGATGATCTACATCTGCCACGAGTGGCAGCGGCAGTAGGGAGCAACCTCCGGCGAGCCATCAGTCACCTAAGCTTCATGACAAAAGCACGGTCAGGCTCCCTTCTCGCATTGGCCGGATTCGGATTAGCCACCGCCGGCGCCGCCTGGTATGGCGCGCGCTACAGCCGCAAGGGTAATCGTGATCTCTGGTACCGTTCTCTGGAGAAGCCCAGATTTACTCCACCGGACCAGGCTTTTCCCGTGGTATGGACCACTTTGTATGCGCTTATTGCGTGGTCCGGATGGCGAGTGTGGAGCGCATTTCCTTCCCGCGAACGCAATCACGCACTTCGCCTATGGCTCTCACAACTGGCCGCGAATGCACGGTGGTCGGAACTGTTTTTTGGACAGCACCGTCCAGCCTCTGCACTGGCTGACGTGCTGGCACTCGAAGGATCGATTCTTGCCTATATCAGGGCTGCCCGAAGAGTGGATCGCGCTGCTGGAAACGCGTTCATTCCGTACGCGGCATGGGTTGCCTTCGCTACAGTTCTTAATGCCGAAATCATTCGCTTGAACCCGCAGAGGCCTGAGCTCGCCAGCGCATGACACCTATCGCACCATCGTGATGAAATGAGTTTGTGCAACTCAAGCAAGCGCTGAACCAAGCGGTTTTAGATCTTACTTCCAAAGACGTCCCCTCGCCGCGAATGAACGCGGAACTTTTGCTCATGTTCACGCTGGGTTGCGACCGAGCGTATCTTTTCGCGCATCCTGAACAGGACCTCTCTGCGTCAGAAAGCTCGCGCTACGAGGCTGCACTCGCCGAGCG
>Ga0070712_100001950_pt1 | contig 12650 bp, 9 predicted proteins | sample LARL81metaG_FD_71396 | JGI IMG/M metagenome (GOLD analysis project Ga0070712, IMG submission 71396) | Corn, switchgrass and miscanthus rhizosphere microbial communities from Kellogg Biological Station, Michigan, USA - LAR L8-1 metaG | ecosystem: Host-associated > Plants > Roots > Rhizosphere ...
GTATCCTGAATCCGGCCGTGCGGGCCAGCTACACCAAGGAGGAGATCCTCGATCTGGTCCGTATTGCCAATCGGCTCTACGATGCCATCGAGGCGCTTCCCCAGATCGTCATCGCGGCATTCAACGGCGCGGCACGCGCGGGAGCGGCGGAGCTGTCCCTGGCCTGCGACATCCGGCTGGCCGCCACCCACGCGACCTTCAGGCTTCCCGAGGCGCTGTGGGGCGGCTTCCCCGGAGCGGGCGGGCCGGTGCGGCTTCCTGCCATCGTGGGGCGAGCCCGAGCCCTCGAGCTCATCTGCACCGGGCGCGAGATCGACGCGGCGGAAATGGAGCGGCTCGGGCTCGTCCTCGCCGTCTACCCCGCCGATCGTCTGCGGGCGGAGGCCCACGCCCTGGCCTCCGCTATCGGCGCGAGCGGTCCGATCGCCACGCGCGGAGCCAAGCGCATCATGAACGCCCGTCGAGATGCCGGCTTCGCGGCCGCCCGCTCGCTCTCCGACGAGCTTCGTCACGCGCTCGAGTGGAGCCACGACGTCGACGAGGGCATGGCCGCGCACCGCGACGGCCGCCGGCCGCGATTCACCGGTCGATGAGCGTTCGCCCGACCAGCCGGATGCTGGGCGATCTCCTCGACGAGATGGCCGCGGAACGGCCTCATGCCGACGCCCTGGCCTTCCGCCACGAGCAGATCAGCTACGCCGGATTGCAGGCTCGCGTTAACCAACTCGCCCGCCCCCTCATCGCGGCCGGGGTGACGCGGGGCGATCGCGTCGCGGTATTGCTGCCGAACTGCCCGGAGTGGGTGGTGGCCGCGCTCGCCATCGCCAAGGTTGGCGGCATCGTGTCGGCGATCAGCACCTTCTCCACGGCCCGCGAGCTCGGCTGGACGCTCGAGCATTCCGGGGCGGTGGCGCTCATCACCGTCTCGGCCTTCCGGGGACGGGCCTATCTGGATGCACTGCACGACCTCTGTCCAGAGCTGGCGGGCAGCGCGCCTGGGGCGCTTCGAAGCGCGCGGCTGCCGGGTCTCCGGACCGTGGTGTCCATGGACAGCCGTCGCGTCGACGGAGTATTCCAGCCGGAGGATTTTCTCGGCTTGGGGGCCGGGGTGAGCGCCGCGGCGCTGCGGGAGAGACAGCAGTCGGTGAGCCCGAGTGACGTGTGCTTCATCCTCTACACGTCCGGGTCGACGGCCTTGCCCAAGGGTGTCACCCTCGCCCACGACGGCATCATCGAGAATGGCTTCAATATCGGCGAGCGCCAGCATCTCACTGCCGCGGATCGGCTCTGGCTCGCCGTGCCGCTCTTCTGGTCGTTCGGCTCCGCAAACGCCCTGCCCGCCATCCTCACCCACGGCGGATGCGCGGTGCTCCAGGAGAGCTTCGAGGCCGGAGAGGCGTTGGAGCTGCTGGAGCGCGAGCGGTGCAGCGTCTACTACGGCATGGCCAACATGGCGCGCGCCATGCTCGAGCATCCCGATCGCCGCCGCCGGCGGCTCGACTCCATGCGCACCGGCCTCACCATCGGCCTCGCCGAGGACATCGAGATGACGATGGAAGCGGTGGGTGCGCGCGAGCTCTGCAACGTCTACGGATCGACGGAGACGTACGGCAACTGCGCGGTCACCGATGCCCACGATCCGCTCGCGCTACGCCTGCGCACGCAGGGGCTGCCCCTGCCCGGCATGGATATCCGCGTGGTGGACCCGGAGACGCGCAGGCCGCGCCCCGCGGGAGAGGTGGGCGAGCTATGTGTGGCCGGTCACGTCACGCCGGGCTATTTCCGGGCGCCGGAGCTCACCGCGGCGGCATTCGACGGTGACGGCTATTTCCTCACCGGCGATCTCGGGCTGGTCGGCGACGACGGGCGGGTGCGCTTCCGGGGCCGCTTGAAGGAGATGATCAAGACGGGCGGCATCAACGTGGCGCCGCTCGAGGTGGAGGGTGTGCTCCTCCAGCATCCGGACATCAAGCAGGCCTACGTGGTGGGCGTTCCCGACCGTGACAAGGACGAGGTCGTGGTGGCGGCGCTGGAGCTGCACGAGGCGGCGCTTCCCGACGCGGCGGCCATCGTTGCCTTCTGCCGCGAGCGGCTTGCCAGCTACAAGGTCCCGACGCGCCTGGTCTTCCGCAAAGCCGAGGAGTTTCCCCGGACGCCGACGGGCAAGATTCACAAGCCCGGACTCCGCGAGGAGCTTGCCGCGAAGCCGGCGCCGCGGCGCGGTGACGACGCCTGATCTATTCCTTCCTTTTACCGGCTGGGACGGGGAGGGCCGGAGAGATGTTCGGCCACGAACCGGGGACCTTCATTAGGAGGACCAGGGCAGATGATCAATTGCGTTTTCGAGAGTGGGTCGCCGGCCTCCCTTCGTCACGTGGTTGTCCATGCCATAGTCGAGAAGGACGGGGCGCTGCTGCTGGGCCGGCGTGCGCCGCATCTCCTCGAGGGTGGGAAGCTAGGGCTGCCCGGAGGGTTCCTGGACCGAGACGAGTCGTTGAGCGAGGGCGTACTGCGCGAGCTGCGAGAAGAGACGGGCTGGGATGGGCAGGTCGTGACCTTGCTTCGTATCAACTCGAGGCCGGATCGACCGCATGAGGATCGGCAAAATGTCGCCTTCGACTTCGTGGTCGCTCCACTTCAAAAGGTCGGCGTGCCGGATGACGAGTCGTCTTCCGTCGAGTGGATTCCCATTGACGCATTGCCACCGGCTGACACCTTGGCCTTCGATCATGGTGAGACGGTACGTCTGTACCTGGAATCGCGTGGGAAGTCAGGCCTGGTACCGATCCTCGTGTAGGCCGAACATCCGCTCGCACGTCCCGGAGGCAATCCGGAGGCGGGGAGGTGGACCTCAGGCGCCCAGATAGGCGCGCTGCACCCGCGGATCGGCGAGCAAGGCATCGTGGGCTCCTTCGAGGGCGACGCGGCCGGTCTCGAGAACGTAGCCCCGGTCGCAGAGCTCGAGGGCTTCGACCACGCGCTGCTCCACGAGGAGGATGGTCAGGCGCCGGCTCTTCCGGATGCGGTCGATCGTCTCGAAGATCTGCTCGACCACACGCGGCCCGAGGCCCTGCGACGGCTCGTCGAGGAGGAGGAGATCCGGCTGGGCCATGAGGCCGCGTCCGAGGGCGACCATCTGCTGCTCCCCGCCGGACAGCGAGCCCGCCAGCTGCTGGCGCCGCTCGCGGAGCACGGGGAAGAGGGCAAGCACGGCCTCCAGCCCCTCCGCGCGCTGAGCCCGCGCGGCGCGACGGTAGGACCCGAGCTCGAGATTCTCCAGCACGGAGAGGGACGAGAAGATCCGCCGTCCCTCGGGAACGTGGGCGATGCCGAGGGCAGCCCGCTGATGAGCGGGGAGAGGGGTGAGGTCGCGGCCTCGGAACTCGAGGCGCCCCGCGGTTCCGCGGACCGCGCCGGAGATGGCTCTCATGAGCGTCGTCTTGCCCGCGCCGTTCGGTCCCACGATGGTGACGAACTCGCCCTCCGCCACCTCGAGAGAGACGTCCTCGAGAGCGTGCAGGCCTCCGTAGGCGACGCTAAGGCCGGAGATCTTCAGCATGCTGAGGAGCTCCGTGCCGGGAGAGCCAGCGCGTGCCCAGATAGGCCTCGATCACCGCCGGAGTGCGCGTCACCTCTCCCGGCAAGCCCTCGGCCAGTCGCCGTCCCTGGTCCAGGACCACCAGCCGGTCGGCGAGCTTGACCAGGGCGTGAATGGTGTGCTCGATGATGGCCACGGTGACCGCCGCCGAGCGTGCGCGCCGGATCATCACCGCCATGAGCTCGACGCCATCCGTGGACAATCCCGCGAGCGGCTCGTCGAGAAGGATGAGACGGGGACGGGTGGCGAGGCAGCGGGCCAGCTCCATCAGGCGCAGGTCGAGGGTGGTGAGGCCGGTGGGCACCACGTCGGCGCGGTCGGCGAGACCGACCAGGTCGAGCGCAGCCAGCGAGCTGGCGCGCGCGTGATCGGGTGAGCCGCCGTGGGCGAAGGCGCCGACCATCACGTTCTCCAGCACGGTCAAGTGGGGAAAGAGGCGCATCACCTGGAACGTCCGGCCGATACCGAGCCGGCAGACCACGTGCGGCTGAAGCCCCGTGATGGACTTGCCGAGCCAGTGGACCTCGCCCCGCTCCGGGAGCAGGAAACCGTTGAGGACGTTGAACAGCGTGGTCTTGCCCGCTCCGTTCGGGCCGATGATGCCGAGGATCTCCCCCTCGCGCACGTCGAAGCTCACGTCGGACAGCGCCTGGAGGCCCAGGAATGCCTTGGAGATGCCGCGCACATCCATGAGGACCGGCCGCGCGGCCGCCGGCACCGTCGGAGCGGGCGCATCCACCTCCGCCGCGGCCGGGACGGGGCGAACGGCGCTGACCTGACGGCGCGTCCGACCGAGAAGCATGCTCCGCACGCGCCAGTAAAGACCCTCGGGGGCGTACATCATGACGGCCATGAGGGCGGCGCCATAGACCACGCCCTGAATGCCGGGAAGCCGGTCGCCCATCGTGGTGTCGAGGATCTCGCTCACGGGAATCATGATGGCGGCGCCGATGATCGGCCCCCACAGCGTTCCCGCTCCGCCGACCAGGCACACGGTGAGGGTCTGCACGATCACGAGCACGCCGAAGACCGCTTCGGGCGTCACCACGAAGAGGATGGCGTGGGCGTAGACGGCGCCCGCGACGGCGGCCGGGGCCGCGCTCAGCATGTAGGCGATCATCTTGCAGCGGAAGCTGTCCACGCCCATCGCCTCCGCCGCCTGCTCGTTCTCCTTGATGGCCCGCAGCGAATAGCCGAGGCGCGACGTCTCGATGAGTCGAGACATGACGAGGGTGGCGGCGAGGATGCCGAGGGCGAGCAGGTCGAAGGCGCGGGGCTCGGTGAACTGCATGAAGAGCCCCGGCTGCTCGCGCATCATGGGGATGGCCACTTCCTGATAACCGAGGTAGTCCATCACGATGCGGAAGATGAGTGGATACGCGAGGGTGGCCAGGCCGAAGTAGATGCCGGCGAGCCGGAAGGTGGGCGTGCCGATGAGCACGGCGGCGAGCACGGCCACTCCCACCCCGCCCAGCATGCCGAGCCACGGCGTGAGCTTGAGCTTGGCGGCGAGGAGCACGGTGACGTAGGCGCCGATCCCGAAGAACGCCTGGTGGCCGAAGGAGATCTGCCCGGCGTAGCCGCTGATGATGTTCCAGGCGAGTCCCATGGTTGCCCACAGGAAGACGAGGGTGAGGACGCGGTGGTGGTAGCGCTCGGTCACCACGAACGAGAGGACGAAGCCCACCGCCACCACGGCGAGGATGGGCATCCACTCGCGCGACCGGGAGGTCACGTCTAGACCGTTCGCGCGCGGCGGCCGAAGAGGCCCTGGGGCCGGACGTAGAGCACGAGCAGGAAGGCCACGAAGACGCCCACGTTCTGGAGCTGGAGAGGCAGGACGAGGAGGGTGAGCGACTGCACGAGGCCGATGGCCAGCCCGCCCACGAAGGCGCCGGGGATGCTGCCCAGGCCCCCGAGGACGACGGCCACGAACATCAGCACGATGAAGTTCACCGCGACGTTGGGCTCGATCGGATAGTAGGTAGCGAGCAGTCCGCCCGCCGCGGCCACGAGGGCGATACCCACGCCGAAGGCCACCCCGTGCATGGCGCGCACGTTGATGCCCTGGTAGCTCGCGGCCTCAGGATCGTCGGCGGCCGCCCGCAGCGCCTTCCCGAGATCGGTACGGGTGAGAAACACGTAGACGGCGGCGGCGAGGCACAGGGCCATGAAGAACGCATAGGTGCGCGCCTGGTTCAGAAGCAGCGGGCCGACGGCGAAGGCCTGGGTCGCGTAGGCCGTCCGGATGGCCCGCGGCATGGGCGAGAGGATCATCGTGGTGGCGTTGGTGATGATGAGGGACATGCCGAGGGTCAGGATGAGCTGGGCGTCCATCTCACGATTCGGATCGCCCCCGCCGGTGACCCGCGCGAGGAAGACACGGTGGAGGACCAGCCCCACCACGAAGAACGGCGGGATAGTGACGAGGGCGCCCACGAGCGGGTCGATGCCCAGCACCACCGCGTAGTAGTAGGTGAGGTACATCCCCAGCATCATGAAGTCGCCCTGCGCGAAGTTGACCACGCGCATGACGCCGAAGATGAGGGCGAGACCGATGCTCATGAGGGCATAGACGCCCCCCACGAGGAGACCGGTCACGACGTACTGGGTGAGCTCGCTCGCCACCACGGCGCGCCGGGAGGGCGCGCTACTTGTGCCAGACCACGGGTCGCGTGGCCAGGTTCACCGGCACCACCGTGAATGGCTCCCCGTTCTGCCACTGGACGATGAGCGGCACCGCGCCGATGCGGCGGCCGCGCTCGTCGAAGCGGATGCGCCCGGGAGAAAGGGTGGAGGCAGCGGGCCCCGTGGTCAGATCGATCTTGGCCAGCGCGTCCCGGATGGCCTTGGGATCGGCCGACTTCGCTTGCTCCGCGGCCTCCTTGATCAGCCACACGTGGGCGTAGGAGCAGAGCGGATCCTGGGTCATGAAGGGCTCGCCCGTGCGCTGCACGAACTTCTTCACCAGCTCTTCCTGGCCCTTCAAGGGATGCGCGGCCACCACCGCCTGGATGTTGTCGAGCAGCTCCTTTCCTACGGTCTTCACGTACTCCGGCGTCACCAGCCACGCCCCCACGCCCTGGATGTGCGTCTTCACCCCGAACTCCTTCACCTTCTGGAGCACCTGGATGGAGTCGGGGAAGTTGGTGGCGCCGTAGAAGACGACGTCGGGCTGAGTCGCCCGGAGCTTCTGCACGATGGAGGTCGCGTCGGGCAGCGGCGGCGTCCACACCTCGTCCACCACCAACTCGATGCCCTTGGCCTGCAGCAGCTTCTCGCGCAGGGGCTTGAAGAAGAAGACGGTGGCGGCCGTGTTGTCGCCGATCAGCGCGGCCTTGCGAATCGGCTGGTTGTTCCGCTTGGCGAGCTCGACGACGAGATCGAGGGCCTGCTCGGCCTGGGCGGAGGAGACGGGCGAAGTCTGGAACGTGTACTTGAAGCCGCGCTCCGTGATGTTGTCGGCGTAGGACAGGGTGAGCCACGGCACCTGCTGACGCTCGGCCACCTCGGTGACGCCCAGGGTGAACGAGCTGAGCCAGGAGCCGATGCCCGCGCTGATTTTCTCGCGGGTGAGGACGCGCTGGGCGGCGCTCACCGCCTTTTCCACGCTGTCGCCGGCGTCGGCCTCGCGGAGGACGATCTTGGCGCCCCCCAGGGCCTTGATGCCGCCCTGGGCATTGATCTCGTCGATGGCCATCTCCGCTCCCATCTTCTTGAGCTGGCCTTGGCGGGCCCACCGGCCGGACAGCGGCACGACCAGCGCGATCTTCACGTCGTCGACGGCAACGGCGGGCGGAGGACCGACCACGGGCAAGGCGAGAAGCAGGGCGAGGGCGAGGGTCACGGCCCGAGAGAGAAGGCTCATCAGCTGAATCCTCCGGCGTTGGAGTGCAGGACGAGATGCACCGACTCGAGCGGCGGCTACTATAGCACGCGGCTCCCGTTTGACCCGGTCTCGACCGTCTGGCACGATCGACCTCGTGGGACTTTCGCTGAAGCCGCAGCACCTCAAGCGCTACAAGGACGTCGCTCTGCTCCTCATCAAGTACGGGCGGCGCGACCTCGTCAACGTGGCCGGGCTCGACCCCGCCCTGGACGAGGAGAGCGCGCCGGTGGCGGCCGATCCGGCCGCGGCGGAGCTGGCCGACGATCTCGAGCGCATGGGGCCGACCTTCATCAAGCTCGGCCAGCTTCTCTCCACCCGCCCCGACATCCTGCCGCCGCCGTACCTGCACGCGCTCGCGCGGCTTCAGGATCGCGTCGAGCCGTTCTCCTTCGGGGAGGTCGAGCGGATCGTGGCCGCGGAGCTCGGGGTTCGGCTGTCGAAAGCCTTCTCCGAGTTCGAGGCCAGCCCGGTGGCCGCGGCCTCCCTCGGTCAGGTGCACCGCGCCGCCATGCGCGACGGACGTCGGGTGGCTGTGAAGGTGCAGCGTCCCGACATCCGGGAGCGGGTGGCCGAGGATCTGGAAGCGCTCGCGGACATCGCCGAGTTCCTGGATGAGCACACCGAGATGGGCCAGCGCTACGAGTTCGGGAGGATCCTGGAGGAGTTCCGCCGCAGTCTGCTCCGGGAGCTCGACTATCGGCAGGAAGCGCAAAACCTCACACTGCTCAGACGAAACCTTTCTGGCTTCGAGACGATCGTGGTTCCGGCGCCGATCGACGACTACACAACGTCGCGCGTGCTCACCATGGAATACATCTCGGGCACCAAGATCACGTCGCTGAGCCAGGTGGCGCGGCTCGATCTGGACGGAGCGGGCCTCGCCGAAGATCTGTTCCGGGCGTATCTCAGGCAGATCCTCGTCGACGGGTTCTTCCATGCGGATCCACATCCGGGCAACGTGTTCGTGACCGCGGCCGGGCAGATCGCGCTGATCGACCTCGGCATGGTGGCCCGCATCACCCCGCGCATGCAGGAGCATCTCCTCCAGCTGCTCCTCGCCATCAGCGAGGGACGGAGCGACGATGCGGTGACGTTCGCCCTGAAGCTGGGCGAGGCCCGCGAGCGCTTCGACGAGCCCGAGTTCGCGCGCCGAGTCGCCGATCTGGTCGGGCGGCATCAGGACGTCGAGCTCCGGCACATCCAGGTGGGCAAGGCCGTCCTCGAGCTGGGACGGGTGGCGGGGGACGTCGGGCTCCGGCTCCCCACCGAGCTCACCATGCTCGGCAAGACGCTCCTGAATCTCGATCAGATTGGCGAGGCCCTGGATCCAAAGTTCGATCCGAACGCCTCAATTCGCCGCAACGCCGCCGAGATCATGCGCGCCCGTCTCCTCAAGAGCGCGTCGCCCGGCAACCTCTTCAGCAGCATCCTCGAGGTGAAGGAGTTCGTGGAGCGCCTGCCGGGGCGCGTCAACAAGATCCTTGACGTGGTGGCCAGCAATCAGCTCCAGGTGAAGGTCGACGCCATCGACGAGACGCGTCTCATGACCGGGTTCCAGAAGGTCGCCAACCGGATCACCATGGGGCTGGTGCTGGCGGCGTTGATCGTCGGCGCCGCCATGCTCGTGCGCGTGGAGACCTCCTTCCGCATCCTCGGTTACCCGGGTCTCGCCCTCATCCTCTTCCTCCTCGCCGCGGGCGGGGGCATCGCCCTGCTCCTAACCATCCTCCTCAAAGACGAATAAGAACCCGCTCCCCCACCGGGGGAGAGGGCAGGGTGAGGGGGCATGTATTGCGTCCGTCACCTCCTCACCGAAACCGCGCAATCATCTCTTTCCCGTACCGCAGCACGTCCTCAGGCGTCTTCACCTGCGCGGGCAATCCCGCCGCGGCGCTCACCGGCACCGCCACCCTCGCCACTCCTCTCCTGGCGAGCGCCTCGATCTCCGCCGGCTCCGGTGGAGCGGCCACCGTGATCTCGATAGCGCCCGGATCGCGCCCCGCCGCCTCGGCGGCACGGCGCATCTCCTCGAGAAGCTCCGGCGGCGCGGGCCGCGCGGGGAAGTAGCCGTCACCCAGTCGCCCCGCGCGACGGGCGGCCGCCGCCGTGTCCCCACCCACGATGATGGGAATCCGGCGCTCCGGAGGCAGCGGACGGCTGAACACCTGGTCGAAGGAAACGAATCGCCCCTGGTAGCTCGCACGCTCCTGGCTCCACAGGGCGCGCATGGCCGCGACGTACTCGTCCGTGCGCGGCCCGCGGTCCTCGAAGGGCACGCCCAGCGCGGCGAATTCCTCGGCGAGCCAGCCCACGCCGATGCCCAGGAGCACGCGCCCGCCGCCCGCCAGGTGATCGAGAGTGGCGATCTCCTTGGCGGTGACCACGGGATTGCGCTGGGGGAGGATGAGGATGGCCGTGCCGAGCTTGATCGTGCGCGTGGCCGAGGCGATGTAGGCGAGCCAGATGAGCGGATCGGGGATCGGGAAGTCCTCGAGGCCCGAGCCCATCCGTCCGCTCGGTGAATATGGATAGCGCGACTGATAGCCGTGGGGCACCACCACGTGCTCCACCGTCCAGATGGAGTCGAAGCCGGCGGCCTCAGCAGCCTGCGCCAACTCCACCGCCGCGGGGCCGTTCGAGTAGCGGCCGAGGCTCGCGTATCGCAGTCCGAACTTCATCATCGCCCTCCTGTCAGATCGTCGGAGTGAGCCGGATGTTTCGATACCGAACGATCCAGGAAGCGATGATTACAATCGAGACATCGATAGGGCAGCTTGCCCAGGAATGTCAGGAGCAAGCGCTCAAATGCGCCCCCACGCTCGACGCGGACGACCGTTCGGCTTTGACATTTGCTGCACACATGCTCCCTTCGTGCGGCATTGTCCAGGCTGGCCCTACTGATGAAGCCCCGCGCCATCAATCTCCCAAAGATGAAAGCGCCCCACGGCAAGGCCACCGACCCGAGCACAGCGAGCGTCAGCGCACGCAAGAGTGAAAACGGAGCGGGACGAGGACGGGGAGAGTCATAGAAGGTAGCAAGATCCTCGTACACGAGCACCGCCCTTGCCTCACGGGAGGCTACCGCCTTCATGGCTTGGCCACGTGTATAGAGCATCGAGGATTGGCCCGCCGAAGCAGCGACGTATAGATGGCTGATGTCACCCCCCGGAGCGGGACGAAACAACGACGGGGGGACAACCGGTAAGAGAGTGACCTTCATGCCGTCTCCGATCGCGACGTCCGAGAGGGCCGACCACGCGGGCCGATCGCTGTTCAACAGCCTGCTCGCGATCTGCGAATCCGTGAGGGTGGCGTACTCGGGATTGGAAGATCGGAGCGACCGGAGCATCGCACCCCGTGTCACGGCTTTCTCGAGGGCGGCTGGTGCGGATCGGTCGAGCTCTTCCTTGATCTGCCCATCGGTGAACCCCGACGGAAATTGAACGACCCCGAGCTGCATGACATAGACTTCGGGGTGATCGTATGTCCTTGACCGAGTCGCTTCGTTCCACTCGGTCCTTTGTCCCGACCACACCATCCCAACAAGGAGGGTGCTCGCCAGGAGGAACACCAGAGAGACTCCGATGGTCACTCGCCGGAAAACACGCTCGAGGTTCGTTCCGGAAGCGCGGCGTCGTCTTAGTCTTATTGGCATGGTCAGAAAGCGCGAGTGGTCGATGTCGAGAACATCCAGTTCCCCGTGAGCCCGGCCGCCAGAGCCTGGAAGGCGCAGAGCCTTCGCGCCGGTGAGTCACCGTCGACCCTATTGAGATACGAGTCACAGGCCGATGCGACTCTCGTGCCACCTAGCGAATCCCTTTATTGGCACCTACGTAGTTGGGACACGACACGAATCGCGGTGCGAACTGTAAGCAGGGCCGACATGTCAACGCGCCTTCCAGTTCGGTTTGCGCTTCTCCGCGAAGGCGCGCGGTCCCTCGATGGTGTCCTCTGACCGGCGCATCCGCTCCGCTTCCGTGTAACCGAGCTTGAGCGCGATGTCCAGGGGATGGCCGAGTCCCATGAGCGCCGCCTGCTTGCTCGCCCGGATGGACAGGGGCGCGCACTCCAGGATCTCGTTGGCCCACTTGAGCGCGGTGGGCATGACCTCGGCTCTGGGCACGACCTCGTTGACCACGCCGAGCCGGTGCGCCTCCTGGGCCGTCATGTGACGGCCGGTGAGGATGTAGCCCATGGCGATCTTCTGCGGGATCATGCGAGGCAGGCGATGCACGCCGCCCGCGCCCGCCATCAAGCCCACGCGCGGCTCGGGCAGACCCAGCCTCGCGGAGTCGGCGGCCACGATGATGTCGCACGCCAGGGCCATCTCGAAGCCGCCGCCCAGCGCATAGCCGTTGACAGCGGCGATGATCGGCTTCCAGTTAGTTGTCCGGTTGGCGAGGCCGCCGAACCCGCTCTCGGCCATGCGCACCATGTCGCGGCCGTGCTCGGCGGTGAAGCGCAGGTCGTTGCCCGCCGAGAACGCCTTGTCGCCGGTGCCGGTGACGATGCCGACCCAGAGGTCGGGATCACGCTCGAAATCGTTCCAGATCTCGTGGAGCTCGAAGTTGGCCGGTGGGTGGAGTGAATTCATCCGCTCGGGCCGGTTGATGGTGACGACGCCGATGCGGCCCTGTTTCTCGTATGTCGCGAACTCGTAGGCCATTGCCGTCACCGCCCCTTGAATGAGGGTTTGCGCTTCTCGACGAAGGCGGCCGCCGACTCCCGGAAGTCCTCGGTGAGGTGAAGCCCCCGGCCTTGCGTGTACAGACGAGACTGGCGCTGCATCTCGTTGACGAACCACCGTATGACGCGCACGTTGGCGCGCACGGCGAGTGGGGGATTCTCGATGATCTGCGCGGCGAGCGTCTCCGCCGCCGACATGAGGTCGGCCCGGGGCACCACCTTGTTGAGCATGCCGTGGGGGAGCGCCTCCTCGGCCGTGAACATCCGGCCGGTCAGCGCCACCTCGTTGGCGAAGCGGCTTCCCGTCCAGAACCACGTGGCGACCCAGTGCTGTGCGCCGCCGAGGCCGCGCTGCACCTCGCGAATCTGGAACTGCGTTCCCTCCGCGGCCACCACGAGGTCACAGGACTGGGAGAGCGAGTAGCCCAGGCCCAGGGCGTAGCCGTGGACGGCGGCGATCACCGGCTTCCAGTTGAC
>Ga0070712_100001952_pt1 | contig 12634 bp, 10 predicted proteins | sample LARL81metaG_FD_71396 | JGI IMG/M metagenome (GOLD analysis project Ga0070712, IMG submission 71396) | Corn, switchgrass and miscanthus rhizosphere microbial communities from Kellogg Biological Station, Michigan, USA - LAR L8-1 metaG | ecosystem: Host-associated > Plants > Roots > Rhizosphere ...
GACCCGTCCCGCCGTCACCGCCCCGGCCGCTGCCGCCGCCGTCACCGCCCGGGCTGACGACACCGGCGCCGCCGTAGCCAGCCCGGCAGCCGCACAGGGTGCGGCCGTGACGCTTCCCGCGGCCGTGACCCCAGGGGTCCCGCACCGCCGCCTTCTGACCGGGTGGTGCCCGGTCTCAGCGACAGTGACAGAAGGCCATGATGCACCTGGCCGCCGGATGGTCCTTCCGGCACCGCCGCACCGTGCTGATCGGCTGGCCTCCCCCATACTCGCCCGCCGAGGCCGGCCAGATGAACGCCAGTCGCACGGTAGCCTTCGCCAGCCTAGCCCCGGTCGCCGCGGCCCAGGACGCGCCCGCGGCCGTCCGGCCCTCTGTGGCCGGACGCCCTCGGGGCCTGGGACTCCGGCCAACCCGGTACGCAAGATCAGCAGGCTCATCGCCGAGAGCCTCCGCAGTGGCCGCCCCGCACCATCTCGATGCCTAGCACGACTGGTCCCTGGACGTCGAAGCCGACAGGCGGTCAGCAACCGTCCGCGTGCGGGCCGAAGACCACGCTCAACCGGGCCTTAACCAGCGGATAACCCCCCGCGGGCATCGTGGATCAAGTGCGTCACAAGAGGGGGGATACCTATGGACGCCAGAACAACTTTCCTCGACTGCCCGGCCTACATGAACGAGGACGGGACGGTCCGCTGCGGCCTGCCCGCGGTCGTAGAGGACAGATACACACTTGACTCGACCGACGGGCCGGTGACGAGCGTGAAGATTCAGTGCCCGACGGGGCACTGGTTCAGCGGCCCGGTCGCCGCGCTGACCGTGCACGCCGACGCGACGCCGGCGCCGAGCGCTCCCGTGGCGGTCCCGGCGCGCCTGTCACCGCGTTAGGCGCCTTCCGCCTGCCGCGTCCAGCGGTCAAGGCTGGCGCGCGCCTGGAGCGTGGCGGGGTGCTCGGTGCCGAGCACCTGAGCCATCACCAGCTCGAGCGCGGCGAACTGATCGCGGGCCGCGGCCGGGTCGCCGGCTGTCCCGGTCCAGTGAGCTAGGTAGCCGCGGGCAGCGAGGGTGCGCGGATGCTCGGGACCCAGGATCTCTGCCCTGATCGGCACCAGCGTCGCGTACTGGTCGCGCGCCCCGGCGGCATCCCCGGCCATCCCGGTCCAGTAGGCCAGGCTGGCGCGGGTGGTGAGCGTGGCGGGATGCATATCGCCAGACACCCGCTCCCGGATCGGCAGCAGCGCGGCGAACTGATCACGGGCCCCGGCCGCGTCACCCGCGTCCCCTGTCGAGCGCGCCAGGTTGGCGCGGACGGCAAGCACGGCGAGGCTCTCGTCGCCTAGCGTCCTGGTCAGCTCAGGCAGCAACGCGGCGAACTGGTCGCGGGCCGCGGCCGGTTCCTGGCTCTCGCCGGTCCAGTAGGCCAGGCTGGCGCGGGCGGCGAGAGTCCTGGGATGCTCGGCGCCGAAGACCCGCGTCAGCACCGGCACGAGATCGGCGAACTGGGCACGGGCCGCGGCCCGATCACCGGTCTCGCCGGTCAAGGTGGCCAGGTTGGCGCGGGCGGCGAGAGTCCTCGGGTCATCGGCGCCAAGCTCTGTGCCGCAGGCCGCCACGATCTGCCCCTGAAGCTGAAGCGCCGCGGTGCCATTGCCGAAAGCGCGCAGGAAGGCGGCGACCTTGTCCATGCCGTCACTGCCGGGGGGCAGCGCCATCTGCGCATGCGGTAGCAGCGCCGCGAAGGCTGGCCACGTCGCCGGGTCGTCGGCGTCCCCAGCGTCGCCGGGGAGCGCTGCCTCGATCAGCGCCGCGACGGCCCGCCGCCAGTCCTTCGCCACGTCCGGGTCCAGGCGGTCCAGGGTGATTTTCTGCACCAGCTGATGCACCGATACGAAGCCGTCACGCGGTGCGCTGATCAGCGAATACTGCCGCAAGACGGCCACCGCCTCGTCGCAGGCGATGGGGCTGTCGAGCAGCGGGGCGAGCAGTGGTGCCACGTCAGGACCAAATGTCGCTGCCAGCCCGGGCGCGGGCCGCAGTAGCAGCCGCAGTGGAATGTCCTCCGATGCGCAGCACGCGACCATGCGCAGCAGTCCGGACGCCGGTCCTGAGTGCGCCAGTTCGGCGAAGGCCAGCTCACAAGTCGTGACGACTCGCCTGTCATACCCAGCCGGCTCACCGCGGGCCATCAGCTCCGCCCACGAGTCGCGGAACAGTCCCAGGTAGTCAGGGATGGTCCGGTCCTGTGCCCGCATGTAGGCGCCGGCCTGCTCTAGCGCGAGCGGCAGCCCGCCCAGCTCGCCCGCCAGCTCAGCCGACGCTGCTTCCTCCCCGCTTCCGCTAGCCGTCCTGCTCAGCAGGAACCGCGTCGCCATGGCCTGGTCAAGCACGGGGACGTCCAGCTCTTGATCGCCCGGCCAGAGCGGGTACTGGCTGGTGATCAGCACGCGGCCGCCGCCCTCGGGCGGCAGCAGTCCGTCGATATCCACCGGGCCTGGCGCGTTGTCGAAGATCAGCAGCCAGTCGTCTCTGCGGGCAAGGGCCGCGTGCACCCGTTCCCTGGGATCACCCGCAGCGGGGCCGCCCCTGCCGTCGAGTTGCCCGGCGAGCTCGCTGAGCCCGGCCGCCAGCGCGGCCGGTTCCTCCGCCGGCAGCTGCCATACCACCCCGAATTCCGCCAGATGCCGGTGCGCGTACTCGACCGCCACGCTGGTCTTCCCCGCGCCGCTGGGCCCGCACAGCGCGACAATCCCTGGCCCCTCCCGATCGCGGCCGGTCAGCCGCGCGTGGAGCTCGGCCAGCAGGTCCCTCCGGCCGAACACGAAGTCCGGTCGTGGCGGCAGCCGCAGCGCCACCCCCGGCTGTCGCCCTCGCCGCAGGCCGGTCAGCGCGCGCACCAGCAGCAGGCCGAGCCGCTGCGGGCTGGAGAACGTGCCCGTCACCGTCCCGGAACTCCGCAGCCTCTCACGGAACGCCCGCTGCTTAGCCTGCAGCTCCGGGTCGCTGTTGCGCAGCCACCTCGCCGGGATCGGTACTTCCTCTTCCTCATCCAGCAGGAAAACCAGCCGTGGCAGCGACGCCTCCGTGGCGGCATCGAACTCGAGCTCGCTATAGGACACCTCGGGCTGGTCGTGTACTGGCGTGCCGTAGCGCAGCCCGATCAGCCCCACGTAAAGGTCGCAGTCACGGACCAGGGCGCGACAGTAGTCGGCGGGCTTGTCATCGCGGGCCGGGAAATACGCCATATCCGCGACCGCGTGCCCCGCCCGGCTCACCGCCTCTTCCGCCGCCGCCACGAACGACCCGGTACCCGGGAACTCCCGCAGTTCGGCAGTGTGACTCAAGAACACCCGCTGCGGCGTTTCCACGATGCTCGTACCCTCCATCCTGACGCTCGCCGGGACGGGCCGGAGTCACCACGGGCCCGTTCGGGATAACTGTTCTTGACCTCGCTGCAAGGTGTGGTAGCCGAACCGGGCACGCGCCGCGCCGATCGTCTCGCCGGACAGCACGGCGGCGGTGATCGCGTCTTCCCGTTCGGCGATGGTGACGGCCAGGTCGGTGACCTCGGCCAGCCGGTGGCGGGGCACCACGACCACGCCGTCGTCGTCGCCGAGCACGATGTCGCCAGGGCGGACCTGGACGTCGCCGAGGGCGACAGGGACCTGCGTGTCGGCGACCTCCACGCGGTCCTTGCCGGTGCGCATGAACCGGCCGTGGCTGTACATGGGATAGCCCAGGCGCAGCGCGGTCGCCACGTCGCGGCAGACGCCCCAGATCGCGGTGCCCGCGATGCCGCGCGAGGCGGCGTACTCCGTGAGGATGTCACCCCAGACGGTGGCGTCGGTGCGGCCCTGGTTGTCCAGCACGGCCACCGCGCCGGGCGGAATGTCGTCGATGTAGTCGCCGACGGTGCCCTTCGGGTCGCCAACGGGGACGTAGCGCACCGTATAGGCGGGGCCCGCCATCCGCGGGCCGTTGGCGAGCGGCGCGATGCCGTGTGCGCTGCCCTTGAGGCCGAGGCGATCCAAGGCGTCGGAGACGGTGGCGGTGCCGACGTCGAGCAGGCCTTTCAGGTCTTCGGTCACGTTCTCACTCATCCCCGCTCAGCACCTCCCCGCTCAGCGCCGCGCGGAAGCGGTCGTCGTGCATCACCTCAGTCACCGGCTGGCCGGCCCAGACCGCGTCCCGCATCGCGTCCTGGCGCGCGGCAAGCCGCTCGGCGGTCTCGATAATCTCGGTCGCGCGGTCCGCCGGCAGGAAAACGACGCCGCTGCCGTCGGCGAGCACCAGGTCTCCCGGCGTGACCAGCACGCCGTCGAACAGGACGGGGACGTCGCTGCCGCGTTCGGCCAGCCGGCCGCGGGCGGTGACGGGGACGGCCGCGCGGGCCCAGACGGGAAAGCCCGCCTCGGCCACGGCGTCCAGGTCGCGGCAGGCGCCGTCGATGACCGCGCCCTCGATGCCGCGGTACTGGGCGGCGGCGGTCAGGATGTCGCCCCAGGAGGAGACGTTGGCGCGGCCCCGGTTGGCGACGACGATGACGTCGCCGGGGCCGGAGCTGGCGACCGTCTGGGTACCGAGGTGCCGGCCCGCCGGGCCGGCCGCGGCGTCGACCGCCTCCACGGTGCGCGCGCGGCCGGCGATCTTCTGGCGGCCCCACATCGGGTGGATGCCGGTGGTGGCGCCGGTGATCCCCAGGAAGTCGAGCGCGTCGGAGACCGCGCAGGTGTCGAGGGCCTTGAGCCGGCCAGTGAGCGAAGTGGGCACTCGCGCATTGTCGTTCGGTCGCGGTGGAATGTTCAACCCTTGGAGCGGGTTCCGCGCTTTATCCCGAACGAGCCCGCTTCTTCGCCTCACCTCACGTAGTCGCGCCAGGAGTGGGCGGGCTCGTAGCCGAGCAGGTCCCTGGCGCGGTCGATCGCCAGCAGCGTGCCGAACTCGGAGACGTCCCTGATCACCGGCACGCCGGGGAACACCTCGCCGAGCACGTCGCGGGACGGGCGGTTCATGACCGTGTCGGCGGCGGCGATGATCACGTTCTGGCTGCCGGTGACCTCCGCCTCCAGGCCGAGGCGGCAGGCGGTGGCCACGTCCCTGACGTCCACGTAGCCCCACACGTTCCACTTGCGCAGCTGGGGGTCCGGCCAGAACGAGGGGAACTTCTCGTACTCGTCGGGGTCCATGATGTTGGAGATCCGCAGCCCCACGAACGGGATCCCCGACCACTGCGCGAGCTGCGCGGCGATCGTCTCGCTGGCGACCTTTGACAGCGCGTACGTCGTCGTCGGGAACGGGTAGTGCTCCTCGTCGACCGGGGCGTACCGTGGCGGCGGCCCGGCCACGCCGGGGATCTGCTCAGGGCCGCCGCCGAACGGGAGGCCCAGCGTCGTCTCGCTCGACGCCCACACCACCCGGCTGAGGCCGAGCGCGGCCGCGGCGTGAAACACGTTGAAGTTCATCGTGATGTTCGCGTTGAACGTGACCGCCGGGGTCGCCATGCGGGGCGCCGGGATGTTGGCGAGGTGCACGACCGCGTCGGCGCCACGCAGCACCTCGGTCGCCTCGCCGTAGTCGGTCAGGTCGGCGCGCAGCACGGCGCCGCGCGATTCGCCGACGCCGACCACGACGTCGGTCGCGACCACGTCGTAGCCGTGCTCGCGCAGCTCACGGACCGCGGCCCGGCCCGCCTTGCCTGTCGCTCCCGTCACGCAGACCCGCCGAGCCGCAGTCGTCATGTCCCCGAGCATATTGTCTGTAGCGTGACGGGTCGTGCGGGCGGTGGTCCCTATCTGGATCTCGATCGCGCCGCGTGGCGCGGCTTGCGCGCGAGCACGCCCATGGCGCTGACCGCCGAAGAGCTGGACGAGCTGCGCGGGCTCGGGGACCCCATCGACCTCGGCGAGGTCGAGGACGTGTACCTGCCGTTGAGCAGGCTGCTCCGGCTGTACTACGAGGCGAGCGCGGGGCTGCGGGAAACGGTCGGCGCGTTCCTCGGCGAGAAGATCCGGCCGGCGCCGTTCATCGTCGCGATCGCCGGGAGCGTCGCGGTCGGCAAGTCCACCACGGCACGGGTGCTCAGGACGCTCATCTCCCGCTGGCCCACCCGGCCGCACACCGAGCTGGTCACGACCGACAACTTCCTGTACCCCAACGCGGTCCTCGCGGAGCGCGGCCTGACCGACCGCAAGGGCTTCCCAGAGTCGTACGACCGGCGGGCGCTGCTGCGTTTCGTCCAGCAGGTGCGAGCCGGCGCGCCCGAGGTGACGGCGCCGGTCTACTCGCACCTGGCCTACGACATCCTCCCCGGGCGGCGCCAGTCCGTGCGGCGGCCGGACGTCCTCATTCTCGAGGGCCTCAACGTGCTGCAGCCGGCTCCGGCCGGGGCGCTGGCGGTCGCCGACTTCATCGACTTCTCCATCTACGTCGACGCGCGCACGGACGACATCGAGCAGTGGTTCCTCGCCCGGCTGCGCGCGCTGCGGGACACCGCGTTCAGCGACCCGCGGTCCCCGTTCCGCCAGCTCGCCGAGGTCAGCCTCGCGGAGGTCGACGCGTTCGGCGCGGAGGTATGGAAGACGATCAATGAAGTCAACCTGGTCGAGAACATCCAGCCCACCCGCGCCAGGGCCACCCTGGTCCTGTACAAGGACGCCGGCCACGCGGTCACCCGGGTCGGGCTGCGCCGGTTCTGACGGCGCTCTGCGGCAGGCGGCAACCCCGCAGGTTGGAGCCCGCCCCGCCCCCGCCCGGGGCGGGCTCCACCTCTTGCGTTCTGTCCCCGCCCTTGGCTGGCGAGGACGCTTACACCGATACGGAGGGAAGGGACCGCTCTTAGATACGGTCAGCCGGCACCAAAACACACGAAAGGCGCGACCGGCGCGTCGGACGTCGCGACGCTTGTCGTGGCGAGCGCCAGAGCCGTGGCCGGCCTAGTGCCTGTGGACAGGACCTGGTGGTAGGCGGTCATCAGGCCGAAGGCCACCTCGTCGGCGACCCGGGTCACGCTGGAGATTACCGTGGGCGTGCCGATGTGCAGCAGCGCGGCGGTGAAGCCGAGCAGTTCATCGCCGACGCGGACAACCGCGCGGCCGGCGTCGCAGGCGGAGAGGACCACTTGGCGGGGCGGGGCGGACAGACCCTGAACGTCGTAGGCCATCAGCGGGCCGTCGGCGAGGTCGAGCCGGGAGAAGAGCACGTTCTCTTGATCGTGGTGGCCGTGGGTGGCCAGGTGCGCGAGCGGGGTGCCGTCCAGCGCGCGGAGCGTCGCGTCCACCGTGGCGTCGGCACCGGTCAGCGGCGTGCTGCCCGGGTAGATCGCGGCGATCCCTGTGACCTCGGAAACGGCGTGCCCGAGACCGGGCCCGGCCACCAGCAGCGGCGAGCCCCCAGTCTGGCGCACTGTCTGGCCCGGCGTCAGACCTGACATCTGGCCCGACGCCTGCAAGGCCGATAGCCAGGCGGCGGCGGACGGGCAGACCGTGAACGGCCGTCCACGCAGGCTCGGCAGCATCGCCCACGGGATCGCGGCCAACTCCCCCACCGGGATAAGGACCACGCCACGGTCGCTAGCCGATCCGATGACGGGGCGAAGCGGCGCGAGCAGGGCGGCGTCGAGCTCCGTGACCCGGCGCTTGACCGATTCGGAGATCACCGCGGAGAGCCGGGCGGGCAGGTGCCGGCCGGCCAGCACGTCCAGGTCGGCGGTGAGCCGCCGCGCCGCCTCAGCGACCGGGGCGAGGTGGCCGAGGTGGGTAAGCCGGAACTTGTTATCAGCAATCGTTACCGCGAGCAGTTGCTTGTCGTGGACGGCGAGGCTCACCAGTACCTGTCCGCTGACGTCGAGTGCGGCAGAGACGGCGGCGACGTCCGGCGTGGCGTGCACCGCGCCTGGCCCGCCGAGCCCCCAGCTGCGCTCCCTGAGTTGCCGCTGCAGCTCGGTGCGGCGGGCGAGGTGCGCCGCGTCGGGTGGCGCCCCGGCCAGTTCCGCGTCCCTGATCCTGAAGCTGAGCTGCCGCAGTTCGGTGAGCACCGCGGCCACGTGCGGGTCGGTCGGCGGCCGGACCGGATGGATCCGGAACGATTGCGCCCGGGACCGTTCCGTCCAGCTGAACACCTGGCGTGGCGAGCCGCCGGCGAGCATCAGGCGCAGTCCGAGATCGGCCAGTTCCGCGCCGAGTGCCGCCGCGCCGGTCTGCAGGTCAAGGCTGCCGAACTGACCGCGCCTGGCGTGCACGGTGGCCAGCCCGGAGCGCAGTTCGGCGAGCGCCGCGTCGGTGCGGCCCGCTCCCGCCGAGAGTTCGGCTCTCGCCAGCCGGCGCAGCAGCACGGCATCCAGCGGCAGGCCCCGCCGCTCCCGGATGGCGGCCAGGCAGCGGGCCGCATCGGCTGGCCGCCCAGCGGCGGCCAGTGCGCGAGCGGCGGTCAGATCGGCTAGCACCGCGTCGGTGGGCAGGCCGTGCGCCCGCAACTGGGCAGCGACCTGCTGCGCCTGCGTCGCGATCCGAGCGTAGGCCCGGTGGGATCCTGACGTCTTGGCCGCGTCGAACGACGCGCTGACGCGGGTGAGTTCGGCGAGCGCGGCCCACGCGTGGTTGCCTCTGGCGCGGAACCGGCGCGCCGCGAGGCTGGCCCAGCGCCGGGCCTCGGCCAGGTCGCCAGTGGTCTGCGCGGCCTGGGCCCTGGAAAGCTCCGCTTCTCCGAGCATCTGGTCGCGGTGCTGGCGGCGCAGGGCGGTGATCGCAGCGTCAAGCGATGTCGCGGCTTCCCCAGCGAGTCCGGCCGCGAGCAGCGCCCGGGCCCGGTCGATCTCCAGGCCTGGCAGGATGCCTGGCGCGATGGCCTGATACGCCCGCGCCGCCACGTCGAACCTTTGCAGGGCGGCCGGGATATCGCCACCGAGCAGGTCGCAATAGCCGAGGTTCTGTGTCGCCTTGGCGGCGAGCAGCGTGTGCCTGGCCTCGTCTGCGACGAGCGCACAGCGCTTGAGGTCGTCCCTGGCCAGCTCGACGTTGAAGGTGTTCAGGTGCAAGACGCTGCGGTTGAGCAGCACCGATGCCAGCAGCTCTGGGTCGGAAGTGGCCAGCGGTTCGGCTGTGGCGAGTTCTGTGAGCGCGGCTGCCCATCGGCCCATGCGGAGCAGGATCACGCCGCGCTGCGAGTGCAGGTGACCACGATCGGACTCGGCGACATCGCGTTCCGCGTGGGTGAGGAGCCGCAGGCCGTGCTCCGCTCTGCCCTGCTCGGCTTCCAGCAGGGCAAGCGTGATGACCAGGCGGGCAGCGAGCGTGCGGTACAGGGCTGGGGCGCCGCTGTCTTCGCGCCAGCCCAGTTCTGCCAGTCCGGCCCGTACCTCCCGAGCGCCGACCGCGGGCTGCCCGGCGTTCCCGGCCCGCCTGCCCCGGCGCTGGGCCTCTATGGCACGCCGCTCGGTAACGCTCACCAGGCCGTTAACAACACGAGCGCTGGGGTGATCACTGTCTTCATCCTGGCGTTTCCTGAACTGTCTGACGCAGCCTGGGCGTGCTGCGCGGGCGGCCGGACCACGAAGCGGACAGTGCCCCGCGGCACGCTGGGGAAGGCGAATCTGCCGTCTGCGTCGGCTTCTACGCCGAGGACGCCGTCGCGCAGCGAGACCTCTATCCGGCAGGCGCGTGCCGGCGCGAGCCAGCCGTCCACCCGCACAGTGCCATCGGCGTTGGCGTCGATCCTGATCATGATGGTCAGCTCGGTACTGTCGAACGTGATGGTGCGGCTCTCTTCCGCCGTCCCGCGAGTGAGCGCAGGTTCGAAGGCCGCCTCCTCGACCAGCCGGGCGGCCTCCGCCTCAAGGTCCGCGAGCGCCACTGCGAACCTGACCCGCTCCGCCAGGTCTGGCGGGGCCGGGTCGACGGCTTCGAACAGCGCCTTGATCTTTGCCAGGACGTTTTCATCACCCGGTTCGCCGGGGCTGAGGTCAGCCGAATGCGTACTCATGAGTCACCGCTGGAGTCTCGGAGAGCCTGCCCGAGCTTGTCCAGGCAGCGTCGCCTGTTCGGGCCGATGCTGCCCCGTTTCATCCTCAGCTGGACGGCGACCGCGTCGTAGTCGGGGCGTGGCACGAACGCCACGATCCGCAGCAGTTCCTGGCAGCGCGGCGACAGCGTACGCAGCGCGCCCCAGAGGGCACGCTGCTCCGCGTCGAGCAGGGCACTGTCCTCCGGGCTCGGCCGCGGGTCGGGGATGTCAGCCAGCCGCTCGGTGTCGGCCGGCCGGGTCTTGCGCCTGGCGGCTGCGACCTTCCACGCTTCCCGGCGGGTGGTGGTGACCAGCCAGGCGGTGATCGCGCCTGGCTCGCGAATGGTGTCCAGGTGCGATAGCAGGGACACCCAGCTGCTCTGCACCACGTCCTCGGCGTCCTCAGCACCGAGCCCCGCCGCCCTGGCGACTTGCCAGAGCAGCGGGGTGAGTTCGGGGATGAGGCCGTCAAGCAGGGTGGCCCTGATGGGGATGCCGGCTGGGCTCGCTAGCGACTCTTCCACCCGTTGTCAGCTTTCCTGCTGCTGGCGGCGCGTGATCGCGTGAATTGCCCGGGCCATCGCGTTGGCCGCCGTCGGCCCGCTCAGCTTCAGTCCGTCGTCGTCGGCGGCGGCGGCGAGCATCGCCTGGGTGAGCCATGCGGCCAGCGCGGGCGCGGCGAACGACGTGCCGCTCCAGCTCACGAAGCCGGAGCGGAAGTCGTCGGGGTCGAGCCCTTCTCTGGTCCGCCGGCGATGGCCGTTGGCGTGTTCCTCGGTAGCCGGCTGGAGCGCGCCGTTGACATCTGTGGGGAACGTGGTGATCACCATCGCGCCCGATGCCCATGCGGTAACCCAGCAGCCGTCATCGCTGAAGACCGCCCGCGAGCCGTTGGGGTTCAGCGCGCCCACGCTGATCACGGGAAGAGTGCCACCCGGGCGAGGTTCGTCGGCGAACGCGGCCGGGTAGTACCGGCGGCTGACCGAGGCGTTTCCCGCGGCGGCGACGACCATGACCCCTTGGGCGAGCAGCGTGTCGATCGCCCCCTTGAGTACCGATGTGTAGGTCACGTCCTGGGCGGATTCACAGAAATAGCCGCAGGAGAGGGAGACCGCGTCCACCATGAGGTCAGGCCTCGGTTGCGCCTGATCCTCCGCCAGCGTCACCTGGGCCGACACGAGATTGAGCGCGGTGACCAGGTCACCCTCGTAGACGATGTCGTCGGAGTGCATGATCCTGATGCTGAGCACGGTGGCCGCGGGCACGGCCTGCCTGAAGATCCCGGCTATAGCGGTCCCGTGCCCGAGTGCGTCGTTCACCTCGCCGACCAGCGGGTCCGAGGTGACCGGCCTGTCCCAGGGGCCCTCGATCAGCACCCGCGGCTGGTCCCCAGCCTGCTGTGCGGCGTAACCGTTGTCGTAGATCACGTGCTGCATCGCCAGATCGACCTGGACAAAGGCGTCCGGCACGGTCGTGTAACCATGCGTGCCCTGGGCGTCCTCACGGACGACGCCCAGCCAGGGATGCGCCCGGACTCCGGTATCCAGGACCGCGATCACGGGGCGCCGGCCATAGTCGTCCTCGCATTCGGTGACTGACGGCCGGTACGGTGCGTCCAGGTATACCTGCACGGGAATGCGCGAATCTCCGGTGGCGGAGAGGTAGCCGGTGCTCGCCGCACTGCCGTGGATCTCCGGGCTTCCGTGGATCTCAGGGCTGCCGTGGATCTCTGGGCTCCCGGTCAGGGTGGCACCCAGCATCAAGTGTTCCAGGGAGATCTCTTGAACGTCCGACTTGCTGATGCCCGGCATCTCCCCTCGGCCGGCGGCATCGCGCAGCGCGGTCAGCGCCGTCCACGCATCCACCGGCTGCGGTATCTGTCCGGGCCGGGGTTCCGACACCAGAACCATGGTGACGGGGGTAACGGCCGGGATTGGGCGCGGGCCGACTGCACGGTCATCCGGGCGTACTGGGACGAGTCGCATGCCTACCCGCGTCGCCAGCAGATCGTTAATTGATTCAAGGAACTGCGCCTGCTGCAAGCGCGGCGGGACCAGCAGCGTCCTGGTCCGGTAAACGGTGGTCATGGGCGTGGGCCAGCCGTTTGCGACGGGGACCGCCGACGGATCAAGAACGCGGGCACCATGGCGTGCGAGCAGGCCAAACGAAAGGGCAACGACACCGAGGCCGCTATCATCATCGTGATCTGATGGGTCTGCGTCATCCGGTGATACGAAATAGCACTCCATGTGACTGCCCCCGTTTCGCCGACAACTAATCGTGTGCCCGTGGAGCGGGATCCGTCCAGCCCCATTACCGGGTAAGAGCGTGGCCTCGCCATCCAGATACACCCCCTCGGGGAGTCACTGTGGGTCTTGGGGAGTCACCACGGGCCCGTTCGGGATAAAACGTGACGGCCGGGTGCGAAGGCGGAGGCACCAGGCGGCGCCCAGGGGGCGTGCGGCTGTACCGGGCGGGTGCTGGCGGAGGAACGGCGCGCGAACGAGCGCCTCGCGATGTGCATGAGGGCGAGCAGGTCATGCTGGCGGGCGGTGAACGTACGGTCGTCGATGACGCCGCGTTCGGCCTTGCCGTGCAGCAGGGCGAGCTCGGTGGCGGCGAGCTGGTAATCGCTCATGGCGG
>Ga0070712_100001954_pt1 | contig 12624 bp, 11 predicted proteins | sample LARL81metaG_FD_71396 | JGI IMG/M metagenome (GOLD analysis project Ga0070712, IMG submission 71396) | Corn, switchgrass and miscanthus rhizosphere microbial communities from Kellogg Biological Station, Michigan, USA - LAR L8-1 metaG | ecosystem: Host-associated > Plants > Roots > Rhizosphere ...
AATACTGTGGGCACCGCTGTGGCCGAAGCTGCCAAGCTGGGCGTGCATATGTTGACTGTGCATGCATCGGGCGGCGGGAAGATGCTGCGGACGGCCGTGGACGCCGCGAAGGTGCGGCCAGAGCTGATGATCTTGGCTGTTAGCGTTTTGACCAGCATGGACGGGCAGGACCTCGAGAAGATCGGGCTACGCGGGTCAGTGGAAGAGAGTGTGGTGCGGCTGGCCTCGATTGCCTTAGCGAACGGATGCCAGGGGATAGTCACATCGGCGCGAGAGGCTTCAGCCGTGCGCGCGAAGCTGGGCCAGGAGTTCGCGATTGTCACCCCTGGAGTGCGGCCTGCTGGCACCGAGGTGGGAGATCAGGTCCGAGTCGTTACACCGGCTGAGGCAATTGCCGCGGGTGCGAGTCACATTGTGGTGGGGCGCCCGATCACCGAGGCGTCGGATCCAGCTGTTGAAGCAAGGGCGATTCTTGCACAGATCAGCGTGTAGCGACTCGTCCATTGCTATAATCCGCCGGCAGTTCAAGTAACGTATCAACTCACTTCTGAAGATTTCTACCAAGGTTACTTAGCTTGACGGAGCCGACGCAAGTGCCAACAAATGGGTGCGCTGCATCGCGTACTTCATCGTCACGTGCCCAACAACCGCTGGTCTGACAATCCTCCTTCTCGACCGAAGTACTAGATAATCCCACTGCTGTGTTCGGGGCCGTCTTTGGCGCACTCTGGTCGCCTACATGTTGCTGGCCCCGAGACTCTCTGCAGAGCTGTAGTTTAGGAGTAATCCATATCGCGTTTTTTCACTCGTTCACCGATCTGTGAATTTGCCGCACCTTTTTGTCACTCCGATTTTCGTCGGCATTGCTTGTTTCTCGTGAATGTGGTCTCATAAACGATTCCATCGCAACAATAGCAGTCTAGTCACGAGCATTTTTCCCAGGAGGAGTCGTGGGCTGGATTTTCGCCTTTTTCTTTGTGTCGGGATTTTGCAGCATTCTTTACGAAGTCATCTGGCTGAGATTGAGCATGGCGCAGTTCGGAGTCACCAGCGCGATGGTCTCGATCATCCTGTCGATGTTTATGACCGGCCTCGGCCTTGGCTCTTGGATTGGCGGTCGGGCGTGCAGGCGGTTCGGCGAGCAGATTGGCAACTCGGCCCTGCGTATTTATGCCCTCCTGGAGTTAACGATCGGCGTGTCGGCGATTGTTGTGCCTTATGAACTGCTGGTCGGTCGAAAGCTGCTGGATTGGCTTGCGGTTTCTTCTTCGCCGACTTATTACCTGGTTTCGGGGATGTGGGTCGCGATAACGCTCATTCCATGGTGTACATGCATGGGAGCAACGATTCCATTCGGAATGCTGGCGATCCGAACTTATTTTTCGAATACATCAGAGCGCTCGTTTAGCTTTCTATATCTAGCGAACGTGATGGGTGCGGTGGCCGGCGCCGTCGTGCCTCCTTTGCTGATTGAAATCTATGGGTTTCGCGGCACGCTGCGTCTAGGAGCAGGATTGAATGTGCTACTTCTCGTCTGCACGATGCTGTTGTCCGTTCGCTTGACGCGAGTTGGGCGGTTCGCACCATCAACTGCCAGGCAACAAGGCGCCGGCATAAGAAGGGAACACGCAAGGACCCGGTGGCCGCTTGTTCTGCTATTCATGACTGGATTGACCAGCATGGCAGGCGAGGTCGTTTGGATTCGTCTTTTTACGCCTTATCTGGGCACAGTTGTTTATGCGTTCGCCCTGATTTTGGGCGCTTACCTTGCAGCAACATATGTTGGCTCGCAGATCTATCGATACTGTGGCAGTAGGAGTTCGGGCTTCGAGATGTTGTTGTGGGGATCTCTTGGTTTGGCTAGCCTTCTGCCGCTGATTGTTACTAGCCAGGCGTTCGCCTTGCCGGCACATCAATTGCTCCAGATCCTGCGGTTGGTGTTGGGGATCGCACTATTCTCAGGTCTGCTGGGTTTTGTCACTCCGATGCTGGTGGATCGCTGGTCTCAGGGTGATCCTGATGAAGCCGGAAAGGCCTATGCAATCAATGTAGCCGGATGCATCATCGGGCCACTGATCTCCGGGTTCGTGCTGTTGCCGATCATCAGTGAACGATGGGTATTGCTGGTGCTGGCAGCGCCGTGGTTGATCCTTGGGGTTGTTCCGCGGGTATCGCCTACCTCGGGGACACCCTTGCCGCCAGGTTGGCAGCGCAACACCTGTTATGGATTGACCGGAGCGGCGCTTGTGGTCGCCTTCACGTTCAGGGGCATCTACGAGGATTCCGACACCGCACATTGGGTGCTACGTGATAATACAGCGACTGTGGTGGCACTTGGACAGGGAATGAAAAGGCTCCTCACAGTGAATGGAATCGGAATCACACATCTGACGCCGATAACGAAAATGATGGCTCACTTGCCATTGGCCTTTCTGGAACACCAGCCTTCCAATGCTTTGGTTATTTGTTTCGGGATGGGAACTACCTACCGCTCGCTCATGTCATGGAATATCCCGACGACGGCTGTAGAGCTGGTCCCAAGCGTTCCGAAGCTGTTCGGATATTTCCATGCCGACGGACCCAAACTGCTGCATTCACCGCTCTCGCGCGTTGTGATCGATGATGGGCGTCGCTATCTGGAACGGACGAACGAGCAATTCGATGTCATTACGCTTGATCCGCCACCGCCGGTCGAAGCCGCCGGTACCAGCCTGCTGTACTCGAAGGAGTTTTACGCCACGATCCGGCGAAGGCTCAAACCGGGGGGCATTCTGCATCAGTGGTTGCCGAGAGGCGATGCAGTCGTGCAATCCGCTGTCGCGAGCGCGCTACAACAATCGTTTCCTTATGTCCGCGTCTTTCACTCGCTCGAGAACTGGGGATTCGAGTTTCTTGCCAGCGAGCGTCCGATACCCAATCGAACTGCGCAGGAGTTAGCGGACCGGTTGCCTCAGTCTGCCGTGCAGGACCTGCTTGAATGGGGCCCTGCAACGAACGCTTCGGAACAGTTCTCGATCATGCTTGGGCGGGAACTTCAACTCGGTCAAATGATCTCTGGGGCTCCACAGGCTGCCCCGTTGCAAGATGACCGTCCGGAAAACGAATACTTCTTTTTACGACAGTCCGTGCGTTGGAAGAATGGTTCCCCACGACCGCAGGCATTTCCGCCGGCGAGTTAAGGTCGTTGAGCCAATAATGCCGCAGTATTCACCGCAAGGGGACCGACACACAGGTTCGTCAGAAAGCGGCGACAGAGAAAAGCCGAAGTGCGTATTCGCTAGCACCTCGGCTTCGCCAGAAGATGAACGGAATGCGGTTCTACAGTTTTTCGAAAAACTCACACGCCGAACACGAGATGTAAATCCCACCGGGGACGCCGCGTTCGCGGTCTTTTACGCGTTTCACGATGCGGGTGGGTTTGCCGCACTTGGGGCAGTCGGTGCTCTTGGTGGTGTCCATGACCTTTTTTCGGTCAGCTGTCTTAGCGATCTTGGCTCCTACGGCCATGATTGAGTTCTCCTGATGATTCGAATGTGTGCGCAGCGCTCTGCGCGTCAGCCGCGCCGAGGATGGTGGATGGGATTGTCTGGATCCACTCAGGAAGACGTTAAAGCTGCGTCTTGATCTCTTCCGCCGTTCTTGATTTTACAGTAAGGTTGTGCCCGATGTCTTGCGGCGACGAGGTCAGGCGACGAGGTCAGGCGACGATTCTGGCCGATCGTAAATAGGGCGGCGGCAGGTTGGCTATTCGTATGAGGAGTATCGGCGAAGCCCTTCAAGAGATTCCGAAATTGCTCCCATAGTTTCTTGCCAGCTAACGGTATTGGGGTGAAACCGTCCAACAGTTCGCTCGATGAAATCCAATGAGGTACTGTAATGAAGAAGTTTTACGTCTCCTCCCTCTTGGTGGCCGTTGCCCTTGTCGCCTCAAGCGGCGCCGCGTCTCCGGCAAATGAATACGATAAGCATTTTGCCCCGCTGACCCAGCTTTCTGTTGCCGTTGCACAGGCTATGCCAGCCGAGTCGTATTCGTTTCGACCGCATCCGGAGTCGATGACGTTCGGAGAACTCATGATGCACATTGCGAGCACGAACTATGCTTTCTGCGCCGGTCTGAAAAACACAAAGGCGCCTTCCTATGCTTCCGTTTCACCTACCGACAAAGATGGCATCGTGAAGTTTCTAGGTGACTCTTTCGGCTATTGCTCTGCCGTCATTCCCAACTTGACCGAGGAACAACTCTCGGCAGTGCACAATTCTCCCGATGGCCGACTTCCAGGGCGCGAGATTTTATTGGCGATGTATGTCCATGTAGCGCACCACCGCGGGCAGGCGGAAATCTATCTGCGGGACAAAGGGATTAAGCCGCCTTCGTACCGCATTTGAGAGTAACTCTACGGTTTTGCCGGTGCGAGCAACGGGTGAGCCAACGAGGACTTTGCTTATCGCCAAGGTCGCGAAGGACTGCCGCGAAGTTCGCCCGAAGAGAGTGTCGCTTGAAGTCGCGCGCTATCGGCGCTACTATGACCTACTTGGCACGGTGAATCCACGATGCCCCAGAACTACGTTCCCATCTTTATTTTCATTGTGATTGTCGGATCGCTACTTCCAATTACGTTGCTCCTCGCGAAGCTGGTGCGGCCTTCGAACCCTTCCAAGACCAAGTTGATGCCGTATGAGTGCGGCATTGATCCGATCGACAATGCGCGCGGACGATATACCGTGCGGTATTACATCATCGCCATTTTGTTCGTCGTGTTCGATGTAGAGACGATCTTTTTGTTTCCGTGGGCGGTGAAGTTCAAGGCGTTCGGATTGTTTGGCCTACTCGAGATGCTCATCTTCCTTGCGATTTTGATTGTTGGATACATCTGGGTTTGGAAGAAGGGCGCGTTGGAGTGGGTGTAGAACCCATTTAGTCATTCAAGCATTTAGTCACTTAATCATTGAAAATTATCTCGCTCCTGCTTCGCGATCGATGAGTTCTTCGGCACTCAACCCGATGGATTCTTCTCCTGCTGAGACCTTCACCGCTTCGCGGTGGACGCAGGGGAACTTTTTGTTTCCCACGCGGCTTGTGATCAGTCCGCAGCGTGTGTCGCGGGTAAAGCCGCGATTGTTTGGAAGTAATGAAGAAAGCATTTCGATGTCGAAGATTGCTTCAGTGCACATCTCGACCGGTGTGTTCTGGTCAGAGATTGTGATCGAGTCGACCGGAGGAACCGATCCGATTACGAGCCATGGGCATCGCAAACACGATGCGAAACGGATTCGGGATCTGATCGAGACGTATCAGGCGCAGTCCCGCGGCTGAAGCGCCTTTCACCCTCCGGAAGGTCTGCCGCAGTCCGGTTGGCAATATTTTCCGCCATGTATTTCACTTGCTTCAATCGTGCATCCACACAGTTCTGAATCGCGCGAGCTTTTTTACAGTTTCTTGTGTCCTACGTCGTTGACACTGTGTGCTCAAGCTGATAAAAGTGATCGTTCTTTCGAACACAGCTTTGCGCCGGAGATTTGTGCCGTCGCTTTATGCCGGACGAAACCAAATCCCCTACTCCACCGCCCCCGGAGAATCAGAAACCGACGGCGGATCAGCCCGCAACGCCGGGCGGAGTGAAATCCACACCTTCCGGTTCGGTTCAATCGGAAACGAAAACGACTCCTACCAAGCCTTCTCCACCCTCAGAGACATCGACTCCTACCAAAGCTGCGACCCCGGCCGCTCCCACAAAGCCTGTTGCTCCGGCTGCTGCGAAGCCCCCGGCGCCTGCGGCTGCGGGACATCCCGCTCCGGCGAAGCCGACCGGGCCGGTTCCGACGCCATGGGATTCGCCGCTGGTCGCGAAATTCAAGCAGATGTACGGGTCGGGGATCAACGCGCTGACTCATCTGGGGCAGAACTACTTCGAAGTCGACCAGTCACTCATTCCTGAAATTTTGCAAGTCTTGCGCGACGATGAGAAGTTCGACTATTGCGTGGATCTGACGGCTGTGCATTATCCGAAGCGCGAGAAACAGTTTGACGTCGTGTGGGTGTTGTATTCATTTGTGCGGAATGAGCGCATTCGCGTGAAGACACAGATTGTCGACGGCGCGTCGCTGCCGAGTTCTGTGCCGCTGTGGGCGACTTGTAACTGGTTGGAGCGCGAAGTGTACGACATGTTTGGAATCAAGTTCGATGGACATCCGGAGTTGAAGCGCATATTGCTGCCCGACGGATGGAAGGGATTTCCGCTGCGGAAGGATTACGGGATACTCCAGCAGGATAGTGAATGGGTGCAGATCAATTTAGGGATCGAGAGTGGGCAGTAGCACCACTCGCCACAGAGGACACAGAGGTTCACAGAGAAACACAGCGAGGTAAATGACCGATCCCAACACATTGTCGCCGCTTGATCTCGATACGCCGGATAAGACGTTTCTGGACTCGAACGAGCTTGTCATCAATATGGGGCCGCAGCATCCGGCGACGCACGGAGTGTTGCGCGTCATTTTGCGGCTCGATGGTGAGAAGGTTCTGGGGCTCGAGTGCGTTATCGGATATCTGCATCGCGGCGTAGAAAAGATTGCCGAGAATCGCACATACACGATGTTCAATCCGTATGTGGACCGCATGGATTATGTGGCGGCGGTTTCCAACGGGCTTGGATATTGCGAGGCGGTTGAGAAGCTGCTCAGTGTTGAAGCACCGCCGCGGGCACAATACATTCGCGTCATTCTGACGGAGTTGAACCGCATTGCCAGCCATCAGCTTTGGCTGGGGACTCACGCGCTCGACATCGGGGCTATCACGCCTCTCTTCTATACCTTCCGCGACCGGGAAGAGATCCTGAAAATTTTTGAGAAGTATTGCGGGGCGCGGCTGACGACGCACGCGTTTCGCATCGGCGGTCTGCAGTACGAGGCTTACGACGGATTCGAACAAGATGTGAAGAACTTCGTCAGCTTCGTGAAGCCGAAAATTGATGAATACGAAGAGCTGCTGACCACGAATCGGATTTGGCTGGAGCGGACGAAGGGTGTCGGGGTGATATCTGGAAAGGATTGCGTCGCGCTGGGCGTGACCGGTCCAGTTCTGCGTGCCAGCGGCGTGAAGTGGGATATCCGCAAGGCTCAGCCCTACGCGAACTACAAGAATTTCGAGTTCGACGTTCCGACTGGACAAAACGGCGACACATACGACCGGTATATCGTGCGAATGATCGAGATGCGGCAGTCCCTGCGGATCATCGAGCAAGCAGTCGAGGGAATTCCCGAAGGCCCGATCATGGCTAAGGTACCGAAGGTGATGAAACCGCCGGTGGGTGAGATTTATCACTCAATCGAAGCACCGAAGGGCGAACTCGGATACTTCATTGTTAGCGACGGGTCGACCCAGCCCTATCGCATTCGCGTGCGACCTCCTTCTTTTGTGAACCTGCAGGCACTCGATCTCATGTGCCGTGGACAGCTTGTGGCTGACGTAATTGCGGTGATTGGCACTCTCGATATTGTTCTGGGCGAGGTAGACCGGTAATGCACGATCTCGTTCAGTACATCCAGTCGTATCTCGACAGCAATCAGACTCCAGGTGCAGCGGGAAACATTTTTTGGGCCGTGGTGTATGTTCTGCTGGTATTCGTCGGGCTTTCGATTGCTGTGATCGCGATGAACTGGCTGGAGCGGAAGATACTGGCGCACATGCAGGTACGGCTGGGGCCGATGCGCGTGGGTCCGCATGGGCTGCTGCAGCCGATCGCGGATGCGCTCAAGCTTCTATTAAAAGAAGACATCATTCCGGAAGAGGCGGACAAAGTCGTTTTCTGGATAGCGCCGTTCATTGTGGTGCTGGCGGCATTCACCGTGTTCGTCGTCGTGCCTTTTGGCCCTACGCACGCCATCACTGACATGAACATCGGGATATTGTTCATGCTTGGTGTGTCGTCCCTTGCGGTGTTGGGTATTGTCACTGCGGGGTGGGCTTCCAATTCACACTATCCGCTGATTGGCGCGCTGCGCTCGAGTGCGCAGATGGTGTCGTATGAAGTCGCGATGGGGCTGGCGGTGGTTTCGGCCATCATGATGACCAGCCTGAACGAGTCGAACACCGGCACGCTGAGCATGATCGGGATTGTGCAAGCGCAGCTCGCGCAGCGCGAGTGGTTTCTGTTCAAATTCTTCCCGCTGGGAATTGTGGCGTTCGGCATTTTTGCGATTGCCATGGTGGCAGAGACGAACCGGGCGCCGTTTGATTTGCCGGAAGCGGAATCGGAACTGACTGCGGGGTTTCACACTGAGTACAGCGGGTTCCGCTGGTCGTTGTTCTTTTTGGCGGAATACTCGGCGATGATTGCAGTGTCTTCGATCGCTGTTACCTTGTGGCTCGGCGGATGGCTGCGTCCTTTTCCTAATGCGCTGAGCGGGCCGACTTGGGATCTGGCGTTTTCGCTGATCCCGGGCCTGACATTTCTCTTCCTTGCTGGCATGTGCTTCTACAGCACGGTCCGCATGCCCAAGCATCCGCTGTTCCGGATTCAGACGATGGGGCTGGCGGGATTCGGCGCTCTGTTGGCAGCGATCGGGTTGGTGTTATTCATCCCCGCGGTGCGCGTACGCGTTAGCGATATCTTCTGGTTTTCAGCCAAGGTCGCGGGCTTTATGTACCTGTACATCTGGTATCGTGGCACGTTCCCGCGATACCGGTTTGATCAGCTGATGAAAGTGGGCTGGAAGGTGCTCCTGCCAACTGGACTGGCACTATTGATCGTCACGGCAATCTGGGGGATGCGGTCTGCGGTTTGGGCCGATGTGGTCGTTCCGATGTGGCTTGGATTCGTCGATTTGCTGCGGAGGATCTTCTGAAATGAATCCCAATCTTGCGGCGAATCCTCCGGTTGCGACGGCGTTTTTCTTTTATGGGCTCGCTGCCGTCATGGTGATCGGCGGCATTATGGTGATCACGCGGAAGAATGCGGTGCACTCGGCCCTGGCGCTGATCACGACCCTGTTGGCTCAAGCCGCGCTTTATCTGATGCTTTACGCACCGTTCGTCGCTGGCGTGCAGATCATTCTTTATGCCGGCGGGATCATGGTGCTGTTCCTGTTCGTGATCATGCTGATCTCGATCGAGCGGGCGTCGAAAGAGCGGCAATTTAACAAACTGTGGCTGATCGGAATAGTTGCAGCAGCGGCATTGGGTGGATTGCTGATTGCTGTTTACACGACGACATCGAAGGGCCGGACGATGTTTGTGGAACGCCCGACGTCGTATGTCGAGTCACAGAACACGCAGGCGGTAGCAGCTTTCCTGTTCGACCGAAGCACGGGGATGTACATGTTCTCGTTTGAGATTGCGTCGCTGCTGCTGCTGGTGGCCATCATTGGAGCGGTGGTGATGGCGAAAAAGAGGATTTGAAAATAGCTTCTGGCTGCTAGCTCCTAGCTTCTAGCTAACCGCTGATGCTAGGTGCGCCGAGCTAGAAGCCAGAAGCTAGAAGCTCTTTATGGATGCAATGCTTAACATCTCGACGCTGCATTACCTCGTACTCGGGGCGGCGCTGTTTTTGCTCGGCATCATTGGCGTGCTGACGCGGCGGAATGTTGTGATTGTCTTGATGTCGATTGAGCTGATTTTGAATGCTGTCAATTTGAATCTCGTTGCGTTCTCGCGCTATTGGCAGAGCATTCATGGTCCCAACGCACTGCATGGACAGATATTCGCGATTTTTGTGATCACTGATGCTGCGGCCGAGGCCGCGGTCGGACTTGGAATTCTGATCGCCTTCTTCCGGAACAAAGAGACGGTCAATGTGGATGAAGTGAATTTGTTGAAGTGGTGAAAAAGCAGCTGTCAGCTATCAGCCTTCAGCTGTCAGCGGTTCGTTTGTTGCGTTGGCTGAAAGCTGAGAGCTGACAGCTGAGAGCTTGCATGGTATTCCTGAACAACATTTGGCTGATACCGCTGCTTCCCGCCATCGGCGCGGGGATCATGTTCTTTTTCGGACGGCGACTACAGAAGTCGACCGTGAATGCCGTTTGCGTCGGCGTTGTGGTGCTCGCGTTCCTGTTTGCTTGCGGGGCTGTTCTTCAGTACAACACCTGGGCTGACGCGAACAATCATCAGCCATTTCAGAAGATTCTTTACACCTGGCTCGGAACTGATACCGGGCACATGAACTACATCACCAAGGGTGGTGCGCAGGCTGCGTTTCAAGCTGACGCTGGTTTTCTGCTGGATCCGCTGTCGAGCATCTGGCTGCTATTTGTGACCGGCGTCGGAATGCTCATCCATATTTATTCCACCGGGTACATGGCGCATGAGGGCGGGTATTACCGATTCTTTGGATACCTGAACCTGTTCATGTTCTCGATGCTCACGCTCATTCTGGCGAACAACTACGTGCTAATGTTCGTCGGGTGGGAGGGTGTGGGATTGTGCTCGTATCTGCTGATCGGGTTCTACTTTCACCGCAAGTCGGCGAGCGATGCGGCGAACAAGGCGTTCATCGTCAATCGCATTGGCGATGCCGGGTTTCTTCTGGGAATGTTTTTCATAGCGTGGTATTTCGGCTCGCTGCGCTATGTGGACGTGAATCATCTGGCGCGCAGCGGGCAATTTCAGATTGGCGATCCGATTATTACAGCCGCTACTCTTCTTCTATTTGTCGGGGCTAGCGGGAAGTCGGCGCAGCTTCCTCTTTATGTGTGGCTGCCGGATGCGATGGAAGGTCCGACACCGGTTAGTGCTCTGATCCACGCTGCGACCATGGTGACGGCGGGCGTGTACATGGTGGCGCGATCGAATGCGCTGTTTGTGCTGGCTCCTACGTCGATGAAAGTTGTGGCCATTGTCGGGGCGCTCACGGCGATCTTTGCCGCTTCGATTGGACTGGTACAGAACGACATCAAGCGCGTGCTCGCATACTCGACTGTCTCGCAGCTGGGATACATGTTCCTGGCGCTGGGCGTCGGTGCGTTTGCGGCGGGCGTGTTCCACGTGTTCACGCACGCGTTTTTCAAGGCTCTGCTCTTCCTGGGCGCAGGATCTGTCATTCACGCAATGAGCGGCGAACAGAACATGCGGAACATGGGCGACTTGCGCGGCCGCATTCCCACAACGTACTGGACCATGTTTATCGCCACGCTGGCGATCGCAGGAATTCCTCCCTTTGCCGGATTCTTCTCGAAAGACGAGATCCTGTGGCAGACGTGGACGAGCGAAGGCGGCGCGTATCGCATTCTGTGGGGTATTGGATATCTCACGGCGCTGATGACGGCGTTCTACATGTTCCGGCTGATCTATCTAACATTCTTCAGCAAGCCGCGGATGAGCCATGAAGTCGAACATCACATTCATGAATCGCCGTCATCGATGACCGTGCCGCTGATTGTATTGGCGGTGATGTCGCTGTTTGCCGGGTTCCTGGGATGGCCGCATAGCCTGGGCGGATCTGACCGGTTCGCGAGATATCTCGATCCTGTCTTCGCGCGAGGCGAGGCGAAAGTGCTGGTTGAGGAAGGCAGGGCTGGACAGCTGGCTGCTGGAGAAAAGGAAGAAGAGCACACCAGTCCTGTCGAATATGCATTGATGGGGCTCTCGGTGCTCGCGGCAATTGCGGGCTGGATGGCGGCCTCGCGCTTTTACAGAGAAGCAGACAAGGGATATGCCGAGCCGATCGACGCGGCGTCGCCTGCCGTCTACAACACGCTCCTGAACAAGTACTACGTCGATGAGGGATACGACTATATCTTCACCGGGCGTAAGAAGCTCGGTGGAGCGCGGCTGGGCGTTATGGGACTGGGCGAAGCGAGTTCGTGGTTCGATTCGCACATTATTGACGGCGCAGTGAATGCGGCGGGATGGATCACACGCGTGACGGCCACGATCTCAAGTTGGTGGGACAAGTGGATCATCGACGGAATCGGCGTGAATGGACCTCCGATTGTGGCGCGAATGTTGAGTTATCCAACACGGTTATTCGAGTGGGGCCTCGTGCAATGGTATGCGCTCGTGATGACTGCGGGGCTGGTTGGGTTCGTGTTTTATTACGTGTATCGGTGAACGGCAGCTTCTAGCTGCTAGCTCCTAGCTACTCGCAAAACGCTTGTAGGGAGGGGGTTGAGCTAGAAGCTAGCGGCTAATAGCTAGAAGCTGATTATGAACCATATACTCTCGATCATTTTGTTCACCCCGCTGGTGGGCGCGATCCTGCTCTTGTTCGTCCCGAAGGAGAACAAGGACGCGATTCGTTGGATCGCCAATATCTTTGCACTTGGCGGCTTCCTGATCTCTCTGCCGCTGGTGCCGGCATTCTGGGCACTGGTCAAGAGCGGTGATCCGGCTCCTTTCAAGTTCATGGAGGGCACAGCGAAAAACTGGATTCCTTCAATCGGCGCGGGGTACGTGCTGGGCATCGACGGCATCTCGTTCCTGCTCATCATGCTGACCACGCTGTTGGGTTGGATTTCGATCCTGTCGTCGTGGACAGCGATCGAGAATCGGGTAAAGGAATACTACGTCTGGTTCCTGGTGCTGCAGACGGGCATGCTCGGCGTCTTCATGGCGCTGGATTTCTTCCTCTTCTTTGTATTCTGGGAAGCGATGCTGGTGCCGATGTATCTGCTGATCGGCATCTGGGGCGG
>Ga0070712_100001955_pt1 | contig 12623 bp, 10 predicted proteins | sample LARL81metaG_FD_71396 | JGI IMG/M metagenome (GOLD analysis project Ga0070712, IMG submission 71396) | Corn, switchgrass and miscanthus rhizosphere microbial communities from Kellogg Biological Station, Michigan, USA - LAR L8-1 metaG | ecosystem: Host-associated > Plants > Roots > Rhizosphere ...
ACGCGGTCGTCCTGCGCCTGGCCCATACCGACCAGATAGTCCGCGAAGTCCTCGGGCCCGTTGCCCTTGATGCCCAGTAGCTCCGCCGTCTCGAAGTAGTACTGCATGCCGATGAGGGTGCCCGTCACGCCTCCCAGGTGTTTCGCTTCCGTCTCGCCGAACGTTTCCGTGAGGACGGGCAAGATGGTGCGCACGTACTCCATGGCATAGTTGCGCACGATTTTCCGGAAACGCTCGGCCGGCCAGTCCGCGCCCTCCAGCCTGGGAGCACGGGCGGGATCGAAGTCGGGCCCGTCTTCCCCCGGAGCGAAGCGCAGGCGCTCGTCAGGGGCGAGGTCGTGATCGTACTCGAGGTAGTAGCCCTCGAGCCCGGGCTGGCCGTCGGTGGTCTGCTTGGTGCAGACGAAGCCCAGGCGCGGATTGCCGAGGGAAACGCCATTGTGGGCGTGCCAGCCTCGGAGCATGGCCCGCGAGACCTCCCCGGGCACGCAGCAGATGGCTGCGCCCTCGTAGATCCAGCGCGGCGGCACATAGCGCACCCACGCCTTGGTGTCCGACTCGTACATGTACTCCACGCGCACTCCGCCCAGGTGATTGGAGAGGTAGTGGTACTGCGCACAGGCCACGGCGTGGGGCAGCTTCGAAAGCCCGAGCTTGACGAGGCCGGGCAGGAATTTCTCCAGATGCTGACGCCGGAAGGTGCGGAAGAGCAGCTCGGCCGCGTCGGCGCCACTGCGCCGGCTCACCGTGGTGAGGATGAGACCGGTGAGATAAGCGTGAAAGAGGACCTCCACGGCCCGGTATCCTCGCGAGACCCCCTCGGGCATGGCGACATCTTACGCCGGGAGTCCTGCGGCATGTCGTTCCGTGAATTCAACCTGCTGGCCATCGGCAGACGCGCTATGCTGTCCCGCTTCCATCTCGATTGGGAGGTTGGCATGACGACGTTGTACCTCGCTCGGCGGGCCATTCTGATCCTGGCTCTGCTCGTCCTCCCGACCGCCCTGGGCGCACAGTCGCCGGGGAAGGTGGTGCGGATCGGACTCCTGGACTTCGGCGCCTCCAATCCTTCGAGCGAGGCCCGGTGGAAGCCGCTGCGCGACCGGCTCCGGGAGCTGGGGTACGTGGAGGGACAGAACGTCGCCTTCGAGCCGCGGTGGGGAAATGGGCAGGTAGATCGACTGCCGGGGCTGGCCGCCGAGCTGGTCAACCTCAAGGTCGACATCGTGGTGACCGCCACCGGCGAAGCGAGCCTCGCCGCCAAGCGGGCTACCAGCTCGATCCCCATCGTCTTCGCCACTTCCCCTGATCCCGTACGGCTGGGACTGGTGGCCAGCCTGGCCCGGCCGGGCGCAAATGTCACCGGAGTGATCTCACTGAGCAGTGACCTGTCGGGAAAGCGGGTGGAGTTTCTCAAGCAGATGATCCCGCGCGCCGCTCGTATCGCCGTCCTGAGCGATCCCGAGAATCGCTCCTCCGAGTTCATCCTGCGCGACGCGGAGGGCGTGGCGAAGTCCCTTGGTGTCGTCGTGCAGAGTGTGGACGCGCGCGGCCCCAAGGAATTCGATGCCGCCTTCTCGGCCATGAAGCGGGCCCACGCCGATGCCGTCTTCCTGGGCGTGAACTCACCCTTCCTTGCTCACCGCCGGCGCCTTGCCGAGCTCGCGGTATCGCACCGGCTGCCGATGATGACCCCAGCAAGGGAGTACGCCGAGGCGGGGGCACTCGTCAGCTACGGCACCGACTATCCGGACCGGTTCCGCCGTGCCGCCACGTACGTGGACAAGATTCTCAAGGGCGCCAAGCCCGGCGACCTGCCCATCGAGCAGCCGACCAAGTTCGAGCTGGTGATCAACCTCAAGACGGCCAAGTTGATCGGGCTGACCATTCCCCAATCGGTGCTGGGGCGGGCGGACGAGCTGATTCAGTGACGGTACGAGGGGCGGCGGAGCGCTGGCGCGAGTTGGCCGGCGCGTATACACTCCCTCTGTGACTCCGCCCCAGGACCTGATCGGCGCCTCGCCGCGGCGCAAGGAAGACCGGCAGCTCATCACCGGCGCCGGACGTTACGTGGATGACCTCAATCGCCCGGGCATGCTCCACATGGCCGTGGTGCGCAGCCGCCATGCCCACGCCCGCATCATCAAGATCGCCGTGGAGGCGGCCAAAGCCGTGCCGGGCGTGGCCGCGGTATTCACGGCGCCCGACCTGCCCGAGATCAAGCGCTCCATGCCTGCCGCCTACGGCGGCAGCTACAAGGGTCGCGCCTTCGAGGTGCCCGTGCTCGCCCACGAGCGCGTGCGCTATGTAGGCGAGGGCGTGGCCATCGTGCTTGCCGACAGCGCTTATGCCGCGGCGGATGGCGCGCAGTCCGTCGAGATCGAATATGAGCCGCTGGCCGTGGCTTCCGATACGGAAGCCGCGGTGGCCGCGCAACCGCCCATTCACGAGTGGCCAGACAACACCACCCTGCCCGTGGGCGCCCACTTCGGCGATGTGGAGAAGGAGTGGGCCCACTGCGACATGGTGGTGAGCGAGCGGATCCGGCACCCGCGCATCGCCGGCGCGGCCCTCGAGACGCGCGGCGCGCTGGCCTATTCCGACGCGGACACGGGCACGCTCACCATCTGGTCCTCCACGCAGAATCCGTATTCCCTCCGCGATTCCCTGGCCGCGGTGCTCGAGATGCCCGCGGAGCAGATTCGCGTGATGGTGCCCGACGTGGGCGGCGGCTTCGGCCCCAAGGGGTCGATCTATCCCGAGGAGATGCTGGTGGCGGCCGCCGCGGTCAAGACGGGCCGGCCGGTGAAGTGGATCTCGGGGCGTGGCGAGGATCTGATGACGAGCGGCCACGACCGCGACCAGGTGCACGAGGCGCGGGTGGGCTTCAGGAGCGACGGGACCATCGTGGCGGTGGAGGACTCGTTCCTCGCCGACGTGGGCGCCTACCCGATCGAAGGCGAGGGCCTCACCCTCAACACCGTGAACCATTTCTGCGCGCCCTATCGCGTGGCCAACTTCAGGAGCGCGGGCAAGAGCGTGGTGACCAACAAGACGCTGAACGGCGCCTATCGCGGCGCGGGCCGGCCCGAGGCCAACTTCGTCATGGAGCGCCTCATGGACATCGGCGCGCGCCGGCTCCGCCTGGATCCGGCCGAGCTGCGCCGTCGCAATCTGGTGCAGCCGAAGGAGATGCCCTACAAGCCCGGCCTCATCTACAAGGACGGCACATCCATTGCCTACGACCCGGCGGATTTTCCTGCGTCGTTCGACCGCGCGCTGACCATCCTGGGCTACGACGAATGGCGCCGGCGGCAGAAGGAGGACAAGCAGGGCTCGCGTCGCCTCGGCATCGGCGTGTCCTGTTACGCGCAGGGCTCCGGCCTCGGCCCCTACGAAGGCGCCACGGTGCGGGTGGACCCGAGCGGCAAGGTCTACGTCTTCATCGGGGTGACCGCGCAGGGCCAGGGCCACGCGACGACCCTGGCGCAGATCGCTGCGGACGAGCTGGGCGCCGACTTCGACGACGTCATCGTGCAGGCGGGCGACACGACGCAGTTCCCCTTCGGCATGGGCACGGGGGGCAGCCGGGTCATGGCCAACTCCGGCCCCGCGGTGGCCCAGACCGCGCGCGAGGTGAAGCAGAAGGCGCAGGCGGTGGCCGCCGAGCTGCTGGAAGCCGCGCCGACCGACATTCGCATCGAGCGCGGCAAGGCGTTCGTGGTGGGCGTGCCGAGCAAGAGCGTGACCCTCGCGCGGCTGTCGCTGGCCGCCGTCAAGTCGAAAGCTCTCAAGCCGCTGGGCGAGCCGGGACTCAACGCCTGCACCTATTTCTATCCTGCCACCGTCACCTGGGCCTTCGGCACCCAGGCCGCGGTGGTGGATGTGGACATCGAATCCTGCCACGCGCGCCTCCTCGCCTATTCCGTGGTGCACGATCCGGGACGCGCCATCAATCCCGCCATCGTCGAGGGGCAGCTCCAGGGCGGCGCGGTGCAAGGGCTGGCCGCCGGCCTCATGGAGGAATTGCTCTACGACGAGGCGGGCCAGCTCCTGACCGGCACCTTCATGGACTACGCCATCCCCAAGTGCGACGACGTGCCGTCGATATCCGTGGCCCTGACAGAGCACCGCTCGGTCATCAATCCGCTTGGAGTCAAGGGCGTGGGCGAGAGCGGCGCCATCCCGGGGGCGGCGGCCATCGTCAACGCGATCGAGGACGCGCTGGCCGAGTTCAACGTCGTCCTGCGCGAAGGCCCCGCCACACCGCCACGCATCTGGCAGGCCCTCCAGGACGCCCGCCAAAATCCCTCGCCCCCAAAGGGGGAGAGGGCAGGGTGAGGGGGGTCCTATACAGCCAGTGAAAGACAAGAAGCCCTCGCCTTCCACCATCGTCCTCCTCGTCCGCCACGGTCTCACCCCCACCACCGGCGTGAAGCTTCCCGGGCGCGCGCGCGGCCTTCACCTCTCCGACGAAGGCCGCCGCCAGGCGGAGACCGCGGCCGCGCGCATCGCCAAGCTCGAAAAGGTGGTCGCCATCTACTCCTCGCCGCTCGAGCGCGCGCGAGAGACGGCAGGCATCATCGCCAAGGCGCGGAACATGGCGGTGCGCATCGAGCGCGGCCTGCTCGAGGTGGACATCGGCAGGTGGACGGGCCTCGCCCTCAAGGACGCCGCGGCGAAGCCAGAATGGAAGGCGGTACAGCAGCACCCGAGCGGCTTCCGCTTTCCGGGCGGCGAGTCTTTCACCGAGATGCAGGCGCGGGTGACCGGCGCCATCGCGCGCATGGTGGCCCGCCACACGGGCAAGATCATCGTGGCCGTCTCCCACGCCGACCCCATCAAGGCCGCGGTGGCCCACGCCATCGGCACGCCCCTCGATCTCTTCCAGCGCATCGGCATCGGCACCGCGTCGATCAGCGTGCTCGCCTACAGCCTGTCGAGCAGCGCCGCCCTCACCGTCAACTCCATGGACGGCGACCTCGCCCGGGTGGGGATCAAATGAGCCGGTCGTTCGACTTCGAGCAGCCGGACTTCTTCACGGCGGGGGCCATCGGCAAGCCGGGCGAGCGTGTCTTCTACCTGCAGGCGCGCGAGAAAGGCTCGCTCATCACCCTCAAGTGCGAGAAGGGACAGGTGAAGTCGCTCGGCGACTATCTCGCCGGGCTCATCACCAAGCTTGGGGCGCCCAAGGGCAAGGTGCCCACCGACATGGATCTCCTCGACTTCGCCGAGCCGGCGTGGATCGTGTCCACCCTCGGCGTGGGCTACGACGACGACCACGACCGCATCATCGTGGAGGCGCACGAGCTGTTCGAGGAAGAGGAGGAGGGACAGCGTGCGGGCGAGGAGCCCGCCTCCGCGCGTGTGCGCCTCACCCGCGAGCAGGCGCAGGCTTTCGTCGACCGCGCCATGGAGCTGATGAAGAGCGGGCGGCCCAATTGCCCCGTGTGCAGTGAGCCCATGGACGCGAGCGGCCACGTCTGCCGGCGCAGCAATGGCCATATCGTTCACTGATGCTCTGGAGCTGCTGAGAGGCGGCGCCGTCACCGTCAAAGGGCGCATGCCGTGGGCGAGCAACGTGACCCTTCTCGCCGAAGTGGAGCGCGACGGCGCCTGCGTGCGCGCCATCTACAAGCCCGGCCGCGGCGAGCGCCCCCTGTGGGACTTTCCCCCCTGTCTCTACAAGCGAGAGGAAGCCGCCTATCTCTTCTCCGAGGCCCTCGGCTGGGGGCTGGTGCCGCCCACCGTTGTCCGCGAGGGCCCCCTGGGCGAGGGCTCGCTCCAGCTCTTCGTGGAGGCGGAGTTCGAGCAGCACTGGTTCACCATGCGCGAGGATCCCGCTCATCGCGAGCGTCTGCAAAAGATCTGCGTCTTCGACTTCGTGGCCAACAACGCCGACCGGAAGAGCGGCCACTGCCTCCTCGGGCCCGACAACCTGATCTACGCTATCGACAACGGCCTCACCTTCCACACCGAGCTCAAGCTGCGCACGGTGATCTGGGACTACGCGGGAGAGACGATTCCCAAAGGCATGGTGGAGGACCTCAGGGTTTTCGTGAAGGAAGGATTGCGCTCTCCCCTCGCGGACATCCTCGCTCCCGACGAGCAGCAGGCGCTCCTCGTGCGCGCCCAGGCCCTCGCCGACTACGCGCGCTTCCCCGAAGATCAGAGCGGCCACCGCTACCCCTGGCCGCTCGTGTAGTCCTCGCCGGGTCACCTCAATACGTACGGGCGTACACGGAGCCGTCGATCCGGCACGAGGAACGGAAAGGGCTCTCCGGATCGGTCCACGCCAAGGTGAACCGGCGCGCGGCGCCGCCCACCGGGATGATCACGATGGTGAGCTGTCCAGCTCCCACCAGTCGGGCGGGGCTCAAATGCCTCGAGTGGTGTGCTCAGACGGTCGCCGGCTCCCGCCTGGTATGCCTTCTCCATGACACCGCACAGGGCCTCTAGGTTGACGAAGTTCTGCACCGGAGGAGTGTAGCCCAGCTCCGCCGGACGCGTCCGCGAGTTCCCCTTGCCCACGGTGCCCATCCCCGCTACGCTCCGGATTCGGATCGTCTCATTCCAAGGAGGAGCCCATGTCGCGGTACCTGTTCCGCAATGTGAAGCTGCTGGATCCCACGAAGGACGAGCTGCTGGGGGGCCACGAGGTGCTCGTCGAGGGCGAGCTGATCCGCGAGGTGTCGGACCGGCCCCTCCAGACCGCCGGGGCCTCCGTCATCGACGGCGGCGGCCGCACGCTCATGCCTGGCCTCATCGATTGCCATGTCCATGTGTTCCTGAGCGAGCTCAATATCCGGAACCTCGAGCACGTGCCCTTGACCCTCATGACCGCCCGCGCGGCCGAGCTGATGCGCGGCATGATCGATCGCGGATTCACCACGGTGCGCGACACGGGCGGAGCCGACTGGGGAATCAAGACGGCGGTGGAGCGCGGCCTCCTCGCGGGTCCGCGACTCTTCATCTCGGGGCGCGCCATCGGCCCCACGGGCGGCCACAGCGACTCGCGGCGGCGCACCGACGGCGGATCGTCGTGCGGCTGCTGCAATGCCATGGTGTTCTGCATGTCCCTGGCCGACGGCGCCGACGAGGTGCGCCGGAGCGCACGCGAGCAGATGCGCCAGGGCGCCGACCAGGTGAAGATCATGATGTCGGGCGGGGTGGCGTCGCCGTATGACCCGCTGGACAGCCTGCAGTACAGCCCAGGCGAAGTGGCCGCGGTGGTCGAGGAGGCGCAGGCCTTCGGCCGCTACGTGTGCGCGCATGCCTACACGCCCGAGGCGATCACGCGGGCCATGCAGGGGGGAGTGCGCACCATCGAGCACGGCAATCTCATCGACGAGCCGGCGGCGCGGCTCATGGCCGAGAAGGGCGCCTACCTCGTCGCCAACCTCGTGACCTACCATGCCATGAAGGAGCGGGCGGCCCAGTTCGGCATGTCGGCCGACATGCTGGCCAAGAACGACGTGGTGCTCGAGGCGGGCTATCGCTCTCTCGAGATCTGCCAGCGCGCAGGCGTGCCCGTGGCCTACGGCAGCGATCTCCTCGGCCCGCTCCAGGAGGAGCAAAGCCGCGAGTTCCTCATCCGGGGCGAGGTGATGAAGCCGATCGAGGTCATCCGGTCCGCCACCACGGTGGCCGCGCGCGTGCTGCGTCGCGAGGGCACTCTCGGCGTGATCGCGCCGGAAGCGCTGGCCGATCTCCTTCTCGTGGACGGTAATCCCCTGCAAGACCTGGGTCTCTTCCAGAAGCAGGGCGCGCACCTCCCCGTCATCATGAAAAGCGGGACGTTCCACAAGAACCTCCTCTCCTGAGGGAAAAGCTTCGCGGCGACGGGGCCACCTGAGAGGATGTGCCCGTGCGGCTCTTCGACCAGAAGTTCGGCGCCGACTTCCTGTCCGGGGTCCCGACCCAGCCGGGGGTCTATCGCCTGTACGGTGAGGCCGGGGTGCTGCTCTACGTGGGCAAGGCCGCCAACCTGCGGCGCCGCCTCGGCCAATATCGAACGGCCGGGCGAAAGAAGCGCGAGCGCAAGCGCCGGGCGCTCGTCAAGGCGGCAACGGGTATCACGTGGGAGGTCTGCGAATCCGCCCTCACCGCCGCCCTCACCGAGATCCGCCTCATCCAGACGCTGCGGCCGCCCCGCAATGTGACGAGCGCCTTCCCGTTTCTCTACCCGTTTCTGGGCCTCCGCGTGGACGGCGCGGAAACCTACTTCTGCCTCACCACCTCGCCCGCCGCCTTCCCCGCCTTTGATCTGCACGGCGCGTTCCGGTCGCGAGAGGTGACGGGCGAGGCCTACTTCTCGCTCATGCGACTCCTGCACTTCGTGGGGCACCCGGTGCCGAGACACCGGTGCCGGCGCTTCGTCACCGCCGCCCACTCCCAAGTAGTGGGATTCCGCCGGTTGCCGGGCGAGGTGGCCACCGGGTGGCGCCGGCTGCTTCGCGGTGAATCGCGCGCCGCCCTCGAGGCACTGGCCCTCGAGCTGATCGAGCACGACGGGGCGCGGGCCCGGGCCCCGGAGATTCACGAGGATCTCCGCGCCATCGACCGCTTCTTCGAGGAGGAGGCGCGCCCGCTGGCCGGCGCCATCGCGGCCACGGGTCACGCGGCCTATCCGGTCGCCCAGCAGGAGCGGGATCTGCTCTTCGCCGCCTACCGCCAGGCGAGCTCGGCACGCCAAGCTACGTAGCCGGCCATGCGGGGCGCTATACTGGCCAGGCGCTCTACGGGCGGTCTCGAGTCGATCGTCATCGTCAGGGATCGGCCGGCGCGCACACACATGGACATCTCGATGCGATGACCGATCCGGAGCTCCTGTCCTTCACGCCGGACGAGATCGAGGGCTCCATTCCGGAGCGCTTCGCAAAGGTGGCGGTGGCGCGTCCGGCCGCCCTCGCCATCGTCACGGGAAGCCAGCGCCTCACCTATGGCGAGCTGGATCTGCGATCGGATCGTCTGGCCGCAGCCATCGCCGACCACGCCCCGGATCGCGAGGCGCCGGTGGCGGTGCTGCTCGATGATCCGGTCTCGACGATCGCCGCCATGCTCGCCACGTGGAAGGCCGGGCGGCTTTGCGTTCCCCTGGATTTCGCCCTGCCGCCAACCCGGCTCGAAATGATTCTGCGAGATTCGGAGGCCGGGCTCATCGTCACCGACGGAAAGGGAAGCGCGGCGCTTGCGACCATTTCCGGCTCGAGCGCGCGCCCGCTTCGCGTCGACGAGCTCGATCTCCGCGACGTGGCGGACGTCGCGCGCCCATCGGTGACGGCCGACCAGCTCGCCTGTCTTCTCTACACCTCGGGGTCCAGCGGCCAGCCCAAGGGTCTCGTGCGAAGCCACCGCAACGTACTGCACCGCGCACGCTGTTCTGTCACCTCCCTCGGTATCCGCCCCGCGGACCGCGTGAGCGCCCTCCATTCACCGAGCTTCGGAGCGGGGCTCCGCGACGTGATGACCGCGCTTCTCAGCGGCGCCACCCTTTTGCCCTTCGATCCGCGGACGGCCGGGCGGGGCGCTCTCGCGAGATGGATCGACCGCGAGCAGGTCTCGGTCCTCTGCGCGGTGGTGACCACATTCCGCCACCTCCTCGCGGAGAGCGGGCCGGAGTGGCGCTTCCCGTCCGTCCGGGTAGTGCGGCTGGGCGGCGAGCCGCTCTTCCGCCGCGACGTCGAGCGCTTCCGCGAACACTTCGGCCCTCACTGTCTTCTCGTCGCCGGCTATGGAACAAGCGAAGCGAGCAGCATCGTCGAATACCGGATGAGCCACGACACGCCGCTGCCCGCGGCCCGGGTGCCCGCGGGCTATCCGCTGGAGGGCGTCGAGATCCTCGTTCTCGACGAAGATGGGCGCGCGGTCCGCGGCGGAGAGGCCGGCGAGGTCGCGGTAAGGAGCCGGTATCTACCCGAGGGGTACTGGCGCCGCGCCGATCTCACCCGCGCGACCTTCCAGAGCGATCCCGCCGACTCGCGCTCGCGTATCTATCGCACGGGAGACGTGGGGCGGCTGCTCCCCGACGGATGCCTCGAGCTCCTCGGTCGTCGGGACCATCAGGTCAGGGTGCGCGGCTATCGTGTGCATCCGGGCGAGATCGAGGCCGCTCTCACCGAGCACGCCGCGGTGCGAGAGGCTGTGGTGACGGCGTGGGTCGCCGCGGACGGCGAGACGCATCTCGCCGCCTACGTCGTGCCGAGGACGCCCGCGGGAGCTCATGCGGCCACTCTCCGCGAATTTCTCCGGACTCGCCTCCCCGTGTACATGGTGCCCTCGGCTTTCATCAACCTCGACACGCTGCCCGTGGGTCCAGACGGCAAGGTGAATCGTGAAGCGCTCCCGCCGCCGCCCCGGCCGACGGCGGCGCGCGGGGTGGACTTCGTCTCGCCGCGGAGTCCGCTCGAGCATCAGGTGGCGGGGATCTGGGAAGACCTCTTCGGCGTGCACCCCATCGGCGCGAACGACGACTTCTTCGACCTGGGCGGTGACTCGGTGCTCGCTGCCGCCCTCGTCGTGGCCATCGAGGAAACGTGCGGCCGCGTCCTGGCCCCCGCCGCGCTCCTGGAGGCGCCCACCGTCACCGCGCTGGCCGCCCTGCTCACCCGGGAGGAGGAGGCGTTCGACGATCCTCTGACCGCGCTCCGCGGCTCGGGTTCGCTTCCGCCCATGATCTTCGTCCACAACGACCACGGACGTGGTCTCTATACGCACGCGCTCGCCCGCGCCCTCGATCCTGATCGGCCTTTCTATGCCGTGCATCTGCACGGGCTCGCGCGTCGTGAGCTCCCCACGACGGTGGAAGCCATCGCGGCGGATCGTCTCGTCGCCGTGCGCGCGGAATGCCCACACGGGCCCTACGTGCTGGGTGGGCACGGCGAGGGCGGCCTCGTGGCCCTCGAGATGGCCCGGCAACTCCGCGCCGAGGGAAAGCGCGTCGAATCCGTGCTCCTCGTGGATACGCGCGCGCCCGGCCTCGCCGTCCGAGCTCTCCACCGCGCCTCGGAGGGGCTGGCCCGGATGCGCCGGCTCCCTCCGGATGAGCGCGCGGAGTTTTTCTGGCGCCTGGTACAGGTCTCCGAGGGGGTCGCCTCGCACGCCCGCTACTATGCGCATCGCGTCCAGGCCTTGCGGCGGACGGACCTCGAGGGGCGAGCAGAGTTCGTGGGGCGGCAGCTCGCTCGGGCCGTTCACGGGTTGGCGCAGCTGCGCGGGCGCTCCCGCCGGAGGGCGCCCGCGGCCATCGCGGAGCCCACGCAGGCCTATCGGCGGGCAATCCAGCGTCATCTCCCCGCGCCGTATGGCGGGTCGGTAGTCCTCTTCCTCGCCGAGGAGTTCCCCGCGTATCGTCCGGATCTCGGCTGGTCCAGGCTGTTGCCTCGTCTCGAGGTGGTGGTCATTCCGGGCGATCATCACAGCTGCGTCACGCGTCACGTCGGCGTCTTCGGCGCCCAGGTGGAGGAGGTGCTGCGCCGGGCCGAGGGCCGCGCGTGATTCGGCGCGCCACCTCAACCCCGGGTGAGGAGAACGACCCCCGAGCCGAATAAGATCGCGAAGACGACACGGCGGAAGCGCGATTGATCGACGCGGTTGAAGAGCACCATGCCGACGGCGGTGCCCGCGGCGGCAGGCAAGGCGAAGGACGCGGTCAGACGCCACACCTCGAGAGTCAAGAGCCCAGCCCACCAGTACCCGACCAGGATCACCACCTGGTTCACGAAGAAAAATACCTGCAGGTTGGCCTTGATGGTCTCCCGGCCCCAGCCCTGCGTGGTCGAATAGAGAACCACCGGCGGTCCCGGCAACCCGACCGCGCCCCCCGCCGCGCCCGCGGCGAGCCCGGCCCCGAGCGCCCAGCGCCGTCCCTTGAGCCGCTCGGGATAGAGGCCGGCCCACTCGAGAAGGACGACCACGACGAGGACCCCGCCGATGACGCGATTGAGAACGGTCGGCGGGCACGTCACGATGATCCAGACACCCAGCGGCGTGCCCAGGACGGTGCCCAGGAGCAAATAGGCCACGCCCTTCGGCGTGAGATGCCGGCGCACGGGCAGGAAGATGGCCACGGCGAACACGACGGTGTAGATGGTGAGCACGGCGACGGCCGTGGCCGGCGGCATGAAGTACGGCAGAAAGGCCATGGCCACGAGGGCATTGCCGAACCCGGCGAGCCCCAGCACCAGGCTGGCCGCGGCCATGGCGAGGGCACAGGCGGCCCAGTCGAGTGTCACCGGGCGGGCACGCGCTCCTCGAGCACCCACGCGTAGTCGAGCGCGATCTCGCGCAGGTAATCGTAGCGGCCGGAGGCGCCGCCGTGACCCGCGTCCATGTTGATCTTGAACAGGAGGGACTCGGCGCCTGCGTTCAGCGCGCGCAGCTTGGCGACCCACTTGGCGGGCTCCCAGTACATCACCTGGCTGTCGTTCAGCGAGGTCCTCACCAGGATGTCCGGGTAGGAGCGGGTGGCCAGGTTGGTATACGGGCAGTAGGTCTTCATGTACTCGTAGTGCTCGCGGATCTTCGGATTGCCCCATTCCTCGAACTCGCCCACGGTGAGGGGCAGCGATTCGTCCAGCATGGTGTTGATCACGTCCACGAACGGCACGCGCAGAATGGCGGCG
>Ga0070712_100001957_pt1 | contig 12617 bp, 12 predicted proteins | sample LARL81metaG_FD_71396 | JGI IMG/M metagenome (GOLD analysis project Ga0070712, IMG submission 71396) | Corn, switchgrass and miscanthus rhizosphere microbial communities from Kellogg Biological Station, Michigan, USA - LAR L8-1 metaG | ecosystem: Host-associated > Plants > Roots > Rhizosphere ...
ATCGAGAATCTTCTCGACTCACCGAGGTATTGCGCTGACCGCTTGAATCCGCCCATTCTTCCGCCAGGTGATGTGCGACAGTGGCGTGGTTTCGGCCATCCTGGTGCGACGTTTCCACGGAGCGTCGAGACTGGGGAGGCCGGGATTGGCACTGGTTGTCTTGTCGGTTGTCGAGCAGCGCCTGGGCGCGGTTCGGAGTCGCGGCCGGCGAAGCCCTTGTCGCCGAGGATGACCTGCCCGGCGCGGACCAGGTAATGCTCCCGGGTGAACAGCGCGGCCGCCACCTCGCGCTCGCCCAGCCCGGGATGGGCCAGGCCTCAGATGACGGGCATGCCCTCGGCGGTGGTGACCAGGTACAGCCGGAACCCCCAGAACCAGCGGGAATGGCTGGCGCAGTAGCCATAGCCGGCGTGCCCGGCCAGGTCTGAGCGGCGGACCGTCTCCCGGGAGGCGGCGCACGGCAGCGGAGTGGAGTCCACCAGCCGCAGCGGGTCATGCCAGGACTCGGTGTCGCGCGCCAGTTCGGTGATCACCGCCGCCAGCAGCCCGCCGTGGCGGCGCAGCCGCTTGCCCTACCCGGACTGGCCCGGCAGGTAAGGGAACATCCCGGCCAGGTGCGCCCGCGCGTACCGGATCCACCGCCGCTCGCTGGCGATGCCCAGTAATTGCTGCGCCACAGCCAGGCAGATCAGCTCGGCATCCGACAGCAGCGGCTTGCCACCCGGCAGATGATCACGTGACCACCCCGGCACGGGCAGGACACGGTCATCGAGGTCAACGTAGAGTGCGGTCAGGAGGGTGTCCAGGTTGTTCGTCACAAAACGATCTTCGATGCCCTCCGCCTGACTTTCCGGGCAGCGGCAAGCGCACAGGCCCAACCGGACTCATTCATCTAGGGGCTGGACGAGGCCAGCTACACGGCGGTGCCCGATCGCTTCTCCGCGCAGGTACGCCGGGCCCCAAGGAACCTGCTTGCCGAACCGGGCATCGCCGGCCGCAGCGGGCGCTGCCCGGCGTGCCGGGCGGGCTGATCACCCGGCGTGCTAGGCGCCCTGGACCCGTCCTAGCGCCAGTGCGACCGCGGCCGGAACCAGGGCTAGCAGCAGCGGAGTGAGGGCGAGCGCTGCCGCCGTGGCGCGCAGCAACTGCCGGCGTCCCGTGCCCAGCGGTTCGGCTGGGTCCAGCAGCCGGTGTAGCCGCTGCACCGTGTCGGTGGCAGCCGCGGCCAGGGCAGGCGCGGGACTACCGGTCGTGGCGAGAGCGACCAGGGCAGTGGCCAGTGGCCCGGCGCCACGGACTCGTTTTGCGACATCGTCGGCGTGCAGCTCAATTAGCCGCGCTACCTGCGTCTCCGCGTCCCGCATCAACGGCAGGAAGGGAAGCACCTGGCGGCAGATCCTCGCCATTGCCAGCAGCCGGTGGTGGTGGCCGGCCAGGTGCGCTCGCTCGTGCGCCAGGACCGCGTCCAGCTGACTGGAATTCAGCGCCGCCACGGCGCCGGTGGTTAGGACCACTGTCGGGTGCCGGCCCGCTACGCAGTAGGCGGCCGGCCGCGAATCCTCTACCAGCACGGCCCCCAGGGCCGGCTCGGGGACTCCGACTAGCCGTGCGGTCTGCGCGTGCCGCAGCGCCTGCCGCCCGACCGCGCGAAGGTGGGTCGTGGCGGTGACCGCGGTACGGGCCAGTACAGCGCCTGCGAGGATGAGGCCGAGCCCGGCCACGGCCGCGCCTCCCGGGGTGGCGTACTCGGAGCGGAGCCGCAGCACGCAGGCCCCGATCAGGTGGCTGAGCCCCCCGCCGAGGGCGGTGGCATGAACCGCCAGCGTCAGGCCGGCCAACCCGAGCGCGGCAACGACCGACCAGGCCGCGGTCAGGTAGGTGACAATGGCCAGCAGTGGCGCCCGGGCCGTCCACCTGGCCCGGCCGAGCATCCTTGCGCCCAGCGTGCCGACGCAGGCCGCATACACCAGCAGCACCGCCGCGACGGTCACCCGGCCTCGCCTGCCTCAGGCTGGGGGCGCCCCTGATCGAGCGCCTGCTGAAGCAGCGCAGCGTCGTGCGGGCTCGTCTGGAGCACGAAATGCGCCAGTGCGGTGCGACGGTCCGCGCTGGTACCTAGCGCGTCGTTCATCAACGCCGCTGTATACCCGGACCGGGAACCGGTGGGCTCGTAGCGCCAGGCACGGCCATCGCGCTCCCGCCGCAGCCATCCCTTGCGGTGCAGATTCTCCATCACGGTCATCACGGTGGTATAGGCAAGCGGCCGGTCATCATGCAGAGCGTCGACCATTTCCCGGACCAGCGCCGGCCTACCCCACTCCCACAACCGGTCCATGATTACAGCTTCCAGCTCACCCAGCTGACGCATCTTCGACTCCCGTACATGCCCGCACGGCGGTAATCCCGCTTGCTGGGTACTAACACGGATAAAGCAAGCCGCTTATTCATCCGATCCGCTGCGCGGCATGCCCCCGCGCGCCAAGCGCCCTTGCCCGAGCCGACCGTCAGCCCCACGGAATCGTCCCGGCGCTGGCCGCCGCCGCATCTGACGGCGACCGTAGTGAACAGGATATTTCTACTACCCGTGTTAGTAGATATGTCCGCCATTCATTCTGCCGTCCCAGATGCTGCCCGGGGCAAGCTGCCCCGCGACGCCGACGCCGGGGTCCGCCGACTGTACTGGCTTCGCACCCAGGCCCTGCACGGCTACGTCCAGCGTTTCTGCCCGGACCGGGCGAGCGCAGATGACATCGTGCAAGAAACCTTCATCAGGGCCTGGCGTCACCTGCCGCGGCTCAGCGCCGATGACCGGCCCCTCCCGCAATGGCTGTTCCGTGTCGCGCAACCTGCTGACCGACGCCGACCAGGCCGCACGGTCACGGCCGATCCCCGTGCAAGACCACTGCGCCGAGGACGTCCGCGACGATACATGGCTAGACCAGGTCCTCGACCGGCAGCTTGTTTCCGGCGTCCTGCAGTATCTGTCGCTCGCGCACCAGACGGTGCTAGCAGAGACCTTCTACTGCGGAGGTACCCCGGCCACGGTAGCCCGCCAGCTCGGGATACCACCCGGCACGACCAGATCACAGCTGACTATGCGCTGCACGCCCTGCGCCAGCAGCTGCAAGAGCGGCACGCGGCCGCTTTCTGATGAACTGCCACCTGCCGGGGACTCCCCGGCAGCCAATGCCGATGGCGGGACGACGGTGCTGACTGATATCCGGCCCGGCCGGCGCCTGATCGCCGTGATGCTGCTCGCCGCGGCGGCCCTGGACCTGACCCGGTGCGGTCTCGTCCTAGTGACAGCCCGGCACGCAGGGCCGGCCGCCGGGCTCGTCGCGGCCGGCCTTGCCGCAGCCGCACTGAGCCTGTGCAGCGCGCGCGGGTGCCAGATCGGCCGCCGCTGGTCAGGCTGGGCCGCGCTGCTGATCGGCGCTGCGTCGGCGCCGCAAGCCGCCGCCTCCGGCTTCCACGCCCCCTTCACAGCCACCGACACCGCCACCGCTGTCCTTGGGGTGTTGCTGGCCGTGGCCGTGCTTGCTACCGCCGGCCGGACCGGGCAACCATTCACCGAGAACCCCTGCACCACCGGCAGGCGAGCCACCCGATGACCCGCAGCCCGCGGTGCACAGGCCGCCACCCGACGCCGCACCCGCGACGGCGGCTCCGGCCCACGTTGGCAGTCCCGCGACTCCGCATCAACCCCATGGCGGCTCCGGCCGGCCGGTGAGATTCGCCGCGGCCGCGGCGACCAGAAGGCAGCGGAGTGATGCCCGACGAAGGATTGTTCGGGCCAGGATCGGCGGCCCCAGAACGAGGTGCGGTACTGGCAGAACTCGGCGCTGGTTCACCGCCAATGAGGCACGGACGCGGTTCGTCCGCGCAACCGAATTCGTGCGTATCCCCACCGACCGGAGCACCACGGCGGTAGAGCGGATCGGACGCCGGCTCGTCACGCCACAACAATGATCAACTAACCTTGCCGCGCCCTGAAGGGTCATTGGCGGGGTTTGCCTCACCATCGGCGGGGGCTTTGCTATGGCGACGGGCGACCGCGCCTGCTTCGCTGCGGTTGGTCACTTGGAGCTTGGCGAGGATGTGTGTCACGTGGACGCTGGCTGTCTTCTCGGTGATGAACAGGGTCTTGGCGATCCGCTGGTTGGTGAGTCCCTCGGCCAGGAGCTCGAGCACCTGGCGTTCGCGCGCCGTCAAGCCGGTTGATGTCCCGGGCGTGGCTGCTTCGCGCGCAGAAGAGTCTTCGTCGCTGGGCACGGATTGGAGATCGACGCGTGCCCGGGCGCCCAGCTTGCGGATCTGCCGCGCCAGGGCGTTCGCGCCCAGTGCGTCGGCCGCGGCCAGTGCTGATCGTAGCTCCTGGCTGGCTTCGGCCGACGATCCGGACCGGCTGAGGAGCGCGTGGGACAGGCGCCATCGGGCGTGCGCCGCCGGGTAGGGGAAGCCCAGTGTGTCCCAGCGGCCGACGGCGTCGCGCCAGCGGGCGACCTCGTCGGACTCGCCGGGCCGCAGCCGGGCCCAGTCCGCTTCGGCGGTGGCAATTTCAGCGCTGGTGACGGCCAGCTCGTCGATCCCCGCCTGGGCGGCGCTGCGTACCTGGTCGATCAGCTCGCTTGCGGTCATGACGGCGGACGCGGCCTCCTTCCCGCGGTGCCGGGCAGCGGCCTGAGCGCGTTCCGCCTGCGCCTGCACGCCCGCTGCGGCGAGACGGATGAGGTGGGCCGCGCCATCGGATCCGGCGCACACGCTCAGCCCGGTCTTCACCAGCTCACGCGCTTCGTCGAACCGCTGCTCCGCCGCCGCGACCTGCGCCAGCCTCGCGTAACCGACGGAGGCCACCTCCGGCACCATCGACCGCTCGCTGTCCTGCAGCGCCTGGGCCAGGGCGGCGCGGGCCGGCGCGGTCTCGCCCTGCCACAGGTGCAGCAGCCCAGCGGCCATCCGCACGAAGGCAGCGGCGCCGCCCGGCGGCTCCAAGTTGAGGAGCCGGCCGATCAGCTGCCGCGCGGCTACCCAGTCTCCGAGCAGGATCATCGCCTCGATCCCGGGTGTGGCGCTGTAGGGTCCGTATGCCGCCTCCGCCCCGAGCGATCGGCCCAGATCCAGGACCTCAGAGGCTGCGTCGATGGCCGCTGCCGCCTGGCCACTGGCGAGCAACCCGGCAGCGAGCTGGCCGCGTGTCCACAGCAGGGTCGGGATGTCCTCCTCCGCCGAGGCGAGCCGCTGGGCGCGTTCGAGGTGCGCCAGCCCCTCCGCCACGCGCCCGAGATTGCACAGCGAATATCCGAGCACGGTGAGCGTACGGGCTTCCGTGGCCGGGGCGCTGACATGGACGGCCGCGCTCCTTCCCTCCTCGGCGGTCGCGATCGCGTCCCGGTAGCGTCCCTGCCCCGACTGCACCAGACTCATCCCGGTGAGGGCTCGTGCCAGCTCCGGGCTGACCGGCTCAGCGCGAGCCGCATCGACGGCCGCCGCGTACGCCTTGGCGGCTCCCTCGCTGTCTGGCCCGGCGATGCGGCAGTAACCGAGGAATTCCAGTAGCGAGCTGGCGCGCAGCGGCTCGACGCCGGTGTCAACGCCGGCAAGCGCCTCGCCGATCAGCGCCATCCCGCGGGCATAGTCACCGGACAGGTGCGCGGTCTCGGCCGCCCGCCGGAGCAGCGCACCGCGGTCCAGTGGGCTGTCCGCAGCCGCTTCGGGGGCATCATCCCACAGCTCCAGCGCCCGCTCGTAGTGTCGTTCGGCGCTGCTCGGCGCCGCAGCCGCCTCCGCGGCCAGCCCTGCACGCACGGACGCCAGCAAGGCGCGCGGCCAGTCCCCGGCGCGGTACCAGTGGAACGCCAGCTGGCCGAGCTCCGCAGCCGATGGTGCAGCGGTTGCGGTCTGAGCGCGGTCCGCCAGGATGGCGGCGAGCCCGGCATGCATCCGGTGACGCTCACCGGGAAGCATGTCGTCGTACACGGCCTCCCGCACCAGCGCGTGCCTGAACCCATAGGAATCCCCGCCGGCATCGGCGACCAGCACATGATGCTGGACCGCGGCCAGCAGGCATTCGCTTAGCCGTTCCTCGTCGTATGCAGTGACCGCTGCTAGCAGGTCGTGTGAGACTCGGGTCCCGGCGGCGACTGCACCCAGCACGGGCCGGGCGTCGCGGGGAAGCTGTTCGACGCGTGCCAGCAGGAGGCCGCGAAGCTCGCCGGGGAGAGACGGGCCACTCTCGCGGGCTGCCAGAAGTTCCTCGGCGTAGAAGGGATTCCCCTCCGCCCGGTCCATGATCTCGTCTGTCGTCGCACGTGCCGCAGGATGACCCAGAATGGTTCCGAGCAGCTCGCCGAGTTCGGTGCGGGTGAGGGGGTCCAGGATGATCCTCTCGCACCGGCTGCTGCGATGCAGCTCGGAGAGCAGCAGCCGCAGCGGGTAGCGCTCCTGGAGCTCTTCCACGCGATAGGTGACGACCAGGCATACCGGAGCGCGCAGGTTGCGGGCCAGGTACAGCAGAACGTGCCGCGTTGCGGTGTCCGCCCAGTGTGCGTCTTCGACCACCAGCAGGACTGGCTGGCGGGCCGCCAGGCGATCAAGGATCCCGCGCAGCATCTCGATCACCTGGCCCTCGCCCGTTGCCCCGTGCGCGTCCTGCACGGGGCCCAGCCCCGGGAACAGCGTCGCGAGTGCCGGGCTGCCGCCGAGGATCTGGGCCCGCCATTGCTCGTCCGCCTCGGTCCCGAGGGGGCGCAAGGCTTCCACGATCGGCCCGAACGGCAGCGTGCCGTCACCGACGTCCAGGCAGCCACCGGTCAGGACCCGGAACCCCAAGCTCGCGGCGGTGCCGGCCATGTCCACCACCAGCCGCGTCTTGCCCAGACCGGGATCGCCACCGATGGTGACCAGCAGCATCTCGCCGCTCGCGGCACGCTCAAGCGCACGGCGCAGGTGCTGCCGCTCGCGTTGCCGTCCGACCAGTACCGGGCTGGACACCCGGGCGCTCATTCATCCACTATCCCGCAGGGGTTGCTCGCTCGACAGTGCCGGCGGCGTGGCGCACTAAGGAATTCTCCCCGTGCCGGCGGGACACGCGCGGCCGCCCCGGGCTTCAGGTAAGGCCTCGCACCTTGAAGAGTTAGAACTCCTCCCGATGTACCGCCGGTGGTCAGGACTGGATGCTGGTCAGGTGGATCGAGACCAGCTGCCGGCCATGACGCGTTCAATGACCGCGGTGATCACCTGGGCGCGACTGCGAGCGCTGCACCCCGGCGCGGGCCTGTGCCGCCTGCGCCGCTACGCCCGTCACCAGTACGAGGCATCGTGAGCGCAGTCGGCCCGCAGGCGCAACCATCGTCCGCCGGGCACTTTCCGTACCCGGAGGTCGTGTCGCCCGACGCGCCCCTGCAAGGTACCGCCAGCCTTCAGGTGCTGTGCGCCGGTTATCTCGGGAGACGGTTCGCCAGCACTGCTACCTTCGTGCGTGACGGTGCCGCCCTGATCGTCGTCAACCCCGGCATGGTGGCCGACATCGAGTCCATCCTCCGGCCGCTCCGAGACCTTGGGGTACGCCCGGCAGCGGTCACCGACGTGGTTCTGCTGACTGCACGGACCGCCCACATCGTCAACGCGGCCCTGTTCCCCGGCGCACGGCTGCACGACGCCACGGCCGTCTATCACAACGACAGGAAGGCCCGGCGCCCGGCCGATGGGTTCTTGATCGCCCCGTCGGTGCGCCTCATCCAGACCCCAGGTCACCGCCCTGACGACCTGACGCTGCTCGCGGCGACCCCAGGAGGCATCGCCGCCGTCACGCACCTGTGGAGGTCCCGGTCTGATGGCGGGGAGCGGTCACCGGACGGCGACCCGGGCGCGTTGCGCCGGGCCAGGACCAGGGTGCTGGGAGTGGCCAGCCGGATCGTACCTGCCCACGGGGCCGCCTTCCGCGCCGGCCCGGACACCCCCGTGTAGGGGAGGGCGATGACAGTCACCGTCCGGCACGCGCAGCCGAGGAAATCACGCGCCACGCCCCGCCCGCCGGCGCCAGACCGGCCCGGTGCAACCCGCGCACCATCGCTCGGGGAAGCACGGTTGCCAAGCACTGGCCCGATGTCCGCCAGCCGCCCTGGGCGGGTCCGGGCAGCACGCGAATCGCCGCTGCCCCGAAGGGGGGCCACTCTCTCCGCGTCGAGATGCACGCCCAAGGAAGGCATCATGCCCGGCGATCAGCCCGTCGCGGCCTCCGCTGAGGACGCGGACGCCGCGTTTCGCCGCCTGTACGCCGAGCACAGCCCGGCCTTGCTACGGCTGGCCACCGCGCTGACCGACGGTGATCACGGCCGCGCCGAGGACCTCGTCCAGGAAACCATGCTGCGGGCCTGGACCCACCGCACCAGCCTGGACATCCAGAACCACTCGCCCCGGGCCTGGCTGGCCACGGTCGCCCGCCGCCTGGCTGTCGACGCTCACCGGGCCCGGCGCGCCCGCCCGCAAGAAGCCCGATTGGACGAGCAGCTTGAGCTCGCCGGAGACCAGCGAGCCGACGCCAGCACCGACGCCGCGGGCGTCCGCGCCGCATTCGCCGCTCTGCCCGGTGCCCAGCGCCAGGTACTGACTGAGGTCTATTACCGCGACCGGTCGGTAGCCGAAACGGCGCGCATCCTGCAGATCCCGCCCGGCACGGTCAGGTCGCGCACCTTCTACGGGCTGCGCGCGCTGCGCCTCGCGCTGGCGGCTCACCATGCGGCGGCCTAGCCCCCCGCGGCCACGCCACCGCCGGGGCCGCCGACTGCGCCGGGCCCCGCACAGCCCCCCGCCGAGCTGCGCGTGGTCGACCGCGGCCCGGGCGTCCCCCGATGCCGACAGAGACCGGATGTTCGTGCCCTTTCAGCGGCTTGGCGACACCGACAGCACCACCGGCGTCGGAGTCGGGCTCGTGGTGGCCCGCGGCCTGACCGAGGCTATACGCGGCACGCTGGGGCCGGAACAGACTCTCGGCGGCGGCCTGACCATGACCATTGCACTGCCCGCGGCACCCCGGCCCGCCCAGGCACCCCCCGCCAGCCCGGAAGACGCGAGCGGGAAAGGGTCGGATCGGCCGCCACAGCGGACCGGATCACGACGGCGCTCGAGCATCGCACGGTACTGGAGTGACAGTGTCCGCGCCGCAGACGTGGGTTTCGCCCGCGGGACGGCCAAAGCCGGGGGGTATCAGGTGGCACGGATAAGGAGGCTGGGGCGTGAGACACCTCATGGGAACGTCGCGTGAACGGGAGTCGTCCGCGCAGCTGACCAATCGGGCGCTAGCCGCCGAGGTCAACACAAAGGCGCGCTGCGCCGAGGGCACTCTTGACCCTGACGAATGGTTCCCCGTCAGCATCGGCGCGGAGGCAGCGCGCCGCGAGGCCGCCGCCGCCATCGCCATCTGCACGGCCTGCCCCGTGCGCGACGCGTGCCTGGAGCTGTCGCTGCGGCGCTGGACAATCGGCCAGCACGGCGTGTGGGGCGGCCTCGTCGCGGCCGAACGTGTCGCCTTGCGCCGCCGATGGCTCGCCTCCGCGCGCGTATACAGCCGCATCCTGTCTATCCTCGATCGCATCCCGGACGGACCCCCGGCAACCAGTCACGGCGGGCAAGAGGGCCGGCCCGCCACTGCGGCCGTTGCCCAGCGCCGCGCCTTGTCCGCATGCGAGCAGTGAGGACGGCCCGCGCGATGCTCAGATACCTGGTAGCACGGTGCCGTCCGCTCATGGCCCGGCCCGACCGGGTGGCCGCAGTATCCCTTCGGCCGCCTCGATCCGCCGGGTAGGGGTTGGCACTCGCCGGGCCGGTGCCGGCAGCCGGTGGCGCGGATGTCGACCAGCGCGTCCCCGCCAGGCCGGCGCCGAACCCTCACCACGGTGATCCTTAGCCGCGTGGCCACGGCAACGATCAGGACTCTGCTGGAACGCATCGCCGCTGTCCCTTTCTGCGGGACTAGTCTCGGCGGCGCCACGCGCGGTGCGGATTGGCGCGCGTAGGCGTGTGATCAGTGCCGGGCCGCTACCCGTGGTTCTGAGCTGTGCCTGGCTGGCTGGGCTTGGGTGGCGGGGGCTGGCGTCGCGGCGGGCCGCGCGGCGGCGGATTGCTGGCCGGGGAGATCGGCCTCGCGGCGCTCCAGCAACTTCAGCCAGATCTCGCTGCGGGTGGGGAAGGCGGGAACGGCCTGCCACAACAGCTCGACCGGCGTCTTGCTGACGATGGCGATCGTCGCCGCGTGCAGCCACTCCGCAACCTCGGCGCCGGTGAACGTGGCGCCGACGATCACGCCGCGCTGTTCGTCCACGACGATCCGCGCGGTTCCCGGCGTGCCGCTCCCGTGGAATGCCCCGCCCGCCGTGGCCGAGCTTGGCGCGTCGTAAGCCCGGGCGTACACGCCCTGGTCCAGGGCGGCCTGCAGAGTGAGCCCGGCGGCGGCGACCTGCGGGTCGGTGAAGACCACCCGGGGCGCGGAGGCGTCATCGCCGCTGACCGCGCCCGCGTGCCCGTCCAGGATCTCGGAGAGCACGTGGGCCTGGTACTTGCCCATGTGGGTCAGCAGCGCGCGGCCGTTGACGTCGCCGATCGCATACAGCCACGGCAGACCGGGAACGGCGAGCCGGTCAGTGACCTCGATCGGCTGGCCGGGGCGCAGGCCGACGGTTTCCACGCCCAGGTCCTGGGTCCGCGGGCGGCGGCCGGCGGCGACCAGGATCTCCTCGCCCCGGATCTGCCGCCCGTCGCTCAAGGTCACCATGACATCCGGGCCGTCGCGGCGGACCGCAACGGCCCGCACCCCCGTCCGCACATCGACCCCGCGGCCGGTCAGCGCCTGCCGCAGTTCCTCGCCGGCGAACGGCTCCTCCCCGGGGAGCAGGCTCTTCTCGGCCTCGATCACGGTGACCCGCGAGCCGAGCGTGGCGTATGCCTGGGCCATCTCGACACCGACCACGCCGCCGCCGAGGACCAGCAGCCGCCCCGGGATGTTGCTGGCGGTGGTGGCCTCCCGGTTCGTCCACGGCCTGGCTTCGGCCAGGCCCGGGATCGGCGGCATGTCCGCGCTGCTGCCGGTCGCGATCACCACGGCCCGGCGGGCCCGAAATATCGCGGCACCCACCCGCACCCGCCGCTCGCCGTCCAGCCGGCCGTGACCGCGAAGCAGCGTCACGCCCCGGCTGCCCAGCCACGGAACCTGCCCGGAATCGTCCAGGCCGCCGGTGATCTGGTCGCGGCGAGCCAGAACCGCGGCCACATCGAGCTCGGCGGTGACGGCCTGCGCGGCCCCGGGGACCCGGCGGGCCTCGGCCAGCGCCTCGGCCGGGCGCAGCAACGCCTTAGACGGCATGCAGGCGTAGTAGGAGCACTCGCCCCCGACCAGCTCTGACTCCACGATGGCCACCTGGTGGCCCTTGCCGGCCAGCCGCCCGGCCAGCACCTCGCCGGCCGGCCCGGCTCCGATCACGATGACATCGAATGTCCCGGCGCTCATCACTTTCTCCTTGCTCATGGTTGCTCTCTCTGCGAACTAGCAGCGGTACGCGCAGCGTGAGGGGCGTGGCCTTGGGTGAACCGCGCTGGGATTCGGGCACTCTCGCGCTCACGCGATGCTCTCTTGCCTGTCGGCAGGCGGCCGGGCAGATTCCTGCCGCCGCGGCCTATGTCCGTTGGGTTTGCCCCATGTCCGCGCTGCCGTGGAGAACTTTGATCTCTGATTCCTGCACCGGCGGGATGGCGATCGTCTCCACCGGCGGGATGGCGATCTGCTCTGCCGGCGAGATGGCGTCAGGCCCGGCAGCAGGCGGGCCGTCCTCGGTGGCGGCCCCGGCCCTTGCTCCCTCGGCGTCGCCGAAGTCAGCCAGTGAGGCCGAGGGCCCGGCGTCTGTCTCAGCGGGCGTCATCTTCTCGAAGAACCGCAGCAACTCGACCGGGACTGGCATGACCAGCGTGCTGTTCTTCTCCCCGGCCACCTCGACCACGGTCTGCAGCAGCCGCAGTTGCAGCGCGGCCGGGTCGCGGGCCATCACGTTCGCCGCCGCGGCCAGCCGCTTGGACGCCTGGAATTCGCCGTCGGCGGTGATGATCCGCGCGCGGCGTTCCCGCTCCGCCTCGGCCTGCCGCGACATCGACCGCTTCATGCTCTCCGGCAGCGAGACGTCCTTGATCTCCACCCGCTCGACCCGGATGCCCCACGGCCCCTCGGTCGGCTCGTCGATGTTCCGGCGCAGCTCGCGGTTGACCGAGTCCCGCTCGGACAGCAGCTGGTCCATCTCGGACTGGCCGATGATCGACCGCAGCGACGTCTGCGCCTGCTGGGAGACGGCGAACAGGTAGTTCTGCACGTTCACCACGGCCTTGATCGGGTCGACCACCCGGAAGTACACCACCGCGTCCACCCGGACCGTCACGTTGTCTCTGGTGATGCCGTCCTGGGCCGGGACGGCCATCGCGACGATCTGCATGTTGACCTTCTGCATGCGGTCGCCGATCGGCCGGATCACGGTGACGCCGGGCCCGCGGGGCTTGGCCTCGATCCGGCCGAACCGGAACACGATGCCCTGCTCGAACTGCTGAACGATCTTGATCGACCGGGCGGCGGTTACCGCCCC
>Ga0070712_100001958_pt1 | contig 12615 bp, 16 predicted proteins | sample LARL81metaG_FD_71396 | JGI IMG/M metagenome (GOLD analysis project Ga0070712, IMG submission 71396) | Corn, switchgrass and miscanthus rhizosphere microbial communities from Kellogg Biological Station, Michigan, USA - LAR L8-1 metaG | ecosystem: Host-associated > Plants > Roots > Rhizosphere ...
GCCCGGTAGCAGAATGCGCACGTCGACCTCGGGTGCGAGGCTCGCCGCGAGCTGCGCGAAGCGGTGCGGCGCCTCCGCGTCGGACGGGTACGGCCGGCGCCGGTAGAACGGGCGCAGCGTGCCCCAGTGAACCGGCACCGCGACGCGCGGGCCGATCAGACGAAGGAGCTGTGCGGCGGCCACGGGCGTGAGGTGCCCGGCCGGCAGCCTCGGCCCCCAGCCGCTGACGGGCAGGACCGCGACGTCGATGCGGCCGTGCAGGGCGGCGAGCTTCGGCGTGAGGTCCGTGTCACCGGCGAAATACGCGGTCGCGCCGTGACCGACGAGGTAGCCGACGGCCGCCGGGCCGCCCTTGCGAAATCCGCGTCCCGGCGCGTGGTCGGCCTCGGTCGCCTCCACGGTCGTCCCGGCGACGTCGAGCCTGTCGCCGGCGACGACTCCGGCGACGTCGGTGAAGCCGAGCCGACCGAGCATCCGTTCGAGGCCGCGCGGCGCTACGACGACCGCGCTCCGCGGCAGCCGGCGCAGCGATGGGACATCGAGGTGATCCCGGTGTGCGTGGGAGATCAGGACGAGCGCGACGCCTTCCGGAGGCGTCACCGGGCCGGCGACACGGCGCAGATGCGCCACGCGGTTGCGGAGGATCGGGTCGGTGATCGCCGTGACGCCGTCGAGGTCGAGCAGCACGGTCGCATGGCCGAGCCATGTCAGCGAGAGGGCCGTCGAGGGAGCACGGACGGTGGTGCTCCCTCGCTGGTACGACCCGCTCACGTTCCGAGGATCTTGGCCTTCTGCTCGTCGAACTCCGCCTGCGTGAGGATGCCCTTCTCCTTGAGGTCGGCGAGCTTCTCGAGGTCGTTCATCGCGGACTGGTCGATCCCGGCCTCCTCCTGGGCCGAGTCGTCGTACCCTTCCTCGTACGCATCGTCCGCCTCTCGCCGCGCTCGGCGTTTGCCGATCGCGTAGGCCCCACCGCCCACTACCGCCGCCCGTGCGAGGGGACGCCGCCGTCTGCCAAACATCGCGCCGCTCCTTTCGTTACGCCGACGCGGGCACGCGGCCCTGCAGCGCGTCCTGGAGTTCTTCCTCGGTCTCCTTCGAGAGCGAGGACTTGAGAACGGTACCGCCGTACTTGCTGAGCGCAGCGACCGCCTTGTCGGGCGTGACCTTCTCGACGACGAGGAAGAGCGCAGACGTTCCGGGCTTCAGCATGTCCCGGACCTGCTCCTGGAACCCGCGGTCGATGCCCGACTTCTCGAGCTTCCCCATCAGAGCGCCGAACCCGGCGCCGAGGGCCAGGCCGAAGATCGGGACGAAGAAGAGCATCCCGAAGAGCAGCCCCCAGAAGCCGCCCCACGTCGCGCCGCCGGCGACCTGGTGATGGTTCGTAACCACCTTGTACTTGCCCTGCTTGTCGCAAATGATTGCGGCGATCGCGTCCGGCTGGATGATCAGCTCGCCGGCGAGCCGCTCGGCTTCGCTGGCCGCCTCGATGGCGGTCGTCTCGTCCTGATAGCCGATGGCAATGAGATCAGCCACGTCCACCCCCTTCGCTCTGCTTGGGTCGCTGTCGCCGCGAGCATCACCGTCGGTCCAGCGTCGGCCATCGCCCGATCGGGATGAACGCAGGGTCGGCTCAGCTGCGATCGAATGCGGTGTCGCCGTCGTGGCGAAGCAGGCCGAGCTCGACGGCACGGTCGATCGCCTCGGTGCGCGACGACACGCCGAGCTTCCGGTACACCGAGATGGCCTGCGTCTTGATCGTGTTCCTCGACACGTAGAGGTGCTGTGCGATCTGGCGGAAGGTGAGGTGAGTCGTAAGCAGCGGCAGCAGGCGCAACTCGGCGGCCGTCAGCGTCGACGCCTCCCGCGGCACCTTGCGAAGCCCGTGGAGCTGCTGCTGGAGATCGAGCAACGCCGCCTTCGCGGTCCCGAGGTGCGGGCGCGCCAGCACGAGGTGCTCGACTTCGGCGACAAGCTCGGCCGTGGTGCCGATGTCGTTCAGCGCGAGGTGCGCCCGGCCCGCCTCGATCCGGGCGAGGGCGGCGAGCCACGGCACGGCTTCGTTCGCCTCGGGGAGGAGGTCATGGATGCGGTCGAGGTCGTCTCCGGCGCGAACCCAGTTCGCGTTTCGGAGCGCACTCCGGGCGCTCGCCGCGTACGCCAGCGCGCCGAAGGCGTGGTCGCCGCTCCCGAGGGCCATTGCATGGTCCCTCGCCGTGCGCGCATAGTCCTCGCCGCGCTCCCAGTTCCCTTCTTCTTGTGACATGAGCGACAGCTCGGCGAAGGCGACGGCGCCGACGAGAGGCGCAGCGTCGGCCGCGAGCTCGGACGCTTCGATGAGGGCCGACTCGGCTGCCGTGCGGTCGGCCGCGAGCAAGCGGCCGATGCCCAGCAACATCAGCGCGAAGGGCACGAGCGGCGAATGCGGCACGAGATGTGCGAGCGCGAACCGCGCGTCCTCGCTCATGCGCTCGGCGCCGTCGTGGCAGAGCGTCGCGCGCAGCAGTGCGACCCACGCTTCCGAGGACGCCGTCTCGTCGGGCATCGGCCCGGTCGCGGGCAGGCGCCCGGCGGCCGTGGCCCAGCGCGTGGCCTCGCCGACGCGTCCCTCCATCGCATGCGCGAGCGCGCCTGCGACGGCGGCGGCCGGGTGGTGCGCGAGGGCACGGTCGCGGAGGTCGTCCAGCGTCGCCCGATTGGGTTGCGCGCCGCGCGTGCAGAGATCGATCGTGAGCGCGCCGAGAAGGTCGGCCGCATGATCGAGGTCGCGGATCGCCCGGAGATGCTCGATCGCGGCCGGTGCGTCCTCGGCCTGCTCATACCACTCGGCCGCCCGCTGGCTCAGCTCCACGAATCGCTGCGGCGCTGTCTGCGCGAGCCGCTTCCGCAACGCGTCACGGAAGAAGCCGTGGAAGCGGAACCAGATCCGCTCGCGGTCGAGCGGAACGACGAATGCCTCCGCCGCGGCGAGCTCGTGCAGCCGGTTGGCGGAGCCGTCTTCGCCGAGGACGCTGTCGCAGAGCGGGCCGCTCATCCGATCGAGGATCGCGCTCTGCGTCGCGAAGTCCATCAGGTCGTCCGGGAGCTGCGCGAGCACCTCTTCGTCGAAGTACTCGGAGACGAAGTGGTGGGTGCCGCCGAAGCCGACGGGAGAGCGCCCGGTCCGTCCGCGCGACGGCTGGAGCACGAGGCCGCACATGAAGATGCCCACGGGCCAGCCCTCGGACCGCTCGACCAGATCGAGGAGGTCGTCTTCGCCCAGCTCGACGCCCATCTTCTGGAGCAGCGTCTGCGCTTCCCGCGCAGTCATGCGGAGGTCATGGGCTTGCAGCTCCAGGAGCCGTCCCTCGGCGCGAAGGCGCGCGACCGGGAGCGACGGGGCCTGGCGCCCCGCCAGCACCACCTGCGTGCCCGCCGGCATGCCGTCCGCGACCGCGGCGATCAGCTCGAGCGAGTCGGGGCCGAGCGTCTCGACCCCGTCGACGACGATGACGACGGGCTCCCCTTCCGCGATCACCCAGCGCCCGAGCGCGCGGGCGAGGCCTCGTGCACCCGATTTCGGCGCCGCCTGACCGGTCACCGCCTCCGACAGGAGCGTCGCGAGCTCGGCCGCGTCGATGCCCGGCATGAGGCGGACCCAGGCGAAGCGCCGCGTCTCGCGTGCCGCCCACTGCGCGAGGACGGTCGTCTTCCCGTAGCCGGCAGGCGCCGTGAGCAGCACGACCGGCGCCTGGTGGGAACGGAGGTGATTCACGACTGCGGTCCGGCTGACCGCGAGCTCGGGCGCCAGCGTCGAGCGTTCGCGGTCACGCCCAGCCTTCGTAGCCTCGGCCGCGACACGGCCGAGCGCAAGCGTCGTGACGTTCATTTGTAAGCTCCAAACTCGTCTACCGCCGAGGCGGCGGCAACGGGACCTACCCGCAGCCGGGCGGTGGCTGACACCACACCTGACCTGGCGGTCAGCCCACGGGCAGTGGCGGTTGTCGCCATACTGACTCGCAGGAAGCAAAGAAACTTGAGGCAGGGGAAATTGAGCACGCTCGATTCGGTAGCAGCGTGGCGGTGACGCGGCGGCTTCGCGTCGTGGTGGCCGACGACGCATTCCTCGTTCGCGAGGGGCTTCTGCGCGCGGTGGGGCGGAGCGACGCGGTCGAGGTGGTCGGCTCCGCGGAGGATCTCGACGAGCTGCGCGCAGTCGTCGACAAAACGGAGCCGGATGTGGTGATCACCGACATCCGGATGCCGCCGACGCGAACGGACGAGGGGCTCAGGGTCGCGATCGAGCTGCGCAAGACCCACCCCGACGTCGCCGTCATCCTCCTCTCGGATCACGCGAAGCGGTCGTACGCCCTGGAGCTCTTCGCGGACGGTGCTGCACGGCGCGGCTATCTCCTGAAGGAGCGGATCGCGGACGAGACCTACCTGCTCGAGTCGATCGAGGCTGTCGCAGAGGGACGGCCGATGCTGGATTCGAAGATCGTCGAGCTCGTGGTCGGAGCGAAGGGCCGCGAGCTGTCTCACCTGGACGACCTGTCCGAGCGTGAGCGCGAGGTGCTGGCGCTCGTCGCCGAAGGGTCGAGCAACGCGGCGATCGCGAAACGGCTCGTGATCACGCGCCGCGCAGTCGAGCGGCACATCAACGCGATCTTCGCGAAGCTCGAGCTCGAGGACACGAGCGCGGTCAATCGTCGCGTGCTGGCCGCGCTGCTGTTCGCGCGGGCGTCCGACTGATCACCCGATCAGGACGATGTTCGGAGGGTCTCGCGGCGGTTAGGTCACGGGCGACAAAAACCGTTCGCGCGCTCTGTGAGAGGAGAAAGTCGATGGCAACCGCGGCCTACGAGTCCGATTACGTGAACATCGAGGAGGACAAGGCGTCGGGGTGGGTCTCCTTCGCGGCGATCATGCTGGGCTTCGCCGGCGCCTGGAACTGCTTCGACGGAATCCTCGCGCTGGCAAACAGCAAGGTGTACGCCGGCCACACGAGCTTCGTCTTCAGCGACCTGCGGACCTGGGGCTGGATCATCCTCCTCGTCGGCGTCGCTCAGATCCTTGCTGCGTTCGCGATCCTGAGCGGCAGCCAGCTCGGCCGCTGGTTCGGGGTCGGCGCGGCGAGCGTCAACGCGATCGCGCAGCTGATGTTCATTCCGGCAGCGCCGTTCTGGGCGCTCTGCATGTTCGCGATCGACCTGCTCATCATCTACGGCCTCTCGGTCTACGGCGGCCGGGCGGAGGCCGCCTGACCTGGGGGGACGAGGGCGGAGGAGGGATGCACCGCGTTGCGTCGGCAAAGGCCCAGCACCGGTGCATCCCGCCGCCACGTAACGCGTGACGATCCCGTTGTCGGGTGGCGGTTCTGGGGCGTCAGCCTTCGCGACGGCGAGCGTCGCCTGCGCAGCCCGTTTCGCGACACCCTGTGGCCCGTCGACGAGCCCCTCGTCGCCGAGTGCTTCGGGACGAGGCGTACGATCGGCCTGCCCGAAGCGAGCCACGAGCCCCCGGCGGATGGGTGCCGCTGCGGCGTGTACGGCGGGAGCTACCGGGCGGTCCGCGCGTACCTCGACACGGTGTTCGTGCAGCCCGCCGAGGCGGCCGTGATCGGGCGTGCGGTGTTGTGGGGGGAGGTGGTGGACGACGGGGCTTCGTGGCGTGCGCAGTTCGCCTATCCCGACCGGCTACTCGTCCCGACGCTTATACGCGACGCGTACCAGATCGCCGCGGGACTCGAGGCCTACCGCGTCCCGGTCGTGCTACTCGACGCGGCCGAGACCTTTACCACCCTTCAGCCGAACACCTATCTCCGCGGCGCCTGGTAGCGCGCTCGGCTCCGCTTGGCGACGCATGGTGAGTCGGCAGGCGTTTCGCGGCGGGCTCACCTCGGCAGGGTGATTCGCGGCGGCCGCAGCGCCGCTAGCTTCGCGCGCGTGCAGAACCAGGCGACGGCGGCCACACCTTCGACGGCGGGGGCCGTGCCGGCCGAGTTCGCTCCGTACCTGCCGGCCGCGCTCCGCGATGTCAACGTGCCCGCCTACGTTCTCGACCGCGACGGGCGGATCCGCTGGCTGAACCCCGCGGCGGTGAAGCTCGTTGGCGACGTGGTGGGTCATCCACTCACCGACGTCGTGAGTATGGAGCCAGGCCGGGCGCGCACGATCTTCGAACGCCGCCTCGCCCGTGAGCAGGAGGGTGACCACACCGTCGAGGTCCTCGCGCCGGACGGCGAGACGACGCGGTGCGAGATCAGCTCGGTGCCGATCGGCGGCGGCCACCGCGCCGTCGGCATGTTCGGGTTGGCCGTGCGCCGTGACCCGCGGCGCGAGCATCCGGCGAACAGCCCGCTGACACGCCGGCAGCACGAGGTCCTGCTCATGCTCGCCGAGGGCATCTCGACGCGCTCGATCGCGGAGACGCTCTTCCTCAGCGAGGAGACGGTACGCAACCACGTGCGCCAGATCCTCGCCCGGCTCGGGGCGAACTCACGCCTGGCGGCCGTTGCGAAAGCACGGCGCGACGGCCTCGTGTAGCGACTCGGAGAGTCATCCCGTCTGGACGATGACCGTGCCCAGGCGCGCCCGGAGACTCCGGACCGGCCGACCCGGCCCAGGTACCCTAGGAAGGGAAGGAACGAGATGGCAATTGGACCTGTTCAGCTGGTCGTGCTCGGCTTCACCGAGCCCAATTTCCACGGCGAGGTCATCGCGGAGCTCGAGCGGTTGCGCCAGACCGGAACGGTCAAGGTCATCGACGCGCTCGCGGTCTACAAGGACGCGGCCGGCGAGATCGAGGTCGAGCACCTCAGCAACCTGACGCACGAGGAAGCGGTCGAGTTCGGCACGGTGGTCGGAGCGCTCGTCGGCCTCGGCATCGACGGCGAGAAGGGCTTCGAGGCAGGCGCCGAGGCGGGTGCCGAGATCGGCAAGGATGGCATCTCGATCTTCGACGAGGACGAGGCGTGGGACGTGCTGGCGGAGATCCCGAACGACTCGGCCGCAGCGTTGATCTTGCTCGAGCACCACTGGGCGGTCGGTCTTCGCGACGCCGTCTACCGGGCCGGCGGGTTCCGGATCAGCGACGGCTGGATCAGTCCGCTCGACCTGGTGGCCGTCGGGTTGCTCGCAGCGGAAGAGGCGCGCGAGCTCGAGGCGACCGAGCGCGAGCGCTCCGGCGCCGCCGTCACGTGATCTCGACAGGGAGGAGATGAACGATGTTCGGAGCACGCAGGGTTGCCCGCCGCACCGGTCGGCGGACTGCACGGCGCGTCTCGCGGCGCCGTTGAGCTGTGCGGCTGCGGCCCGCTCCGCGGGCCGCAGCCCTGTCCCCGGCATTCACCCCGAGCGGACGATGCTGGGTCGCGGTGACACGAGCATCGTCGGTGTATGGATATCGGGAACACCATTCGGTGCTACACCGTGGAGCCGGTTCGTGACCCGGTCCCGCGCCGGCATGCCGAGGGCGACCGGCCCACAGCGGTGCCGGTCGTGGTCGGCGACCACTCCACACTGCCGACGATCGAACCAACGATCGCGTCGGTGACGGCTTCGTCGCTCGCGCGTCGAGCCGGTGAATGAGTGCGCAAGGCCGGCCCAAGCGGAGCGACTTCTTCGAGCCTGTCCGCGGCTGGCAGATCTGGCGCCGGGGTGCGAAGCGATCCGTCGACGACGGCCTGAGCCGCGAGGAGACCGATCACGGCGAGCACCCCGGCGCCGAACCGGCGCCCGCCGGGCTTCGCACGATGCGGGCCCCCGACTTCGTCGACCCCGTCATCGGCTGGCGCGTCTGGCGCGTCGTCAGGTGCAAGGGCCGGTTCTATCTCGCGAGCGCCTTCAACAACATCGTCTGGGTGCCGGGATCCTCGCTCGACGCCCGCTGTCTCTCCTTCGTCCGCGTCGCGCGCCACAGCTCACCCGACGTGACATGCCACTGCGGCGTGTACGCCGCGACGCGCGACGCGCTCGACTGGCAGCTGCTCGGCAGACGCACCCGCACGCCGCTCGTCGTGGGGACGGTGTCGCTCTGGGGGCCGGTCGTCGAGGCCGAGCGCGGCTGGCGCGCCGGGCACGGCTATCCGGAGCGGCTCTTTGTCCCGTCGGTCGGCGAAGAGGTGAGGGAGCGCGACCTTCGCGTGGCGGAGAGCCTCACGGAGTACGGCGTGCCGGTGAAGACCGTCCTCGTCAAGCGCATCGGCTCGCTGATGCCGGCGATCGACGTGCTCTACCGCGGCGGGACGGCGCTCGGGGCCTCGAGCCTCTAGGGCTGGTCTCGGGCCGCGGCTTCGGCGCCGATTGCCGCGAGCGTTCCGGCGTCCACCCACTCGTTCTTGAGCTCGAAGCCCTCCGCTCGCTCGATCGCCTGCAGGAGCGGAAGCATCCAGACGTGCTCGAGGAGGACAACCGCGATCGTCATGCCCGTCGGCACGATCGACACCAGCCGGTCGCGGTCGTCGTCGTCGAACAGATGACCGTCTGCGAGCTCCGCGGCGCCCGCGATGGCGCCGCGCTCCGCGCCCGCAACGCCGCCGGCGCCGAAACCCACGATCGTTCCGATGTACGCGCCGAATTGCGTCGCCTCTTCCCACTCGAGGTCCGAGGCCGTCAGCACCGCCACCTTGCCCGTCGGATCCTTCCGAACCACGAGCATGTCGACGATGCGCAACCGGCCTTGCTGCTTGAGCCGGTCGAGCTCCGGGAGGATCTCGCCCTTGAACCGGCTGCCGTCGAACGCGATCGTCAGCATCTGGAGCGGGCCGAATTCCGCGCGGTCGTCTCTCATCGACGTGAGACTTGCGCGTGAGCGACGTGCTTCCATCGCCCGATCGGGATGAGGCACGAGCGCCCGGCGCTCGTACGATCGACCCGATGACCGGCGAGACGACGGACAAACCCACCGGGCCGCTCGTCGTCGGCTTCGACGGCCGGGACGAGTCGGAGAAAGCGCTCGACTGGGCGATCGCCGAGGCGACGGAGCGCCGCGTGCGGGTGATCGTGCTCGTTGTCGCGCAGATCCCCGTCGACACGGTGAACGCGCTCGATCCGAGCCCGATCGGCTTCAGCACGTTCCCGGTTGCCACGGCGGAGGGCCCGCTCGAGATCCGGCCGATCCTCGAGCACGCGCGACAAAAGCTCGCCGACGCCGGCGTCGACGGCTCGGTCACCTGGTCGTACGGGAGCCCCGCGGGCGAGATCCTCCGCCTCGCCGACGAGGAGGACGCGAGCACGATCGTGGTCGGGACGCACCACCACTCGGCCCTCGCGCGGCTCCTCGGCGGGGACGTCGCGACCTCGGTCGTTCGCGCCGCGCATCGCGACGTCGTCGTCGCACGCTGAGCGTCCGCCGTGCTCGGCGCGTTCGGCTGGGGCGCGCTCGCCGCCTCGTCGCTCGTGGTCGGCGCCGTCGTCGCGCTGCGCGTTCAGATCAGCCTCCGCACGATCGGCTGGGTGATGGGCTTCGGCGCGGGGGTCCTGCTCAGCGCCGTCAGCTTCGACCTCGTCGAGAAGGCGATCGAGACGTCGTCGGGGCACGGTGCGACGCTCGCGGGGCTCCTGGCGGGCTGCCTGACGTTCTTCGGCGGCGACCTGGTGATCGAGCGCATCGGGGGCGGCCAGCGCAAGCGTGCGACCGGGGCGAACGCGGAGGGCGACCCGCTCGGGATCGTGCTCGGAACCGTCCTCGACGGGATTCCCGAGTCGCTCGTGATCGGGCTGACGTTTCACGAGGGCGGCGCGGTCGGAGCGGCCTACCTCGTCGCCGTATTCGTCTCGAACGTCCCGGAGGCGATCTCGTCGACGGCGGGACTCACCGCCAGGGGTTGGCGGCACGCGCGCATCCTGCTGATGTGGACCGGGATCGCGGCCGTCTCCGGCGTGGCGTCCGCAGTCGGCTACGGCCTGTTTGCCCGCTCGTCGAACGAGGTGGTCGCGTTCGTCCTTGCGTTCGCGGGCGGTGCCGTGCTGACGATGCTCGCGGAGACGATGATGCCGGAGGCGTACCTGCACGGGGGCAAGGTCGTCGGCGTACTGACGACGCTGGGCTTCACACTCGCGTTCGCGCTCGAGCAGCTCGACTGAGGCGACCGGCGACCCCCGGGGCACGCGCGCTCCCGTAGGGGAGAGGCAAGAGAGCGCGCGTGGCCGCACGTGGGTCGTAGCGGGAGCCCGGACAGGGTCCCGCACTCGTCCTCGCCGAGTGTAGGGCGATGCCTGCCGCGCCGCATGACGCAGATGGATCAAGCCCGGAGCTCGTGCGCCGGCTAACCCGTCTCGGCGAGCTCTGCGGCGATCATTCGCTCGACGCGCCGAACGATCTCGTCCCCGGTCATGCCGTGAAGGGCGACGAGCTCCGAGACGACGTCGTCGAGCCGATCCCAGCAGTCGTCGAAGCGGCGTGCAAGCGACGCCCGGGCGCGCTGCAGATCGTCGTGCGTGAGGCCTTTCGAGTCGCCGGCCGTCACCGGGAATGCCGCAGAATCGCCGCGGAGAGGTACGAGAGCGGGTTGATCCACGCCTGCGGAACCATATTCCCGCCAGGTCGAAAATCAATCGTGCGGTTCGGTTCTCGCGAGATTCAGGCGCGCTTCCGCCCGTTTTCCTCGCACGGAGCGTGAACCGGTATCCCGATCGCGCGCGACGCCTGATCGATCTGGCCGAGGACCCGCACCATGTCCGTCGGCTGCAGGCTGCCGCTGCCGTGTGAATAGGGGTTGTCGAGGAAGCGAATGAGCATCACGCTGGTGGCGAGCGTGGCCGCGACGACGGATGCGGTCAGCACCTGCGGCAGCACCCGCTCGGCGGGGTCGGCGAACAGCGCCACGTAGGCGACGACGAGACCGCCGAGCAAGAACGTGATGATCCAGAGCGGCGTCGGGATCACACCGCTGCCCGCCTGGACGCGGTCGAGCCGCGCTTCCTCGCGCGCTGCCGTTTCGTCCAGCCAGCGCGAATAGGCAGCCTGCTCGGACGCCGTGCGAGGCTCGACCGTCTTCAACGTCTCGAAGAGCGCAAGGCCCCACGGGTTGAACGACGCCGCGGCCCCGCGCCGGAGGAGCGGCCACTCGATTCCCACCACCGCGCGCCCGTAGCACACGAGCTCGCCCGAGAGTGCCGGGGCCGCAGACTTCGGCATCAGCTGAGCCGTCTCGAACTGCTGGATCAGGTCGGTCGCCTCGGAGCGCGCGCCGCTTCGCGCGGTGTCGTAGCTCGTGAAGGCCAGGAAGACGACGAACCCGAGCAGGACGGCATAGGCGGTCGAGATCAGGCCCAGGATCCCGGAGGCCCGGTCGCCGTCGCTGAAGAACCCGCCGGCCGGCGCATGCCGCCGCAGGAGCAGGAAGCCACCGATCGAAACGGCCACGGACGCTGCGACGACGAGGGCTGTCAGGCCGAGATTCACTCCCGGGATCGTCCAGCCGGCGCGGCGGGCGCGAATCATTCGATCGGGAGGACGCGCGCAGCGGGCGGACGCCCGATGCTACGCGCGTGGCGACATCGAACCGCGGCCCGGCGGCCGCCGGCGTCGCAGGGCTCGTCTTCGCCGTCCTGTTCGTAACGGCCGTCGCTCTCGTCTACCCGCAGCCGCCGCAGAACAGCACGGCCGCCGCAATCACCAAGTGGTATCTGACCGGCTCGCGCCAGGCGATCGGGCTGGTCGGCCTCTACCTGATCCCCTTCGCGGGGATCGCCTTCCTGTGGTTCATCGCGGCCGTGCGAGTTCGCATCGGGAGCCAAGAGGATCAGTTCTTCGCGACGACGTTTCTCGCCTCGGGCGTCCTGTTCGTGGTCTTCCTGTGGGCGGGCGCGGCCGCCGCGGGCGCGCCGCTCGCGGCGGTGAAGTTTCAGGGCGCGCCGCCGCCGAGCCCGGACGTCTTCGTCTACGCCCGTGGCCTCGCGTACGCCCTGGTGTACGTGTACGGCATCCGAGCGGCCGCCGTCTTCATGCTGGTGACCTCGACGATCGGGCTGCGCACGGGCACGCTGCCGAGGCCGCTCGTGATCCTCGGCTACGTCGTGGCGATCGTGCTGATGTTCAGCGTCTCGTTCTCCCGCGGTTTCGTGCTCGTGTTCCCGCTCTGGGTCGCCGCCGTGAGCGTCGAGTTGCTCAGGCGCCGGCAAGTGCGGTCCGATGATCGCCCACCTCTCGCCGCGACCAGCGGCGGGTGACGATTCCCACGGCCGTGTCACGCCTCATCCCGAACGGACGAAGCCGATCGCCCGTGGGCGTGGTGGGATCGACGCATGCTTGCCGCACTCGAGGTCACGTCGGGCATCGGCGCCGTGATCGCCTTCCTGCTGCTGGCGCTGCTCTTTCTCTTCTGGATCGTGTCGCTCTACCTGCTCGTCACCGACGCGATCGGCATCGGCGCGAAGGTGCTCTGGTTCGTCTTCCTGACCTGCCTCGCTCCGATTGCGATCCCGCTCTACTTCCTCGTGCGGGCGCGGCGCGGTGGTCAGACAGCCGCGGCCGGCTGACCGTCGCGCACGACGGTCGTCCCCGCCACGAAATCTTGCACGGCCCGCCGGTGCCTGCTGAACAGCACGGGCAGGAATCCGAGCAGCACCGGCGCCAGGGCGACGACGAGCCACACGGCCCGCAGTAGCGCTCGAGCGACCGACGGCGGCC
>Ga0070712_100001959_pt1 | contig 12602 bp, 13 predicted proteins | sample LARL81metaG_FD_71396 | JGI IMG/M metagenome (GOLD analysis project Ga0070712, IMG submission 71396) | Corn, switchgrass and miscanthus rhizosphere microbial communities from Kellogg Biological Station, Michigan, USA - LAR L8-1 metaG | ecosystem: Host-associated > Plants > Roots > Rhizosphere ...
CATCACCGATCAGCCACGCAGCGGCATTCAAGCGGCTCGGCTGGAGTCCATCGGCACACTGGACGGCGGGCACAATCACGGCTTGACTGCTTCCCCATAGCGTAGGGAGGTGCTGCATGAACCTGACCAATCAGGTAGCCCTTGTGACCGGTGGCGGCCAGGGCATCGGCAAAGCATCGGCACTTGCCCTTGCGGAAGCCGGAGCCCATGTCGTCGTCGCCGACATCGACCACCAGAAGGCCGAGGCCACTGCGGATGCCATCATGTCGTCGCAACGCCGGGCGCATGCCGTGCAGGCCGACGTTGGCGACGTGCAGAATATCGACCGCATGGTGCGTCAGGCGCTGGAGCATTTCGGCCAGATCGACATCCTGCTGAACAATGCGGGTGTGACACGCCGCGCCGACATCATGGATGTGACCGAGGCTGACTGGGACCGCATCCATCGCGTCAACGCGAAGGGCGTGTTCTTCTGTCTACAGCGCGTGGCGCGGGAAATGATTCCGCGTCGCAGCGGTCGGATCATCAACATCGCCTCGATCGCCGGGAAAGGCTACGAGGGCACGTCCAACGCGGCCTATGCCGCGAGCAAGGGCGCAGTGATCAGCCTGACAAAGATAGCCGCCCACCAACTGGGCAAGCACAACATCAACGTCAATTCTGTCTGCCCAGGCGTGACGCGCACCGCACTGTCAGACGCGAACCTGAGCGTGCGCGCTCAGCAGGAAGGCGTCAGCGTCGAGGAAATGGAGCGTCGCCGCGCCGCGGTGATCCCGCTGAAACGCGCGAACGACCCGGAGGACATCGCCGCCATGGTCGTGTTCCTGGCGTCACCCGGAGCACGCAATATCACCGGTCAGTCGTTCAACGTCGATGGCGGCCTGATTCCCGATTGAACACAGGAGGCGTCCAATGAGCGTCGCAGACCCCAATCAGCTTATCCTCACTGGCGAGAACCCGTTCATCAGACTGAGCGAGACGGACGGTGCGCCCTTCACCACCAATGCCAGCTTCTGGCGCATCATCTTCTGCCCGGCGGGACCGGGCCATGTGCTCTATATCAAGAGCGAACTGACGAATGAAGGCATGCGGATCTACTCCGACAACATCGAAATGGCGCGGTGGCTGCAATCGACCGTGCAAGGCATGCTGAATGCCGAGACGGCGGATGCGGCGATTCCCGTCACCGAAGCTGTGTTCTCCAAATCGGGCGATCCCCGCTACTTCTGGACCGAGCGCGCCGTGACACGAGACGAGGAGATCGCGCTGACCTGGTACAACATCGGCGAGCCGCTGCTGATCCATACTCAACCGAATGCCGAGCCGGGACGACCGTACGGTGTGTGCACGGTCCTGATTCCGGCACTGGGTGCGCGGCTGACGCGAAACGGCGTTCAGGCGGTCGGCCAGCCGTGGAAGCGCGAGCGCGAGGGTCGGCCGTTCAGCACGTGCGCGCTGGCATTCTCGGAAAGCTGGACCGCTTCGCCCTAGGTAACGGGGGCTGCGAGCCGAGGTCCACGCTACGGTACCACGATAAGGCCTTGGCACCGCTCGCCAAACGAGCGCATTCGAGCTTTAGCCGCACCAGGAATTTCGGGAGCTAGGCGACGCTGCTGTCCCGCCATGATCGCATTCCCTCGGTAGTAACGGTTCATTCACGATACGATCTCAACGCCTCGTTAACCTCTTGGCGGTCCCGAAGGCTGGGGCCAGCCCATAAGGTGACGGGCGAAGGAGGGATCCGTGAGCGAAGCCAAGATGCGCGAGTTGCTGGTCGACAGCATGAAGTCGCGGGCCCTGTTCTACTACGCCTTCTATAAGGAGTTCAGTGCCGAATTCGGCGCCGCCAAGGCCGAGGAGGTGATGAAGCGGGCGATCTACAAGCGCGGCCTCGAGATCGGCAAGCGCTTCGCCCGGTTCGCTCCAGACGACATGACGGGGCTGAAGACCGCGTTCCTCGAGAAGGTTCCCGATCCGGAGGCGACCTTCAACCCGAAGCTTGAGCGCTGCGATGCCCAGGGCATCGACATCCTCCTGCAAGGCTGTCCCCTCAAGGAGGCCTGGAAGGAAGCGGGCCTGAGCGACGCCGAGGTAGCAAAGATGTGCAGCATCGCCGGGCGCGTCGACAACGGCACCTTCGAGGGCGCCGGCTTCGGCTTCAGTGCCGATACCTGGCAACCGGGCCGCTCCGGCTGCTGCCACCTCCACATCCGCCCAGGCAAGTAAGGACATCACCATGATCAGAAATTCCCTGAGAGCTCTCGCTCTCATGGCGCTTGCTGCAGGCGTCGCACTCGGCAGCCTCCCAGCCGCGGCTCAGACCAGGAAGATCGTTCTGGGCTACGAACTGCCGCTGAGCGGTGACAGCTCGCACTATGGCGAAGTCTTCCGCAACGCCGCCGACCTGATGCTGGAGGACTTCAAGGCGTCTGGCGGTCTGCCCGGCGCGGACATCGTCATCCGCTACGAAGACAGCAAGAACGACGCACGCGAGGCACGCAACATCGCTCAGATGTTCGTCGACGACAAATCCGTGGTTGGCGTGCTGGGCGACTTCTCCAGCACCGTCTCGATGGCAGTCGGTGAAATCTATGCCAAGGCCGGCATGCCCCAGCTGTCGCAGACGGCCTCCCATCCCGACTTCATCAAGATCAGCAAATGGCAGTTTCGCAACGTCACGACGCAGGCCTACGAGGGTCCCTTCAACGCCGCCTGGATGCGAGAGCAAGGTCATGCCAAGGTCGCTGTCGTGGCGATCCAGAACGACTGGGGCCTCTCGGCGGCCGAGAGTTTCGCCAACGCCTTTAAGGCGAAGGGCGGCAGCATCACCTCGATCGAGTACTTCAATCCGGGGGTGCGCGACTTCCGCTCGATTCTGACCAAGATCAACCGTGCGGCACCCGACGGCATCTACCTCTGCATGTTCTACGAAGAGGGCGCGTCATTTCTCGAGCAGCGTCAGCAGCTCAGGGTCGCCGCCCCGGTATTCGCCGCCAGCTCGCTCTACAACGAGCAGCTCTTGCAGCTTGCCGGGTCGGCGGTGGACGGGCTGATGCTGTCGAGTACCTTCGTGCCGACCAATCCGGACCCCAGGGTCCAGTCCTTTGTCACCCGCTACACCGAGAAGTACGGCCAGACCCCGAGCCAGTTCGCGGGCCAGGCGTTTGACGCCGTCGGCATCGTGCTCGCCGCTATCAAGAAGGTCGGACCGACCGTGACGCGGGACACCTTGCGAGACGCCCTCGCCGGTACAGCCGACTATCCCGGCGTTACCGGGGTGACCACCTTCGATCCCCAGACGCGCGAGCCAGCCAAGACTCTGGCCCGCATGATAGTGACCAACGGCAAGTACTCAGTCATCAGGTAACCTGCCACGTCACCGCCGCCGCAAGCGCCACGCCGATGATTGACATCTACTTCGTTCAGCAGATCATCAATGGGCTCAGCATCGGCCTCGTCTACGCCCTCATAGCGATCGGATTCACGCTGATCTTCGGGGTGCTGAACGTCGTCAACTTCGCGCACGGCGAGGTCTACACAATCGGTGCCTTCGCCGGACTCATGCTGATCACCTGGATCGCTCCACCCGTATTGGCGATCGTGCTGATGGTGCTTGCCGCCGGCGCGTTTGTCGGCATCGGTCTCGAGCGCCTCGCCTTCAGGCCGTTTCGCCGCTTCCGTGACGAAGCCTCGCTGAAGTCGCGCGCCATGAGGGAGGCGACGCTGCTGTCCTCCCTCGCCGTCTCGATCACCGCTCGCGAGGTGATGAACCTCGCCTTCGGCTCGCAGATGCAGACGATCCCGCACGCCTATCTGCTGCAGCGGCCGATCGTCTTCGGCCAGCTCAGCATCACGGTCGGAGATCTCGTGATCTTCGTGGCCTCGGCGCTGATGCTCGCGAGCCTCCAGTTCATGCTGTTCCGTACTCGCATCGGGCTGTCGATCCGGGCCGTCTCGAACTCACCACTCGGCGCTCGCTACGTTGGCATCGACACCGACCGCGCGATCGTCGCCACGTTCGCGATCGGCTCCATGCTGGGTGCGGCGGCCGGCATCCTGGTCGGCCTCTACGACGGCATGATCACGCCGCAGATGGGTTTCGCCCCAGGCATCAAGGCATTCGTTGCGATGGTGATGGGCGGCTTGAGCAGCATTCCGGGCGCGGTGATCTGCGCTCTCATTCTCGGCGTCTCGGAGAGTGTCGCCACGGAGTTCCTGGCATCAGGCTGGAAGGATCTCGTGTCCTATAGCTTCCTCATCGTCACCCTTGTCTTCTTCCCGCAGGGACTCTTTGGCGTCGGCCGTGAGCGCGCGTAAGAACGTCTCGGGCCCGACAATTCCGCCGGCCGTGCTCAAGGCCATGCTGGCCATCTTTCTCTTCATCATCGTACCAGTTGCGCTATCATGGATCGGCGGCGGTTACCTCTTCCAGGTTGCGACGACCACACTCATCTTTATCATCCTGGCGAGCAGCCTCAACCTCGTCACAGGGACGGCCGGCCTTCTCTCACTCGGCCATGCCGGCTTCTACGGCATCGGCGCCTATGCCGCAGCACTTCTCTCCACGAGGCTCGGCCTGTCCTTCCTCGCGACCCTGCCGCTCGCCGGCGTCGCGGCGGGAGCGGTCGGCGTACTGGTCGCGCTGCCGACAATGCGTCTCGTCAGCATCTATTTCGCGGTGGCGACACTCGGCATTGGTGAGATGATCTACGTGATCCTACTCAATTGGACGGGCTTCACGCACGGACCGATGGGCATCCGTGGCATCCCGCCGATCGATCTGCTCGGCTGGCAGCCGGGTACGCCGCTCTTCGACTACTTGGTAGTCGCCGCGGTCACCGCGCTGTCGCTCTGGGCGATGTCACGTCTGATGCACTCCTACTACGGCAACGCGCTGCGCGCGGTGCGCGAGGACGACCAGTGTGCCGATGCGATGGGCCTCAACGTCGTACGCCTCAAGATCGAGGCGTTCGGCGTCAGCTGCTTCTTCGCCGGCATAGCAGGCGCGCTGTTCTGCCACACGGCCGGGTTCATCAGCCCTGACCAGTTCCGCTTTGCGGAATCGATCAACATACTTGCGATGGTCGTCGTGGGTGGGCTTGGCAGCCTGCCCGGAGCGGTCATCGGCGCCGCACTGCTCATCATCCTGCCCGAAGCCCTACGCAGCTTCGGCGACTTCCGCATGATTGCCATCGGCTCGATCATGTTCCTCAGCATCCTGCTGCAACCGAAGGGCCTGCTCGGCGAGGCCTCCGCGCTGGATCTGCTGCGCCGTCAGTTCGGCCAAGGCTGGAGCGGCAACTTCGCAACCCGTGTGGGCTGGCGATGATGAACGAGCGGCTGCTCGAAATCCGCGGCGTCACCCACCTCTTCGACGGATTGACCGCGGTCAACTCGGTGACCACTCACGTCGCCCACAATGAGCTCGTCGGGCTGATAGGACCGAACGGCGCCGGCAAGACGACTCTCTTCAACCTCATCTCCGGCTTCATCACGCCGAGCGAGGGCGAGATCCGCTTCGCCGGGCGCTCGCTGGCGGGAATGAAGCCGCACCGGATTGCCCGCCTGGGCATCGGCCGCACCTTCCAGAACCTGCGCATACTGCCCAACATGACCGTGTTCGATAACGTCTCGATCGGCGCGCTCGCCGCCTTCGGCCATACACCGTGGCAGGCACTCGCTGGTGGTGGCGGCACCGTATCGCGGCGAATCAGCGAGCTGACGCGCGACGTACTCGACCAGGTTGCGCTGTCGGACCAGGCCGGTGTGCTCGCCGCCAACCTTTCCTACGGCCGCCGCAAATACCTGGAGATCGCGCGCGCCCTGGCGACACGGCCGAAGCTGCTCATCCTCGACGAGCCGGCGGCTGGGCTGAACGACACGGAGACCACCGAACTCGCCGACTTTATCGTTGGTCTTGTCAGCCAGGGGATAACCGTGCTGCTGGTCGAGCACCGCATGTCGCTGGTCATGAGCATCTGTCACCGCGTGATCGTGCTCGCCTCAGGCTCCAAGATCGCCGATGCCGATCCGGCGACGGTGCAACGCGACCCGGTCGTCCTCGAATCCTATCTCGGGACCGGGGAGTAGTCGGATGGGCATCCTCAACGTGCAGGGCCTCGACGTCACAATGGGCGGCCACAAAATCCTGCACGACGTCACGCTCGAGGTCGCCGAGCACGCGGTCGTCAGCGTGATCGGCAGCAACGGGGTCGGCAAGACGACGCTGATGCGCGCCATCTCGGGGATCTATCGCTGTGCCGCCGGGACCATTACCTTCCGCGGCACACCCATCGCCAATCTGCACTCGCACAGAATCGTGCGCCTCGGGCTCGCGCAGGCACCCGAAGGCCGCATGATCTTCAGCAACATGACGGTGCGCGAGAACCTTGTGCTCGGTGCAGGAAAGCTGCTGCCCGGCGAGTTCACCGATCAGCTGGCCCACGTGCTGTCGCTGTTCCCGGTTCTCGCCGAACGCCTGCGCCAGAAGGCAGGCTCGCTGAGCGGTGGAGAGCAGCAGATGCTGTGCATCGGCCGAGCGCTCATGCCGAAGCCGAAGCTGCTGCTTCTCGACGAGCCCTCGCTCGGTCTTGCGCCGCTCATTGTCCAGCTCATCTTCGGGCTGATCCAACGCATCCGCAGCGAGGGGACGGCGATCTTGCTGGTCGAGCAGAATGCCAGGGCCGCTCTCAAGATTGCCGACTACGGTTACGTCATGGAGGGTGGGCGAATCATTCTCCAAGGCACTGGCACCGACCTGGCCGCAGACGAGCGGGTCATGAATGCCTATCTCGGGGGAAAGCCGCAGCTGGAGCGAGCACTTTGATGCGACCGCAGTGCGCTCTGCACGTGTGCACAGCGACCGGTGCTTCCGCGAAGTCGCATACCTTTCATGCAGCCTGGCGAATCTCGCATACCGTGGCAGCCTTTACTGAATCTCGCCCGCTCGCCTTTGCCTCGTAAAGCGCCCGATCGGCCCTCCCGACCAGGGCTTGCCATCCGGTGGTGTTTCGCCCGGGCAGACAGCCGGCCACACCCGCACTGAGCGTGACGATGCCATGGGCGCTGCCGGCATGCTGCAAGCCAAGTCCGCGGACGGCCAGTCGCATCCTTGCCGCGAGGGCATAGGCGCGCGGCGCATCCGAATTGGGCAGGATCACGGCGATTTCCTCACCGCCGTATCGCGCCGCAACTTCGCCTTCTCGACGCAGGCAGCCGCGGATCGTATTGGCGATCGCCCGCAGGCATTCGTCCCCGGCGGGATGACCGTAGCAGTCGTTGTAAGCCTTGAAGTGATCGATATCGATCATGATGATCGAGACAAGTTGGTTGGACCGTGCCGCGCGCCGGAACTCCCGCTCGATCGTCTCGTTGAAAAAGCGTCGATTTGCCAGGCCGGTCAACCCATCCTGCATCGCCTGGACATTGAGCACGCGATCCGCCTTGAGCGTATGCGCTCCCAGGACGACCACGACGATTATGACGCAACCCAGGATGATTGCGTGCCAGCGCAACTCGGCTCGCCAACTCCTCTGCACATCCCACTGAGAGTGAGACACCAATGCACTTAGGGGATACTGGTCGAAGTGCTGGTAGGAGCCGTATCGCCGTACGCCATCCAGCGGCGATGTGTAAGGCAGGCTGCCGGCAGCAGGTTTCCTTTGCATTTGCTCCGCAAGCTCGCCTCCGCCTGAGAACGTCGTCTCTCCTGACACGGATGGACTTCGAGCGAGGATCGAACTGTTGTCACCAAGCAGCGCGATGACGCCGCCGGATTTGGCCTGGATCCGGTCGAACAGCTGCTGGAAGTACTTCATTGCCACACCGGCGATTACGACACCGCCGAAACTACCGTCTGGCCGGTTGATCCGGCGCGTCACCGTAATGTCATAGCTTCCATCCGTCTTGCTCTTGACCCGAGCGCCGACAAACGATCCCCGATCGAGATGTGTGGCATGGAAACGGAAATACTCTCGGTCCGCGTAGTTCAAGCCCACCGGACTAGGCTGGAGTGACTTGACGATCGCGTTCCCTTGGCTGTCTGTAATCCCCAGTTCATGGATCACAGGAAGTGCCGCATCGAGCGAGGTCATCAGACCATAGAAGCGTTTCAGCGCCTCGGGACCGGTACCTTCAGCCTCAACCCGCTCGACCAGGCTGGCCACGATCGAGTCTGTAGTCTTGATCGCTGATTCTGCCTGCTCGGCGATTGATTGGGCCGAATTCGAGGTCACCAATCGGGCTTCCTCGATGTTGGCCTCATAGACCCGCCACAGTTGCCAAACCTCTGTGCCAATTAGCGCGGCACAAATGCAGACCAGCAAGCCGAATCTGCCACCGCGTGACAACGGACGTTTGGCGATTGCGCCAATCAGTCTCCAAGCTGCCGAAAGCAACTTTGTCATTCGCAACGACCTGCTAACCGGCCATGTGCGGCCCAAGGGATAGAAACCAGCCTGCATTCAGACCTTCTCCCAAAGCCGTCGGACCCAGAGGATACTGAAATGTGAATTCATATTGGTTACGAGGTCGCACTCGTGGGACGGCGCCCATGGCGGCGATGTCCTATGCCCGGCAGTGAACGGCCTACTCCGAGGCTTTGCCGCCCGCGCATCAGCATCCGAACCGCTCCGTCAGGCAGCTATCGCAAGTTCAGAACCTGAGTGGGAGGTCGCCCGCCGGCATCGTCATCCCTGCGAAAGCGGGGATCCAGCATGGCCGGGCGCCTGGATGATGGGACGTCCGACTTGGAGCTGATCACGTCGGACGTCCCCTGCCATTCGCGCTGCGGCCTATGAGATTCGAGCCCCATCCTTGAACACGGGCCGGAAGGGAGAGACGTAGGTGCTGGCAAACAACCCGGCCTCCACGTAGGGGTCCGTGGCAGCGAATTCTTCCGCTGCCGCGCCGTCTTTCACGTCTATGATCAGTATTGAGCCGACCTGCTGACCCTTGTCATCCAACAACGCGCCTCCTGCCATGATGCAGGGGGTCACACGTTCAAGGTATACGAGGTGGTTGGGTCGCTCGGACTGCCGCAGCCCAACGCTGTTCGGCTTGTCGTGTCGGATAACGGTGAAAAGCATTTGTGGTCTCCTCTTACGTCCTGCGAGGCGATACCCATCATGACGGCCGCACCGCCAGGATGATGCCGGTGACAACCAAGGCAAGGGAGGCGAATTGTGGGAACAGCAGCGGTTCACCGAGCGCTATTGCCGAAGCAACCACACCGATGATCGGGGTGAGAAGCGTACCGATCGCGGCTGTGCCCGCCTCAAGCCGCCGCAGCGCAGCGAACCATGTTATGTAGCAGATCCCAAGCGAGACAGCTGCCGTATAGGACAACGCGGCCCAGCCGAACCAATGCATCGCGAGGAGATGTGGGTGTTCCAGGACAAAGCTTGCGCCCAACAAGACGATACACCCGATCCCAACCTGCCAGGCCGTCATTGCGATCGGGGTCATGTTGAGCGGCCGACGTTTGCAAAGGACCGTCCCCAACGCGAACAGCATTGCCGCCGCAAGTGCGATTGCCACGCCCGGTAGCTTGGCCCCGTCTGCACTGAAGCCGTTGCCACCGAGCAGCACGACGACCCCACAGACACCAAGTGCGAGCGCCGCGATCTTGCGCGGCACAAGCCTCTCACCCAATACAGGCCAGGCCAGCAGAGCGGCCCAAACCGGCATCGTGTAGGCGAGGGTCGCTGCCTCGCCCGCTTTGAGCCAGACGAGCGACAAGGTCGTCAGCCCCATCCAGGCGCTGACGTTCAGCAATGCCGAGCCGATCAGCCACCACCAGAGAGGACGCGGCACGGCGAGCGTCTCGCCGCGCGATACTGCAATGCCGGCCAGCGCCAGGCTGGCCACAATGCCGGCTATGCCACGCGCGGTAAGGGGCGGACATTGCTCCAGCAGGAATTTGGTGGCGGGCCAGTTGAGCCCCCAGCCAATCGCCGTGATGACGAGGCAACCAACCCCGATAAGCTGCGCCGGGCGATTGATCGCCACCGCCACCGCCACCGCCATCGACGCCTTCGTGTAGGCCCATGTTGTCATGCTGTCATTCACCAAAGCGAACATATACCTCGAAGGCATGCCGACGCGGGCGAAGAAATCGCACTGATGAGTTCTTACATTTCATCAAGTGACATTCTGGTTTCGAGACCAAGATTCACAGAAAAATGGCCGGCAAACGGGCGAATCGTGTATTCTTGATGACAGCCCTGCACCAGCACGGCATCGACAAACGATCGACGCGGGTTGCCATATGACAAAGAACCAGCCGCTGCAGTGGGCGGCGCCCTTCGCGCGGTGGTTGACACCTTCGCTGTTGCGAACGGCGGCAATGGCGATGGCTGTCTCAGGGCTCACGACGATCGCCGCTGCCGACGAGCCGATACATCTGAAGATCGTGGGCGGCCTCGGCGGTGTCAGCCAGTACGACCGCTGGGAGAAGCCGTTCTGGGACCATCGCATAGAGGCCTTGTCGAAGGGGCGGATCAAGGCGGAAATCCACCCGTTCGACCGCAGTGGGCTGCCTGGTCAGGAGATGCTGCAGCTGATCCGAATTGGTGTCGTGCCATTCGGCACCGCCCTGCTCGCGGTGGTATCTGGGGACGAGCCTGAACTCAACGCCGTCGATCTGCCGGCCCTCAATCCGGACATGCAGGCCTTGCGGAAGACGGTGGGATTGTACCGGGCGCACCTGCGGCAAATGCTCCGGACGAAATTCGGCATCGAGCTGCTCGCCATCTACACCTACCCGGCGCAGGTCATATTTTGCGCAAAACCCTTCACCGGCCTCGGCGATCTGACAGGTCGGCGGGTCCGCACCTCCTCCGTCGGGCAGTCCGAGATGATGACGGCGTTGGGCGCGATACCCGTGCTGGTCCCCTTCGCCGACACCGTCAACGCCATACGGACCGGCGTTGTCGATTGCGCCATTACCGGCACATTGAGCGGCAACGAAGTTGGCCTTTCCAACGTCACGTCCTACATTTACCCGATGGCCATCAGCTGGGGCCTCTCGTTCTTCGGGGCAAACGCCGCGGCATGGGAGGCATTGCCGCCCGATCTGCAGGCGCTGCTGCGTGATGCGATAACCGGCCTGGAGGCGCAGATCTGGGACGCCTCGGATCGCGAGACCGCCGACGGCATCGCATGCGACATCGGGGCCGCCGGTTGCAGCAACGGCCATACTCCGAGCCACATGACGCTTGTGCCGGTCACGCCAGAGGATGAGGCCAAGCGCAAGCGCCTACTGGTCGAGTCGGTATTGCCGGGCTGGATACATCGCTGCGGTCCCGAATGCGCGGCCGCTTGGAACCAGGAACTGGCGCCTTCGCTGGGGATCAGGGCCGCCGAGGACTGAGCCGCAAGACTGCCGCGCGCAAAGTCACGCGGCCGCATCTCGCAAAGTATCGTCAAATAGACGGTAATAGGCACGGTCCAGCAACTTCGCTCCGCATATCTCGTACATCTTGCGCGCCGCGGTGTTCGCTGCATCCGTCGTCCATTCCAGCGCGGAAAAGCCTTGGCTGACCGCCAGGCGCGCGCCCGCCTTCACGAGCATCCGTCCTATCCCGCACCGCCGCCCCGCCTTCGCGACATAGAGGTCGCGGATATGCAGCGACAGGGTCAATTCGAATGCCGGAAAGGTAACATTCATGACCATCGAGCCGACAATCACACCCCTCGTCAGCGCGATAAGAACGCGAGGGTCGAATGTGCCCACGGGCGGCGTGCAGGCCAGCCTTGCCGCCTCAGCGGCCGTTGCATCCGATACCGGGCGGCCATAATGACATTGCATTTCCGAAAAGAGCGCTGCCAATCCTGAGACATCGGACTCCGACGGGCTGCGGACAACAATGTCATCCGTCGACGTCTGGTCCAGGTCGGCGCTCTCAAAAATGGCAGGTGATGGTGCGATCAACATGATCGATCTGACCCCGAATCCAAAGACCGCTCGTAAGCGCTACGGCGCGCGCCCCCGCTCACCCCGTCTCCGGCAGTTGATGCCTTATTCGCGTTACAATGGCGTTTCGGTGCATCGGAAATCTCATCTTTACCGATTGCTGGCATTGAGACAGATCAATGCGCCAAGCGGGACCAATCTGTAACCATCCACAGGCTACGAATGCCGGGTGTGAGCCATGCAATGAAGGCTATGACGGAAGGATGCAGGTTCTTGGCAGTCAGTGAAGATCATCCGCTATGACACTTGGTCCGTGGTTGGGTCAGGCAGCGCGCCGTCTGATGCCCGCGAGGCATACCGGCATTGAGGTGGTCTTCGGCGCAGCACTTCTGTTGGGGACCCTCATCTGTGGCAGCGTGCTCGTCTTGCAAAATGCGAGACAGACCGCGCTGCACGCTGCCGAGGCGAGGCTGCAGAACGCAGCATCTGTTGTCACCAATGCGATTAACCGTCAGTTGCTGCAAGTCGATGGCGCGCTGGTCAGCCTTCCCGCGCTGTTTGTAGCCGACGGTGAGCAGAAAGCTGATGTTGATCCACAACAGGCGGCCCGGTTGTTACGGGCATTCAATTTTGAGACATTCTCGTTCAGAGACCTGCTGCTGGTCCGTCCGGATGGCACGATCTGGGC
>Ga0070712_100001960_pt1 | contig 12601 bp, 10 predicted proteins | sample LARL81metaG_FD_71396 | JGI IMG/M metagenome (GOLD analysis project Ga0070712, IMG submission 71396) | Corn, switchgrass and miscanthus rhizosphere microbial communities from Kellogg Biological Station, Michigan, USA - LAR L8-1 metaG | ecosystem: Host-associated > Plants > Roots > Rhizosphere ...
ACAGCCCCAGCCGCTGGCTGGTTTTCAAACGCCCGGTGATACACTTCGTCCGGGAAGACGACGAATCCATGAAACCACCATCGAACGTCAAGACGCCAGCGCAATACATCGCCTCACTCCCCGCCGATCGTGCGAAGACGATCGCGACGGTGCGCGCACTCGTGAACAAGCACATTCCGCGCGGCTACGAAGAGTGCCTCGTCTGGGGCACGATCGGCTGGACGATTCCCTTGTCTCGATATCCAGACACTTACAACCAGCAGCCGATCTGCTACGTCGCGCTCTCGTCGCAGAAGAACTACTGCTCGCTCTACCTGATGGGCGCATTTTGGAGTGCGAGTCAGCTCGAGCAGCTGAAGGCGGCGTTCAAGGCGGCGGGGAAGAAGCTCGACATGGGGAAATGTTGCGTTCATTTCGAGTCGCCGGACGATTTGCCGCTCGAAGCGATTGGCAAGCTGATCTCGGCGATTTCGAGCGACAAGTGGATCGAGATGTACGAACAATCGCGCTTGAGGACCAAGTCAGGGCAGGCGCAGAAGGCCAAGCAAGGCGCTACATCGGCGAGCAATGTGGCCGCCAAGCGCGTCAACACAAAGGGTCGCAGGTAAAACTTCCCAGCATGACTCGCCTATGCCTGGCCACCACGTTTTCCAAAGGCGCCTTGCTCGGCTTTTGTCTTGGTTCGTGAGATCCGGGATCTATTCCATTTTTCCAGCGGCCGGACCCACCGCGGTGGCCTGACTGGTCTTGGGGTCAATGCCGATTAGGGCTACTCCTCCCACTCCGCCGCGGCTGACGGTGACTACGTGGCCGCGAGCCCTCAGGTCGGCCTGCACTGTTTCGGGGACAGTGTTGGGCACGGAGAGACTCCCCAGGCTCGCAGCGTCCTGACTGAACGAGCTGATGAAATGGTCGGTAGAGAAGCGCGGCGCCTTGAAGGCGCCCTCGGGACTCATGCCGAAGTCCACGTAGTTGAGGATGACCTGGATGGCCGCCTGATCCTGCATGTCACCGCCCGCGACCGAGATCGCCATCACGGGTTGACTGCCACGGAAAAGCAGTGTGGGGCTCAGCGTGATGCGCGGCCGCTTGCCGGGCTGCATCACGTTGGGAGTTCCCGCAAACGTGTTCAGACTGCTGAGCCGGCTCCCGTGAATAATGCCGGTGCGTCCAGCCACACCGGCGGTGCTTGACAGGCCGCTGGGAGTGGCGGCGATGACGTTCCCAAACTTATCCGTCACGCACATGACGGTGGTTCCGCCATGCCAGGGTCCGGTGATGGTGGGCGGCTTGGTCGGTTTCATGTTGTATGGATCGCCCGGCCGAAGCTCGAGCGATGCCTTTTTCGGATCGATCAGCTTGCGCCGCATTTCGGTGTATTGATCGGAAAGCAACTGCTGCATCGGCACCTTCACAAAGTTCGGATCGCCGTAGTACTCGTCGCGATCGGCCAGCCCCAGCTTCTCCGCTTCAATCACCGTGTGGATGTAGTCCGCCGAATTGAAGCCCATCTTTTTCAGGTCGAAGCCCTCGAGCAGGCGCAGCGTCTGCAAAAGATAAGGACCCTGCGTCAGGGGACCGGTCTTATAAACGGTGTAGCCCCGGTAGGTGGTTGTGAGCGGATCGACCACGGGAGTTTTGTGCGCGGCCAAATCCGCCTTGCGAAGGAAACCACCCTTTTCGATATACCAGGCCTCGAGGGCGTCGGCGATGTCGCCGCGATAGAAGCGGTCAGAAACGGCTTGTAGCTTTTGCTCCCGCGTACCTTTCGCGGCCTTCTCGGACTCCACCAGTTTGCGAAAGGTCATCGCCATATCCGCTTGCCAGTTGACGCCGGTTTCGATCCTCTGGCCGCTGCCCGTGTCGATGTACCAGCTCGGGCCACCCGCATCCAAAATGGCGAGCGTCGGCTGCACGACCTCTTCGAAGCTCTTGGTTCCGTAAAGTTTCAGCAGGGTGACGATCGCATCGATGGTGCCGGGCACGGCGGCTGCCTTGACATCGCCGTCGGGGATTCCGTGTTTCATGTACCAGTCGATGGCTTTGGGATCGCGAGGGGCTTCGCCTTGTCCTTCGAGCAGCTTCACATTTTTCTGGCCGGCGCTGTAAACCAAGATGGGAACCTCTCCTCCCACGCAGAACGCGCCGACATAGGTGACCGACAGTGCCAGCAGAGTGGCGGCGCCTGCGTCGGCGGCGTTTCCTCCCTGTTGCAGAATCCTGATGCCGGCGGCAGTCGCGGCGGGCCTGCCGGAAACAACCACGCCTTGGCTGCCGGCTGCGACACTCGGTCCCCGCAGGCCAACTGGCGTTTTGGTGGCCTGAGGCAAAGCGAAGGGTGCGAGTAAAAGCAGGGAAGCGGATGATAACGAAATGAGCTTGCGCATAAGAGGTCAACTCCGTTGATGTGCCCGGCGTGTCCTTAAGGCTATATCAACTCTACTAATGACGCAGACGTGATCCACCAATGTCCGATCGAGGAATGGTGCGCGATCGCGGTGGACCTCGGGCTGCCAGACGTGCCTTCCGGCTTATCAACACAATAAACGCGAATCACGTTGCGGAGGGCCACTTAAGTGCATCAGAAAAGGACCTGTACGCCACCCAGGAGGGAGCACATGACCGATGCAACGACAGCCCCAGCCGCTTACACGGATGAGGAGTTGAGGCGGGAAATGGCTCGCGTGCTCGCGCTCGCTCGCACTGGGGTGCTGGACGATGCGCAGGTACAGAAATTCTGGGAGATCTACCAGGAGATTGTGCGGCGGCGGGAGGCAACCGGAAACGCGGCGTAAGGGCTAGACGGGTATCCTGCCAGGATCGAATGGCTCAAACAAAAACGTTTGGCCATAACATTTTTGTTAGGTGCGGGCAGGGCCGAACCAGCTTGCTGCCGCGATGTACGACCCGGCATGGCAATGTTCTACAGTGTTGGAAATCTCGGGAGGCGCTTATGCCTTGCAAATCTTGCGGGTCCGCAAAGGTGACGACGTTCGTGGCGGAGGTTAACATCCATTTTTCGCCCTCCCCGCCGAAAAATCTGGACAAGCCCGGTGTGTTGGTGTTCCCCACCCTCATGATCTGCCTCGATTGCGGCTATACCCACTGCACTCTTCTGGAACGCGATCTGCTTCGGCTAAGGGAAGGTCGACCCGCATAGATCCTTCCACACTCGCAGCCGCCAAGGACCTTGTGGTGGTAGAGGGGAAGCTTGCCTCGGCGGCAGTGCCTTTGCATTGACACGACTCGCGGCGGTAGACTCGCGAGCGCCAGCTTTTCAGGGCCGGCCCCATTCTCTTCCGCATCTTCGCATCTTCGTGTGGTTCAAAACGTTTGCCATGCAATTTCGTCCAAACAAAAAGGGGAAAAATAAATGAGAATTCGAAGCCCTTTCTGCCGCGCCGTCGGCACTGCGCTGTTGGTCTGTCTCATCGGAGTTGTTGCTGCCGCGCAGGCCGCTCCATCTTCCCCAAAGCCCGTGTCTGTGTCGAAGCCGGCTGATACCGCCTCCGGATACAACCAGCCGCCAAAATACATTCTGGATGTGATGCGGGCGCCGGCGCCGCCGCAACCGATCGTGAGTCCGACGCAGGACGCGATTCTGCTGGTTTCCTGGCAGGAGTATCCGTCGATCGCGCGCGTGGCCACGCCTTTCCTGCGACTGGCGGGAGTTCGCGTCGAGCCGGGCAATCACAGCCGGCACGATACTCGAGGCGGATACGGCATCACGCGCTGCGCTCGGAGCCTCGACCTGGTACACGTCGCCGACAGCAAGCAGATTCACGTGGAGGTTCCTTCGGGCGCCTGTCCCGGGATGCCGGTCTGGTCGGCCGACGGCAAGATGTTTGCGTTCGTCAATATCGCCTCGGACTCGGTCGAACTGTGGATCGGCGACGGCAAGACTGGCCAGGCGCATCGCGTGCCCGGAGTTCGAATCAACCCGATGTTGAATGACGCAATGCAGTGGATGCCCGACCAGAAAACTCTGCTGGTCAAACTTGTGCCGAAGGAACTGGGCGCGCCACCGCAGGAATCGAATGTCCCCGTTGGCCCAAGCATTCAGGAATCGGAAGGCCAGAAGGGGCAGAGCAGCACTTACGAAACTCGCGACACGCTGAGGAACAAGCACGACGAGGATCTGTTCGATTACTATGCCGCGACGCAACTGGCGCTGGTCCATGCAGCCACGGGCGCGATCACGCCCCTCGGCAAGCCTGCCAATTACGAATCACTCGACCCCGCTCCCGACGGGAAGCACGTGCTGGTGACGACTATTCACAAGCCATATTCCTATGTCACCACGTACGACCGCTTCCCGCAGGAAGTAGAAGTCTGGGACATCTCCCAGCCAGCAAACATTTCTGTACATACAATCGCCTCTTTGCCGCTCGCTGATCGAGTTCCGATCCATGGCGTTGCTCTGGGGCCGCGCGAGTTTTCGTGGCGCCCGACCGACCCCGCCACGCTCCTTTGGGCCGAGGCGCTGGACGGCGGCGACTGGAACACGGAGGCTCCCAATCGCGACAAGATCATGCTCGCGAAGACGCCCTTCAGCGCGCCACCGGTTGAAGTCACGCGTACCGTGCAGCGTTACGCCGGCTACGACTGGAGCGAGAAACCTGCGGTCGCCCTGTTGAGCGAGTACGACCAGAACAAGCATTGGCGAAAGACGTTCGTCGTTGACGTTGACGATCCGCAACAAAAGCCTCGGCTGCTGTGGGATCTCTCGACCGACGAGCTTTACAAAGATCCTGGCGAAGCCGTGTTTCGCGTGCTTCCCAACGGAGCGCGCGTGATCGTCCAGGAAGGCGATTCCATCTACCTGCGCGGGGACGGCGCTTCTCCCGACGGGGACCGGCCGTTCCTTGATCAGGTGAATCTCACCAGTCAGAAATCCGAGCGACTGTTCCGCTGCGACAAAGCTTCCTACGAGCGATTCCTATCTTTTACGGGCGCGGACACGAAGACATTCCTGACCTGGCGTCAATCGCCGAGCGACCCGCCCAACGCCTTCAAGCGCACGCTGGAGAGCAAGATCGACCCTCCTGAGGGAGAAGCAATCTTTTCTTCGACGAGCGTTGCGATCACGCACATTCCCGATCCCACGCCCACGGTGCGCGCCATCAAGAAGCGCCTGGTGAAGTACAAGCGCGCCGACGGCTTGGACCTGTCGTTCACGCTCTACACGCCGCCCGGCTACAAGGAGGGTACACGTGTTCCTACGATTCTTTATGCCTACCCGCTCGACTATGCCGATCCCACGACTGCCGGCGAAGTTTCCGGTTCGCAGGAGACCTTCACACGACTCTCGCAATACAGATTCTTGCTCCTGGCCGGATACGCCATCATCGACGACGCTGCGTTCCCCATCATCGGCGATCCCAAAAAAGCGTATGACACGTATCTCGACCAGTTGGTCGCCGACGCCAAGGCCGCGGTCGATGAAGCCGTACGCCTGGGAGTTGCCGATCCCGAGCGTATCGGCGTGACGGGACACAGCCACGGCGCTCTCATGACGGTGAACCTGGTTGCGCATTCTGACCTGTTCCGGGCCGGAGTCGCGACCAGCGGTTCCTACAACAAGACGCTCACCCCCTTCGGCTTCCAGAGCGAGCGCCGCTCCGTGTGGGAGGCGCCGGATGTCTACCGGCAAGTTTCTCCGTTCTTCGTCGCAGACAAAATCAGGACGCCTCTGCTGCTCATGCACGGCGCCGAAGACGCTAATCCGGGGACCATTCCTCTGCAATCGACCATGCTGTACGAGGCGATTCGCGGCAACGGCGGCATCACCCGCCTCGTGTTCCTGCCGCACGAGCCCCACTTGTACAGCGCGATGGAGTCCAACGAACAAGAGGTCTACGAGATGCTCCGCTGGTTCGACAAGTATGTGAAGAACGCGGGTTCGCACGCCGGCACGGAGGGAAGCCAGTAGGCTAGGAGTTAGGCCGTAAGGAAGGCTTGGCAGTGAGTGCTATGGATATCATGGCCAGCGAAGCGGTTGTCCTGATCGACGTGCAGAACGCCATTCTCGATATACCTGGCATGAAAAGGCCTGACGAGACGCGCGCAGCTTTCGATGGGCTCGTAGGCAGAATCGCGAATTTTGTGGAGCGTGCTCGGAACCGGGGCATTCCGGTTCTCTTTGTGCAGCACGACGGTCAACCGGGGCATCGTCTGGAGCGAGGTTTGCCGGGGTGGCAGATTCGACGAGAGTTGGCGCCGATGCGGGACGAAGTGGTCATTCCCAAGACGGCTTGCGATGCGTTCTTCAAAACCGGTCTGGAATCCGAACTCTCGTCGCGAAAGATTAGCAGCCTGATCGTTGCCGGCTGCATGACTCAGTATTGCGTGGACACATCGGTGCGCCGGGCCGTCAGCCTTGGCTACGATGTGACCTTGGCGGAAGATGGACACTTAACGGCAGACACCGAGTCGTTAACGTTCGATCAGATCATCGCTCATCACAACGCACTCCTGGATGGCTTCGATGCGGGGGAACACTCGGTGCGCGTCGAGCCCTTCGAGCGGATTTCGTTGTAATCCCTCCTGCCTGCATAGGACCTATGCGGCCCGTTTCTGCAATGGAGTCTCACTCAGATGGCTGGCTAGCTTGCGAGCGGCCAGGGCCATCATGAGCCGAGTGGTGCCGGTCATCACCATGCTGATGCCTACGTAGGTCCCGATGACCCACAATGAACTTGAGGGCCAGCGATTCCAGATGAGCAAACCGAGGAGAAGGGTGATGATTCCATCGAGCAACATCCACGAGGAGACGCCACTCTTGCGCGTTGCAAAATAGGCGACGATGTCGGCGATGCCTTCGGCGAAGAGGAATACCGCGAACACCAGAGTTAGACCGGCGACCCCGGCAGCGGGACGGGCGATCAGGCTGAATCCAGCTACCACGTAGATCACCGCGACCAGAACCTTCCAAAGAATGGGGCCGATGCCCTTGGACTGGAAGGCGTGAACAAATTGTGCAATGCCGGCGAAGATCGCCATCCAGCCGATCACAAGGGCGACGCCAATGGAGGAAACCAGAGGCAAGGCGATCGCCAGGATTCCGAAAATGATCAGCACGATTGCCAGGGCAAGCGAGGTTCCCGACGCTCTTTTCAATCCATCTTCCAATATGGTCATGATCCCTCCTGCTCCGGCGATGTCGACTCAGACATTCGCCAGGGCTCGACGTGTGCGCAAGCGTAATCTTTTGCGTTGAGCAAACAGCCTACGCAACTCCGGGCCGGGCGGGAACTGTCAATAACTACAGTTGCCGGCTGGCACTGTCCTGGTCTTCATGATGTTCCGCCCTTGAACAAATGGCGCGACGCGACGAACGCCGGCGTTTCATGAATTCGTGTATATTTCGTGCCATGTTGAGCTGGGACGTAAATCGCCGCGAATTTCTGAAGATTGCTGCTGGTGCGGGCGCCGCCTTAGCGATGCCAGCATCGGGGCAAAATGCTGACTCTGCGAAGACCATTGGCATTCAGGTGGGAGCAATTTCGTTCGTGGACGAAGGCACCGAAAAGGTGCTGGACGAACTTCAGCAACGCGGAGGCGTAAATACCTTGTTCCTTGCGGTGTTCACCTACGGACGAGGAATTGCGGGAAGGCAGATTCCGGGCCAGCCTCTGCCCGATCATGGCAAGCAGGAATACGATCTCAACTTTCACGGCGGGAATTTCGCCACGCCTCATCCGCAGTACTACAAGAACACGGTTCTCAAAGACACCCGCGCGCCCGATCATGGCCACCTGGACATTCTGGCCGAGGTGCTGCCTGCGGCGAAGAAGCGCGGGATGAAGGTGATCTGCTGGCTGGAGGATGTGTTCCGTACTGACTTGCCGAACATCGAGAAGGTTCAGGAGCGGGATCTGTATGGGCGGAACGCAGAGACACTGTGCGTGAACAATCCGGACTACCGGAATTTTCTGACCGGGTTGGTTGAGGACTACGCGCGTTCGTATGACATCGATGGAATTATGTGGGGATCGGAGCGACAGGGCGCGCTTTGCGACAGCTTGGGGGCGACGCATGACACGCCTCCGGTGGATCCGGGAAGTGTAACTTGCTTTTGTGAGTTTTGCCAGGCGAAAGCGAAGGAGCGCGGCATCAATGCGGAGCGCGCCCGGCAAGGATTCCTGGAGCTGGAAAAATTCGTGCGCTCGGCGCGAAGTGGCAAGCGCCCGGTGGACGGATATTATGTTCAATTCTGGCGGCTGCTACTGCGGTATCCCGAACTCGCCGCATGGGAAATGCTTTGGACCGACAGCCTGCGCGAGACTTATGCCGCGATTTACAAAACTGTGAAGACGGCGAAGCCAACGGTGCCGGTAGGGTGGCACATCTGGCACAACAATTCTTTCAATCCGATCTATCGCGCAGAGCAAGACCTGCAGGAGCTTTCGAAGTATTCGGATTTCATCAAGGTAGTGATGTACAACAACTGCGGTGGCGAGCGGATGGCGCTGTATGTGGACAACATCGGATCGACCCTTTACGCGGATCTCTCGAAGCAGAGCCTGCTCGATTTCGACTATGCGGTGATGGGGTTCAAGGAGGGCGGCTACGATCAGATTCCGCACACAGGGCTTTCGGCGGATTACGTTTACCGCGAGACGAAGCGCGCGTTGGAGGGAGTTGCGGGAACGAAGACTTTGATCTGGCCGGGAATTGATATCGATATCCCGACTGAACCGAACAACAGCAAGTGTACGCCGCAGAGTGTGAAGCAGGCCGTAATGGCGGCATTTCGCGCGGGCGCGCCGGGGGTCATTCTGTCGCGCAAATATTCCGAGATGCGACTGGCGGATCTGAGTGGAGCGGGCGATGCGGTTCGCGAGTTGAAATTGTCGAGCTGAGGTATCGAATGGTAGAGGGCTGGTTAGCTCCGGCGGCGACCGAGGCCCAGGCGGATCTTTACTCTTTCACTGTCCCCCATATCGCGTCACCTGACCGGAGCCGCCGTTCAGGCGAAGAGAAGGATCTCGCGCGTACTGCGACGACGGATTCCTGCGAGATCTCTCACGCGGCTGAACTGCGTCAAGTTCGACGTGACTTCCGCAAGAAGGAGGTCTGGCACGGAAAAGTCCTGGAGCGCACGCAAGGCCGATCGCCTATCTCCTCTGCGGGGAAAGTGGGACTAGGTTCTTATCGTCTTTCGAGTCACCCTGCATCAGTTCAACGATCATCGCGAACAGCTGATTGCGGGTCTCCAGTCTCACCCCGGCCCGAGTGATATAGCGAATGACGATGTCGACCCCAGCTCCCGCCGGCCTGAGATTGACCGAGGGCATGGCGCTGAACTGCGGCGAGCCTTCCTCGTGGGTCACCCTCTTCCATTCCGCTTCCGCCATTTTCGCGTCCGCTTCGGTCGTCTTTACCGTCGCTTCGTAGATCCCTTTGAGAAGAGCATGGATGCCCGTGCCGGGAGGAACACTAACTTTGATCTCATCCCACATCCATTGGCCTACGGTGGAGAAGTTGAAATATTTGCCGCGGATGGCATAGCCGTTTAGAAACGAGACTCTTCTCCCCGTAGGATGGCCGTTGGCGGTCCAGTTTCCCGTCTCGAGCAACCAAGTGCGGAAGAGTCCAAGCTGTACCACCTCGCCGCCGACACCATCGATTTCTACCCAGTCGCGAACCCTGACGCCGTTTGGTCCCATCAGGACAAACCAACCGCAGAAGGCCAGGATGAAATCCTGAAAGACGACGGTGAGTCCTGCGGTCGCCAAGCCGAGGATAGTTGGCATTTGTCGGGGTATACCGAAAATGATGAGCAGGATCAGTAAGAGGCCCACGAGCTGCGTACCGAGATTCAAAACTGTTTTCAGCGTCTGCTTTTGGCGAGGATCACGAACGAACCTCTCCAAAGCTAGTTGAAGAGCCCAGCCCGCCAGGATTACCAAAATGCAGATGCCTGCAATCCACGCCAAAGACTGCAATATCAGGTGAACTACGATCTTTTGCTGTATCTCGACTTGCTCTCCCCACCGCCCGTAGAGGGTGACAAGCTGCTGTTGCGCACCGAGACGATCGTTGAGGATGCTCTGGATGTTTTGCTGAGCGCTCAGCAGTCGCAGTCGCTCGATTCGTTCGGAACTGGATTCTTTGACGGATTTCTCGGCGGTGCCAGCGAATTCGGTCTTCAGCGTTGTTTGATCGCCTGTGAGCGCAGCCACGTCGGCCCTGGCCAGTTGCCCAGCTTGTGCAATCAATTCTTTTCGGTGGCGAAGAGATCGCCAAGTGGATAGCTGCTGTGCAAACGTCGTGTACTGTTCGGCGGAGGCGACAGCAGTCTGGCCGTCATTCCCAGAGGCACTCTCCCGGTATTGCTTCATTGCGGCCTGGCGTGCCGTCAGTTCCTGCTGAAGTTTGACTCGCTGGTCTCCGCTTTCGCGGGCGAAGTCTTCGATGGAATCTGCCAGTTCGCTTTGGTCTAGGCCAAGCTGCGCCTTCGCGATCTCCAAATCGCTGCCATTGGAAGTTGCACTGGTTGGTTTCGCGGTCGCGGCTGCAGTGAGTGAGGCGATTTGAGCCTGGTCGTTCTTGATGGTCTCCTGTAGCTCGTTGATCCTTTGCTGCAAGGCGAGGGCTTTGCCGCTGAGATTTGGTTTTGCCAGGCTTGCCTGCCGCAGAGATTGCGAGAACGCCTGATCCACTTCGTGATCGGCAAGGCGCTCGGCCTCGCGGGCGAATTCCCGCTCTTCCGCGGACTGGGCTAAGGCCGCCAGAGTTGCCGCGGTCTGCCAAGGCCGCTGATCCACAATTCCGCGCGATACATAGGCTCCCGTCCACTTCCCCTTGCGAGCCTGCAGGAACGGCAGATATGCCATCACCCCATTCGTCAGGAACGTGCCTGCCAGGGTGACGGCCAGCACAATCAGCAGGACTAGCACGATCACCAGGCGGGTCCGACTCATACGCATACCTTATGGGAAACCTCTGGTTGACTGTATCGCAAACGGAGAACAAATTCAGAGGTCAGACGGCAGATGGCGGGCCGTCGAACAGTCTCAGTAAGATTTGTCTGAGAACGTTTTCGAGGCAGGAATGGCGAACCCCCTCGATGAGGTGGGGATTTTGCAATAGTCGTGGGCATCCATCAAGCGATTATGTCCCTCAGAAAATAGTATTCGTCAAGAACTTCGAGAGAGACGCAAGGCGTCTCTGTCTGCGAGTCCAATGTTCGAGCGTTCGTGGGAGACAGTGCTGGGTTGTCGTCGAGAAGTTGCTGTATGCGCTCTTCGATCTGTCTCCGATCCTCATCGGTCAGCGAGTTTCTGAACAGAGCCCGTTCCGCATTCGCTGGCCGCTGTTTTCCTCTGGCCCACTCCCGTATTGCCCGGTCCTCGCCTTTGCGATCCGCGTTGATCCCAGCTTGCTGACTGTTCATCCGTTCCCGTGCTTCATCGAGTTTCGCTTTTAGAGCCGCATCCATATTGTTGCCTTTTTCCGTTCGTCAGATTTAATGCAGCCATCGGAACGGCTCTGCTATCAATTCTATTGAATTCTCAGTTGGCGTCAGTCCGGTTGCCATGGTTTTTCCGACTGGGGTCAGACATAGTGTCATCCCTGCCGAGCAATCGTCACATAACCAGAAATACCCGGTCTCGCTAAAGGCGGATCACCACACAGGAACGTCTATCTCCGAGGAGACAGCCTTCCACGCGGGAGGTGGAGAAACGAAGCGGAACACGAAACGTTTACTGACTTGGCGAGCATCTCTAACCGTCCTCAGCACGGATGCTAGGCCGTCATCCGTACGGCCAGTAGCTCCGGGATGCACTGGGAATTTTGGAGGGATTTGGCGGCGTCCTCGGCCGTGAATTTCCCCATCAGGAGTGCCAGCTTCCGGTTGGTCGTCGTGTGGATGGGAGTCGGGTCAACTCGCTGCACATATTCAGGGGTACGAGCACCGCCCCGGTTCACTTTCACAATAAATTTGATGTTCTTCATACTTATATCCTTAGCCAAGAAGTTCTGGGGAGACGTGAGCAAAGCAACGGTTCATTTTTTTGAAATCGAATACACGACAGCCGTAAAGGGCTTGCCACATTCCATGCAACTTGCCCTTAATCGAGACGTGATCAATCCGCATGATGGGCACATCCTTTGCGGTCCTAACCCGGCGGCCTGTGGTCTCAGCTTGCGCATCCTCCGAATCAGCAGGATCGTGAACAGTACGATCAACAGACCGAAGGCAATACTGGCTGCATTCATAACCGCGACCCTTCTTGGCGAGTTCCGCGTCTCGCGAGTAGAAGCGTTCCGATGTCGAACGGTTCAGACTTTTGGGCTCGCTGAAAAGCCTAAGGTGGAAGAACTTCAGATGGACTGGCTTAGGTCAGAGGACCTGAAAGAGGAGAAGGAGCTTAACCGCCTCTACAGTCATTATAGCAGTGGAGTGCCCTGTGGCTCTCTGTCGTTGCCAAGCGGCGTTGACGACGGGTCAATGAGCGATAGGGCGATATTAGTGCGCCGGGATAAACCGGCATGAAGGAGAGGATGAAAGAGCCTTACAAGAAAGGAGTAGCGAACCACTTGGCCTCGAGTCTTGCGCTGCTACCGTGAGGGACACAGCGAAGCGTAGATA